>ERZ1673743.158-NODE-158-length-116784-cov-10.527667_pt1 | contig 116784 bp, 105 predicted proteins | sample MGYA00580197_ERZ1673743 | MGnify/ENA primary metagenome ERZ1673743 (study PRJEB41218, sample SAMN15661795) | gut metagenome | host: Homo sapiens | place: Canada: London | collected 2015-08-20/2019-03-30 | study: EMG produced TPA metagenomics assembly of...
GTATTCCAACACTAGTAATATCAATTAAGTGTGACATATGTTTGACAAACCTACAGTTATTTTTTTCTTATAGGAAAGTTTTCATTGCAATACACACTACAAAATGGTATAATAATTGCATTAATGCAAGATTAACAAGGAGAAGTAAATGAATAAAAAATGGGAGTGCTGTGAAGCAGAAGAAACAAGAGTAAAAGATATAGTTCAAAAATATAATATAAGCGAAATTATAGCTAAAGTTATTGTTAATAGAAATATAGATAAGACTGAGAATGTAGAAAAATTCTTAAATCCAACTCGTAAAGATTTTCATGATCCATTTTTAATGCCTGATATGGAAAAGGCAATAAACAGAATTTTAAAAGCTTTGGAAGATAAACAAAAACTTATAATTTATGGAGATTATGACGCAGATGGAATTACAAGTATTACAGTTTTAAAAAAGTTTTTAGAAGAACAGGGAATGGAAGTTGCAAGTTACATTCCAAATAGATTAGATGAAGGATATGGGCTAAATAAAGATGCAATAAAGGGAATATATGATGATGGATACCGTTTAATGATTACAGTTGACTGTGGAATTTCTGGTTTAGAGGAAGTAGAATATGCTAATAGTTTAGGAATAGAAACAATAATAACAGATCATCATGAGCCAGCAGAAAATCTTCCAAATGCATATGCTGTAGTAGATGCAAAACGTAAAGATAATACATATCCATTTAACCAATTAGCCGGAGTAGGTGTTGTATTTAAAGTAATTCAGGCATTGTCAATAAAATTAGGATTAGACGAAAAGGAATATTTAAAATATTTAGATATAGTATGTGTTGGAACAATTTCAGATATTGTACCATTAGTAGACGAAAACAGAGTTATAGCTAAGCTTGGCTTAAAACTAATTGAAGTAACAAAAAATATTGGACTAAGAACTTTATTAGAAACAATAGGAAGTAAAACTGTTGATTCTGGTACAATTTCATTTGGTGTTGCACCAAGGATAAATGCATGTGGAAGAATGGGATTCCAACAAGAAGCTTTAGATTTGTTTTTGTGCGATAATGTAGAAGAAGCAAAAAAAATAGCACAAAGATTAAATGAATATAATCAAGAAAGACAAAAAGAAGAAAAGCAAATATTTGAACAGGTAATGAAAAAAATAGAGGCTGGAGAAAAAGAAAAAACATGTTTAATACTTGGAAGTGAAGGATGGCATCATGGAATTATAGGAATTGTTTCATCAAAAGTAACTGAAATGTATTTTAAACCAAGTATATTAATTTGCTTTGAAGGGGAAGAAGGAAAGGGTTCTGGTAGAAGTATTCCAGGTTTTGATTTACATGATGCACTAAGTAAATGCAGTAAATATATTGATAAATTTGGTGGACATTCTATGGCAATTGGAATATCAATAAAAAAAGATAACTTTGAAAATTTCAAAAATGAAGTGGAAGAATTTGCAAAAGATAATAATGTAGGAGATATAATTCCAATTATACATATTGATGAGGAAGTAAGTTTGAAAAATATAAATATAGAGGATGTAGAAAGTTTAAAATTACTTGAGCCATATGGAGAGGCAAATAAAAATCCTTTGTTTGTATTTAGAAAATTAAAAATTAACTCAATAAGATCATTATCAGAAGGAAAGCATTTAAAACTTACACTAAAAGACGAAAACTATATAATTGATGCAATTGGATTTAATATGGGAAATTTATCAGAACAATATAGATTAGATGATAAAGTTGATGTTGTAGGAACATTAGACATAAATACATTTAATGGTAATCGTAATATTCAAATTATATTAAAGGATATAAAACTTACGGTGTAAAGATAATATGGGGGTGAAGCTATATGTCAGAATACAAAGACTATAATATAGAAGATATAATTTCAGTAATGAAGAAGAATAAAAGAAGATGTGATACAAAGCTAATAATGAAAGCATATGAGTATGCTAAAACTCTTCATGGAGATCAATTAAGAAAATCGGGCGAACCATATATAATTCACCCTGTTCAGGTTGCATATATTCTAGCAACTTTAGAAATGGATGAAGCAACAATTTGCGCAGCCCTTCTTCATGATGTTGTTGAAGATACAAGTTCCACGAAAGAGGATTTAGCAAGAGAGTTTAGTACTGAGATTGCTGAAATGGTAGATGGAGTAACTAAACTTGGAAAGCTAAGTTATACAACAGTTGAAGAACAGCAAGTGGAAAACTATAGAAAAATGTTCTTAGCAATGGGAAAAGACATTAGGGTTATTTTAATTAAACTGGCAGATAGACTTCATAACATGAGAACACTAAAATACTTAACAAGAGATAGACAAATAGCTAATGCAACAGAAACAATGAATTTATATGCACCACTTGCAAATCGTTTGGGTGTATATTCATTAAAATGGGAATTAGAAGATTTATCTTTTAAATATTTATATCCAGAGGAATATAGAGAACTTGTTGAAGGTATAGACAAAAAAAGAGAAGAAAGATTAAAGTTTATTGATCTAATTATGGATCAAATAAAAGCAGAATTAAAGAAACAAAAAATTGAAGCTGAAATTACAGGTAGAGCTAAGCATTTATATTCTATTTATAGAAAAATGAAAAGAGATAATTTAACACTTGATCAAGTGTACGATTTATTTGCGTTAAGAATTATAGTAAATTCAGTAAAAGATTGTTATGCAGCACTTGGTGTTGTTCATGAACTATATAGTCCTATGCCTGGAAGATTTAAAGATTATATAGCTGTGCCAAAACCAAACTTATACCAATCATTACATACAACACTTATTGGACCAAAAGGAACACCTTTTGAGGTACAAATTCGTACATGGGATATGCACCGTATAGCTGAATTTGGTATTGCTGCGCACTGGGCATATAAGGAAACAAGTTTTGCAAAAGGTAAAAAAGCAAATGTTAAAGTAGAAGATGATAAACTTGCATGGATAAGAGAAACATTAGAGTGGCAAAAAGATATGCAAGATCCAGAAGAGTTTATGCAAACACTTAAGAAAGAATTGTTTGAAGATGAAGTGTATGTATTTACTCCAAAGGGAGCAATTAAAGTGTTACCAAAGGGTAGTACACCAATTGACTTTGCGTATCAAATACATGCTGAAATTGGACATCATATGGTTGGATGTAAAATTAATAGTAAGATGATGCCAATAATAACAAAACTAAATAATGGAGATATAGTAGAAATTATAACATCTGAACAATCAAAAGGACCTAGTAGAGACTGGTTAAAATTTGTAAAAAGTTCTGGTGCAAAAAACAAAATTTCATCTTGGTTTAAGAAAAATTTAAGAGAAGAAAATATTGTTAAAGGTAAAGAGTTAGTTGATAAAGAACTTAAAAAGATAGGAATGAAATATGATGATCTTTTTAAAAATGAATACATAGAAGCGGCGTTAAATAGATATAAATTTAATACTATTGATGATATGTATGCAAGTGTTGGATTTGGTTCAATATCTTCAGGTAAAGTAATTGCAAGAATGTTAGAAGAGTACAGAAAAGAGCATCATGAAGAAAACTTTGAAAAAACACTTCAAGAATTATCTCAAGAAAAAATTAGAAAAGAAAAACCATCACAAAATGGCGTGGTAGTTAAAGGAATAGATAACTGTTTAGTAAAATTATCAAAGTGTTGTAATCCAGTTCCAGGAGACGAAATAGTAGGATATATTACAAAAGGTAGAGGGGTATCTGTACATAGAGCAGATTGCGTAAACATGAAAAGCTTGCTTGCAGAGGGCAATCGTATGATAGATGTTTACTGGTACGACAATGATAAAACAACATATAATGTTGATATTGAAATATTTGCAAATGATAGAGCAGGTCTTCTTGCAGATATTATTGCAGAGATATCTAATACAAAATGTAAACTTATGGCTGTAACTTCAAGAGCAACAAAAGAAAAGATTGCAATTACAGAAATTACAGTTGAAGTTGGAAATGTAGATGAACTAAACAAAGTATTAAAAGCAATTAGAAAAGTTGACAGTGTTTATGAGGTAAAAAGAAAGAAATAGGTGAAATTTATGATACTAAAGAATTTGAAGGTAAATGGAGGATTTGTTGATAAAACAAATTGTTATATTGTAGAAGATGAAAATACGAAAGAAACAATGGTTATAGATCCAGGTGGCGATGTAGATAGTATTATAGAATTATTGGATATATTAGATGCAAAATTAAAGTATATTTACTTAACACATTGCCATGGAGATCATATTGCAGGAACAAAAGAATTAAAAGAGAAAAAAGGTGGAAAAATCCTAATACAAAGATTTGATGCAGATGGATTACATGATTCATCAATTAATTTAAGAGAATATATAGGGTTAACATCTGAAAATTTAGAAGCAGATTCAATAGTAGATGATAATGATTTAATACATATTGGAGAATTAGAGTTTAGGGTAATTCATACTCCTGGGCATACTAAAGGTGGAAGTTGTTTATATTGTGAGGAAGAAAAACTTTTATTTTCAGGAGATACATTGTTTAAAGGAACATGGGGAAGAACTGATCTTCCAACAAGTGATTTTGTAAGTATTATAAATTCAATTACTAATAAATTACTAGTACTTCCTGATGAAACAATAGTGTATCCAGGACATGGACAACCAACAAGAATTAGAGATGAAGAACCAATCTATTATAACTTAATGCCAGGAGAAGAATAAAAGGAGGTAAAATTTATATGAAAGTTGAACCAAGGACATTACCAGGATTTATGGAACTTTTGCCAAAAGAACAAATACTATTTAATAAAATGAAAGAAAAAATACAAAAATCTTACGAAAAATTTGGATTTGTGCCTTTAGATACACCTATTATAGAAATGTCAGAAGTATTACTTGCAAAAGCTGGAGGAGAAACAGAAAAACAAATTTATAGATTTAACAAAGGAGATAACGACTTAGCATTAAGATTTGATTTAACTGTACCACTTGCTAAATATATAACAGAATACTATGGTAGCTTAAGTTTACCATTTAGAAGATATCAAATTGGTAAAGTATATAGAGGTGAAAGACCACAAAAGGGAAGATTTCGTGAGTTTTATCAATGTGATATAGACATTATTGGAGATGGAGAGCTAAGCATTATTAATGATGCTGAAATGCCAAGTATAATTTATACAACAATTAAAGAATTAGGATTTGAAGACTTTACTATATGTATAAATAATAGAAAAATACTAAATGGATTATTTAGAGAATTAAAGCAAGAAGATTTATCAGTAGATATTATGAGAATTATTGATAAATTAGAAAAAATAGGCGAAGAAAATGTAATAGCTTCATTAAAAGATTTAGGTGTTAGTGAAGATGCAATTTCAAAAATTATGGAGTTTATTAAAATAAAAGGAACAACAGATGAGAAACTACAAGCATTAGAAAATTTACAATTTAATGATGAATTATTTATCCAAGGATTAACAGAATTAAAACAAGTTGTAAATTATGTTAGAATGTTTGGGGTTCCAGATAAAAACTTTAAAGTTGATTTAACAATAGCAAGAGGATTAGATTATTATACAGGAACTGTTTATGAGACATTTTTAAATGAATATAGAGAAATAGGAAGTGTATGTTCAGGAGGCAGATATGATAATTTGGCTGAATTTTACACAGATAAAAAATTACCAGGAGTAGGAGTATCTATAGGACTTACAAGATTGTTTTATAAATTAAATGAACTAAATGCGATAAAAGAAACACAAAAGTCAATTGCAAAAGTATTAATAGCTCCAATGACAGAAAATATAGAAAGAGCATTAGAAGTTTCAAAAATATTAAGAGATAATGGTATTAATACAGAAGTATATCTAGAAGACAAAAAAATAAAATCAAAATTTAAATATGCAGATCATCTTCAAATACCATATGTAATTATAATAGGAGAAGATGAAATAGAAAATAAAACTGTATCTTTAAAAAATATGGAAAATGGTGAACAACAAACAATAAGTTTAGATGAAGCAATTAAAATTTTGAAATAGAAGTTATATTTTCCTTTGTAAAAGAATATATTAGTATATAAGACTTTGGACAAAGGAGAAAAGAAAATGATTAATCTAGCTGTTGTAGAAATTAAAGATATAATAAAATATCTAGTAAAGCTTACAATTGTTATAACAATTATTATAGCTCTTACTAGATATTTTTCTGGTTTAAAAACAAAGTTAAATACAGACGATATTAGTTCAAAACCATTTATGATATGCTTAGATACTGTAATTCCAAGTATAAAAAATGTGAATTATAATGATGAAAAAGTTGCAGAAAAGTTAAATCCACTAAAAATGGCATTTGGAGTTGAAATTGGAATGATAAATGCCTTAAGTGAGAACAAGAAAGATGAAGCAAAAGAAAATAATAATAATTCTCCAAAGAATGATGAAGAAAAAAGTGTGGAAGAAGCTAAAACAGGTATTAAAACAGAGGTACAAGAAAGCATAGTACCAGAAAAATTTACAGTATCATATAAAACAGTAAAAGTAAAAAATGATTCGGATTTGAAGCTTACAAGTGATATGTTAGTTCCGGATGTGAATTTGAATATGAAAGATATTATAATTTATCATACACATGCAAGTGAAAGTTATACTCCAACAGAAAAGTACAGCTATAAAAAATCTGGAAATTTTAGAACGCTAGATACATCAAGGTCAGTTATAAGAGTAGGAACGGAACTTGAAAAGTATATGAAATCATATGGATATAATATTACTCATGATACAACTGTTTATGATTACCCTTCATATAATGACTCATACAATAGATCTTTGTATAGTATTGGCAAAATGCTAGAAAAAAATAAGGAAACTGAGGTTCTTTTTGATATTCATAGAGACGCAATAGCAGATAGTACATATGCTCCAACAGTAAAAATTGGTGATGAATATGCATCACAGTTAATGTTTGTAATTGGTAGTAGTGGAGGAGGAAATAAACATGATAATTGGAATATAAATTTAAAATTTGCAGTTAAAATTCAGGAAAAGGCAAATGAAATGTATCCAGGATTATTTAAGCCAATTATTCTAAGAAATAGCAGATATAACCAGCAGTTAGCAAAGGGCTCATGCATTATAGAAGTTGGTGCAACAGGAAATACTTTAGAACAAAGTTTAACAAGTATGAAATATTTGTCTAAAGTTCTTAGTGAAATGTAAAAAATCTCTTGAATTAATTTTTCTCTTAGTATAAGATATACTTATGTAAAAATATGCACAAATTTTATTGATAAAAGTATAATAAAATACTAAGGAGGAATTAGATGGAGAATATAAAAGTAAACCTAAAAAATGCAAGATTATTAGAAAAAAGCATTATGGAATATACAGACAAAGTAGCAGAAATTCATAATGAATTACATACAAAAGCTAAAGATAAAAAGGAATTCCTAGGATGGCTTAACCTACCAACGAAGTATGATAAAAAAGAGTTTGAAAAAATAAAAAAGACTGCAAAAAAAATACAATCTGACTCTGAAGTATTATTAGTAATAGGAATAGGTGGTTCCTATTTAGGAGCAAGAGCTGTTATTGAAGCTTTAACAAATACTTTTTATAATATGCTAGATAAAGAAAAAAGAAAAACACCTCAAATTCTATATGTTGGAAATAATTTAAATCCAAATTACATAAATGATATTATAGATTTAATTGGAAACCGTGATTTATCAATTAATGTAATATCAAAATCTGGAACTACAACAGAGCCAGCTATAGCTTTTAGAATTTTTAGAGAATTATTGGAAAATAAATATGGACTAAAAGAAGCTAAAAAAAGAATATATGTAACAACTGATGCAAAAAATGGAGCATTAAAAACATTAGCTACAAGGGAAAAATATACAACATTTGTAATACCAGATAATGTTGGAGGTAGGTACTCTGTATTAACAGCTGTTGGATTATTACCAATTGCAGTAGCAGGAATAGATATAGATGCTTTAATGAATGGAGCAAGAATAGCACAAGAAAAATATGATGATAGTAATTTAAAATATAATGAATGTTATAAATATGCAGTAGCGAGAAATGTTTTATATAATCAAGAAAAAAATATAGAGATTTTAGTAACCTATGAACCTAAAATGCATTATATGATAGAATGGTGGAAACAGCTCTTTGGAGAAAGTGAAGGAAAAGAAGGAAAGGGAATATATCCATCAGGTGCAGAGTTTACAACTGATTTACATTCTCTAGGTCAATATATACAAGAAGGAAAAAGAGTTTTATTTGAAACAGTAATTAATATTAAAAATTCAGAAAATGACATAAAGATTAATCATGATGAAGATAATTTAGATGAATTAAATTATATAGAGGGAAAATCATTAGACTATGTAAATAAAAAAGCAATGGAAGGAACTGTTCAAGCACATGTTGATGGAGGAGTTCCAAACATAATGATAAATATGGACAGATTAAACGAGGAAAATTTAGGACATTTAATATATTTCTTTGAACTTGCATGTGCAATGTCTGGAAAAATATTAGGAATAAATCCATTTAATCAACCAGGTGTAGAAAAATATAAAACAAATATGTTTAAATTATTGGAAAAACCAGGATATGAGCCAAAATAAGGTTTGACAACATTAAGAAAATATAGTACAATAGAAAATGAATTTTGAAAGGTTGTTAAAGGGGATAGTATAATGATAGAAAATAATGATAATAATACTAATGTAAATGTAGAAAAAAAGTTAAATGTATGTGGTTTAATTAGTTTTATATTTTCATTAGTAGGAATTATAGTAGCTGGATTACCATGTGGAATTATTGCTACAATTACAGGAATAGTTGGAATAGCAACATTTAAAAAAGAAGAACAAAAAGGTAGAGGATTTGCTATTGCAGGATTAGTAATTGGAATACTAGATGTAATTATTATGATAGCATATGTTGTTTTAAAAGTTGCCCAATCTTTATAATAAAATTTATAATAAAAACATAAATGAGAAAAAGTAAAATAAAGGTTATTTTTAGAGAAAAATAGTCATAGGCTGAAAGCTATTTTAAATAAACATATTTGAAAAACTACCTCATTGTTTCTGAAAAAATCAGACGTATACTTGCGTTAAAAGTAAAAAGTAAAAATAAGGGTGGAACCGAGCATATAAACATGCGCCCCTCCAATAAAATGGAGGAGTGCGTGTTTTTTTATATTATAAAAAATATAAGGAGGAAATAAAATGAAAGTTATTTTAAAGGATGGTTCAGTAGTAGAAGCAGAAAAAGGAATTAGTGTATTAGAACTTGCAAAACAAATTAGTGAAGGATTAGCCAGAGTTGCAACTGCAGGTAAAGTAAATGGACAAGTAAGAGATTTAAGATTTAAGATAGAAGAAGAAAATGCGCATGTGGAAATTTTAACATTTGATAATGACATAGATGGTAAAAAAGCATATTGGCATACAACTTCACATATCATGGCGCAAGCAATAAAAAGAATATTTGGAAATAGTGTGAAGCTTGCAATTGGACCTTCTATTGATGAGGGATTTTACTATGATTTTGATATAGATAAAGCTTTTTCAGAAGAAGATAAATTAAGATTAGAAGAAGAAATGAAAAAAATTATAAAAGAAGATTTACCAATTGAAAGATTTTCTTTACCAAAAAAAGAAGCATTAGAGTTAATGAAAGATGAACCATATAAAGTGGAATTAATAAATGATTTACCAGAAGGAGAAGAAATATCATTTTATAAACAAGGTGAATTTACAGATTTATGTGCTGGACCACATTTAATGAGTACAGGAAAGGTAAAAGCTGTAAAATTACTTGCTTCATCAGGTGCATATTGGAGAGGTAGCGAAAAAAATAAAATGCTTCAAAGAATTTATGGTGTATCTTTCCCTAAGACAAGCAGTCTAGAAGAACACTTAGCATTTTTAGAAGAAGCAAAACAAAGAGACCATAGAAGAATTGGTAAACAGTTAGACTTATTTATGACACATGAACTTGTAGGATCTGGTCTTCCAATGTATTTACCACATGGTGCAACAATAAGAAGATTATTAGAACAATATATTCTAAAAAAAGAAGTAAAATTGGGATATAAGCATGTATACACTCCATCTCTTGCAAATGTTGCATTATATAAAACAAGTGGACACTGGGATCATTATAAAGAAGATATGTTTCCTGTAATGAAAATGGATACAGAAGAAATGGTTTTAAGACCGATGAACTGTCCTCATCATATGCTTATATATAAAAATGCAATGCATTCTTACCGTGATTTACCAATTAAAATTGGAGAGCTTGCACATGATTTTAGATATGAATCAAGTGGAAGTGTATGTGGATTAGAGAGAGTTCGTGAGATGTGCCAAAATGATGCTCATATATTTGTAACACCAGAGCAAATTAAGCAAGTTATAGGTGAGGTTGTAAACCTAATTCTTTCTGTATATAAAGATTTTGGTTTTGAAAATTATTCATTTAGATTATCATTAAGAGATAAGAACAACAAGGAAAAATATTTTGATGATGATGAAATGTGGGAAAATGCTGAAAATCAATTAAGACAAATATTAAAAGAATTAAATATTAATTTCTATGAAGCAGAAGGTGAAGCAGCATTTTATGGACCAAAATTAGATGTACAAATAAAAACAGCAATTGGACATGATATAACAATTTCAACATGTCAATTAGATTTCCTTTTACCACAAAGATTTGAACTAGAATATATTGGAGAAGATGGAAAAGCACATAGACCAATAGTTATTCATAGAGCAATACTTGGAACTTTTGATAGATTTATATCATTCTTAATAGAAGAAACAAAAGGAGCATTTCCTGTATGGCTTTCACCAGTTCAAGTAAAAGTAATGCCAATTTCAGATAGTCAAAAAGAATATGCAAAAGAAGTATATGAAAAACTTTTTGATCAAGACATACGTGTTGAACTTGATGACAGAAACGAAAAAATTGGATATAAAATTCGTGAAGCACAATTGCAAAAAGTTCCATATATGCTTATAATAGGAGATAAAGAGGTAGAAGCTAAAACTGTAGGCGTACGTTCAAGAAAAGATGGAGATATAGGTGCAATGTCACAAGATGAATTTATTAAAAAAATAAAGAATGAAATTGAAACTTTTGCCAGAGATTAAAAAAGTATTGACTTAGAAAATATGAAATGATAGAATCATCTTATAATATAAGGAGGTTAAACAAATGAGAAAAAAAATATTTTTTATAAGTATTTTATTTATGTTGATTCTTTTGACAGGGGTATCTGTTAAAGCAGATAATGAAAATGTAGAATATACAAAAGAAACTATGAGTAATTATGATGGCAGTATAAGAATAAACTTAAGCAATATGACACTTGATACCAGTCATAAATATTCTTTTGGAATTTCAACAGAAAAAAGTATAGAAACAACAGAATATCATGAGGTGACGGAAAACATAACAGAAAGTACAATGAAAATATTGTTAGATACATCAAAACAGGATATCAAAACAATGTTAAGAAAAACAGATACTGTTTATTTATGGATAAAAGACACAACAAGTAATTCAAATGTATTATCTGATTATGAAGTAAATGTTAAATTAAATTATTCACAAACATTTAAAGTTTTTCAACAGGGAAACTTATTATGGCAGATGCAAAGAATATATGATATAAATAATATGTATTATAGTACTGTAACAATAACAGATAAAGACATAATAAAAAAGTATGAAACATTAAAAGAAAATATTAATCAAGATTCTATAATTTTAAATACAGATACAGAAGTTATTAATAATAATAATATTGATAAGTTAGGAACAAATTTCTCAATTCCAAGCTCATGGAATTCTTTGAAAAATGCAACAAGTGCTTTTAACAAAAAAGAACCTGTATTACCATTTGAAACAGTTCCACATGATGCTAATTTGTATTTAGTTTGGGTAAAAGCAAAAGATAGTGATTCAAAAGAAGTATATGGTTATTTCTTGGTAAATAGATTACCAAATGGTGGATTAAAAGCGAACGTAAAATATAATCCAACTGAACAAACAACAGAAAGTGTTCAGGCAACCATTACAGCAAATAGAGAAATACAATCAGTTGAAGGTTGGATTTTATCAGAAGATAAAACAAGCTTAACAAAAAAATATACAGAAAATACTAATGAAAAAGTTATAGTTAAAGATCTATCTAATAATTCGGTAGAAATTGAAGTAAATGTAAGTAACATAATGAAACAAGGTAATAATAAACCAGAGGATAATAATAATCCTAATAATAGTGTAACGGAGCCAGTTGATAATACGATTGCAAATGGAAAAATACCACAAACCGGAACATTTGAAGTAATAGTTATGGCAAGTATAGCAATAATTAGTATTACAGCCATTATTATATATATTAAATATAAGAACTGTATTAAATAAAAAGAAAATATAATAGTGAAGTAGTAAAGTTAAAGGATGTCTAAGTAAGACATCCTTTTTTGCTATTGATTATAAGGTTTGTGATTTCGCAAGACTATGGTTGCGATAACGAGGGTCATCTGTAACTTCTTTGATAACCTCTATGAAATTCGGATAATCGATAGATGTTGCTTCGCTTGTAAGTTCAATTTCCATTAAAGCACGATCATTGCAAAAGTCGAAAAGATCTACTTCAAAGTATTGACTATTATAAACAAAGCAAACACGTTTTTTTACGATAGGAGCTAAAGAAGTGTCCATTTCTGAAAGATAACTGATGTATTCTTTTTCAGAAATTTTCTTTTCTAACTCTGCTCTTCTTAGACTATCGATTTCCCGTTTTTCAGTGAGATAGTAAGAAAAATTACCATTTTGCCCACGCTGCCGGATTCTACGCTCTGCATTACCGTTTGATTTTAAATAAGTCTGAACGATATCTACCACAGTGATAGATGCATTGTGTGAAAGAACATCTAAATCAGGCTTTTTAATCAAGAACTTACGCTCAATCTCAAGAGGAATAGGTTCGCCAAGAACAGCATAAACTTCATTCATTAATCTTGCCATCTTGTCCTCAAAATTCGTACTGTTATCAATAATACGAAAATGAGGGTGACCAGTCCAATTTGAAATGCCACGTTTGTCCAACGCTCTTGCTTCTTCTACCGTTTCTGTTCGAGCAGCATTGTTTGCTAAAGTGTAAAAATCTCCAGCGCCATTTGCTGCAGTAACAAGATGGAATACAGCATCATAACGATCGCGTGCTTCTACCTCGTTCATAGAAAAATGGTGAAGAATTCCTTCAAATTGCTCGTTATCAATATAACTTTTGTTGTCAATGATGCCACGGTCATGAAGGATTACAATTTTATCAGCAGGAAGCATACTAGCTACCTTCCGATAAAGTTCTTCTTTATGAAGCTGCTTTTCAAATACAATGTACTGAAAAGGAAGAAGCTCTAAAGAATTTCCAAAGGGACGAATGCCGGTTGAGATAAGTTCTGTTGCGGTTTCGGGAACGATTAATACATAATATCCCCGATTTGTTAGTTCTTGCTCAATGGTAGCAAGTCCTGTTGTTTTACCAGAACATGGACCACCAGTAAGAACCAATGTCCAAACCTGTTTCAATAGTAACACCTCCTAAAAATTTAAAAAAGGTTTGTAAAAAGTGGACATAAAGATAATACAATAAAAAAGTAAAAAAGTCAAATAACAAAAATTAAATACAAATATGGATTTGACAAAAATATGAAATATGCTATTTATAGCTATAATATATAAAAAACAAAGAAGATACCTAAGAAAGGTACCTTCTTTATTTTGCCTATAAATAGGAATTTAAGCTAAAAGCAAGTCTTAAATTAAAGACGTATCTTTCAGCCACTGAGGATACTGCTCAAGGAGAGCAGAGTAAAGTTCGTCATCAGACAGACTTGTGATATCCTGAAACTTCAGAAAAGCGGTATTATCAACTTTTCTGCCGTCCAAGTCGTCAAGCTTCTCGAGATAGTCGAAACTTGAACTGCCGATTCCGATAAACTGGTAAAACACAGGGTACTCTGATGATTTGCGAATGGCCTGATCTGTATCGTGCCGATCGAAGTTTGCTCCGTCAGTGATAACGATTACAAATGCCGGAACATTGCTACCATCATTGTAGTGCTTGAGCGTTTCATTAACTAATGGCGCATAATTAGTGCCACCAGAAGGACCAAGACCTCTGTGCAGAATCTCTTCTTCTACGTACGTGGAATAGTTGCCCTCTGTCATGGGAACCTTTACCTGTTTGCAATTCTCATTGAAGAGAAAGACTTCGAGTTCGCCGTTGTCGTCGAACTTTAGAGCTACAGGTAAGAGTCTTGACAGAATCTCCTGTACGTCACCGCCGTAAAATAAGTCAGACATAGAGCCAGAGCGGTCCATAACAACTACAACTCTTGCGGTGTGCCCATCAAGATTTACTCCCTTTTTCTTGGAAAGATTGACAATACTCCGATCTAAGCTTTCCTTTGATTCTTCTAAAACAAAGGTAGGGGTGGAAGCAGAAGCAGGTGCCTGGTTTTTATTGTTGCGTGATCTTCCGAATAACATGAGAGTTATCCTCCTTAAAAAATATAAAATTTGCAATTTCTTGCATAAAAAAAAGTATATCATACTACTGCAGTTATGTCAACAAATATTAACATATTTTAATATACAAAACGTTGACCTATACATGGAAAAAATGGTATAATATACCATGGAGTGTGAATTTAATGTTAGATAAAATAAAAGTATATGCATTTGTTGGACCATCAGGTACAGGAAAGAGTTATAGAGCGCAAATGGTAGCTGGTGAAAACAATATTAACTATATTATTGATGATGGCCTTTTAATTAATGAAAATGACGTACTAGCGGGTGTTTCTGCAAAAAAAGCACCAACAAGAATTGAAACAGTAAAAAAAGCAATTTTTTTAGATAAACAAGATAGAGAAAATATGAAACAAGCTTTAGAAAAGTATAAACCAGAGTCTATTTTGATTTTAGGAACGTCAGATGATATGGTTCAAAAGATAGCAACTAATCTTGGAATGAATAAACCTGAAAAAACAATATATATAAATGAAGTTGCAACAGATACTGAAATGGAAACAGCAAAAAGAATAAGAACTACAGAAGGAAAACATGTTATTCCAGTACCTACATTTGAAATAAAAAAAGATTTCTCTGGATATTTATTAGACCCACTTCAGATATTTAAGTCTAAAGGGAGAGGAACGGAACCATATATTGCAGAAAAATCAATTATAAGACCAACATTTAGTTATTTAGGAAATTTTACAATTTCGGATGCAGTATTTAGACAAATAACAGAGTATATTTCTAAAAAAACTAAAGGAATACACAAAATTTATAGAACAAGAGTAGAAAGTAGTGTAAGTGGAACTAATATATATATAGAAGTTTCGGTTATATATGGATATAATGTTGTAAATGTACTTAGAGAATTTAAACATAATGTAAAAAAAGAGATAGAAAGATTAACATCTATGAATGTACAAGAGGTATCAGTACTTGCAAAAAATATTTATATGCCAGAAAGAGAGGAAAAATAAATGTCATTTATAGTAGCAATTGATGGACCATCTGGAACAGGTAAAGGAACTGTTACAAAAAAAATAGCTAAAAAATTCAATTTAGTAAATATTGATACAGGAGCAACTTATAGATGTGTGGCTCTAGAAACTATTAATAGAAATGTTTCTATTGATGATTTAGAATCAATAAAACAAATATTACAAGAAATTAAAATAGATATGAAAAATGAAAAACGGAAAGCTAAATATCTATTTAAATGAAGAAAATGTAACAGAAAAAATAAGAACAAAAGAAGTAGATAATATAGTTGGAAAAATCTCAAAAATTAAAGAAGTAAGAGAAAAGTTAGTTGATTTTCAAAGAAAACTTGCAGAAGGAAAAGACGTTATAATGGAAGGTAGAGACATTACAACTGTTGTATTTCCAAGAGCTGATGTTAAAATATATCTAGATGCAAGTGGTGAAGAAAGAGCAAATAGAAGATATAAACAAAATAAAGAAAAAGGAATTGATTGTACATATGAGGAAGTTTTAAAAAACATACAAGAAAGAGATAAAATTGATTCTGAAAGAGAGATAGGTGCATTAAAAAAAGCAGATGATGCAATATTAATAGATACAACCAAAATGAATATAAATCAAGTTGTAAAAGAAATTAGTAAAATTATAGAAAAAGAAAAAAAATCTCAAGAACTTCTAAAAAAGATATATAGTGTACGACCAGAAACAAAGTGGAAAAAATTTGTAAGAACATGTACTAAAGGCTTCTTAATGGGAATATATAAAATTTGTTTTAGAGTAAAAGAAACAGGAAAAGTACCAGATGAGGGCGCGTATATTATTTGTGCTAATCATATTAATTATTTAGATGCAGCTGCAATTGTATTATTCAATAAAAGAATGATAAATTTTGTTGGAAAAGAAGATTTGTTTAGATTTAGAATATTAAATTGGCTAGCACATCTATTTGATATTATTCCAATAAAAAGAAATATGCAAGATATGGAAGCTATGAAAAGATGTATGAAACTTCTAAAATCTGGAGGGGTACTTGGAATATTTCCAGAAGGAACAAGAAAAGGTATGGCAAAAAACGTTAAAGTAAAAAATGGAGCTGTATTTATGGCTATAAAAACAGGCGTACCAATTATACCAGTAGGAATTCATGGAACATTTAAACCTTTTTCAAAGGTGTATGTAAATTATGGAGAACCAATTGATTTAAGCAAGTATAAAGGAGAAGACAAAGAAAAGATAGATGAAGCTACATCAATGGTTATGGAAGAAATTGTTAGGTTGACAAAAATAGAAAATTAGTATATAATATTGAATTAGTTTTTAAGAGAAAAGCTTTTTAAGAAAACCAATTATTTTAAAGATAATTGGTTTTTCAAAGCAAAAAAAGAAGGGGTAGGAAAATGAATAATAAAAATATTAGAAATGTAGCAATTATTGCACACGTTGACCATGGAAAGACAACATTGGTAGATGCTTTGTTAAAACAAAGCCATGTATTTAGAGAAAATGAACAAGTAGATGAAAGAGTAATGGATTCAAACGATCTAGAAAAAGAAAGAGGAATTACAATTCTTTCAAAAAATACATCAGTTATGTATAATGATGTAAAAATTAATATAGTTGATACACCTGGACATGCCGATTTTGGAGGAGAAGTTGAACGTGTTTTAAAGATGGTTGATGGTGTTTTACTATTAGTAGATGCTTTTGAAGGACCAATGCCACAAACAAGAGAGGTATTAAAAAAATCTTTAGCATTAAACTTAAAACCAATAGTTATAATTAATAAAATAGATAGACCAGGAGCAAATCCTCTAAAAGTTGTTGATCAAGTATTAGAGCTATTTATCGAACTTAATGCAAGTGATGAACAATTAGATTTCCCAGTAGTATATGCATCTGCAAAAAATGGAATTGCTAAAATGCATCTTGAAGATGAAAGCGATAATGTAAATTGCATTTTTGATACTATAATAAAAAATATAGAACCACCAAAATGTGATATAGATGGAACAATGCAAATGTTAGTTTCTAACATTGATTATGATGAATATTTAGGAAGAATTGCAGTAGGTAGAGTAGAAAGAGGAACAGTTAACTCTGGAATGTCTGTTGCAATATGCAGAAAAGAAAAAAATGATCAAGGAAAAGTTGCAAAACTATTTACATATATGGGATTAAAAAGAACAGAAGTTGAATCTGTATCAGCTGGTGATATTGTTTGTATTTCTGGTATTCCAGACATAAATATAGGAGATACAATTTGCGACATTAACAATCCAGAAAAAATACCATTTGTTGATATTGATGAACCAACAGTATCTATGACATTTAGTGTTAACAATGGACCTTTTGCAGGAAAAGAAGGACAATTTGTAACATCAAGACATATTAGAGATAGATTATTCAAAGAACTTGAAAGAAATGTAAGTCTTCGTGTAAAAGAAACAGATTCAGCAGATAGTTTTGAAGTATGTGGACGTGGAGAACTTCACTTATCAGTTTTAATTGAAACAATGAGAAGAGAAGGATTTGAACTTTTAGTATCTCGTCCTAAAGTAATTTTCAAAGAAATTGACGGAGTAAAATGTGAACCAATAGAAAGATTAGTTGTTAATGTTCCAGATGATTGCATAGGAAATGTTATTGAAAAATTAGGTAGAAGAAAAGCTGAAATGATTAATATGGAACCAGCAGAAGCAGGACATACAAAGGTTGAATTTAAAATTCCAGCAAGAGGAATTATAGGATATAGAACAGAATTCTTAACAGATACAAAAGGTGAAGGAACAATGAATAGCACTTTTGATTGCTATGAACCATTTAAAGGTGAAGTACAATCAAGAACAAGAGGAGTTTTAGTAGCTTTTGAACAAGGAACATCTATTACATATGGTTTATACAATGCACAAGAAAGAGGAGAACTATTTATTGGTGCAGGTGTTGAAGTATATGAAGGAATGATAGTTGGTATAAATTCAAGAAATGAAGATATTTCAATTAATGTATGCAAAGAAAAACATTTAACAAATACAAGAGCTTCAGGTTCTGATGATGCACTTCGCTTAGTACCACCACTTCAATTATCTCTTGAAAAAGCAATAGAATTTATTCAAGATGACGAGTTAGTAGAAGTTACTCCTAAGAGTATTCGTTTAAGAAAGAAAATATTAGATAATAAAACTCGTGAAAGAGAAGCAAGAAGAGCTCAAGCATAGTAAAAAGGAGAGTGTTAGATAAATCTAACAGATGTACTAATATGAATAAGAACGAACTAAGAAAAATAAAAGAAAAAGCACTAGAAGATAAAGTACCTATTATTATGGATGATACTTTAAGTGTAATTGATAACATCTTAAAAGAAAATAATGTAAAATCTATATTAGAGATTGGAACAGCTGTTGGGTATTCTGCAATTTGTTTTACAGAATATCTGCAAGCTGATGGTTTTATAGATACAATCGAAAGAGATGAAATGCGAGTAATAGAAGCAAGAGAAAACATAAAAAAGGCAGAAGTAGAAGATAAAATAAACATTTATTTTGGAGATGCAGTTGAAATACTTCCAACAATAAACAAAAAATACAATGTAATATTTATTGATGCCGCAAAAGGAAAATATCCATTCTTTTTGAAAGAAGCTTTAAGAATGCTTGATGATAAAGGAATTATATTTGCTGATAATGTTTTATATAAAGGATATGTTATGAGTGACTATAATAAGCATAAACAACGTACGGCTGTTAGAAATTTGCGAGAATTCATAGCTGAAATACAAGAAAATGATGAATTAGATGTTGAAATATTAGATGTTGGAGATGGACTAGCAATAGCAAAGAAAAAATAAAAATAACAAACCTCAATTATTATTTTTTAATAATTGAGGTTTGTTACAGTTTTAAGGTAAATATCTAATAAATGACATAACCATATCAACAAAAAAGATAGCTAAACAAATATGTAATACAATGCTTTGTACTTTATATGGAATTTTGGATAAAACAATGTTTATTTTCTTTTTAAAAAAAGGAAATAGATGATTTACAAATAATATAGCAGCTATCCCCCATACGAAAGAATAAAAAACACTAATTCTACCATTTAAATTAAAAAATTCATTAGTATAATCCCACCATTTTGCTGCAAATAATGCGTCCATACAATAACCGAACTATGTATTCAAATATAGAGAAAATAACAGCAGCATATATAAATAATTTAAAACTTTTTCCTTTATATTTTGAAAAAAATAAAATTAAAATTGTTGCGCCACAACCATAAATAGGACAAATAGGACCATATAGAAAACCTCTTTTGGTAAAATGTCCTAATTCATATAAACTATAAAATGTTTCAAGTAACCAACCTAAAAATGAAAAGACAAAAAAATACAAAAGAAGAGTATGCAATCTTGAAAGTTTTTTTCTGTTTTGGTGGTTCGATTTATAACTACTTAATTTATCAATATAATTTTCAATATTCATAACCAAATTTCCCTTCTAAATTATAATTATATTATCAAAGTTTAATAAAAATGTAAATTAATTTTATAAATATTTATAAAAAAGAAAGACCTAGCAATTTCAAATAGAAATCGCTAGGTAAAAAAGTTTTAAGGTTTTAAATAAGAGAAAACTTGTTCAAGCTTGCTACCATTGAACTTTGCACTAAGCTCGGTCCGTATGATGCGTTCAGCCTCTTCTACGGAAGATTTGGCGTTTATAGCTACCCAGGTAAGAAGAGCTTCTCTTACGTAATCAAATACTGTAAGATCTTTGCCAAAACTTTCGTGATAAGCAATTTCGTTACTTACCTGTTTAACGTTATGGCAAAGCTTTAAGCACTTCCGAAGAGTATCAAGTTCCTCCACGGTACTGCTAACGTGAGGGTCAAGAAGCTGATCTTTCGAAAAGTTTATGTTCTTTTTAGAAAAAAGTTCCTTCTGAGAACCACGCCCAGATACATGAATGATTTTTACAGAAGAACTGTGTAAATCATTTATATAGTCGTAAAGAGAATACTCTTCATGGACCATATTTGCTTCCATAAACTTGGAAGCTACCTGAGAGTGGCAAATGTCTAATACAAGACCATCCAAGCCATCTTTAAGACCAGTAGTCTTTAATGTTTTGTTAATAAAGGCTGGGGTGGTGGTTCTAGGATCAAAGTAATAAGGAAAAATGCCCTCACCACAAATCTTGGCTTTCTTTCCAGTTAAATGATTTATGGTTTCTCTAATCTTAGACAAGTTCTCAAGAAGAATTGTGTCAAAGTCACCCTGAGAGATGGAAACATTGGGAAGCTTCTTTATACTTGCTCCGATATGCGAGGAAAAGTTCCAAGCATTAGGAAGATTTAGGTATTCCTCAAGATTAGCAAAATCACTTATTGTGTCTGCAAAATGAGGGTCGTGAAGCTGACCTGTAATGCCATTCCATCCGTGGTTATCAACTTCGCATCCAAGAGACTTAACAAGCTGAATAAAAGCGATGTTTTCTTCAGGAGATGCTCCAGTGCCGGGAAACTTTAAGCCATCAATAATATGATTGGCTAAAAGTGTTTCATATACCCAAGTGGGCATATGAGCGATGTAGTTAATAAAAAGTTTCATAAAAGCCATCCTTTCATAGTCAAAAGCCATCTACATCTATAACCTCAAAACATTTTTTTTGCATCATAATCTGAAAAATTTCTTATATGATGTAAATACATAATGCAATGAAAAGTCCAGATTAAAATGACTTAAAAAGTTTATAATATATATTATACCAGTATTTACATAAAAAATCAAATGACCCTGAAGCACAAGTAAAAATAATTGATTTTTAAGAAAAAATATAGTAAAATATATATATTGCAAAAATTAAGGAGATGTAAAGAAAATGAAAAAAACAGAACTATTAGCACCAGCAGGTTCATTTGAAAAAGCAAAAACTGCGTTTCGTTACGGAGCAGATGCTGTATATTGTGGAACAGGAATGCTTTCATTAAGAAGTAGAGCAGAAGTTGACAATGATGAACTTGCAAAAACAATAGAATACGCACATAGTATAGGAAAGAAAGTATATACAACAATTAATATATATGCATGGGATGAATATTATGATGAAATAAAAAAGCAAGCTAAAATGTTAAATGATATGAAAGTTGATGCAATTATAGCATCTGACGGTGGAGTTATAGATGTTCTAAAAGAGTATGCACCTGATGTTGATATTCATGTTAGTACACAAGCAAATACTGTAAGTTACCATTCAGCTAATTTTTGGCATAAAAATGGAGCTAAAAGGGTTATTCTTGGAAGAGAAATGAACAAAGAGCAAATACGTAAAATTATAGAGAACAAAGATAAAGAATTAGAGACAGAAATATTTGTTCATGGAGCAATATGCTTTGGATATTCAGGAAGATGTTTTTTAAGTGATTTCTTAGCGTCTAGAAGTGCAAATCTTGGGGATTGTGCACAAAGTTGTAGGTGGGCATATAATGTTTATGTTGAAGAACATAATAAACCAGGAAATTTAATGCCTGTTGAATATGATGAAAATGGAACATATATATTTTCTTCTAAAGATTTATGCTTAATTGAAGATTTACCTGAAATAATTGAGATGGGTGTAGATAGTTTAAAAATAGAGGGAAGATTAAAAACAGAATATTACTTAGCAAGTGTTGTAAATACATATAGAACAGCAATTGATGAATGTATGGAAAATATGAAAGAATATAGTGCAGAAAAATATGTAAAAGAACTTGAAAAAACAAAAACAAGAGGTCTAACTAAATTCTATTTTGATGATAGAAAAAATAAAGATTTTCAAGAATATGAAGGAAAACAATATAACCCCAATTATGAATTTGGAGGAAAAGTATTAAAATATGAAAATGAAAAATCATTAATCGAAATTAGAAACCGTTTAGTTGTAGGAGATACTATGGAAATATTAATTCCAAATAAACTAGAAGGTTATGAATTTACTATTGAAAATTTGTGGGATTCGGAAGCAGGAGAGAGCGTAGAGTTTGTTAATCCTGGAAAATCAGGACAAACTATATTAATGAAGCTTCCAATAAAATGTGAAGATGGATGGATTTTAAGAAGAAAGAAAAGCAAATAAATAAAAGACTTTTGAAAATTATATTTTCAGAAGTCTTTTTTATATAATTAATTAGAGCGTTTCTCAAAAAATTGAGCAATATAAAAACAAAGTAAAAAAAGTATTATTGAAGTTATGCCTAAAAAATCAAAGGTTATAGGAACATAAAGCACTAAAACAGAGCCTAATGTAAATCCAATAATAGAGTAAAAGGTTTGTATATAATATTTATCTAATAAAAAGCGTATTAAATGTAAAAAGATAAATCCACCAATTAAAACTCCTATTCCAAGAGGAATAATAATAGCTAGATTTAGAGTACTAATAGCTTCTAAATAAACAGAGTAAATACCAAAACACATTAAAATTAAAGTACTACTTATCCCGAGGAACAACAATACCAATAGACATAAAAAAGCCTGAAGTCATCAAAAAGATAATGGTTACAATAGATGGAACTTGGGTTTGATATAAGTTTTGGGCTAAGGAAAAGTCATTTATACTGTTTTGTGAAATAATATTTTCTAAAACAACAGCACTTACTCCAAATATAAATGATATAACAGTAAAAAAAAGATAACTCTTCTTAAATTTATTATTACTATTTAATTGCTTTATTAAAATAGGAATACTTCCAAGTATAAGGCCAATAAAGGCATATTTAGTTGGCATAGGAAAGCTTGCAAAAAGAAAGCTTAAAAGCTTTCCAAGTAAAATTATACCTAAAAAAGCTCCTATACATATAGGAAGTAAAAATAAAAAGTTCTTTTTAAAATCTTTAGAAATATTAAGAACACTATTTATAAGTTTATCATAAATTCCAAAAATAACACATAAAACTCCACTACTAACGCCGGGAAGAATTGCTCCTGCACCAATACAAATTCCTTTAAATACATCTTTTATAAAATTCAATATAGCACCACCTAAAACAAAATGCAAAATTATATAATATATTTTATTAAGGTCAGGCACTATTTATACTATCTTACATATAATTTATGTATAAGATAATTGGAGGTGCATTTATGTTAGCAGCACTTTGTAGTGGAATCGGATTTATGGGATTTTTAGAATTTTTAAAATCTGCTGTTTTTGTGATTGGATATATTTCTAGTAATAATTTATTTCCTGAACCATTATCAGCAGAAGAAGAAAGAGAATGCTTACAGCAAATGGCAGAAGGTGACGAAGAAGCTAAAAATATACTTATTGAAAGAAACTTAAGATTAGTGGCACATATATGTAAAAAGTACAGTACAACAAATGTTGAACAAGATGATTTAATTTCAATAGGAACAATAGGCTTAATAAAAGGGATTAGTAGTTTTGAGGCATCAAAAGGGGTAAGGCTTGCAACATATGCATCAAGATGTATAGAAAATGAGATTTTAATGCACTTAAGAAGCATAAAAAAATTGGGGGCTGAGGTATATTTAGATGATCCAATAGGAAAGGATAAAGATGATAATACTGTAACATTACAAGAAGTCTTGGAGAATAATGATAAAAGTATTGAAGAATCAGTAGATTTAAAACTTAAAGTAAAAAAGTTATATGAGAAGATGAAAGAAGTATTAAAACTTCGTGAAAAAACAATACTGGAATTAAGATTTGGTTTAGATGGAAACAAACCAAAAACACAAAATCAAATTGCTGAAATGATGGGAATATCACGTTCTTATGTATCTAGAATAGAAACAAAAGCAATTGATAAATTAGCCAAAGAATTTAAAGAATAAATATTAAAAGTGCTAAATTATAAAATTTTAGCACTTTTTCTTAATTTATTCAAAAAAGTATACCTTTTTTGAAATATATGTGCTATAATCTGGAAGAAATTTGTAAATGAAACTAGAGGTAAATATGAAAAAAACGATTGTCGACTATTTAGAAGAAACAACATTAAAGTATTCTGATAAAATAGCCTTTGTAGAAGAAAAAAGAAGTGTTACATATAAAGAATTACAAGATAATTCTAAAAAGATTGGAACAGGCATAATAGAAAATAATAAAGAGTTACGAAATAAGCCAATTGCAATATACATAGATAAAAGCATAGCTTGTATTGAGTCTATGTTAGGAATTATATATAGTGGAAATTTTTATACTGTGCTAGATACTAAATCTCCAAATGAGAGAATAGAACTTATTTTAAATACATTAGAACCAGAAATAATTATTACAAACAGGAAAAACGAGAGTAAAGTTCAAAAATTAAATATATCATGTAAAATAATATTTTATGAAGATATGATAGAAAGCAATATAAATGAAGAACTACTTAAAATTGTAAAAAGAGAAATAATAGACACAAATCCAATGTATATATTATTCACTTCTGGCTCTACTGGAGTTCCAAAAGGAACTGTTGTATCTCATAAAGCTGTTACAACTTATTCTACATGGGTAAAAGAAACGTTTGACATAAATGAAAATACCGTATTTGGTAGTCAAACACCATTTTATTTTAGTATGTCTATTAGTGATGTTTTTTCGACAATATTATCAGGTGCTACATTATGTATTATACCTAAAATGTATTTTTCATTTCCAGTAAAATTATTGGAATATATGAATGAAAATAAGATAAATACAATTTATTGGGTGCCATCTGCATTATGTATTGTTGCAAATTTTGGAGCATTGGACATTGTAGAGTTACCATATTTAAATAAAATTTTGTTTGCAGGGGAAGTTATGCCCATAAAACAACTTAATATGTGGATAAATAAATTTCCAAATGCTATGTTTGCAAATTTATATGGACCAACAGAAACAACCGATATATGTACATACTATGTCGTAAATAGAAAATTTGAAAACACTGAAACATTGCCAATTGGTAAACATTGTGATAATTGTGATGTTGTAATTATTAAAGAAGATGGAACAGAAGCTAAAAAGGGTGAAGAAGGAGAACTTTGCGTAAGAGGATCGTTTTTAGCATCAGGGTATTATAAAAATCCTGAAAAAACAAGTAGTGCATTTGTACAAAATCCACTTAACCCATACTTTCCTGAAATAATTTATAAAACAGGAGATATAGTCAAATATAATGAGTATGATGAAATAATATATATATCAAGAAAAGATTTTCAAATAAAGCATATGGGATATAGAATTGAATTAGGAGAAATAGAAAACAGAATAAATAATATAGATGGTGTTACAACATGTGCTAGTATTTATGATTTAGCACAAAAGAAAATAGTATTATTCTATCAAGGAAGCATAGAAAAGAAAGATTTAATAAATATGGCAAAGGACAAACTTACAAACTATATGATGCCAAACAAAGTGATAAAAATTGAAAAAATGCCCTATAATGCAAATGGAAAAATTGATAGAAATTTATTAAAGAAAATGAATGAGGAGGAAATGTAAAATGGAAGAATTATTAGAGATACTAAAGGAAATAAAACCTGAGGTAGATTTCGAAAATGAAGAAAATTTAATAGGTGATGAATTGCTAGACTCATTTGATATTATATCAATTGTATCTGCAATTGATAACGAATTTGATGTAAAGATAACAGCTAAAGATATATTACCAGAGAATTTTAATTCTGCAAGTGCATTATATGAGTTAATCCAAAGATTAGAAGAAGAGTAAGAGAAGTGATTATAGAAGGGGATATATATGGCAATTAATACATTAGGATTTCTTATATTTGTTGCTTTAGCTTGTGTTATTTATTTTATTGTACCTAAAAAAATAAAATGGTTAGTTCTTTTGATTGCAAGTTATGTTTATTATTTTTTAGCATCAGGAAAACTAACTGTTTTCTTGATAATAACAACATTATCTGTATACCTAGTTGGACTTGGACTAAATAAAATAGATGAAAATATAGCTGAAAAATGTAAGCAATTAGAAAAAGAAAAGAAAAAAGAAGCAAAAAATAAAGCTAAAAGCAAGAAGAAACTTTTAATTTTATTTGCAGTAATAATTAATTTTGGAATTTTATTAATATTAAAATATAGTAATTTTTTAGGAGGTAATATTAATTCTTTGCTTTCTAAATTGAACGTCAATTTTACAATTCCAAAATTTGATTTTATACTTCCTTTAGGAATTTCATATTATACATTACAGGCAATTAGCTATGTGATAGATGTATATAGAGGTAAGTATAAGGCAGATAAAAATTTGGGAAGAGTGGCACTATTTACATCATTTTTTCCTCAAATGACAGAAGGACCAATTGGAAGATATGATGACTTAGCTATGCAACTATATGAGCCTCATAAATTTAACCATTTAAATGTAAAAAATGGAATGTTACTAATGCTATGGGGATATTTTAAAAAGATGGTAATCGCAGATAGAGCAGGAATATTTGTTAATACAGTGTTTGCAGATTATGCGAATAATCATGGAATTGTTATGCTTGTGGCGGTTATATTATATACAATTCAAATCTATGCTGAATTTTCAGGATGTATAGATATTGTAAGAGGAACTGCACAAATTTTAGGTATAAACATGGCTGAAAATTTCAAAAGACCATTCTTTTCAAAAAGTGTACAAGAATTTTGGAGAAGATGGCATATTACACTTGGAACTTGGTTAAAAGATTATGTATTTTACCCAGTATCATTTTCAAGTGCATGTGTTGAACTTACAAAATTATCAAAAAAAATTAGTAAAAATTACTTATCTAAAATAGTACCTGCAGCATTTGCAATGTTTTTTGTTTGGTTTGGAAATGGAATATGGCATGGAGCAAGTTGGAAATACGTATTTTATGGATTGTATTATTATGTAATTATGATGTTAGGAATCTTATTTGAACCTGTATTTAAGAAGATTATAGGCAAACTAAAAATAAATGTTGAAGCAAAATGGTATAAATTCATGCAAATGATAAGAACTACAATATTTGTATTGATTGGTATGCTTATATTCCGTTCAAAAAGTTTAACATCAGCGTTTAGAATATTTAAATCTATATTTAATATGGATAATATTAGTATGTTATTTAATAATAAATTATTTAATATAGGCATTACGACCGAAGATTTTATTATAATAGGTATAGGTGTAATTATTCTTTTTGTTGTTGGAATAATTCAAGAAAAAGGTATTATAATTAGAGAAAAAATTTCAAAAAGAAATATCGTAATTAGATGGATTTTATATTATACAATACTTTTAGTTATTGCTATTTTTGGAATTTATGGACCTGGATATGCAGCAACAGATTTTATATATGGACAATTTTAGAAAGGAATAAACGAATGGATGCAGGTAATGATGAAATAACAGATTATAAAGCAAAAGATATTTTAAAGACAATTAGTAAAGCTATTCTTTTTATTGCAATTGGAATATTAATTTTATGTATTATTAGTCCAATATTTGCAGCTAAATGGTATACAGACTATGGTGGGGTATCAAGAAAAATAAAAGGAATGTATTATGAACCAGAAAATACAATAGATATAATAATGCTTGGAAATAGTGATATGTATAATGGTATTTCGCCAATGAAGTTATGGAAAGATACGGGTATTACGAGCTACCATATAGGAACACCAATGCAAACAACTTGGACATCATATTATTTATTAAAAGATTTTTTAAAAACACAAAATCCAAAACTTGTTTTAATTGAAGTGGATTATATATTTGAAAGTGAAGATAGAAAAGAAGAAAATCTTAGACAAGCTATAGATTCTATGAAATTCAGTAAGAATAAACTAGACTTAATAAATGATTCTGTATATAACAATTCGTTGTATGATAAGATAAGTTATGTGTTTCCGTTTTTTAGATATCACACGAGATGGAATGAACTAAGTAAAAAAGATATTGAAGAAGGATATAATAAATATGAAGTTCCATTTAAGGGATATGAACTTACTAAATCAATAAAACCATATCCAAAGGCTTATAGGCCTAAAATTGGTGAAAAAGATAGTAAAGAGAAAATAGAAGAAATTCCGGAAAATAGTAAGTATTATTTAGAAAAAATATTGGAATTATGCAAAGAAAATAACATAGAGGTTATGTTTACATATATTCCTACAATATATTCATGGAGTAAAGAAAAACATGAAATCTTTAGCAATTATGCTAAAGAGAATAATCTTAAATTCGTTGACTATAACTTGATTGATTTTGATTGGAAAAAGAACACAAGGGACAAAGGAAGACATTTAAATGTATATGGTGCAGAAGTTATAACAGGATTGCTAGAAAATGAACTTGTAAGCTATAATTTTGTAGATCATAGAAATGATGAAAAGTATTCAAAATGGAATGAATATTATGAATTATATGAATCAATAAAAAATAAAAAATAAAAAATAATATAAAAAACCTCTTGACAAAACAAAAATATGTTTGTAAAATAAATACGAACAATGTTTTGCAGGAGGTTTTTATGATTTCAACATTACATATAAAAAATATAGGAATTATAGATGATTTATTAATAGATTTAAATGATGGTTTTAATGTATTAACTGGAGAAACAGGAGCAGGAAAAACACTTATAGTAGGCTCACTAGGTATTATTGCGGGTGGCAGATTTTCAAAGGATATGATACGTAATGGAGAAAGTTTTTCATATATAGAAGCAAATATTTTTTGTCCAGAAAGCAATATATCAATTGATGGAAATATTGTTGTTTCAAGAGAAGTATACCTAAATGGTAGAAATTCATGCAAAGTAAATGGAAGACTTGTAACTGTTAATGAATTAAAAGAAATTATGTCTAAAATAATAGATATTCATGGACAGCAGGATAGTCAAAATCTACTTGATAGCTCAAAACATATTTTTTATTTAGATGATTTTATTGGAGAAGAGATAAAACAGGTAAAAAGTGAATATATTAATTTATTCAATGAATATAACGAAATAAAAGAAAAATTAAATCAAAATTATGGTGATGATAAAGAGCGTCAAAGAAAGCTAGATTTATTACAATATCAATTAAGAGAAATAGAAAAAGCAAATTTAAAAATAGGGGAAGAACAAGAATTAGAAGAAAAACATAATATAATGAAAAACTCTGAAAAATTGCAAGAAAACATTACTAATATTGATGAAAATTTAAGTAATCAAGCAATTGAAGGTGTATCTAATTCAATAAGATGTTTAGAAAAAATAGAAAATTGTGGTGAAGTTTATAAAGAAAAACTTACAGAACTTAAAAATGTATATTACGAAATTCAAGAATTATCAAGAGATTTTTCGGATTTGAAAGATAATATATGTTTTGATGAAATTGAAAGAGAACAAGTAGAAAAAAGGTTAGATGAATTATTCTCACTAAAAAGAAAATATGGAAATAGTATAGAGGAAATATTGAAATACAAAGAAGAACTATATGAAGAAATTAGTAATATTGAAAATTTAGAAGAGATTAATTTAAAACTAAAAGAACAAAAATCTAAATTAGAAGTAAAAATGCTTGAATTATGTAAAAAAATGAATAGTTTAAGAAAAAATGCAGGTGAGGCTCTTTCAAAACGTATAAACGCAGAATTAAAAGACTTAGAAATGAATAGTGCTAAATTTAATATAAAAATTGAAATGTTAAAGAATTTGGAATTTAATTTAAATGGATTAGATAAAGTTGATTTTATGATTTGCACAAATACAGGTGAAGAAGAAAAAGAACTAACTAAAATAGCATCTGGAGGAGAAATGTCAAGAGTAATGCTTGCTATAAAAACAGTGCTTGCAAACACAGATAAAGTTCCTACATTGGTATTTGATGAAATTGACACAGGAATTAGTGGAAAAGCTGCAAATGCAGTTGCAGAGAAAATGAAAATTATATCTAAAAATCACCAAATAATTTGCATTACACATTTGGCTTCTATTGCAGCTAAAGGAGATTATAACTATTTCATTAGTAAAAGTGTAAATAATAACAAAACAACTACTAGTATAAAGCAACTAAATGAAGAAGAAACAATTAAAGAAATTGCAAGAATTGCAAATGGAAATGTTACAGATATTGCTATTGCAAACGCAAAAGAACTTAGAAAAGCAGTATAAAATAAATATATAATGTAATAATTAAAATAATAGTTACAAATTATTTCCATCTTGTTTACAAAGTGGACAAATTAGTATATAATAATAAACATAAAATCGCAGATATGTGCGTAATTTAAGGGGGAACGAAAATGCAAGAAAATGAAAATAATATGCAGGAACAAGAAATTGATATGAATCAATTAATGAAAGTAAGAAGAGAAAAATTAGATAAATTAAAACAAGAAGGAAAAAACCCTTTTGAAATAACAAAGTTTAATAGAACACATACAAGTAAACAAGTTGTAGATAATTATGACGAGTTAGAAGGAAAAGATGTAACTGTTGCAGGAAGAATTATGGCAAAAAGAATTATGGGAAAAGCTTCTTTTGTACACATTCAAGATAGTGAAGGAAAAATTCAAAGTTATGTAAGTATTAATGACCTTGGAGAAGAAAGCTATCAAGCATTTAAAGAAGATGATATCGGAGATATAGTTGGAATTACAGGATTTGTATTTAAAACAAGAACAGGTGAAATTTCAATTCATGCAAAAGAATTAACATTACTTTCTAAATCATTAAGACCATTACCTGAAAAATATCATGGACTAAAAGATACAGATTTAAGATATAGACAAAGATATGTAGATTTAATTGTTAATCCTGAAGTTAAGGATACTTTCCTAAAAAGAACAGAAATTATTAAAGAAATTAGAAGAATATTAGACGAAAAGAATTTCTTAGAGGTTGAAACACCAATTTTAAACACAATTGCTGGTGGAGCAAGCGCAAGACCATTTATAACACATCACAATACATTAGATATTGATATGTATTTAAGAATTGCAAATGAATTATATTTAAAAAGATTAATTGTTGGTGGATTTGACAGAGTATACGAAATGGGAAGAATGTTTAGAAATGAAGGTATGGATATTAAACATAACCCAGAGTTTACAAATATTGAGTTATATGCAGCATTTGCTGATTATCATGATATGATGGATATTACAGAAGAAATTGTATCAAAAACAGCAGAAAAAGTATTAGGAACAACAAAAATAAATTATCAAGGAACTGACATTGATTTAACACCAAATTGGAAAAGAATAACTATGATAGATGCTATAAAAGAGCAAACAGGAGTAGACTTTAATTCTGTTGAAACAGATGGAGAAGCTCTAAAAATTGCTAAAGAATTAAATGTTGAAATTGATCCTATAAAAACATCAAGAGGTGAAATTATTAATCAAATATTTGAAGACAAAGTTGAAGAAACACTTATTCAACCTACATTTATATATGATTATCCAGTAGAAGTTTCACCACTTACAAAAAGAAAACCATCTGATCCAAGATTAACAGAAAGATTTGAATTATTTATTGGTGGTAGAGAATATGCAAATGCTTATTCAGAATTAAATGATCCAATAGATCAATATGAAAGATTTTTAAATCAAGTTAAACAAAGAGAAGCTGGTGATGATGAAGCCAATATGATGGATGAAGACTTTGTAACAGCACTAGAATATGGAATGCCTCCTACAGGTGGACTTGGAATTGGCGTAGATAGATTAATAATGCTTCTTACAGATCAAGCATCTATTAGAGATATATTACTATTCCCAACAATGAAACCTTTGGCATAGAAAAATTGAAAAATTTTAATAAACTAAAAAATAGTAGTAAAAATTAAATGCATAACTAAAAGAGTCAATCGAAAGATTGGCTTTTTTAGTGTTAAAAATATAAAGAGAGATAAAAGTGGAAAATTAGATATATTTCTGTTTCTATTTAAAGACAAAAAAGAAAGCAAAAAATTTGAAAATGCAACTTTTCTACAAAAAATATAAATAAATATGTAAAACTATTCCAAAAAGAAGGCGGTTATGGTAAAATAAAAAGAGATATTATGTCCATGAAACTCGTATAAAAAGTTTATGGATATATGAATATAGGAGAGGTATATATGAGTGAATTTACTTTTTTGGACATTCTTACTGATGAATTAGAAATATTAAACAAGAGAGGAATAGAAGCAAAAATAACAGATTTTTCCATATTGCTTGGTGGTAAATATGTTCCTGATTATCATATTGAGAACGATAATTCTTTGGAGGAAAAAATTGGATATTATTTGACAAGGTCATGGCACTTTGATAAGCATTATTATCAAAGCATGATAGTGGCTTGCAATAATTCGAAGCCATGCTTCGTTACTAATTTCGCAAGTGATTACAGCTTTGGTGCACGCCCAGTTATACTGATTTCATCAATCGGCTCAATCCCCACGAACGGAGAGAAGGGGAAAAGAGCAAGAGACGGTATCCTTGAAGTAGAGTATGGATATTATCCACAGAAAGCAGTATCAAAAGATATGCAAGAAATATTAGAAGGAGAATATAAAGGTGGTAGACTTTCAAAAACAAAAAACAGCTATACAACAGATTCAAGGAAGCATGATGATTATGACGAAAAATTTTTGGCAAAGAAACATGAAGAATATGAATATAATGGCAAAAGATATGTAAGAGTTGAGGCAAATTCATCTTATGATGAATTTACACTTTCAAATGGAGAGCAATACAAAAATGGAGATAATGTATGGGTAGAAGTACAACCAGTTAAATGGATTGTAGATGAAAAATCTCTAATGATGGTAGCTGAAAAAGTGATATTTGCAGGAGTTCGATTTGGAAAAATATCTGGTTCTATTCTAGAATATGATAATTCAACTATAAAAGAATTTATGGATAAATACTTATCTAGAGATTTAGAACAATCAAGAAAAACAATAGCTTTAGGAGAACAAACAGAAGAAACAGAAAAAGCTACAAAAAGGAAATCAAGATTACAGAAATTAAATCCGGATAAAACAAAAACATTAGAAGAACAAACAGAAGAAACAGAAAAAACTCCACAAAGAAAATCAAGATTACAGAAATTAAATCCAGATAGAACAAAAACAGCTGATAGAACAAAAATGACAGATACTGAAATAATACAGAATTGGATTGAAGCAGGAGAGTCAGTATTACTACGAGGACCATCAGGAATAGGAAAAACAGAAAGAATAAAATCATTGTATCCAGACTTAATTTATATAAAATTAACAAACAATATGTTTCCAGAAAAAGTAGTAGGATCAGTGAATTTACAAACAGGACAAAGCATACCTCCAGACTTTGCAAAAGCAGCAATTATGGGGGAGGCAACAGAAGAAGAAAGAAAATTAGTTGAGGAAAATATACAAAACATATATGATGTAGCAGATACAGTATATGAAAGGTCAAAAGATAGTGATAAAAAAGTAGTAATAATGTTAGATGAGCTTTTAAATGTAAAGCCCGCAGTTCAAAGTTTAGTGTATACATTAGTATTAAATAGAATGGTAGAGATAGGAAAAGGACTAAAATTACCAGACAATGTAGTAGTTGTAGCAACAGGAAACCAAAAGAAATATTCAAGTGTAGCAGAAGATTTAGCAGAGCCATTAGAAAAAAGATTTGACCATATACTAGATATGGAGCCAAAAGTAGGAGAATGGATAACAGAATATGCAATTCCACAAAAGATTCATCCATCAGTAATAGGATATATATTATCAAAATATAACAATTCTGGAAAAAGTGAAAAACTACAAGACATAGGCTATTTCTATGAAGAGCCAGAGGTAGGAGAAAAGCATTTGGATAGCAACGGATGTAAAGGAAGAACAAACGATCCTCGTGGTTGGACATCAATTTCAAATACATTATATAATTTTGAGAGAAATTTAAAGCAAGGAAAATATGAAGGAAAAGATGTAAAAGATATAATACAAAGGTCAATAAGTTCAAAACTTAGAGAAGAGTGGTCAGCAGAATTCTTTAACTTTTATAATCTTCTAACTTTGACTCCAGAAGAAGTAACAGAAGGAATGGGCAAAGGATATACGCAAGCAGATTTACCAAGAGATATAAGTGAAAGATTTGCATATATGACAGCATTGATAACAGCAGATGAAACACAAGTTGAAAGCTGTAGAGAATTTATAAGAAAATATTGTGGTCCAGAATATTTGAAAGTATTTGATATATATTGGGCAGGAAATGATGAAAGGAAAATGGAGAAGATAAGTGAACTACAAGAAATGTCCTTGTTATTACATACCAGTAAAGAAGTAGAGGAATATGCGGAAGATGGAATAGAAAAATATACAGATATAGGAAAAATGTATAGTTCGTATTTAACAAGAGATTCTAAAGGAGAGAGTAGAGGAAAAGAAAATGAGCGAAATTGAATATAGTGAAGCTGCAGTAGAAGTATTAGACATACTAAATCATATAAATAAAGAAGAGGTTGCAAAAATCCCACAAAGTTTTATAAAATTTTTAACTAATATTTCAAGCAAAAGTTATAAAGCTAAATTTAACTATGAACAACCAATTAATGGTTTTAATTTAAGAAAACAAACGAAAGAACTTTTAGGATTTATATATATTACATGGTGGTGTGATAAAGAAGAAAACGAAAAATATAAAAATATAATACATAAAAACAATATGAAAAGAGAAAAAATAAAAGAAATATATAATGTAAATGATATTTTTAAAAATAAAAAAGAAAATAAAATGATTAAAAATGAAAATGTGATGGAAAAAAATATAGTAGAATATAACAAAGAAAATATATTCAAAAAGTATCTTAATAAAATATTGAGTCTTTTTAGTATTATGAAAGGGGATAAAAATTAAGATGATTAATAAAGAATTGATAGAATTGCAAAAAGGATGCGGAGCTACTTGTGTTGTAATTCCAAATGAAGATTATAAAGAACTAGATTCAAAAAATATTGTAAATGCTGATTCTGATGATAGTGAATTGCTTACAATATTTAAAGAAATTATCTTTAATAAAGAAGGAATCGATTACTTTATTATAACTGAAATTGATAAATTAAAAGAAAATTTACAAGACAAGTATTATCAAATTGTTAAAGATAGAGAATTTAATGGATACAAATTACCAGAAAATATGATTATAGTTTTAACTGTTGAAGATAGGGAAAGTTTAAAGAAAATATCACAGGAACTTTATCATTTTTGTGTGGTTGCATTTTAGCTTACAATAATTAGCCTAAGAAGTACAAGGAGTAGTATATATGAGTGAATTTACTTTTTTGACCAAGGAACAAGGCTTTGGTGCTGATAAATTGAAAATATTAGAAAAGAGAGGAACAGAAGCAAAAATAACAGATTTTTCCATGTTACTTGGTGGTAAATATGTTTCTGATTATCATATTGAGAACGATAATTCTTTGAAGGAAAAAATTGGATATTATTTGACAAGGTCATGGCAATTTGATAGTCATTCTTATCAAAGAATGATAGTGGCTTGCGATAATTCGAAGAAATATGTCGTTACTGATTTCAATAGTGATTACTGTTTTGGTGCACGCCCAGTTATACTATTCTCATCAATCGACTCAATCCCCACGAACGGAGAGAAGGGGAAAAGAGCAATAGATGGTATCCTTGAAGTAGAGTATGGATATTATCCACAGAAAGCAGTATCAAAAGATATGCAAGAAATATTAGAAGGAGAATATAAAGGTGGTAGACTTTCAAAAACAAAAAACAGCTATACAACAGATTCAAGGAAGCATGATGATTATGACGAAAAATTTTTGGCAAAGAAACATGAAGAATATGAATATAATGGCAAAAGATATGTAAGAGTTGAGGCAAATTCATCTTATGATGAATTTACACTTTCAAATGGAGAGCAATACAAAAATGGAGATAATGTATGGGTAGAAGTACAACCAGTTAAATGGATTGTAGATGAAAAATCTCTAATGATGGTAGCTGAAAAAGTGATATTTGCAGGAGTTCGATTTGGAAAAATATCTGGTTCTATTCTAGAATATGATAATTCAACTATAAAAGAATTTATGGATAAATACTTATCTAGAGATTTAGAACAATCAAGAAAAACAATAGCTTTAGGAGAACAAACAGAAGAAACAGAAAAAGCTACAAAAAGGAAATCAAGATTACAGAAATTAAATCCGGATAAAACAAAAACATTAGAAGAACAAACAGAAGAAACAGAAAAAACTCCACAAAGAAAATCAAGATTACAGAAATTAAATCCAGATAGAACAAAAACAGCTGATAGAACAAAAATGACAGATACTGAAATAATACAGAATTGGATTGAAGCAGGAGAGTCAGTATTACTACGAGGACCATCAGGAATAGGAAAAACAGAAAGAATAAAATCATTGTATCCAGACTTAATTTATATAAAATTAACAAACAATATGTTTCCAGAAAAAGTAGTAGGATCAGTGAATTTACAAACAGGACAAAGCATACCTCCAGACTTTGCAAAAGCAGCAATTATGGGGGAGGCAACAGAAGAAGAAAGAAAATTAGTTGAGGAAAATATACAAAACATATATGATGTAGCAGATACAGTATATGAAAGGTCAAAAGATAGTGATAAAAAAGTAGTAATAATGTTAGATGAGCTTTTAAATGTAAAGCCCGCAGTTCAAAGTTTAGTGTATACATTAGTATTAAATAGAATGGTAGAGATAGGAAAAGGACTAAAATTACCAGACAATGTAGTAGTTGTAGCAACAGGAAACCAAAAGAAATATTCAAGTGTAGCAGAAGATTTAGCAGAGCCATTAGAAAAAAGATTTGACCATATACTAGATATGGAGCCAAAAGTAGGAGAATGGATAACAGAATATGCAATTCCACAAAAGATTCATCCATCAGTAATAGGATATATATTATCAAAATATAACAATTCTGGAAAAAGTGAAAAACTACAAGACATAGGCTATTTCTATGAAGAGCCAGAGGTAGGAGAAAAGCATTTGGATAGCAACGGATGTAAAGGAAGAACAAACGATCCTCGTGGTTGGACATCAATTTCAAATACATTATATAATTTTGAGAGAAATTTAAAGCAAGGAAAATATGAAGGAAAAGATGTAAAAGATATAATACAAAGGTCAATAAGTTCAAAACTTAGAGAAGAGTGGTCAGCAGAATTCTTTAACTTTTATAATCTTCTAACTTTGACTCCAGAAGAAGTAACAGAAGGAATGGGCAAAGGATATACGCAAGCAGATTTACCAAGAGATATAAGTGAAAGATTTGCATATATGACAGCATTGATAACAGCAGATGAAACACAAGTTGAAAGCTGTAGAGAATTTATAAGAAAATATTGTGGTCCAGAATATTTGAAAGTATTTGATATATATTGGGCAGGAAATGATGAAAGGAAAATGGAGAAGATAAGTGAACTACAAGAAATGTCCTTGTTATTACATACCAGTAAAGAAGTAGAGGAATATGCGGAAGATGGAATAGAAAAATATACAGATATAGGAAAAATGTATAGTTCGTATTTAACAAGAGATTCTAAAGGAGAGAGTAAAAAAGAAGAAAGTGAAAGAAATCAGTTATAATAAAGTTGTAGTTGTTAATTTAATTCTTAGAAAGGAGAAGCATATGAATGAGTGCTAATACAGATTTAATTTATGATGTAAAGAGAAAATTGCTAGCGAAATATCCTAGATTTGGTAGTGAAATAGCAGGAGCTAATATTGAATTTAAAGATAATTTAAAATATCATACAGCATCAACTGATGGAAAAAATATATATGTTGATCCAAACTATTTTGCAACTTTAAATGAAAATGATAGATTATTTATAATAGCACATGAAATAATGCATATAAAATTTAAACATATGTATAGACTAAAAGATAAAAGTGGAGTTAAAAGAGATCCGGAACTTTGGGGTATAGCGGCTGATGCAATTGTAAATGCAAATTTAGAAAGAGATGGATTAACAATTAAAGAAGGATATGTAAATATGCCAGAAGCATTAAATTATTCAACAGAAGAATTCTATCAAAAATTATTACGAGAAAAAGAAAAGAAAGAGCAAGAAAAAAACAATCAAAACCAAGAACAGGGAGAAAGTAAAGAACAAGAGCAAGGTGATCAGCAAGGAAGTGGACAAAGTGATGAGCAAGATAATAAAAAAGACAAAGCTCAAGAACAAGAAGATGAAAAAAATAGTAATAACGAAAATTCAAAACAAGCTGAAAATCAAGAGCTAGATAACAATAAAGATCAAGGAGATGACCATAGTTTATGGGAAGAAGCTTTTAAGGAACAGCAAAATTCTGAGAAAAAAGGACAAAGACAAAATAAGAATACGCAGAAACAAGCTAAAGAACAAGAGCTGGCTGAAGAAAAACAGACAGATAAGGACTTTGATGAAAGAGAAGAATTTGAAGATAATAGAAAAGAAAAGAGAGAAAAATTCAAATCTAGAAGAGAAAAAAACGAAAAAGATATAAGAAATACTGATAAAGAAACAATTGAATTAGGCTATATAGGAAAAAGCAAAGAAGAAATTGATTGGAAACTCCTAACACGCAGAGAAATAGAAAAAAGTGAAACAATTTGGAGTCAAAGACGTTCTATTGCAGAAAATAATTATGCATATAGATTAGAAGAAAACGATATCGAAGATGATGCAGAGACAGAAGTTATGATTGATGTTTCTGATTCAGTAGATTTAAAATTAGTAAAATCATTTCTAAGACAACTAAAACCATTATTACAGCAATCAAAACTAAGAGTAGGATGCTTTAATGCAAAATTTTGGGGATTGGTAGATATAAAAAATGAGAGAGATATAGATAATTTTACTATACCTAGAAAAGCTAGAGAAAATTCTGCATGGACAGAAGATTGGGATTTAGCAGTTAGGTCATTTACTAAAAAAAGAGAAATAAACAAAATTGTTTTTACTGATGGCTATCCTTGTCCAGGAAATATGCCAAAAGAAGATTTAAAAAGAGAAAATATTATTTGGTTAGTGTATGGAAATAAAGTTTTTAAACCTTGCTGTGGTAAAGTTATAAATATTACTGAAAGACAACTAGAACAATTACATCAAATAGATAAAAGTAGTTCTATGGAAGATATAAGTAGGTAAAGTGCTGCAGACTGACTTATTTTTTGAAACAAATTTTGTAAAGGAGCAAATAAATATTACTGTATCCAAATTTGAAAAATACTGATATTTAATTGAATTCTCAATCAAAATATGATATAGTATATAATGTAAAATTAAAGAACTTACTAAAAAGTTCAAAGAAAAATTTAAACTAAAAATAGTTATTTAGAAAGGATTTTGTATGTATATTGATAGAAAAATATTATATATTGTTTTAGCAATATTTATTATAATGAATGTAAGTCAATTATTAAGTGATACTAATGAACTTTTAAGTTTATTACTTACTTTACCTGCTGTATTAATAGCTATAACATTTCATGAATTTGCTCATGCTTTTGCAGCAGATAAATTAGGTGATGATACAGCAAGAAGACAAGGAAGATTAAGCCTAAATCCATTAAGCCATATAGATCCTATAGGAATGATAATGCTTATATTTGCAGGATTTGGTTGGGGAAAACCAGTAGAAATAGATCCTAGAAATTTTAATAGAAATATAAAGATGCCGGTTGCAGAGGCTATAGTTGCTGCAGCAGGTCCTATTATGAATTTTATTCTTGCTATTATATTTGGTGTTATATATGTTTCTGTTATGAAATTTGCTCCAATGTTTATATTTACACAAGTTGGAGGAATAGTAATTATTCTTTTAAGGGTATGTATATCAATTAATATTGGACTTGGTATATTTAACTTAATACCATTACCACCACTTGATGGTTCTAAAATACTAGCAGCATTTTTACCATATAATGCAAAAAATTGGCTTGAAAAATATTACAATGTATTTTATATAGTATTTGTTGTAATATGGGTTACAGGGATTGCTGGTAATATAATTTCACCTGTAATTTCAGCAGTAGATAAAGGAATTATATATTTAATAACAAAATTATTTGGAATGTAAAAGGAGAGAAAGCAAACTATAAAATAGATTGCGAATATTAAAATGGAAAAAGATATTATTACACTAGGAATTGAATCAAGTTGCGACGAAACTTCTGTAGCTGTTGTTAAAAATGGTAGAGAAGTTTTGTCAGATGTAATTAATTCACAAATAAAAATACATGAAAAATTTGGTGGAGTTGTACCAGAAATAGCCTCTAGAAATCATATAGAGGTTATTTCTGATGTAACGAAAGAAGCCTTAATGGAGGCAAATATTAAATATGACGATATAGATCACATAGCATGTACATATGGACCTGGACTTGTAGGAGCCTTGCTGGTTGGTGTTTCATATGCAAAAGCATTAAGTTATGCAATAAATAAACCATTAACGCCAACAAATCATATTGAAGGTCATATTGCAGCAAATTATATAACTCACAAGGATTTAAAACCACCATTTTTATGTTTAATTATATCTGGTGGACATACCCATTTAGTACATATAAAAGATTATAACGATTTTGAAATTTTAGGAAAAACAAGAGATGATGCTATTGGAGAAGCATTTGATAAAGTAGCAAGAGTTATTGGGCTTGGTTATCCAGGAGGTCCAAAAGTTGATAAACTTGCAAAAGAGGGAACTGCTTGCATTGAACTTCCAAAAACTCATATGGAAGGGTTAGATTTTAGTTTTAGTGGTGTAAAGACAGCTATTATCAATTTGCATCATAAAAATCTTGAAATAGATAAAGCAAATTTATGTGCAAGTTTTGAAAAGTATGTAACAGATATATTGCTAGAAAATGCAATAAAAGCTGCAAAGCAGATTGGAACAAAAACAATAGCTTTAGCAGGTGGAGTATCTTCTAATTCGTATATTAGGCAAAGCTTTATAAATCTAGAAAATAAAGGATACCATATATATTACCCAGAACCTATTTTATGTACTGATAATGCAGCAATGATAGCATCTGCAGGATATTATAGATATAAATCAGGTACAGTTTCAGATTTATCGTTAAATGCAATACCAAATTTGAAAATACAATAAGGAGAGAAGAAAATGGCTATATATGTAATAGCAGATTTACACTTATCTTTTGAACAAAATAAACCAATGGATATCTTTGGGGATAACTGGGAAAATCACGCAGAAAAAATACGAAAATCATGGCTTGATGTTGTGAAGGAAGATGATTATGTAATAGTTCCTGGTGACTTTTCGTGGGCTACATATTTAGAAAATACGAAAAAAGATTTCGAATATTTAAATAATTTACCAGGTTACAAAATTATGCTAAAGGGAAATCATGACTATTGGTGGACAACAGTAACAAATATGAAAAAATTCTTGAAAGAAAATGAGCTTTCAAATATAGACTTCTTATACAATAATAGTTTTTGCATTGAAAATAAAATACTTGTTGGAACAAGAGGATGGAATATTTTGGATAATGAAGATGACTCTAAAATGATAAAAAGAGAAAATGCAAGATTAATTTTATCGATAGAAGATGGTATAAAAAAATATGGAGAAGATAAAGAGATAATTGCATTTTTACATTATCCGCCTATTACTATGAGCAGTAAATATAAAAATGAAGAAAGTGAATTTGTAAAAACTTTAAGAAAATATGGTATAAAAAGATGTTATTATGGACATTTACATGGAAATTCGCATAAAGATGCAATTGAGGGAGAAGTAAATGGTATAACATATAAATTAATAAGTGCAGATTATTTAGACTTTAAATTAGTTCTAATTTAGGACTTGCAATATTTAAAGATTGTGGTATAATTATATAGCTTATTATAATTAAAAGCGAAAGGATTGAATAAAATGAATGTTAAAGTAGAAAACACAGAAAACAAAAATGAAGTTAAATTAGCAATTACAGTTGAGGCAGAAAAATTTGAAGAAGCAATGAAAAAGGTATATGTAAAAACAGCACATTATTTTAATATACCAGGATTCAGAAAGGGTAAAGCTCCAATGCAATTAGTTGAAAGACAATATGGATCTTCAATATTCTATGAAGATGCTTTTAATGAAATTGCATCAGAAGTATATGAGAATGCAATAAAGGAAAACAACATTGAAGCTGTTAGCAAACCAGAAATAGAAATTACACAAATGGAAAAAGGAAAAGATTTAATATTTACTGCAACAGTTCAAACAAAACCAGAGGTAAAATTAGGAAAATATAAAGGTATAGAAATTAAAAAAATAGAGTATAATGTATCTGATGAAGACATCAACCATGAAATAAGACATATGCAAGAAAAAAATTCAAGACTTGTATCTGTAGATGATAGACCAGTAGAAAAAGGAGATATCGCTGTTATAGATTTCGAAGGTTCAGTAGATGGTGTTCCTTTTGAAGGTGGAAAAGCTGAAAAACATGAATTAGAAATTGGAAGTAATACATTTATTCCAGGATTTGAAGATCAAGTAATTGGTATGAAAATTGATGAAGAAAGAGATATCAATGTTAAATTCCCAGAAGAATATTTTTCAGCAGATTTAGCTGGAAAAGATGCAGTTTTCAAAATTAAATTACATGAAATTAAGAAAAAAGAATTGCCAGCAATTGATGATGAATTTGCTAAAGATGTTAGTGAATTTGATACATTAGACGAATTAAAAGCAAGCATAAAAGAAAAAATTGATGTTGAAAACAAACAAAAAGAAAAATATGAGACAGAAGAAGAAGCTATAAAAACTGTTTGTGAAAACACAGAAATTGATATTCCAAACGGAATGATCGAAATGGAAATTGATAATATGATAAAAGATATAGAAGCAAGATTATCATATCAAGGTCTTAAATTAGAACAATATCTTCAAATGATTGGTAAAACAGAAGAAGAAATGAGAAAAGAATTTGAAGAACAAGCAAATAGACAAGTTAAATCAAGACTTGTATTAGAAGCTATTGTTACTGCTGAAAAATTAGAAGCAGGAGAAGAAGAAATTGCAGAAAAAATAAAAGAAATGGCAAAACAATATAACAAAGATGAAAAAGAATTACTTGAAAATGAACAATTAAGATCATACATAGCAGATAGCATGAAAACAGAAAAAGCAATTGATTTCATTGTTAAAAATGCAAAAATAAAATAAAACAATAAATGAAAAAGTTAGGGGTGAAAATTAAATTTATTATAAAATAAATGAAAGTTAGCCACTAACTTTTTATACTTATACAAAATAAATACAAGGAGGAATTTTATATGGAAAAAAATAGTTTAGTTCCATATGTTATAGAACAAACTGCAAAAGGAGAAAGATCATATGATATTTTCTCAAGATTATTAAAGGATAGAATTATATTTTTAGGAGAGGATGTTAATGCAACAACAGCAAGTTTAGTAATTGCCCAAATGTTATTCTTAGAGTCTGAAGATCCAGATAAGGAAATTTGCTTATATATAAATAGTCCTGGTGGATCAATTACAGATGGTATGGGTATTGTTGATACAATGAATTATATAAAATGTCCTGTATCTACAATTTGCGTTGGATTAGCAGCAAGCTTTGGTGCTGTTTTACTTGCAAATGGTGAAAAAGGAAGAAGATTTGCAACACCTAATGCAGAAATATTAATTCACCAACCACTAATTGGAGGAAACGGAATAGCAGGTCAAACAACAGAAATAAAAATTCAAGCAGAGCATATGATTAAAACAAGAGAAAAATTAAATAAATTGTTAAGCGATAAGACAGGTCAAACTATTGAAACTATTGAAAAAGATACAGAAAGAGATCATTGGATGACAGCTGAAGAAGCATTAAAATATGGATTAATTGATGGAATTATGGACAAAAGAAAATAAAATTATAAAAGGAGAAAGAAATGGCAACTAACAAAGAAAAAAGTGTAAAATGTTCTTTTTGTGGAAAATCACAAGATGGAGTTGACAGAATTATAGCAGGACCAGGAGTGTATATTTGTAATGAATGTGTAAAAGTATGTTCAAATATCATAGAAGATGACTTATATGAAGACACAGAGCTTACTTATACATTAAATGAAGATGCAGTATTGCCTAGTCCAGCAGAAATTAAAGCTGTATTAGACACATATGTGATAGGGCAAGAAGAAGCAAAAAAGACATTATCAGTTGCAGTATATAATCATTACAAACGTATAAGTAATGAGAAGGAACAAAGTGATGATGATGTCGAAATACAAAAGAGTAATGTATTGCTATTAGGACCTACAGGATGTGGTAAGACCTTACTTGCGCAAACACTTGCAAAAATTCTTGAAGTACCTTTTGCAATCGCAGATGCAACTACACTAACTGAAGCTGGATATGTAGGAGAAGATGTAGAAAATATATTATTAAAATTAATTCAAGCAGCTGATTATGATGTTGAAAAAGCTGAAAGAGGAATTATCTATATAGATGAAATTGATAAAATTTCAAGAAAATCTGAAAATCCATCTATAACAAGAGATGTTAGTGGTGAAGGTGTTCAACAGGCATTACTTAAAATTGTTGAAGGAACTGTTGCATCAGTACCACCACAAGGAGGAAGAAAACATCCTCATCAAGAGTTTATTCAAATTGATACATCAAATATACTATTTATATGTGGTGGGGCTTTTGAAGGATTAGAAAAAATAGTAAAGGATAGAATAGGAAAAAAATCAATTGGATTTGGTGCAACAATTGAAAGTAATAAAGAAATTGATAAATACAAAGTATTTGAACAATTATTACCACAAGATTTATTGAAATTTGGTTTGATTCCAGAATTTGTAGGAAGACTTCCTATTATAGCAACTCTTGAAGAACTTGATAAACAAGCATTAATAGATATTGTTACAAAACCTAAAAATGCACTTGTTAAGCAATATAAAAAATTATTTGCAATGGATAATGTGGAGCTAGAATTTGAAGATGAAGCATTAGGATTAATAGTTGATAAAGCAATAGAAAGAAAAACAGGAGCTAGAGGACTTCGTTCAATTATAGAAGAAATTATGAGAGATATTATGTATGAAATTCCGTCTAACCCTAAAATTGAAAAATGTATTATAACTAAGGAAACTGTAAGTTCAGGAGAGCCTCCAAAGATTATAATTAATAATAATCGTGAGGTTGCAAAGAAAAAGCCAATTGCAAAAAGAAAAACAAGTTCGAAAAGTACAGGAACAACAAGTGCATAAAAAATTGTAAAAAAATAAAAAAAGTTCAAAAAAACTATTGACAAAATAAAGTGGAGCGGTTATAATAATAACTGTTCCACGGAAATGCAGGTGTAGTTCAATGGTAGAATTCCAGCCTTCCAAGCTGGCTATGCGGGTTCGATTCCCGCTACCTGCTCCAATTAAAACAACTTACGAACTAAAAGTTTGCAAGTTGTTTTTTTATTAAATGTATATAGAAATGCGGGTATAATTTAGTGGTAGAATGTCATGCTTCCGACCTGATAGCGCGAGTTCGATTCTCGCTACCCGCTCCACGCTATAAAAATTTATAAAGCATTATTAAAATTTAAGATATATTTATCTCATCAGTATCTTATCAAATATATTTTTTTGTATTTAGTTTGACATTTTTAAAAGTTTTGAGTATAATAAAGATAGGAAATGGAGAATCCACAAACGTGGTTTGCCGATTAATATGTAAAAAACACATTGAACCGCCAAGTTACAGATGTGTTTTTTTATTGTCTATTTGCTTAAAATTATAACCAGTATAATTAAGGCAAATACTATAATAGTTTCGAGAACTAAGCCAAATAAAAGTAAGTATATTATTTCTAATAAAACAGCTTCTATCATAGCACCACCTCCTCACTCACAACATAAGTTGCGGATTAAAAGTGGCAAACCACATCTGCTTATTCGCATTTCCTATGTTAGTTAGTATAACATAAGGAAATAGAAAAAATATTTTTAGAAATGATACATTAATAGAAAGTTTTTTTGATAATAATGTTCATGAATATAGTGATTATACTATAAATGTTGATACGATGAAAGAAATTTTAGAAACATTAAAAGAGATTAAAGATATTATTCAAAATCCAATATTTTCAGATAGTAAATAAAAAAATAAAAGTTTCAATTTGAAGTGTTATATTCTAATGAAAATTAAATGAATTGAAATATATAGTAATTTTTGGTCGTTTATAGTATAATTTTGCTGAATGTAAAAGGGGACGAACCAATGAAAGAATTTATATCAATTTTAGTAAGTTTTATATTTATGAGTATAGCTGATAGTATTGATTCAGCTTTTAATAATTTAATTAGTGTTGACGCTATAATAGTAACTGGAAGTTTCTTATTAATAGATTCAATATTTAAATCGTTTGGAGAAATAGGTACATATACTTATAGGACAATAAGAAAGAATGAATGGCAATATTTATGGTTTAATATCATATTTGGATTGCTAATGGGAGTTATTGTTTTTATTTCTAAAAGTATGATAGTAAATATATTTAATTTAAGCCAAATACAAAGAGAAATGTTATATATATTATTAAATTTTTATACAGCATATGTAATATTTGGAAGGCTAGCAAATGGAATATTTGAGTTAATAAGACTTAAAGGAATGTTAAAATTATACAGAAAAAGTTTAGTTGTTTATTATATATCTTTAATAGGATTAGACGCTATGGCATATATATTTACGAAAGATTTAAAACTATTATTTATTGCAACCATAGTGTCTTGGGGGATTTCAATTGTATATATGCTATATAAACTAAAATTGAAATTTGAATTTCCAAGTAAGGAGTCTTTAAAAAATGTAATTAAATATGGTTTGGCATATGTTTCAGAAAGAGTATTATCTAGAATATTCTTATTATTATATGGAGTAATTGCAAGTTATATGGGAACTGAAAAATACGGAATACATACTATTTGCTATTCTGTATGTTTGACATTAGAAATAATTACAAATGCATATCAGGCAACTTTAATGATTAAGGTTCCTGAGGGTAAAACATATGAAGAACAATATAGCAATTGTATGAATATGAAGAAAAGGTGCTTCCCTTTAATTATCATATTAAATTTTGTATTTGCGTTTATTTATTTATTAATATCACATGGAAGTTTACCATTATATAGATGTTTTCCATATATTATATTTTACTCAATTACTATATTTGGACTATATCCATACGAAACATATAAAACATTATGTATTACTCAAGGAAAGTCGTATATATTACTGATAGGATCTACTATTGGAGTTATAATAAGATTTCTAATATGTCTATTATTTATAAATACTTCTTTTTCATTATATATTTTTGGTATAGTAAATTTTATTGATTTCTATTCTAGAAGTATAATTTATAGATTAGCTTTATCTAAGATATATAGAAAAAAAGACATAGAGGAGAAGCAAGATAAAAAAATAAATGTATTATAATAAATAAAAGTCAATATCCTCACAAGCTAAAAGCATTGTGAGGATATTGATATAATGACCAAAAAACTAAAATAATATTATTTTAAATAATTTTTACAATATTTATTATAAACAATCATTTGAAGGATGATACTAAACGATAAAATTGCAGCAACTATTCTTAAGTTGTTTATATTAAAAGCATATACAACAGGAATTAGTAATATTAATTCGCTAAAAGCTTTACCAAATCCATGAATTACTTCACTAAGGTATGTATATTCAAGTTGGTAAGTTGTTAATGTTTGATTAGAGCTTATATTAAATACAGCAGTATCAACCAATATTTGAGTTATTTTATATGCTATATTAAATACTATGTTATAAATAATAAACATCGTAAAGGAATTGGTGAAGATAATTGGAATTGTTACTATTAATATTGATAAAGCAGATATAAGAAAAGCTTTCTTATTAGATTCTTCTTTTAGATATTTTTTTACTAACAAGGAGGTAATAAGTCCAAGTAAACCAAATAGTGCATTCAAATTTCCCAAACCAGATTCTGAACCTAAAGTCAAAAATATAATAAATGTAACAGTTGTATCTAGTCCGCCCCTAAATCCCATTCCTTCTAAAAAAACAATTTTATAAATTTCTTTAGCTTGTTTATCCTTAAAAGCATATTTCATATTTGAAATTTTTATAGGATTAATATTAAATGTATATTTATCAAAATAAAAGGAAGTAATAACAGCAATAAGAACAAGTGTAATTATTATAACAAATAATACAGAATAAGAAGCATTTACAATTATATATCCCATTCCAATTGTTGATATAATAGAAATAAGGCTTGTAACCATACTGTTATATGAAAATATCTTTTTAAATTGTGAATCATTTTTAAAATTATATAAAATCATTTTATATGCTGACCAATATAACAAACTAGTTGCACAATCGAGTACGGCAAATAGATAGATATAATCTTTTACATTATTTCCTAAAAGTAATAAAACAAATAAACAAAAACCATTTGAGAATAAGCCTATGCGATAAAATTTCAAAACATTGTTTTTATTTAGTAATTTTAGTGACAAAAATGAGAATATGGCATTTAGTGAGTATTTTAATGTGTAATATAATACAACACTGATAAAATTGCCATCTGTAATCTTTAAAAAATATATTGCTAAAAATAATGATGTGAATTTGCTTACAATACTATTAATTGAATGAGTAAATACGATTTTTTTCATTTGTGGTACATCTCCTACTATAAATTTACTGTAAGTATATTATAAATAGTATCAATTATCAAGTGAAAAATTTGATTTAAATATTCATATTGACAGAGGTAGTATAATAATATTAAGTATAAATTAATACTTTACATATATTATCTTCTTTTTTCACTAATTAGTGAAAGGCAGGTTTGCCTTAAGCTTATTGGTTTTACATAAATCCATTTAAACATCCAAGCTTGAGAGGAGGAGCAAGTATGGAATTTACTTTAGGTGTGTGCGAGATTATAAACATTATTGACGCTATATTTGTGATTGCAAATGTTATATTCTTCTTTGTGAAGAAAACAAAGTTCAAGCTTTTAACAAAACCGGTCCGGTTTTGCATATTGAAGATGATGCTTGTGGCCGATATCTTTTTATTGCCAATCGAAATTTATTTCGATAAAGTTGTAACATACAACGTTACGATGGCTCTAATGGAAATAACTTGCGTCATGGCTTTAATATTGATGCATACACTAGACAAAAATGCAGAATAATCCATACCAAAGTAAAAAAAGAATATTTATTCTTTTCCCCCGAAAGGGGGTTATTTTTTGCACAAAAATGTATTTACAATATTAAGCAATTTGTGATAAAATAAGTTTACTCAAAAGGAGGGTATAACATGTTAAAAGAAAAATTGTTAGAAGATTTAAAAGAATGTATGAAAACTAAAAATGAAATAAGAAAGAATACAGTACAAATGGTAAGGGCTGCGATACTTCAAATTGAAAAGGATAAGCAAATTACAGTAGAAGACAGTCAAATTATTGATATAATAGCAAAAGAATGTAAAAAAAGAAAAGACTCACTTGCAGATTATGAAAAAAGCGGAAGAGAAGATTTAATCGCACAAGTAAATGAAGAGATAAGCATTTTATCAGAATATTTACCAAAACAATTATCAATAGAAGAAGTAGAAAAAATTGTAAAGCAAATAATTGAAGATGAAGGTGCTACATCTATGAAAGATATGGGAAAAGTAATGAAATCAGCAAAAGAAAAGATTGGTGCTCAATCTGATGGAAAAACAATTAATGAAGTAGTAAAAAAATTATTAGCATAACATAATATATAAAAAGGGAGTAGCTTAAAAACTATTAATCAACAACACGGCAAAGTTTAATTGCATGGTTAATAACCTAAATAAGGTAAGCAAGACTTTTTGAATAAATTAATGCATTTTTATGTAGGTTTATTCAGAAAGTCTTTTTTTGTAAAAAAGTTTGTGAATATCTTATAATAAAATGCCAAAAATATAAAAAAGGAGAGAAAAAATGAAAAAAAGTTGGTTCAATAAAAGTGTAAAAGAGATAGAAGAAGAATTAGAAACAAATTCACAAATAGGATTATTACAACAAAAGGTGGAGGAAAACAGGGAAAAGTATGGAGTAAATGAACTAAAAGCAGCAAAAAAGAAAAGTTTATTTATAAAGTTTTTGGAACAATTTAAAGATTTTATGATTATTGTTCTAATTATAGCAGCTATAGTTTCTGGTGTTGTAGGATATATGCAGGGAGAAGGAATTACCGATTCTATTATAATATTAATAGTTGTTATTGTTAATGCGATAATAGGAGTAGCACAGGAAAGCAAAGCAGAAAAATCATTAGAGGCCCTTCAAAAATTAAGCTCACATGTTGCTAAAGTTTTGAGAAATGGAAAAATAGAAGTTGTTGCTTCTAAGGAACTAGTACCCGGAGACGTTGTAATATTAGAGACAGGAGATTATGTACCAGCAGATATTAGAATTGTAGAGGCGGTAAATTTAAAATCACAGGAAGCATCTTTAACAGGTGAATCTGTTCCAGTAGAAAAATTTGCAAATGTAATAGAAGATGAAAAAGTAGGAATTGGTGATAGAAAAAATATGTTATTCTCATCTTCACTAATTACTTACGGAAGAGGAAAGGGAATTGTAGTAGAAACTGGAATGAATACTGAAGTTGGAAAAATTGCAGGAATTCTAACAAATACAGAAAAAGCAGAAACTCCTCTTCAAATAAAACTTGATAAACTTGGAAAAACGCTAGGTATTGTAGCTCTTGCAATTTGTGTTGTTATTTTTATTATAGGAATTTTATATGGAAAAAATGTAATAGATATGTTTATGACGGCTGTTAGTTTAGCAGTAGCAGCAATTCCAGAAGGATTAGCTGCAGTATCTACAATTGTACTAGCAATTGGTGTACAAAGAATGGTAAAAAGACATGCTATTGTAAAAAAACTTCCAGCTGTTGAAACATTAGGAAGTGCGACAGTTATATGTTCTGACAAAACAGGTACATTAACACAAAACAAAATGACAGTACAGAAATTATTTTATAATAATAAAATTGTTTCCTTAGAAGAAGCGGATAGAAATAACAATGAATTAGAAAAATTAGTATACACAAGTATGCTTTGTAATGATACAAAAGTTGGGGCAGACAACAAATTAACAGGAGATCCAACAGAAACAGCACTTGTTGATATGGGATTTGAGTTAGATTTTAATCCAAATGTCTTTTCTGAATATGAAAGAGTAAAAGAAGTTCCTTTTGATTCTGACAGAAAACTTATGACTACGGTAAATAAAATAGAAAATAAATACATTGTATATACTAAAGGTGGTATAGATGAATTACTACAAAGATGCACAAATTATATAGTTAATGGAGAAGTAAAAAATAATCTTGAAGAGTATAAAAAAGAAATAAATAAGTTTAATCAAGAAATGGCTAAAGATGCACTAAGAGTATTAGCAATGGCATATAAAGAAATTGATCACAATCCAACACAGCAAGAAATGGAAACAATAGAAAATAATTTGACTTTTATTGGAATGGTTGGAATGATTGATCCGCCTAGAGAAGAGGTAAAAGTTGCTGTTCAAAAATGTAAATCTGCAGGAATAAAAACTGTAATGATTACAGGTGACCATAAAATAACAGCTGTTGCAATTGCAAAAGAATTAGAAATATTAGAAAATGATGAAGAGGCAATTACAGGAGCAGAACTTGAAGAAATGACACAAGAAGAGTTAGAGAAAAATGTTAGAAATTATTCAGTTTATGCAAGGGTTTCTCCAGAACATAAAGTTAGAATAGTAAAGGCATGGCAAGCAAATGGAGAGGTAGTTGCTATGACAGGTGATGGTGTTAATGATGCACCAGCATTAAAAACTGCAGATATTGGATGTGCAATGGGAATTGTTGGTACAGATGTATCAAAAGAAGCTGCAGATGTAATATTAACAGATGATAATTTTGCAACAATAGTATCAGCAGTAGAAGAGGGAAGAAGAATTTACGATAATATATTAAAGGCAATTCAATTTTTATTATCAAGCAATGTTGGAGAAATTGTTGTACTATTTTTAGCAATATTAATAACTCCATGGCTTGGAAAAACATTTGGTATAGATATAAACCTAATAGAAATATTACTTCCAATTCATATTTTATGGATTAACTTAGTTACTGATTCACTTCCGGCGCTTGCACTTGCAGTAGATCCTGCAGAAAAAGATGTAATGGATAGAAAACCATTAAAAACAAGTGGAGGAATATTTACAAAAGGTATGACGTGGAGAGTAGTATATCAAGGAATTATGATAGGTTTAATTACACTTGCTGCATTTATTATAGGACTTGCAACACCAGATGCAGAATTACCAGAGGTTTATCATAATGGACAATTATTATCAAAACAAGAAGTAAAAGTAGAAATAGGTCAAACAATGGCATTTACGGTTTTAGCATTGTCAGAACTTGTACATGTATTTAATATAAGAAATAATAAAAAATCTATATTTAAAACAAATCCATTTAACAATAAAATGCTATTACTTGCAATACTTGTATCTGCTTCATTAATGTTTATAATATTATTTATACCAGCATTAAGAAATATATTTAGTATACCGGTTTTACCACTTACAAATGTTTTTGAAATTGTAGGTTTAGTATTACTTCCAATTGTAATTGTAGAAATATTTAAATTATTAAAAATAAACACATCAAAGGATGAAAATAATTCGTAAAAACTTTATGGAAAATTGTCTAAATACATGATATAATACTTTAAGAAATGTAATTTTAAGGGAAGCGATTATAGGTGTTATATCAAGTAGAAGAATATGAAACAAAAAATGAAAAAAAGCTAGTAGTATTGCATATATTAATGATACTACTAGTTTTTGTAGTTATAATAGGAACAGGAATAATTGCTTATAAATATATTAAAGATAAAAATACTTTAAAAGAAACATCAGCAAGAGTAACAGAAAAAAAGCAAAGTAATAATATAAGTGAGCAGATGGTAATTATTGTTAAAAATCCAAACAAAGAAAATTTTATAAAAAATGTGGATAATATATATAATGGAGAAGAGGGAAAAAGAGTATTTCTAACTTTTGATGATGGACCTTCTAAATCAGTTACACCACATATCTTAGATATTTTAAAAAAATATAATATAAAAGCGACATTTTTTGTACTAGGAAATAGAGTAAACTCAAATGAAGAATTAATACAAAGAGAATATAATGAGGGACATTATATTGCAAATCATGGATATACACATAAATATAGTAAAATATATTCGAATGTTAGCGAGGTACTTAATGAATATAATAAAACAGAAGAAGAGATAAGGAAAGCTCTGGGAAAAGAAGATTATGCAAGTAATTTATTTAGATTTCCTGGTGGTTCTGTTGGTGGAGAATATGATGGAATAAAGCAAAAAGCAATAAAAGAAATTACTAAAAACAACATTGCTTATTTAGATTGGAATGCACTAAGTAATGATGCTGCAGGGGCAGATACAAAAGAAAAAATTGTTTCAAATGTTAAAAAGACAGTAGGAAAGAAAAACAATGTTGTTATATTAATGCATGATGCACCTGATAAAAAACTAACATATGAAACACTTGAGGAAGTTATACTGTATTTACAAGAAAAAGGATATAAGTTTAAGAATATGTATGATTTGATGAATTAAAACTGCTAAAAGGAGAAAATTTATGTATGATGTAATAATTATTGGTGCAGGACCTGCGGGGATATCTGCAAGTTTATACTTAATACGAGCTAAAAAGAGTATTTTAGTAATATCAAAAGATAATAGTTCTTTAAAAAAGGCAGAGAAAATTGATAATTATTATGGATTAGAAAGTTTAACAGGAAAAGAACTATTTGATAGAGGAATAAAGCAAGCAAAAGAGCTTGGGGTAAATATTGTAAAGGAAGAAGTTATATCAGTCGATTTTGAGGACATTAGTAAATTTAAAGTAATAACAGAAAATAAAGAGTATATGTCTAAAAATGTGATAATTGCAACAGGAACAAGCAGAAAAACTCCAAACATTAAAGGAATAAAAGAATATGAGGGAAAAGGAGTTAGCTATTGTGCAATATGTGATGCATTTTTTTATAAAAATAAAGATGTAGCAGTTATTGGAAGTGGTAATTATGCTATACATGAAGCAAAAACATTAAAAGATGTAGCAAATTCTGTTAGTATATTGACCAATGGAGAGCAAGTAGTACAAAACAGAGATGAGTCTTTACAAAATTTTGATATAAATGAAAAAAGAATAAAAGAGGTTCGAGGATTTAATAAAGTAGAAGAAATAGATTTTGATGATGATACAAGTAAAAAAGTAAGTGGAGTCTTTATAGCAATGGGAACAGCTTCGGCAGATGACCTAGCAAAAAAAATAGGAGTAGTGTTAAAAAATAATAGTATACAAGTAGATGAAAATATGCAAACTAATATTAAAGGAATCTATGCTTGTGGTGATTGCACAGGTGGATTATTACAAATTAATAAAGCTGTATATGAAGGTGCGAAAGCAGCACTTCATATTATAGCAAATAATAAATTATAATGTGGAGGTAAAGAATATGTCAGTAATAAATTTAACATCTGAAAATTTTGAAAAAGAGGTATTAAAAGAAGAAAAACCAATATTAATTGACTTTTGGGCATCTTGGTGTGGACCATGTAAAATGATGGGACCAGTTGTAGAGCAAATTGCAGAAGATGCTAAAGATGTGGCAAAGGTTTGTAAATTAAATATTGATGAAGAACTTAATTTAGCAACTAAATATAATGTTATGAGTATACCTACATTTATACTTTTTAAAGATGGAAAAGAAGTAGAGAGAATGATTGGAGCAATGCCAAAAGAAGAACTTATGAAGATATTTGAAAAGTAAAAAAACTTACCATTAATTTGGTAAGTTTTTTGTAACTATTATATAAGTATAAAATAAATATTAGCTATAAAATCTGGTAAAGTTTTATGATTTATTGTATAATGCCTATTAAATTAAAGTAGGGGGAAAAAGTATGCAGAAATTTAATTATCATAGTCATACATATAGATGTGGACATGCTGATATGGATATGAAAGACGAAGATTATATAAAAGAGTACATAGATATAGGAATTAAGAAAATAGCGTTTACAGATCATTGTCCTCTTGAAGTTGACAAGAGACCTAATATAAGAATGAAGTATACTGAAAAAGAAGAATACTTAGATAGTATTGCTAATTTAAGAAAAAAGTATAAAGATAAAATAGAAATAGAAAGTGGATATGAAGTTGAATATTTGCCAGGTGAGGAAAGCAATTTATTTGCCTTAAAATTTGAAACTAATAAAATTATATTGGGACAGCATTTTATATATGATGATGAAAAAAGGATAAAGACTTTCAAAGAAAATTTTTCTGATGATGAAAGAATTAGGTATGCACAATATATTGATAAAGCGATGGAAATAGGACTTCCTGATGTTATTGCTCATCCAGATCTTTTTCTTAAGAATAATAAAGGAGAATTTAATACAATAGATATTAAAGTATCAAATATGATTTGTAAATCTGCTGAAAAATATAATATTCCATTAGAAATAAATTTATCAGATATTTTTGAAAAAATTTTTTATGATAACAAAACATTACAAATTTTATCTTTAGATGAAGCAAAAGAAAAGATTTGTAATGTAAGATATCCTAATGCAGATTTTTGGAAAATAGCATCAAATTATAATATCAAAGTATTATATGGAATTGATGTACATCATAGAGGACAGATATTATTATTTGATAAGTTAGTAAAACTTTCAAATGAAATTATCGGCAATGATGTTATAGAGAAATTACAATTTATAGAATAGAAATGTAGAAGGGAAAATATATGAACTATAAAAGAGAATACAAAAAATATTTAATATCTTCAGTCTTAGATACAGCTAATAATAAAATAGCCAGTAATTCTTTTATTACAGCATTTGCTGTTTATTTAGGATTATCGAATTTTGCAATTGGTATTTATTCAGTTTTAGACACAATAACTAATATAATTCAAGTGTTTGCTGCGCCATTGTTTTCAAGAATAGGACAATCTAAATTGGTTGTTTTGACTAATTATACTATTTACAGGGTATCATCTATATGTTTTGCATTTATACCATTTATAACTAATAATATTGAAATAAGGACAATTTTATTTTTCATATTTGCATCTATTTATGCAATAACTGGGGAATTAGGTTATATTACATTTGTAAACTGGAGAATGACATTAATACAAAAACAAGATAGAACAAATTTTGCAGCAACAAGAAACATTTATAAAAACACATTAGTTATGGGATTTAGTTTAATCATGGGAATTATACTAAATAAATTTACTGTAAATGGATATGAATTATATGGATTTATAATTTTATTTACAATTGTATCTATTATTGCAATAATTGATATTTCTATTAGAATAAATACATATAAACCTGTAATTGAGGATAAAAAAATTACAGTAAAAGAAACAATAGTAAAGCCAGCGAGTGATAAAAGTTTTAGAAAAGTTCTTGCTATAGGTGGAATAAATAGATTTGCCTATGGAATTGGAATTATGTATCTAAACGTATTTTTATTAAGGTATTTAAAAATTGATTACATATATTATAGTATTTTAAATATTTTAATTAATTTTTCAGAAGCATTGTTTAGTAAATTTTGGGCAGCAAAATCTAAAGATAGAAAATGGGATAAGGTATTGGTACCTATGAGTTTTATATACATTCTAGCATTTGCAATGTTATTTATATTGAATAATAACATATTAATTTTTTGTTTGCCAATTATTTATATTTTACTTGGACTTGGAAACAGTGCATATGAGATGTTTGATCATATAGCAATATATGAACATTCAAAAGAAGATTATAAAACATCTTACGTTACATTTGAAAGGTTTATAGAGGGACTGGTTACTGCGATGCTACCAGTAATATCTTATTTAATATTTCCTGAAAATCCTAATTCTATAAAGATTACATTTTTATTAAGTGTAATTGGATATTCTGTGTTAATGATATATGTTCATATTAGAAAACAATATTTAGAAAAGGATATTGATAGTGTAACTGTAAACATTCTCAGTACATCAAAATAACATACATAACTAATTTTTGCGATTAGATAAATGGTATAATACCAAAAAGAATAATAAAAGGTAGCTAATAGCTTAAAACTATTAACTACCTTTTATCGTATTACCCAAAAAATTTATGAAATAAACGCTTCAAAAAATTGGGACGTTTGTTGCTGACAGTTGAATTGATGTTTGGCTTAGACTTGTCACCGATATCACAGACAGTCAATCTGATGCATTTTCCATCATCAGATGTTTCTAAACTGATGTTATGCATAACCATATCTGCAATCTCACCATCCATTAGTTTTTTTATAGTATATGCAGTATACAGATCAATCGGTTCTCTGTCTATATCAGTTAAAACTCCTCCATCATTCCGATAAAAATAAAACTGATTTTTATTCTCGGATTCTGATAAAATGAATGTTCCATCTGATATTGCTAAAAATTCATTTGCCATTACATTTTCCTCCTTAACAATCGTTTTGGAAATTACTATCTTGTTGTAATTCGCATAATTGCGAATATTAACAAAATTATTATAGCATTATTAACATAATAAGTCAATTTATTTGCAGTAAAAGAGTTGGTTATCGCACAAATTTTTTCTTCAATAAAAGGCAACAAAAAAAATCAACTTTTTACAGTTGATTTCTTAAGTATCGTCTACTTCGACGATTTAATCTTTTGGTGCGGATGAGAGGACTCGAACCTCCACACCATTGGTACTGGTTCCTAAGACCAGCGCGTCTGCCAGTTCCGCCACATCCGCATATCATTTATTGACAATATGTATTGTAGCACATTTTTAGATATAGTGTCAATACTAATTTAAATAAAATTTAAAATTTGTTTGTAAATTAAGATATTGCGACTAAAACTAAAATATTGTATAATATGTAGCAGAAAAATGGAAGGAAATATTAAAATGGATATAGAGAAAAATAAAGAATATATAGTCGATATAATTGATAACGGATATGAAGGAGAAGGAATTGCCAAAATTAATGATTTTACAATATTTATACCAGGAGCAATTAAAGGTGAAAAGGTAAAAGTTATAATAGTAAAAGTACTATCATCACATGCTTTTGGAAAAATTGTAGAAATTATTAATACATCAAATTCAAGGAAAGAAGTTGACTGTACAACATATAGAAGATGTGGAGGATGTAATCTAAGACATATAAATTATGCTGATACATTAAATATTAAAAGAGAAATAGTGCAAAACCTAGTAAATAAAACATTAAAAAATGAGGTGAAAGTGAAGGAAACTATTGGAATGGATAAGCCTTTTTATTATAGAAATAAGGCACAATATCCAGTAGGAAAAGATAAAGAGAATAAACCAGTAATGGGTGTTTTTGCAAATCGTACACATGAAATCATACCAATAAATAAATGCTATATTCAAAATGAACAGACAGAAGAAATTGCAAAATATGCATTTGAGTTATGGAACGAAAACAATTTAAGTATATATGATGAGAAAACAAGAAAAGGTCTTTTAAGGCATATTGTAACTAAAATTGGAATAAAGACTAATGAAATTATGCTTATACTTGTAATAAATGGTGATAAATTTAAAGATGAAGAAGGCTTTGTAAGAAATATTATAAACAGATATCCAAATGTTAAAACTATTGTAAAGAATATTAATACGAAGAACACAAATGTTATACTTGGAGATAAAAATGTTAAGCTATATGGAGATGGCTATATTAAAGATAGATTGGGAGAATATATTTTTAAAATTTCTCCACTTTCATTTTATCAGGTAAATCCTATACAAGCAGAAAAACTATATAACATAGGCGTACAAGCAGCAAAAATTAATAAGAATGATGTTGTATTTGACTTATATTGTGGTCTAGGCACAATTTCTATATTTATGGCCAAATATGCAAAAGAAGTTTATGGAATTGAAATTGTAGATGAAGCAGTAAAGATGGCTGAAGAGAATGCTAGTTTAAATAAAGTGGAGAATACAAAGTTTATATCAGGTGATGTAGAAATTGTTTTAGACGAACTAATAAATATAAAACACATAATTCCAGATGTTATTATGATTGATCCACCTAGAAAGGGATTAGATAATAAGAGTATAGAAAATATTATGAAAATACGACCAAATAGGTTTGTATATATTAGCTGTAATCCAGCAACACTTGTGAGAGATTTAGCAAAGTTTGAGAATATGTATGATGTACAAGAGATTCAGCCAGTAGATATGTTCCCTTGGACAGCACATGTGGAGTGTGTGGCAGTGCTACAACTAAAACAAGACATGTAATGCTTGATTTTGATATGGTTTCAGAGATTATAACTTTTGAGGAGAAAGGCAGATTTGGAAAAGAGAAACATAAAAATTTAGGTGTAAAAGTTAAAGTAATTGCTTAAGTGGTAAGTGGAAACACATAAAATCTTTTTTAAAAAATAGAGCAAAGTGCTTGAAATGTTAAGAAAATAGAGAATGTATCTACGATAATCATAACAGATATGACTTATGTTGGTTTGTAGATATGAGGGAAACTTAAGTGTTTCAAGTGTTAAATAAAATTTATTAAAATGAGTTATAGAGAATCTTTATTTAAGTAAGTGTCAGTAGATATGTACTGATACTTATTTTTTATAGGACGAAAAAATAGAAAAAATCGTCCTATAGAAATTTATATCACGAAAAAAATTAAAAATTCGTGATATAACATTTGAAAAGCAATTTTAATCTCCAATAAAAATAATATCAAGAGTAAATAAACTCACTATTGTTCGCTCTTGACATTATTTCTATTGGAGATTTTGTGGTAATTAAGCAAATGGAAGGATAAATGTAATATTAAAATATTGGCGATTTCATTGTAAAAATAAGGAATTTATGATACATTATATACAGTAAAGATTAGGAGAATAGAATATGAGAGATTATTATAAATGGTGTGCGGAATTACTAAATAATTGGAAACAGAAAAATGTGGGAAGAGATAGAAGAACAAGATACTAGCGATATTGAGTTCAACATACTATGCGAAAATGATGAATGTTGTATTGTTAACTTTATTTTAAAAGATACAATATCATATGACATGATATATCAAATAAAATTAAATGAGAAAAACAAATGTATATTTTTAAAACAATGGTATATGGAGGAATAAAAGTTAATGGAACAAGAATTTAAAGATAGGATTAATTTAAACACCGACTTAAGCAGAATTTCAAGATTGATATGCAATGAGTATGAAGTGGGCGAATATATTTCTGATACAATAATTACTGTAGGTTATGAAGATTTTAATTATATATTAGAAACAACAACAGGAAAATATTGTGTGAAAATATTTCATAAAGAAAGAACAGATAAAGATTGTAAAAATTATATTGACAGAATTGAATTAGCATTATCTACTGATATAAACACACCAAAGTTGTACAAAACAAATAATGGAAGTGAATGTATAATTGAAGTAGATGGTGTAAAATATAGATTATGTTTGTTTGACTATATAAATGGTAATAGTTTTTTTGATTTAGGAATTATTCCAAATGAAGATGAAATAAAAGAAATTATAAGGCAAATGGCAAATATACATAAACAGCAATTAAATTCAGCGTTTATATATGATAAATGGGCAATTGTAAATTTTATAGAAGAGTTTGAAGATAAAAAACAATATTTAAATGAAAGAGATTATAAAAAATTAAGTGAATTATTAATTCGTTTTAAAGATATTGATATGAAAAAATTACCATATGCTTTTACACATGGAGATATAATAAGCACTAACATTATGAAAGATAATAACGGGAAATTATGGATAATAGATTTCGCAGTATCTAATTACTTGCCTAGAATTGTAGATTTGGCAGTGAGTTCTTGTAATTTATGTTTAAATCCAGAGAGTATTAAAGAAACAAGAAGTAAAACAAAGATGATTTTGAAAGAATATGAAAAATATAATAAATTGACTGATTATGAAAAAGAAGTATTTCCAATATTTTTTGACATTGCTAACGCAATGGGGATTTTGCAAATAAGTTATTTAATTAGTCAAGGAGAAACATCTGAAGAAGATAAATTTTGGTATAATGAGAGTGAAAAAGGACTAGAATTTAGCGATAATAATTTCTGGAATGGAATATTTGAAGAAGATGAAATAGAAAGATAGGATTGATATTAACTATGTAAAGGCAGGGGTAAAGTATGAAAATGAATTGTGAATATTTTAATAACAATATAAAGATAAGAAAGTGTACTTCCAGTGATGTAGATTCAATATACAATATTCAAAATATTGTAATAGATAATTTTAAAGAAGAAGAAAAAGGATACTTTTTACCTTTCAAAAAAGAAACATATTTAAGAATAGTTAATGACCCTATAAATGATGGCGAAATATATGGTGCTTTTATAGATGATAAAATGGTTGCATGGATTTTCTTATCAGTTTCAAATAGAATGAAAGAATTAAAACAAATGATTCCGAATTTAGAAGGAAGTTGTGCTGATATAGATGGAGTTATTGTATTACCTGAATATAGAGGACATGGACTACAAAAAATATTAGTAAAACATCTTGAGAAGATGGCGAAAGAAAAAGGAATTAAAAATATTATTGCAGAAGTAACGTTTGGCAATGTTTATAGTTTAAGGAATTTAAATGATTTAGGATATGCAGAACAGACTTGGTATCAAAAAGATGAAAATATTAAAAGATATATTTTGTTAAAAAAATTAGGAGAAGTCGAAAATGAATAATACTTTAAAACAAATAATATTTGATTTTGATGATGTAAGAAGAAAAGCTGAAAAAGGTGATAAATTTGCATGTTATATTTTAGGCAGAAGTTATGGCAGTGAAGAAAATGGAGCAGAGCAAAGTTTTGAAAAGGCAATGTACTGGTATGAAAAAGGAAAAGAATTAGGAGATACTCGTTGTGCTTATGGAGCTGGTGCTTGTTATTATTTTGGGGATGGAGTAAAACAAGATAAAGAAAAAGCAAAACAGATACATAGTGAGGCTTATCAGTCGCTATTAGAGCTTATAGATGAAGAACAAGAAACTCCGAGAAGACAAGCATTTTCTAAATTTTGTTTAGGGGCTTACTACTATTTTGGATTTGGAAATGTTGAAAGAGATGAAAATAAAGCATTTGAATTAATACATGATTGTGCAATGCAAGGACATCTTCCAGCAATTTATGATTTAGGGGCAAATTTTTATTATAATGGAGTTGGAACAGAGAAAAATTTGAAACTATCTGAATATTATTTAAAGATGGCAGTAAATGCAGGATTGCCAAGAGCAAAAGCTAAATTTGAACAATACAAAGATACATATGAAAGTAAGATTGAAAAATAGTTAATTTAGGAGGTATAATAAATGGAAAATTATTTTATAATACATGGCTCATTTGGAAGCCCTTTTGGAAATTGGTTTAGTTGGTTACATGATTTTATAACAGAAGATGGCAAACAAGTATATGTACCAGATTTTCCAATAGGAGTAGGATATCAAAATTATGAAAATTGGAGTAAGTTATTAAAATATTATTTAGATTTAGGACTTATAAATGAAAGTACAACTATTATAGGACATAGTATTGCACCAATATTCATATCAAAATTTCTAGTTGAAAATAAAGTGAAAGTTAAGAAATTAATATTCGTATGTGGCTTTAATAATTATCTAGGAATAAATGAAGAATATGATAATGTTAATGAATCAATGTATTTTGATAACTTAGAAGATGTAAGACAATATGCTAATGAGATAATTTGTTTTTATTCGGATAATGATCCATATGTAAGATATGAAGTAGAAAAGGAGTTTGCAGATACAGTTGCAACAGAACAAGTTTTAATACATAATGGTGGGCATATCAATAGCGAAAGTGGATACGATACATTTGAAGACATAGTAACTTATCTTTAAAAATGAAATATTGCCGTTTTGATTCGTGAATAATATAAATTTTACGAGTAAAAACGGCAATTTTTTAATAATAAAAAACTGTAGCCTATATATTTCTATATAAGCTACATTCTAAATCATAACTGCTTACCGAAGTAAGCCTTCTCAGTCATCTAATTAAATAGATTTCCTATTAATTAAATGATACTATATTTTTATGTGAAAATCAAGGATTTTATGCAAATTTTTTAGAAAATTATGAATTATTTTTGGATGGTTTGTATTTAAATAGATCAGAATCCAAAAAGGCTTTTGATATATTATCCAAGTCAATTCCTTTAACATTTCCTTTTTTCTTTGTAAAATCTATTCTTTCAATACTTATAGGATTAATATTGAATATATTAACCCATCTTTTCATTGTTTTAAAATTATATATTTTTCCAAGCTCTATATAGGTTTTACTAGCAAGTTGCTTTTCAGTTGGTTGCTTGCTTGTAATAGGTAAAACTAATAATGTCTTTCCACCATTTTTTAGAACTACAGCGGGATGCCTACCGCTAAATTCTTCACCTATATTAAAGCCAAATTCAACCCAGACAACATCACCACGGACAATATATTCTTTTGATTTTTCTACAAATTCAGGAGAATTAATAATAATTTTAGTCTTTTTATCAACCCATTCAAGGTAATCCTTAGGAGTATTCCTTTTATTAGAAAAATCTTCATCTTTATGTATTTCATAATAGCTATCTAAAGTAGCTTTTGTTGTATTTAAAACATCTAATAATTTTTGCATATACAAAACATCCTTTCGTAAATAATATTATATCAAAAAAATAGGAAAAAGCAATACTTTTTGAGAAAAAAGAAAACTTTTGTTTTTAATATTCATGCCATATAAATTAGGGATTGTTGTAAAATATCGGATTTTGTGGTATAGTATAGAAAAATAATTGTTTACTAATGTAAAAAAACAGAATGAGGAAAAGAATTTTGTAAGGGAGAATAGTAATGTACAAGTTTCTATACACAGAATGCACTAATGAAAAAGCAACTGAATTTGAAACCAAATCTCTTTTATATTTGTTTTCTATGCGTGAAGATAGTAAAGAAATTGATACTTTCATTATAGATTGTTTTAATGATGTAACAGGAGCAAATAGGACATGTGATAAACTTTGGGATGTTCAGTCAAAAGCAATAAAATCACTAAATCCTACTAAAATAGGAGAATCATTAATTACCTTATATGAAAACTATATTTCAGATATTAAATTTGAATTCTATATATTGTTTTTTCCAAAGTTAAAAGACATATATTTTATAGATAGTGATAAAGATGTATTTGGAATAGAGAATTTTCACAACAAATATATTTCTAAAATTATGGAAGGTTTGAAAAGTGAATACATTAGAAGAAATAAAATTGAAGCAAAAATAGAAGACAATGAAAATCTTATGCTAAATATAGAAAGCTTCATTAAAAAAGTAAATTTTGTTATTGCTAGTGGTAGTAAAAGTAGTTATATAAGAAATATTATAGCATTACGAAAAGGATTTGAAAAAGATGATAATTTTTTTGATAGCATATTTAATGAGATACGAGATAGACAAAGTTCATTAAAAAATACTTCTATACATGGTATAGAAATCCAAAATGCAAATGAAGTTTTGAAATTTAATAAGCATTTGAATAAAGCGGAGATAGAAATGCTTATTATAAACAGAATTATAGGTGTTGATATATTTAAAAATAAAGGGATTCCAATTGATTTTTATCCAATAATAAATGGCAAAGATATAGAGACTATAAGAGATATTATTCATGAATGTAATAGTGAGATAAGTTTAATGTTGTTTAATAATAGTGATAAATCTGATTTTTGGAAGCTTTTTGAGAAAATATATATTTTAGTAAAAAACAATTCTTATAAAGATATTAATAATATATTTGATGTAGTGAAAAGTGAAAAGATTATTAGAAAGAAAGTTTTAAATGAAATGAGTGCAAAGTACTTCATTGCACTTATAAAAGAAGGAGTAGAAAATGAGAATTCTTAAAGTGGGGTTTGGAAACCGAGATGAAGCTTATATAGAGGATAGATTTTTAGATGGTGTTAATATTATATATAGTAAAGAGAATAATAAAGGAAAAACTTTAGTAATGCAAGCAATATTATATGCTATTGGAAATGATTCAATTTTTCCAAGTGGATTTGATACTACAAATTATTATTTTTTTGTAGAAATTTTATTAAATAATAAGGTTTATAAATTTCTAAGAAAGAAAAATACAATAGTTATTATAGGTGAAAATTTGTATAGAGTGTGCGATAGTATAGCTGAGTTTAAACATTTTGTAAATGATAATATTTTTACTTTACCAAAAATTTTAAAGGATGATAAAGAACATATTGTAAGTCCGATGCTATTCTATCAGTTATTTTTTATAGGTCAAGATAAAAGAAATTCATCAAATATATTTAATAATGGACAATACAATAAAAAAGATTTTTGGAACATGTTATGTACTATGAATGGATATCCATTATTCGATGTTGATGAGGATGAAAGACAAATTAATAAAGAAATTGAAAGTTGTAGGATAGAAATTAAAAAACTAAAAAAGAATATAAAATTTTTAAAAGACAATCCGGATGTAGTTGCGTTTTCAAATAATGGAATAGATAAAGATGATTTTGAAAAAGTAAAAGAAGAATTAAACGAAATAATTATAAATATATCTAGTTTTAAAAAGTCGAGAAAAAGTGCATATATAAGAAAAACAAACCTAGAAAATCTTATCGGAGAGTTAAATTCTATTAATCATCATGTTGAAAAAGGTACTGTAAAATGTTTACAGTGCGGAAGTAAAAACATTTCATATACTAATGGAGATATTTCTTTTGATATAAGTAATACTATGATTCGTAAAGAAATAATCAATTCAATTAACGAACAAATAATTTCAGAACAAGAATTGATTGAGGAAGCTGAACAAAATATAGAAATTTGGCAAAACAAACTAGAAAAAGAAATTTCAAAGAAATATTCAAGTTTAAATGAGATATTACTATATTCTGATGAGATATTGTCTAGCAAAGAATGTGATGAAAAAATATCATTATTAATGAATAAAATAAAAGAATTGCAACGAAAAAAAGAAGAGCTTAATTTAAAAAATATGCAATCCATTGAAGAAAATAATAAGATGAAAATTGAAATTTTAGATATTATGAATAAAAATGTTAAAAAACTTGATTCGGATAGTAGAATAAAATTTATAGACTTGTTTACAAAAAATGGAGAAAATTATTCTGGCAGTGAAGAACAAGAATTTTATTTCTGTAAAATTATTGCATTAAATGAGTATTTTAAACATGAGTTTCCTATAATAGTAGATTCTTTTAGAGATGGAGAAATATCTTCAGCAAAAGAAATAATAATGCTAAATGAGTATATAGGCTTGAATAAACAAGTTATATTGTCATCTACACTAAAAGAAGAAGAGTATAATCTTTTAAAATATGATGAAATAGAAAAAATAAATGCAATCGATTATAATATGCATGAAAATAATAAGATTTTGCAAAAGAAATATGCAGATAAGTTTAATGATATTTTAGATATTTTTAATGTAATTAAATAGATACTAAAGGCAGGAAAGCATGCTTAACGCAAAACTATTACACATAGAAGGGCAATCCTTCTAGTATTAATCAAAGAGATAAAAAGTGATGTGAAAATGATGTAAAAATACACCGAGTGAACTTTAAAAAATCTACCAGTTCACCCAGTGTACTAGTACTATAAAATAATAAAAATCAAAAATTTAATAGAAAAAAGGGAAATAAAACGGAATTGATTTTAGAAAAACATAATAATATAATCGTATTATCAAAAAATGTAAAGTAAGTCAGTCGAAGCTAGCACGGCTGGCTTTTCTTGTTGCCTTTTTTGAAATTTAATTCAAGTTAAGGAGGATTTTTATGTTGTATGAAATCAATTTTAATAATACAAAAAACATCAAACTAAATGAAAATAGCTTTAATTGTAGTATAAAAATAGCAATATTAAACAAAACTTTTGATGCAAATTTGATTAAAAAATAGAGATATTTAGAACTAAAGAAAAATATTTTACAAGAATACAATTTAACACATATAGGTATTTGAAAAATTAATATTTTGATGTATAATAAGCACATAAAGATTCTCTAAACTTGAGAAAGAGAGGTTAAATTTGAAAGTACAAGTTATAGAGAAGAAAAAAGGTCGAATTAATAGAACGACAGGAGAAGAAATAAAAGGAAATCTAAGAGTATGTGCCTATGCAAGAGTAAGTACAGAAAAAGAAGAACAAATAAACAGTTATAATTCTCAACTAAAGTATTATGAAGAAAAAATAAAAGCAAATAGTGATTGGAAATATGTTGGCATTTATGCTGATGAAGGCATAACAGGGACTCTCGATTATAAACGAGATGGTTTTATGAAAATGATACAAGATGCAACAAATAACAAATTTGATATGATAATAACAAAATCAATATCAAGATTTGGAAGAAATACTGTAGATACTTTGAAGTATGTAAGACTATTAAAAGAAAAAGGAATAACAATATATTTTGAAGAAGAACATATAAATACTTTAGAACTGTCAGGAGAAATAATGTTAACTGTAATGAGTGCGATGGCACAGCAGGAAAGCGAAAATATTTCTTCACATGTAAAGTTAGGACTGCAGATGAAGCAAAAAAGAGGAGAACTAATTGGATATAATGGTTGTTTAGGATATGTATATGATAAAGACACAAAGGAAATCTCAATTAATTATGAAGAAGCAGAAATAGTAAGATATATCTTTGAAAGATACTGTCAAGGAGTAGGTTGCACAACAATTGCCAAAGAACTGACTAATATGAAATACAAAACACCCACAGGCAAAAAGAAATGGCATGAATCAACTATAAGGGGTATCTTGAAAAACGAAAAATACAAAGGAGATGTCTTACAAGGAAAAACATATACAACAGATCCAATATCACATAGAAGAGTAGTAAATATGGGAGAAGAAAATCAATATTATATAGCAGAACATCATGAGCCAATAATCTCTGAAAGAATGTTTAATCTAGCACAAGAAATATTACAAAAGCGAGGAGGAGTACGAGGCTCTGGAAGAAGAAAAGGCAACTTTAGCAGAAAATATCCTTTTAGTAGTAAATTATATTGTGGCTTTTGTGGAAGTATATTAACAAGAAGAAACTGGCATTCTGGAACAAAAAATAGTATTACAGTTTGGCATTGTATGGAATTTGTAAAACATGGAAAAGAAAATTGCCCACATTGTAAAGCTATGAAAGAAAGTATAATAGAAGAGGCTTTTACTGAAAGTTATAAACTTCTATGTAATAACAATAAAGAATTAATCCAAACATTCTTAAACGAAATGGAAGAAATCATGCAAGAAGAAAGTAACGAAAATTCTATTAACAGACTAGAGAAACAAAAACAAATTTTAAAAGAAAAAATAGATAAATTAATTGATTTAAACTTAAATGGAACAATATCAACAGAAACATTACAGGAAAAGAAAGCAAAACTACAAAACAAAATCAATAAGATAACAAAAGAGCAAGAACACTTACAATTAGAAATAGAAGATTCAATGAGTTTAAATCAAGGATTAAACAAATTTAAAACATTATTTAAGGACAATGAAATTATGCCAAATTTTGATAAAGATGTCTTTGAATTAATGATAGAAAAAGTTATAATAGGAGAAAAGGATAGTAAAGGAAAAATAAATCCAAGAGTGATAACTTTTATCCTAAAAAGTGGCAATGAAATCAAGTGCGAAGAGGACAGAAATTCAGTTACCGAGAAAATCTCGGAAGCTCAAAATAATAAAAATCAACAGTCATCATACGAGGCGAGCGAAAACTATCTACAGAAGGTGTCAGAGCCATGTGGAGTGTGTAGCGGTGCTTAATCTTAAGTAAAGTACTAAAATATAAATAAAAATAATATTATAAGAGTATATGAACTCATTTCACTTTGTGCGCTCTTGACATTATTTCTATTGGAGATTTTGTGAAAGTTAAGCAAATGTAAGGAGAGATATGCTATCAAAAAGCAATAAAATTTAAAAATATCGTTGAAAAAGTAATACTTTTAATATATACTTACAATATAATAATATTAAGGAGAGGGTAATAATGAACAAAGAAGCAATATTAAGTTTTATAAGTGATATTATAATTGAAAATGGAATAAAAAATAATTTGGATTCTGAAACAATAAAGAAAAGTATTGCAGATTACAAGAAGTATCTAAGTGAAAGTGGTTTGGCAGATGAAGAAGTATTAAAAGCAATATCTATAATAGAAGAAAGATCTGAAGAATATGTTAAAATTGCAAAAAGTTTTAAAAAAGCAGGATTACCAATTCCAACAGTCAAAATTAATGATACAGAAAACCAAAAAAGTAAAGTTAAATCGGATTTTCATGCTACACATTCAAATCTGGAAAGTTCTTCTTGTGCAAAAACAATATTAACTAAAAGGTCGTGCTCTGTAGGAAGATCACAGACAATTCAACAAGATTCTTGTGGCAGTGGACGAGGGGTTAGTAGGAGTAGCTGTTAATGAAGAAATATTTTTTAAAAGCACAAAACAATTTTTTGTGCAATACATCGTATCCATTAAATAAAGAAAACTGGCTGAAATATAAAAAAGAAGATTATGATTTATTTAAAAATGAAAATTGTTTGAATTTCTATATACACATTCCATTTTGTAAAAAGCTATGTGCATTTTGCGAATATACTAAATATCCAAAAAGAGATGCAGAAATGGAAGAAAAATATGTAGATATATTAGAAAAAGATATTGATAAATTTATAGATGACCATACAAAGTTTATATTGTATGGTTTAGATATAGGTGGAGGAACACCAACATCTTTAGATAATGAAGCATTTAATCATTTAATGAGAATTTGTAAAAAAATTATTAATGATTCAGAACTAGTAGAAGATTTTGAACCAAGCATAGAAGGAACTTTTGAGACAATAGATGAAAACAAACTTAGAAAAATTTATAATGCTGGATTTAGAAGAATTTCGCTAGGAATTCAAACAATGAATTTAGATATATTAAAAAAGAATAATAGAGAAAATTTAGGAATTGATGATATTTTACAAAAATGCAAATTAATAAAAAAAGTAGGAATTGAGAAAATAAACATTGACTTTATGTATGGTCTTGAAGGACAAACATTAAAGGATTTAGATGATGCAATATCTTTAGTAAAAAGTATGGATGTAGAGCAAATAACTTTATATGAAATGAGATATAATTTAATTTCAAAGAATAAAAAAATTAATAGACAATATTTATACGAACAGTATGAATATATATATAATGAGCTTATGAAATTAGGATATTGTGCGTATTTTGGGCAAAACACTTTTTCAAAAAATGAGAGTGATTTAGGACTATCATCATATTTAAGATATAGAATGATAGATAACGTATCTTATAAAGGATTTGGCATATCGGCTCAATCAAAATCAAAAATAGGAATGAGTTACAATATAGGAAAAACAAGAAGATCATTAGAAGATTGCTTGAAATACAATTCTTTTATAGCAGAAGATTTATATGTATTGCCTAAAGAAGAATTGCTAGCTAAGTATATAGCTATAAGTATGTACTATGGCAAATTTAAAATCTCTATTATGAAATCAATAATTAATGAAGATCCTTTAGAGTATTATAAAAATGAATTTGAATTTTTAATAAAAAATGACTATGTAGAAATTAAAAATGATGAAGTGATACTTACTAAAAAAGGCTTTAAATATTATAGTGCGGTAGGAGCATTATTTTATTCAAAAAATGTAAAAACATACTTATTAGGATGTGATAATTAATGTATGAAGAAATAGAGATATTTGGTGAAAAAATAAAAATAAAGAATTATGCTTGCTCATCAATTAAAAATGAATTTAATAAACAAAAAATGAAACTAAATTTATATATAAAAATAAATGATGGTTGCAATGCAAAATGTAAATTCTGTAGCAATAGAGAAATGCAAGATATGGGAAAACTAGATTTAGAAAAGTTAGAATATGTATTGAAATATTTCAATGAGAAACAATTATTAAATAGAATTTCAATTACTGGCGGAGAACCAACGCTAAAACTTGATTTGCTGAATGATGTTGCAAATTTAATATATAAAGTGATTCCTGATGCTACAGTAACTATAAATACTAATGGTAACAACTTAAGAGAATTAGTCAATTTAGATGTAATAGATAAAATAGAAGGAATTCATATAAGCAGGCATCATTATGAAGATAAAATTAATGAGAAAATATTTGGAGCAGCAGTTGCTAATGAAGAAGATATAAAATATGTAATGGGTAATGTAAAAAATAAAAAAATATTAAGATTAAATTGTTTATTAATGAAAAATAATATTGATAGAATAGAAGAAGTAGAAAAGTATTTGGAGTTTGCAAGTAAATTAGGAATATTTAGGGTTGGTTTTGTTTCACTTATGAAGATTAATGATTATTCTATAGAAAATTTTATTAACTTTAATGATATATTTAAAAAAGAGATAATGAATCCGAAAACATTTGTACATTTTTATGACACCAATATATGTGAATGTATAAATGGAGTATATATATCTAAAGAAGGAAAATTTACAGAGTGGTATGCTAGAATGACTAAAGAATTAGATTGCGAATATACAAGACAATTTGTATATACATCTAATAATAAACTTACTACAGGATTTGGAAAAGAAATAATTATATAAAAAATAATGGTATTATCAAAAAATGTAAAAACAAGAAGTCAGTCGAAGTTAGCCGGCTGGCTTTAAATTTGTAGAAAAATGCTTTTTCCACAAATTTAAAGAGTACATTGCACAGAAAATTTACTTTGTAAATTTTCGCGTCGACAAATCTTTACGCTTTTTAAGACCTTAATTTAATGTGAATAAATCTAAAACATAATAGTAAGGTCTTGCAAAGCGAGATTTGTCAGTGCTTTTTTGAAATTTAATCAAGTAAGGATGATTTAGCTGCCTAACTTTAGCAATTACAGATATTTAATTGTAGTATTAAAATAGCAATACTAAACAAAACATTTGAAGCGGAACTAATTAAATAGCAAAGATATCAAGAACCAAAACAGAATATTTTACAAGAATATAATTTAACTCATATAGGTATTTGAAAAATTAATCTTTTGATGTATAATATGCACATAAAAATTCTATAAACTTGAGAAAAAGATGTTAATTTAAAGTACAAGTTATAGAAAAGAAAAAAGCCCAATAGATAGAACAATACGAGAAATAATAAAATTTTAGTCAAAGTTTGGTTTAACCATAGAATATGGTAACCTATAAAATATGAATAAGGAAGAGATAGTTAAATGAAAATAATAAGGTTAGAAGATAATAATAATGACATTTTTAATAAAATTTGTGAATGAAATTATAGTTGGTGGGGAGTTAGAAATAACAATAGTATTGAAGAAGTAAAATGTTATCTTAAACACTCCCTATGTAAGGATAATAGATTGCCACAAACATTTATTGCATTAATTAATGATGAACCAGTAGGAATGTATCAAATTTCTATGTCAGATGACTTGGTGGAGAGTAGACCAGATATATATCCATGGCTTGTAAATGTATATGTTGATGAAAAAAGAAGAGGTAATGGCATATGTAGACAATTAATGAATACGGTCAAGGAAAATGCAAAAAATATAGGATTAAACGAACTATATTTATATACTAAACATGTAGGACTTTATGAAAAATTTGGATGGAAGTTTGTAGAAGAGGTAAATACATTTAAAGCTGATTCACCAATTGAAAGGTTGTATAAATTGGATATAGAGTAATTAATGTTTCTAAATGATACACAAGAATAGAATGTTATGATATTATTTTTAGGACAGTTTTTAATGGCATATTTTATAAAAAAATAGAATGTCAAAATAAATTTAATTTTCTAATGAAAACATATACTATAATCAAATACTAAAGAAAAAAACAGTTGACAAATTATGTAAAATGAGATATAATACATAATGTAACAAATTCGTTGTTGCCTTTGAAACAAATTCGGAGGCACAGTCCTCCGAGTAGTACAAGGAGGAATTATTATGGGACTCATTTTGGCAGGAATCTTAGTATTCGCATTCATTGTTTGGTTTCTAATTTTACGGGTGCGGGTACCAAACATCAAAGATTACGATGTAGATCAGAACAACGCAGGAGTGATTATATTCGCAAGTATATTCCTAAGTGCAGGACTGGTGTTGGGAATTTTCGTGCCTATTAGTGGATACGAAGAACAAAAAATGGTTTCTACTACTGAACTTGTAAGTTTAAGAGATGATGTTACAACAGAAGGTGGGATACTTTATGTATCTATTTCAAGTACGAATTCTTACACTTACTATGTAGAGGTTGATTCTCCGCATATTTCCGAATCTCAAAAAGCATATAAGAGTCATACTATTTCCAGTAATAATGTAACAATAGTAGAGGATGATAGCTATGATAGTGCTAGATTGGATACATATGTAACATGTGGAAAGAAGTCATTTTGGACATTTGCAGCAATTACCGAGCAATATGAATATGTATTCTACGTTCCAACAGGTACAATTGCACGTGATGCATCATTAGGCTAAAATGAGAGAGTGGGGTTTAATTAAAAACCCCACTCTTTTCATGTATGAAAAATGTCAAAATAAGTGGAAAGGATAGTGTGTAGTAATTGCAAAATTATCATGTTTATGGTATAAACTAGATAATAAAAAACGAGGTAGGTATTATAATGAAAATAGCAATTATTTCAGATATACATGGAAATTTAGAGGCTTTAAAAGCAACATTTGAAGATATTAAAAAAAAGCAGGTTGATAAGATAATATGTTTGGGCGATACAATTGCAAAAGGCACGCATCCGAAAGAATGTATAAGATTAATAAAAGAGAAATGTGATATAGTAATTCAAGGAAATACTGATCAATATTTTTCAAGAAAATATGAAAATTTAGAAGAACTACCTGAACAAGAACAAAAAAGAATAAAATGGAATCAATCATTAATAGATGAAGAAGATAGAGCATATTTGTTAAATTTGCCATTTTCTTATGAATTCTATATGAGTGGAAGTTTAGTAAGACTTTTTCATGCTTCAAACACAGCAAACAATAAAGTAGTTTTAAATATTAATGATATACAAACAAAATATGAAATGTTTTTACCTAGTGAATATACACCATCTAATAAAGTTGCAGATGTTATAATATATGGACATATTCATCATCCATATATGGATAAAATATACAATAAAACATTAATAAATGTAGGAAGCGTAGGTAATTCATTTGACGTAGTAAGAAGTACTCAAAAAGATAGTAATGTATTAGAAACAACTAAAGCATACTATTTAATTATAGAAGGCGAATATGGAAGTAAAGAGTATAATTCAGAAATTTCATTTCAATTTGTAAGAGTTCCATATGATATTGAAAAAGAATTAGAAGACGAATATAAAAATATAGAAAAAGAAAACTATAGATGTGAATTAACGAAAGGAAGATATAGGGATATGACTAAAGTTAATGAAGGTTATAAAAAACTAGGGATAGATATTAAGAAAATATAAACAAAATGCAATATTTTTAATATATAATTTAGGAGAATGAAAGATGAAGATTTTAAGCTATAATATTTATGGAGTAAAAGAAACCAACAGTCCTATTCCTATATGGGAAACAAGACAAGAAAATATAAAAAGAATTCTAGATACTTTATTGAAAGATGATGAAATTAAAGTATGTTGTTTTCAAGAAGTAAATGAAAATAATATGAATGCATTAAATGAAATATTGGAAAATAACAATTTTAAAATGTTAGATACTTTTCCAATGAAAACAGAATCAATAAATCAGTACAATATAATAGCAATAAAAAATGATAGTAATATAAAAGTAAAAAAAGTAATTTGTTTGCCTCATGGTAAAGATGTAGAATATAAAAATATAAATGAACAAGTTATTGATTATAATATGAGTGATTATAGAACCACTGTATTTGTTAATTTTGAATATAAAAATGAAAAGTATTTAATAGGGAGTATTCATACAGATTATATTTCAACTGAGGGTAAAATAAAAGGAACTGTAAAATCTTTAGATTATATGGATACAATAGATGCTGACTATAAAGTTATAATAGGAGATATGAATATGGTTTCGCATATGTCTGAAGTATATAATATACTAAAGCAAAATGATAATTATATAACAATATCAAGAAATGAAAAATTTAATATTCTCGACAATTCTTGGCATGGCTATGGAACAAAAGAACAAGTTAATGTTGATTTTGCTTTTGTAGAAAAAAGTATGAGGGAAAGATACTATTACGAAATAATAAAACAAGACAATATGTTAAATGAAGGATCTGACCATAGACCTGTTATATTAACTATAAAATAAAGAAAAAAAGGTAGATAAAAAGATGAAAAATACAAATATTAGATTAGAAAAAGAAAACAATGATTTTTTTAGAGAGTGGATAATAGAAGAATGGAAACATCATAATACAGTTGACCCAATATACCAATTAAGAATTATAAAACCGGAAGAACTAAATTTTGAGGAAAATGAGGAATACTATAAAATTATATTTAACAGCGAAATGGTTGGTTTTATAGGAATAAAAAATTATGAAAAAGAAATATATTTATATAGATTTTTTATAGATGAAAAGTATAGAAATCAAGGGATTGGAACAATAGCATTAAATAAAATAATAAATATGGCCAAAGAACAAAATAAAGATATGTCATTAGAAGTAATTGGAGAGAACATTGCAAGGAATCTGTATGAAAGATTAGGATTTAAAACACATTATAGAAAAATGGTGTTAAAAATAAATGACGAAATATACGAAAATTAGGAGAACAACAAGTGTGGTTATATTTGTGTCTGTTAGCGACAATTATTAGTGGATTTATTCCAATAACATTAAAAAAATATTTAATGATGTTAGGAATATTTATATGTATTTTAATTTTGATAAAATTTACATAAATGTATTGAATTATGTAAAGATGTATGATATAATACCGGCATGTCATAAATGATTGCTTTGCATTCAAAAACTGTTGTCTCTGACACTTTAAGGAGGTACATGATGAGATATTGAGGCAAACAGCAGTCAATTGACTAGCAAAAATTTATTTATCAACTTTAGTTCAAGGAGGTATTCAAGCATGAAGACTAATTACGAACAGATTGTAGATGTTGCCAAAATCGGACAGCATACTGCAACAGACATGAACGCCATCTTTGCTATGGCAGAACAGGAGCAGTTTAAGGCTGCGATAGATGATTCACCTCGGCGTTTGCTTTTATGCATAGACGTACAGAAGGATTTCATCGAGGGGGGTGCTTTGGCGGTTCCTGGCTCTATCGGCGATGTGGAACGCATTACACGTTTCATCTACAACAACATGGAGGGAATCTCCAGCATTATGTGCAGTCTGGATACCCATATTGCACACCAGATTTTCCATCCTTGCTGGTGGGTAAATTCTGCAGGCGATCATCCGGCTCCTTATACGATTATTACCCATGATGATGTCGTAAAAAATCGCTGGCGTCCTGTTATCGGTAATCCGAAAGACTCTATTCAGTATCTGAAAGAACTGGAAGCGGTCGGCGCAGGTAAGAAACAGCTTTGCATCTGGCCTTATCACTGTATCAAAGGTACAGAAGGCAATTCGCTTGAAAACGAGTTTGCTAAAATGGTTTACTTCCATTCGGTAGCTCGTAAGTGTGTTGACCACATGATACCTAAAGGCGAAGATCCGTACAGCGAAATGTATGGTATCATCAAGCCGGAGTACAGCAAGAAGAACTTCTTGAATACGCCCGTTCTTACGGCTATCGAGAAGTATGATGAAATCTACGTGGTAGGTGAGGCGGCAAGTCATTGCCTTATGGAATCTGTTAAACAGATTGCAGAACACTTTGCTAATCGCCCTGAGGTTACTCAGAAGATTACCATTTTGGAGGATTGCACTTCTCCGATTAATGGTTTCGAAGCAGATACTGCCTCGGCTTTTGATAACTTCAGAAATTCCTACGGCATTAAGTTTGCCAAGTCAACAGATATTCAGCTTTAAGGAGGGTTACAACATGAGTGAAGAATATTTGGACAATGTCACAATTGACGGCCTGGATGAAACATACGCAACCAATATGGATATCGACGACGTCGTATCCCCGAGTATTATGTTGGTTGATTTCCTTATTGATGGTAGCGGATCAATGCATAAGCATGAGAGAACAATGTGTGAGTGTCTTGAACACTACAAGGAAGCAATCTCAAATTCAAAACAGGCCGACGAGATGCTGGTAAGCAAAACGGTATTTGAATCCACAATCACGACGGGGGGATATGTACAGCCTGAAGATTTCAATACCGATTATTCGGCAGATGGTTGCACGAGGTTGTATGACGCTATCATTGACAGACGTCAGCGTATGCTGGAATATATGAAACAGCTTAAAGACAATGGTACAAATGCCCGTGCGTGTCTGGTTATCCTGAGTGATGGTAAAGATTTCGGCTCACAGTATCATGCAAGCGATGCACGGCAGGCGATACAGGATCTGATTTCAAAAGAAATCACGGTAGCTTTTATTTCTTTCGGACAGGAGGCTTCCGGAGTTGCTGATTCCATCGGTGTTAAGAAAAACAACGTTAAGGAAGTAAGCAATGATGAGAGTGAACTCCGTAAGGTAATTGATCTGGTTTCAAAGAGCGCAATTTCAGCCTCGAAGAAGGCATCATCTGGTGCAGGTGGAAATGACGACGGGGGTTTCTTCGACGTTTAAGTACACGTAATCTGCAAGTAAACGTAAACAATAACTAAAGGCTGGGAGGGGTTGCGGTGCAATCCCTCTCTTTCATGTAGGAGGTAACTGATATGTCAACTGCAAATGAAACACAAACCGAAGCAATTGAAACTAAGGAAACAGCAGAAGCTAAACAGCCAAAAAGAAAAACCATTGTAGTTTGCAAAATGGGTTCTGACCATAGTTTTGCAAATATAAATAATCATGACTTTGCGTTCAATCTTCTTAACATGAAGGTTGTAACAGATGGCTGTGGTTCTGGAAAGCATTCCGAGGTTGGAACGAGAATTTTCGCTCAGCTATTCGCTAGAAAATCAAAGGAATACTTTGAGAATGGTGAACCAATATGCGAGGAAAATTTTATCGAAGTTGTAAACAGTATTTTTGAGAAAATGCTGGAGCTTTGCAGTGATACGGCTTTCATTTATCAGAATTACTGTTTTACAATTTTGGTATGTTTTGAACTTGAGGATGAGTTTGTGGTATATAGTTGTGGTGATGGATACATCATTAAGGAAAACAAGGAAGGAATTTTCTTTGAAAAACTTGATGATGGGGAATATCCTTGTTATTACATCTATAATTATATAACAGACAAATCCACTCTTAAAGAGTACAAAGAAGGCGTAAGCTTTAAGGTAACCCGTTTTAGCAAATCCGAGTATTGCAATGTCGGAGTTGCAAGTGATGGATTAAGATATGCAGAAAATCTTCTGGATGTTGAAAAATCCAAGCTGATGAAGTTTCTTTATGAAGGAAAAGGGCCTCAGATTGAAATCCTTGTCAATAGGAATAATCGTAAAAACGAGATGTTCCATGATGATATTTCAATTTGCTTCTAAGGAGGGATTGAGATGGCCATTAATTTTACAAGTAAAAAACGTCTGGAAAGCCTTAACAAACTGGCAGAAGGCGGTGAAGCAACTATCTACGAGTATGACTCGAAAAGGGTTATCAAGGTTTTCAAGCCTAATGTAGATTTAGACCGGAAAAAGGAAAAGGTAAACTACTTCATTTCCATCAAAGACCAGTTACCTAAAAATGTAATTGGCCCGGAAGAGGTGGTAACGGTTCAGGAAAAATTTGTAGGGTATGCAATGAAAAAGCTGAGTGATGCTGAAGATTTGCATATGCTCACTAAACCGAAGTACTTAGCTGCAGCACATATATCAAATAAGGATGTGTTACAGATAATTACAGACTTCGGTAAGGATTTAAGCAAACTGCACTCTACAGGCGTTATCGTTGGAGATATAAGTGATTATAACTTCCAAATGAATGGTAAGTGTAATTATTTTATCGACGTCGACAGTTGGGGGATAGAAGGAAAATATCCTCCTGACGCATACACAGAGCTGTTTACTTGCCCTGACAGCTATTCTGCTAATGGCAGTATCGCATTTTCAATGGAGAATGAGAACTACAACTTTGCCATTCTTGCATTTAATATGCTTACGAGAATCCATCCATTTGGAGGAACATATCTTCCTGATAAAAACCTCTCTACTTTGGAGAGAATGAAAAGGAAAATATCAATCGTTGGCAAACATAAGGGGGATATTAAAATCCCAAAGATTATCGGGAGCTGGAGATGGATGTCACCTCAACTGGAAAAGGATTTCATTGAAATCTTTGAACAGGGAAAGAAAGCAGATATTACAGCTGATCTTCAGGAACTTCTCAGAAACATGAAGTATTGTAGCACTCATGACCTTCATTATTACTCGAAATTCAGTGAGTGCCCGCTCTGTAATGAGAACGCGAAGGTTAAGGCAGCACCGATTGTGGCGAAGGTTACCCAGACTGCAAATGGACCTCAGGTTACAGTTGTATTTATAGGTAGTGATTGTGCATATATCTTAAGTAATGTGCATTATCTCAACAAAAATAATGAAGCTGTTCACTTTGAAACTGGAAGAAGTTTTGCAGTTGGTAGGGGAAAGAAAGTAGAATTCTCCAAAGATGGCAAGGTGGTATTCGTTACAGATGATGACTCAATCCAGGTTTATGATGAAAATGACCGCGAAATTGCGACTATTGAACGTATGCATAAGTCAAGTTATCTTGTAAAAGATCGCGACATATACTACGTGGATAAGGGCAACAACTTGGTCAAACTTTCTATAACCAAGAGTGGAAATATGCCTAAATACTTAGGTCAGGTGTATAATCCGCTTTTTGAGGTATCTGATGATGGCAAAGTATTTACAGTTTCAATGTATCCTAAGACTGCAATTATTACAACTCCGGATTATACTTTCGAGGTGAGGTACAACGGAAAAATTAATGAATATGCGATTAAATATGATCGTGTTACTCAAAAATGGCTGTTTGTATATCAACTTTCCAATGGTAAATATCGTACAATGGTATTTAACAAGAATCATGTTGAATATGATGATGATATCATTATGTATAACGCTCAAACATTGAGCAATATTGATTTTTGCAATAATACCATCTACGATCCGGCAGATGGAAAAATTGTTGGAACTAACATCTCTAAGAATACTGCAAAAGAATTCGATTGTAGTGTAGTGGATGAAGGTTCTAGACTTCAGTTCACAGGTCGTGGGTTCAAGATTTACAACAAGCAAAATATCTATAACTATGGTTGAATAAATTAGCTGATGATAATTTCAGAAGCTAAATAAAATCAATATTAATCCCCAAGTAGTTTTCTGCTTGGGGATTTTTCTATAAAGAATTGTAACCTTGTATTTGGAAAATAGCTTTCTTTTTTTTACCTTATATGATAGAATGACAAATAAAAGCTAGTTGTTTTAATGTATGATATGCAAAAATTAATATATAGGAGTAATTTAAGAAATGAATATAGGAATTGATATAGATAATACAATAACAGAAGTTCAACAAGAACTTAATAATGCTGCATATGAATATGCATTAAAAATAGGTAAAAAAATTGAAAATGCGGAAAATCCTCTTGAAGATATAAAAGATAATAGAGATTTATATAAGAAGAAATTTCAATTTTCCTATGATGAACTCAAATACTTTTTAAAGAATATTCAAGAAGAAATCGTTAATAAAGCAAAACCACGAGAAAATGCTGTAGAAGTAATTAATAAATTAAAAAGTGAGGGAAACAAGATAATAATTATAACAGCAAGAGATAGTGAATTTCATGACGATCCATATCTATTAAGCAAAAATTGGTTAGACAGAAATAAAATAGAATATGATAAAATAATAGTAAATGCAAGAAAAAAGGGAACAATTTGCAAAAATGAAGATATTGATTTATTTATAGATGACCAAGTAAATAATTGCCTTGATGTAGAAAAAGAAGGTATACAAACAATTAGAATATCTGCTGATGATAAAGAAAAATATACAAGTATAGTATCACTGAAAGATTGGAAGGAGATATACGACTTTATTTTAAGAGAAAAAATATGTAAAATAACAAAATTTCGTGAATGTAAAATTAAATTTGATATAAATCGCTTTATAAGTGAATGTATGCATGATTTTATTGGAAGACCTTATAAAGATAGACCAGATGTTATAAATATAGAAGAATACTATTTAAAAAATAATGGACAATTTTTAGTTGCATATGATGTTAAATTAAAAGAAATAATTGGAACAATAGGATTGGAAAATAGAGGGGATTATGGAGTTTTAAAAAGACTTTATGTTAAAAGTAATTATCAAGAAAATGGTATAGGTCAAAAGTTATATAATATTTTAGAAACTTATGCTATAGAAGAAACCAATATAACTAAGATATATCTAGCTTGTGGAAGTATATTAACAAAAGCACATAAATTTTATAATAAAAATGGATTTAAACAAATAAATAAATTAGATATTGAAATGCATTTTGCAGATGATGATGACTTTTTTGAAAAGAATATAGGAAGAGAAAAAATGAAAAATGAAGAAGATAAAAGATGAAAATAAAATACTAATAATGCTAGCTTTCTTTAGTATATCAATTGGATTATGGGAAAATTTTAAACAACTGTGGTTACAATCGAATAGTTTTAATATAAGTCAAATAGGTACTATTTTGAGTATAGCTTCTATGGTAAGCGCAGTATGTATATTTATTATTTCAACTAGAATAGAACTAAAAAATATAAAAAAATTTATATCAGTAACATTAATTATGAAGATTCTTACAATGATATTATTATTTATTAATAATGGTGGAAATATACAAACAATTAAAATTTTAATTGTATTAGATGTTTTATTAGAAAAATTTATAATATTAAGTATATATCCATTAATAATATGCATAGAAAAAAGCGATACATTATATTCTAAAAGAAAATTAGTGGAGTATCTATTCAAGGATATTGGTATACTTATAGGTGGCATAATAATTGGAAGAACAATAAAACAATTAACCATTGATTATAATATATTACTATTATTATCAATGATTTTCACCATTGTATCAGCATTAATTTTAATAAGTATAAATGCAAAAAATAAGAACGAGAGAATAAAGGTATCTATTAAAGATATTATGAAGGATAAAATAACAATAATATATTTGATATATTATTGTATTGCATCAATAGCTATGAGTGTAGGATTAGGACTAAAAATGTTAATGCTAACAAATAAATTAGGATTTTCTGATGTGGGAGCTACAAATTATTTACTAATTATTGGATTGGCAGCAGATGTAATAGGAATAGTTGCTTTGAAATTTTTAACGCCTAAAAGCGACTATTTAGCTATATCTCTAAAATTTGGTATAAGATTTATACTATACATATTAGCTTTTTTTATTAATAATCATATTATGAGCATGATAGCAATAACTTGGTCAATATTAATTTCTACTGCATACGAAAATAAGACAGATGCTCCATATATAAATCGTATAAAAAATGAATATAGTATATTTTTTTCAAATATAAGATATATGACTTGGATGGCTGGAAATGCAATAGGATTATATTTTGCAGGAAAAATATATTCATATGGAATAAATTATATGTTTGGATTATCTGCAATATTTATGTTTATTCAAATAGGATTAGCATATTATTTAATCTATTTAAGAAAAAAACATTAATTAATATATTTTTAAGATATGAAAAGTTTTATAAATAATATGAAAAAAATATATAGATAACTGTTTATAAAATTAAATAAAGGAAGGAAAGAGTCAGTCAAAAATTGAAGTAAACTGGCTCTTTTAGTATGTTCATAAATCTTTATAAAAACTTATTATATTTTTTACAAAAAGTATTGACAAAAAATATAATAATATGTATAATGCAATTGTAGCTACTTAATATAAAAACAATAATAAGTAAAAGGAGAGATTATAATGAAGGTAGATGTTATTGTAGGAGGCTTATATGGAGACGAAGGAAAAGGAAAAATTATAAGTTACTTAGGAGATGAAAAAAAGTACGATTATGTTTTTAGAGTAAATGCGTCAACAAATGCAAGTCATTCAGTACAATTAGATAATTCGGATGAATTAATAGTAACAAAACAATTACCATCAGTATTTTTTAATAATAATGTAAAGTTTGTAGTTGGACCTGGTGCAGTATTAAACTTAGAAGCATTAAAAGAAGAAGTTTTACAGAGACCAGATATCCAGAATATAAAGAATAAAGTATTTATAGCATCATCAATATGTTTATTAATAAGACCATATATTGAAAAAAATAAACAAGCTGAAATATCAAGTAAATTTGGAAGTACAAATCAGGGGACTGGACTTGCGGTAGTAGCAAGAACAAGAAGACATTGTATTAGATTATATGATGTTGAAAATGTGGTAAATGGTGAAATTAGTAAAAATGAATTAAAAGAAAAGATAAAATTTTCCTGTGAACAGTTAGATAAAGATTTATATAAAAACAAAAGTGATTCATACTATAACGAAATAGTAGACGAATTAATAGAAGATTACAAAACTATAGAATCAAAATTAGGAAGTTTCTCAGTTGATTATACAGAATTTTTAGCATCAATACCAGAAAAATCAAAAATATTAATAGAAGGATGCAATGGAATAATGCTTGATAATTTGCATGGATTAAATCCATATACAACAAGTGCTTCAACATCAATAAATTCATTATTAAATGGAGCAAATTTATCACCGTATTTAATAGATAAGTCTTATATCGTCTGTACAGGATACTTCTGCTGTTTAAATAAAAGACCATTCGTAACAGAAATGGAAAAAGAAGATGCAGAAAAGATATACAAAAATAATAGCGAAGTTGATGGAGCAGAAGGAATGTTAAGAAGAGTTGGTTGGTTTGATATGCCTACATTAAAGAAAGCATTAATAGGACATAAAAATTCAGAGCTAATTATAAACAAATTAGATATTATGAAAGATTTAGAAAATATAAAAGTATGTACTAATTATGTTTTACCAGATGGAACAAAGATTAAATATATGCCAGATAATTTAAAAGTCTTAGAAAAGGTAAAACCAGAATATAAGATATTTAAAGGATGGGGTGATATAGAAAATATAAAAGATTATAAGTCTCTTCCAAATGAATTAAAAGAATTTATAAAATTCATTGAAGATGAAACTAAATTTAAGGTTGCTTATATAGGAGTAGGAAGAAGAAAAAGTGATTTAATAGAATTATAGGAGGTTTGTCGTATGAATAAAGTTAATGTTGTTTTAGGAAGTTTTTATGGAGATGAAGGAAAAGGAAAAATAATAGATTATTTATCTCAAAATGCTGATATTTCAGTAAGATGTACAGGAGGTAATAATGCAGGACATTCAATAGAAATAGATGGAAAGAAATTTGCATTTCATTTAATACCATCAGGAATATTAAATTCGGGAACAATAGCAGTAATTGGTAATGGTGTTGTAGTAGATCCTAAAGTATTAATTGAAGAAATGGAAAATGTTAAAGCAAATGGATATAGTGTAGAGGGACTAAGAATTAGTGATAAGGCACATGTAATATTTCCATATCATGTACAAATGGATAAACTACAAGAAGAATTAAGAAAAGAAGATAAAATAGGAACAACTGCAAGAGGAATAGGTCCAGTATATTGTGATAAGTTTGAAAGATGTGGAATAAGAATGGGGGATTTGGTAAACAAAAGATTTGAAAAACAATTAAGAACAAATATTAAAAATAAAAATGAAATTTTCAAGATATATAATTATGAATTAATTGATGCAGATGAAGTTGTAAAACAATATTATCAATATGCAGATTATCTAAAAAAATATGTGGTAGATACAATTACATTATTACATAATGCTTTAGAAGAAAATAAAAATATTCTATGTGAAGGAGCACAAGCAACATTATTGGATATTGACTTTGGAAGCTATCCATATGTTACATCATCAAATCCTACAGTTGGAGGAATATGTACAGGAGCAGGAATTGGTGCTAAATATATTGGAGAGGTTTATGGAGTATTAAAGGCTTATTCTTCAAGAGTAGGAGAAGGTCCTTACATAACAGAACAAAAAAATGAAATTGGAGACCTAATAAGGGAGTTAGGACATGAATATGGAACTACAACAAAAAGACCACGTAGATGTGGATGGCTTGATTTAGTTGCACTAAAATATGCAGCTATGATAAATGGATTAACAGGCCTTGCAATTAACCATGTAGATACAATTGGAAAATTGGAAAAGATAAAATTATGTGTTGGATATAAAAAGAACGGAAAAGTAACAATGGATTTTTCAACAGATCCAGATTATCTAAAAGATTGTGAACCAGTATATGAAGAATTTGAAGGAAATTTTGGAGATATAAGTAATGTAAAAACAAGAGAAGAATTACCTGAAAATGCAAAAATATATTTAAAAAGGATTGAGGAAATCGTAAAAGTTCCAATTAAGTTTATTGGAACAGGTGCTGGAAGAGAATCAATGATTGTATGCTAGAATACAGCTTTAAATTTGTTAAAAAGGAGATACTTATGGAAGAGGAATTGTTAAATGTTTCGCCAATAGATGGTAGATATAAAGAAATGACTAATGAGGTACGAAAATATTTTAGTGAATATTATTTAATCAAAAATAGAGTAATTGTAGAAATTGAATGGTTAAAAAAATTATTTTCAGTTTTAAATATAGAAATTGAGAAAAAAGAATTAGAAGTATTAGATGAAATTATAGAAAAATTTAATTTAAAGGAAGCACAAAGAGTAAAAGAAATAGAACAAGTAACAAAGCATGATGTTAAGGCAGTTGAGTATTATATAGATGAAAAGTTGAAAGAAAAAAATCTTAAAAAATATAACCATTTAGTACACTTTGCATGTACTTCAGAAGATATAAATAATATTGCTTATGGGATAATGGAGAAAGAACTTATAAATGATGTTTTTATTCCAAATGTAGATAAATTAGAAAAAATATTAGAAGAAAAGGCAAAAGAATATGCTAATATTCCAATGCTTTCACATACTCATGGTCAAAATGCAACTCCAACAACAGTAGGAAAAGAAATTTCCATATTTGTATATAGAATAAACAGAATTTTAAACAAATTAAAGCAGGAAAAGTTAACAGGTAAATTTAACGGAACTGTAGGTAATTTTAATGCTCATATTGTGAGCTACTCTAATGTTAATTGGCTAAATGTTGCAAAAGAATTTGTAGAAAGCTTTGACTTAGAATACAACATGTATACAACACAAATAGAGTCACATGATAGTATATCTATGGTGCTTTCAGAAATTAAACTATTAAATAACATTATATTAGATTTTGATAATGATATGTGGATGTATATTAGTAGAGACTATTTTATTCAAAAGAATATACCAGGAGAAGTAGGATCTTCTGTAATGCCACACAAAATAAACCCTATTAATTTTGAAAATTCAATGGCTAACCTAAAAATGGCAAATGGAATAATAAATGTTTTTACAGAAAATCTACAAGTTTCAAGAATGCAAAGAGATTTGAGCGATTCTTCACTACAAAGAAATATAGGAATGTCAATTGCATATAGCTTAATCGCAATAAAGCAAACAATAATAGGAATAAATAAGTTAACAGTTAATGAGAAGAAGCTAAGAAAAGAATTACAAAATACACCAGAGGTTTTAGCAGAAGCTATTCAAACTATACTAAGAAAAAATGGATATGAAAATGCGTATGAAGTCTTAAAGGAATTAACAAGAGGAAAAAATATTTCTTTGGAGGCAATAAGAGATTTTGTTAAAAATCTAAATATAAGCCAAAATGATAAAGAAATGTTACTAAATTTGACACCAGAAAATTATTTAGGATTAGCGGAAATATTAGCTAAAAGCATATAAGGAGTTGATAAAATGAAAACAGCATTAATAACAGGTTGCAATAGAGGCTTAGGTGCAGGAATAAGAGATATGCTTTTAAAAGAAGGATATCAGGTAATAGGTTTAAATAGATCCGTATCGAACGAAAAAATAGATAATTATATTGAAATACAATGTGATATATCAAACTTTAAAAATGTAGAAAGTGTAAAAGAAAAAATCCCAGCTTTAATAGACTTAATTATAATTAATGCAGGAATAAGAAGGTTTGAAAAAATTGAAAACATGAAAGTAGAGGATTGGGAACAATCCGTAAATACAAACTTAAATGGAGCTTTTTATGTACTAAATGTATTTATAGAAAATGTAAAAAATGCACAGGGAGATATAATTATCGTTGGCTCACATTCTGAAAAATATACATTTGAAGAGGGAGGAGCATATTGCTCTACAAAACTTGCATTAAGAGGACTAACAGAATGTGTGAGGGAAGAGTTAAGATATGAAAATGTAAGAGTTTCTTATCTTTCACTTGGTAGTATAAAAAATAGAGACCACGGAATTTATGAAGAATGGAAATTAATGCCTGAAGAAGTTGGAATGGCAATAATAAATATTATTAATTTGCCAAAGAAGGTATATATTCCTTACTTAGATATACGACCACTAAAGCCACTAAGAGAAGATAAGAAAGGAATAGAAAAGCTACAATATGTGTAAGATAAGTCTTTAAGGAGAATGAGATATGCTGAATATAAAATGTAACTATCAGATAATGATGGATAAAAATAACGAATTCGTTGCCAATATAAAACCAAAGGAAAAATTTTGCATAGAAACAGTAAATGCATATGGAGATAGATTTAAAAATTTATATGAATTAATGGAACTAATAAATAATAAAAATGGAAACACACATCATCATCCTCTAACAGGACCTATATATGTAGAAGGAGCAAAACCAGGAGATGTAATTAAAGTACATATTCATAAGATAAGTACAGAAGAAATGGCTCAAAGTATGTCAAGAACAGCAGGAATTGACCCTATAGATACAGCTGACATTGCAGATAGAATACCAATAATATCTGAGAAATTTTCAGAAAATGAAATATATTACAGTAATGGGATTAAACTACCATATAAACCTATGGTAGGAATGATATCAACAACACCTTTAAAAGAAAAAATAAAAACAGGTCATGCTAAAGTAAGAAATGGTGGAAATTTAGATTTACCTTTTATAACGGAAAATACAGATATATATCTTCCAGTAGACATAGAAGGAGCACGGATTATACTTAGGAGATGTTCATGCATTACAAGGATATGGAGAATTGAGTGGTATAGCAATGGAAGCATCAAGCAAAATAATACTAGATATTGAAATTTTAAAACCAAGAAGAAATTTGGATAATATTTTTGTAATTGGTAAAGAACCTTTTTCTGGCAAAGAATGCATAGGAATTGTTGGAATTGGAAAAAAAATGAGATTAGAAGATTCTGTTAATGATGCATTTCAGGGAAGCTATAAAATAGTACAACAATTAATACCAACAATGTCAGAAAATATGATTAAATCACTGATAACTTTAGTAGGAAATTCTTTTAATGGTCAGGCGTTTTCTAAAACTTCAGAATCTACAAGTATAGTAGTAATACCTATGGAAGATATAGAAAAAATAACAAAAACTATATATAAAGATTTTTCAAAAGAGATAGAAAAAATAATATTTGAAGAAAAATAACAAGGAGGAAATAAATGAGTGAAAAAGTTGTAGTCAAATTAGGAGCTGGAAAAGGCAAACTATTGCCAGTACTTCAGGAATATTTAAAGAGCTTAGGATTACCCGAAATAGAAAATTCAAGAAAATTAGTACATAGAATAGAAACCAATAAATATATCTTAGAAATTACACTTTTAAGATGGGAAGATATAAAAAGATATAGTGATAAATTTGACATGATTATATATGGCAGTGACCAATGGCTAGAAAGTGGTCATAAATCAATGGTTTCATTAAAATATTTTGAACAAAAAAATTGTAGAATAAGTTTATTAGTAAAAAAAGAGTTGCAAGATAAGCCATTTAGTTACTTTAAAGAAAGAAAAGTGGCAACAAGCTACGTAAATTTGGCTAAAGAATACTTAGGTGTAAAAAAAGAAAATATTGTTGAAATTTCAGGAAGTGTAGAAGCAGCAATAACATTGGGGTGGGCTGATAGTATATTTGATGTTGTGGAAACAGGAAAAAGTGCTATTGAAAATGGATTAGTTGAATATAAGACATTTGTTAAATTTGGAGCAATTTTAGCAACAAAAAAGGTTGCAAAAATTCAATTATTTGAAGAATTAGGTTTGATAGAAAAACAGGAAAAGGGAAAAGTAATAGCTTTTGATGGACTAGATGGCTCAGGTAAATCAACACTTGCTAAGTATTTAGTTCAAAATCCAATAATGAATAGCAATTCTAAAGTATTAATAACACCTTATTCAGGTTATATTGGTCAAGAGGCAAAATCATTATGGGATGCTGGAAAGTATTTTGATTGGGCTACAATAATTGGTAAAAATCATTGGAGAGCACCTGAATATGTAAATAGCATATATGATAGGTCAATACTAACATTTATGACAGATTTAATAAAACAAGGAATAGATGATGAAGAGATTTTAAAAGCAATTAAAACATGGAAACCATTACCAGATATATTATTTTATTGTGATATATCACCAGAAATAGCTTTAGCCAGAAGTGAAAAAAGAGAAAATGAACAAGATGAGTTTGACGAATTAAAATCTTTGCATGAATATTACGAATTATATAATAGGTCTGTAAAATTTGTAGAAAAACATAATATAACTAAAGTTGTAAGAATAGATACAAGAAAGCCAATTGAAGAACTAATAAATGAAATAGATAAAGAATTGAAATTTCTTAAAGAAAGAGATGTGAAATAAATGTATAGTATAATAAATAAAAAAGCTGAGGTTGAAGGCAAATCAAAAAAGATATTTAAATTGGATGATAATACATATTTTATGGTATTTAAACCACATTTAAGATCAATAACATCAAAAAGAGAAGAAAATATACAAGGAACAGAACATGAAAGACTGAAAGCAAATATGTATTTTATGAATTTGCTAGAATCACATGGAATAGAAACACAAATCAAACATAATCAAATACAAGAAATAGATGGTGAAGAAGGAATAATTGTAAAAAAAATAAAAACAATTCCAATAGAATTTATATGCAGATATTATGCTGCAGGAAGTATTGTAAGGCTTTATCCTAGCTTAGTAAAAGACGGACAAAAATTTAATACACCATTATATAAGTTTGATTTAAAACAAGATATAAAAGTTGCAGGAGTTGATGATCCAACATTAAATGAAAGTTATATTGTAGGATTAGAGATTTTAAGTAAACAGCAATTAGAAGACGCAAAAAGCATACTAAAAAAAGTAGGAGAAGTTTTAAGAATAACATTAGAAAAGGCTAATATTAAACTAATAGATATGAAAATGGAATTAGGTTTTGATGAAAATGGCAAAATAATCGTAATAGACGAGATTTCACAAGATTGTATAAGAGCAAATGACATTTTAAAAAATAAAAGTCTTACAAAAGATTCATTTAGACAAATGAAATCAGATAAAGAAGTATTAGAAGCATACAAAGAATTTAATAGAAGGCTTGGAATTATATAATAAAAATTGGAGGGAAAGTGATTAGAAATGCTGAAAGAGTCACTAAAAAAATACAGAATTTATGAATATATAAGAGATAATAATAATATAACAGCTGAAATTTCCAATTCTAAAAAGTTAATATTAGGGCTAATGGCAAATAATAAAGAAACCATAGAGTATTGCGAAAGAAAATTATTAGAGGAAAAGCATGAAGTGGAAGATGCAATAGAAGGAAAGCATTATCATGAAAACATGACCAAACGTGAAATTTTAATAAATGAAATATCGCAGTATATTTATTGGCAAATCATAATTGCAGTAAGTAAAAATATTTCTTATGAAGAATTTAAAGAAGAGGAAAAGATAAACCAAATTTTAAAAAATGTAGATGTAAAAAAATTAGGAGAAAAAGAGAATATAACAGTTAAAGAAATTATTTTACATGATTTAGAGCAAATGTATTTAAAGGACTATTTGAAAGAGGTGGTATAAATGATAATTCCTTCTATAGACATAATGGATGGAAAGGTAGTTCAATTAGAACAGGGAAACAAGAAGGTATATGAAAATCAAGATATAGAGATTATAGCTGAGCAATATAAGATATTTCCACAGGTAAATGTTATAGATTTAAATTCTGCAATGGATAATGGAAACAATAGAAAATTAATAAAAAGTTTATGCAGAAAAATGACTTGCAATGTTGGAGGAGGAATAAGAAGCATAGAACTTGCAAATGAATATATAGAAGCGGGAGCAAATAGTGTAATAATAGGAACAAAAGCAAATAAAGAATTTTTAGGTAAGTTACCAAAAGAAAGAGTTATAGTAGCACTTGATACGAAAAATGGAAAAATAGCAACACATGGTTGGAAACAACTTAAGGAAGAAAATATATATGACAAAATGCTAGAATTAGAAAATTATTGTTATAAGTTTTTAATTACTAATGTTAATGTTGAAGGACTAAATAAAGGAACAGATTTGAATTTTTTTGAAAGTTTAGCCAATAAAACCAAAAATGATATTATGGTTGCAGGAGGTATTACAACAATTGATGAAATAAAATTTATACATAAATTAGGATTTGATCAGGTTTTAGGAATGGCAATAACTTCTGGAAAACTAAATATTATGGACTGCTATATACATATAATGGACTTCGAAAAACAAAACGGTTTAATTCCAACAATAGTACAAGATATTGATACAAAAGAAGTATTAATGTTAGCATATTCTAATAAAGAAAGTGTTAAAAAAACATATGAAATAAGAAAAGCAACTTACTATAGCAGAAGTAGAAATAATTTATGGACAAAAGGAGAAAAAAGTGGTAATATACAAAATGTAGAAAAAATCTATTTAGATTGTGATTCTGATACATTATTATTTTTAGTAAAACAAAAAGGAGTAGCATGTCATAGAAATAAAAAGACATGTTTTGAAGTATAAAAAATGCCAGGATATATGATACATTTAGCTGTTGGAAAAGTATATGCAGAAAATAATAAAATTGAAGACATAAAAGTGTTTGAAAAAGGAATTATAGATCCGGATATGATAGAAGATAAATCCAAATCACATTATGGATCAAATTCTAGCAGTCCTGATTTAGATAAATATATAGAAATGAATGGGATTTCAAATAGTTATAAAGAAGGCTATTTCTTACATTTAGTAACAGACTATATATTCTACAATAGATTTTTAAAACATTGGAATATATCTATATATGAAGATTACGATATATTAAATGCTAGAATAGCACGAAAGTATGGAATTACAACAATACCAAAAAAAATACAAACAGTTGTGAAATTTAAAAATGGGAAATTAACACTATTAAATGAAGAGGAATTAGATAAATTTATAACTACTGTTGGAAATATAAATATTAGAGAGATTGTTAAAGCCAAGGAAGATATAAAAAGCGAAATAGATGATAAATATAGGAAGGTAAGGTAATAGTAGAATGAAGGTGCAAGGAAACTTAATAATATTTAGTACTGATAATGAAGAACGAAAAGATGTAAGAAGATTAAAAGAAAAGAAGCTACAAGTTGTATTAGATGAGAATAATACTTTTCCTACATTTGAAGTAAAAAGTAAAGAATATATAAAGAATTCAGCAGAAAATAAAATAGAAAATATATTTAAAACAAAAAAATTCTATATAGAACAATTATACACATGGGGAGACCCTAGTTATTATACTGATAAATATGAACTTACAGTATCATATTTGGTTATTATAAACAAACATAATATTAATGAAATGCCAAAAAATTTGAAATTTTATGATATAGAGATTGAAAATAAAGAAGGATTAACATCTCAAAATGTTACACTAAGCAATGAGAATAAAAAGATACAATATGAAATAGACACAATAGTAAAGCAAAATAGGGAAAATATAGAATATATTAATAAATTAGTTGGAAAGCATCAAATTGATGAGTTAACAGCAATTATAATACATACTGGAATTAAAAGGTTAAGAAATAGAATTGAAAATACAAATATAGCTTTTAGCTTTTTAGATAAGGAATTTGCTATCTCAGAATTACAACAAGTTTATGAAATAATTTTAGATAAAAAATTAGTACCAGCAAATTTTAGAAAAAAAATAGAGCCAATGATTAAGAAAACAGACAAAGTTGTAAAAGAATCGGCTTATAGACCTTCAAGTATGTATACATTTAATGAAGCATTTATAAGAAATTGGGTATAAAAATAAAGGAGGAAAAAAATGAGAGAAATAGTAATAGCATCAGGTAATAAGGGAAAAATAAAAGAAGCTCAAGAAATTTTAAAAGAATTTAAAGTAATTTCAATGAATGAGCTTGGAATAGATATAGATGTTGAAGAAGATCAAAAAACATTTGAGGGTAATGCTAAGAAAAAGGCAGAAACAATAGCAAAGGAGCTTAATGGAAGATTATGTATTGCTGATGATTCAGGAATAGAAATCGAATACTTAGATGGATTTCCAGGAGTATTTACTAAAAGATGGCATAAAGGAACTGACAGAGAAAGAAATTTGGCACTAATAGAAAAATTAAAAGGAGTTCCAAAGGAGAAAAGAAAAATAAGTTTTACTACTGCAATAGCATTATCAAATGGTGAAAAAACAGTGTGTGAAATAGGAAAAATAGATGGTTTTGTTACAGAAGAAGTTAGAGGAGAAAATGGATTTGGGTTTGATGAAATTTTTGAATTAGAAAGCGGAAAAACATTAGCAGAAATTTCACAAGAAGAAAAAAATCAAATAAGTGCAAGAAAAATTGCTTTAGAAGGTTTAAGAAAAAAATTGATTGAAAAAGATATATAAGATAATTGATAGAGAGGATATGATTTTATTGAAAAGAAAATTGAAGATTTAAATGGATTTAAAGGTTTAAGAATTGTTGACAATTTTTATCAAACATCAAGTTTTTTTCCAATGCCAACAACAGAGATTGGAACATTAAGTGAATCTGGGCAAACTAATATTGGTTCGTATTCACTATGCTTTCCATACTATATTGCAGGAAAGGACTACTATGCAATGGTTCTTTGTTGTAGAAATAGTTCAAATACAGCCAAAAATATTTTAAGAACAGGAAAATGTTCTATTAATTTCATAACAGATAAAAGAAAATACTTTAAAGAAGCTGTAAGATTAGGCTATCCTGGTGAAACAACTGAAGAAAAAATGAAAGATTGTATATTTAATTTAGTTGATGGAAAAAGAGCAAGAGAAAATCCAGATGAAGAATATCCAAAAATTATTCAAGAAGCTTTTCAAGTATTTGAATGTACATGGGTAAAAGAATTAGATGGTGCAGAAAATGACGTGGTTAAAGATGAATATTTACCACCATATCATGATTTTAACGGAATTACAAGTAAGTTTGGAGCTCACTTTATTTTAAAGATTGATAATATATTAATTAAGCCTAAATATTATGATGCTATAATAAATGGTATTAATATGACAAATTTTCCATCAGTTCCAGTTGATTATGGCTATCGTGATAATAAAAATTTTTGGTATACAAAGTTTAGAAGACCAATATCAGAACCAATACCAGCTAGTAAAGGCATTAGTTTAGATACAGTAAAATATGCAGCTTCAAGAATTGATCCAGAAGTAAAATTTACGGATGAAGCATGTGCAAAATTAGTTAAAGTACCAAGAGTGTTTTTAAGTACAGTACTTAAAGGCTGTGTAGCTTGGGCAAAAGAAAATAATGTTAAATTAATTACAGAAAAGGAAATGGAAATCATTCAAGATAAACGAAATAAGGAAAAAAGATAAATTATACCAATATGACATATTATTTAAATTATTTTATATAATATAAATAGAGGTGTCATATGAGCAAAGTAAAAATTTATTATTAGCAGTTTTAGTTATTATTATGATAATAAAATTTTATCAAAAAAACAAAATAGCTGGATTAATTCAAATACCATATTTGTTATGGGTACTATTTGCATCATACTTAAATATTGCAATATATATATTAAATAAATAAAAGAGAAAAGTAAAAGTATTAGTTAATATAAACTAGTACTTTTTTTGTTGAAAAACAAATATTTTTATGGTATAAAGTAAACTAGATAAAATAATACAGAAAGGCATACAAATGAAAATTCTAAAAACAATAATATCAAGTTTAAAAAGTAGTAAATTTCGTATAGTAATATTTTTTATATTAAGTATAATATTAAATTATTTAATAACCTATATACCAATAATAATACAGTATTTCATAGATGTGTTACTTAATCAAGAGGTTCATAATAGTTTAATAGAATATTTTATAAATTTATTTAATAACAAATTATCATTTATACCAATAGTGTGTATTTTGCTAATATCAGTACAAGCTACAGTTGTACTGATAACATATATTAGAACAGTTGTAAAAAATAAAATAATACAGGAATTCCAATTTGAACTAAAGCTAAAACTATTTAATCATATACAGAACTTAACATACCAAGATTTTTATCAAAAATCTTTAGCTGATTTAGTACAAAATTCAACAGATGATGTAAATAACATAGTAAGTTTTGTAGAAAAACAATTTACATATATATTAGATTTGGTTTTAATTATTATTTTTGCAATAAGTCAGTTGATTAATTTGAATTTTTATTTGTCAAGTGTAATGTTTATAGCTGTATCTATTATAATTGGAATATCAATATGGTATTTTAAAAAGTCAAGGACAATAATAGAAGAAAGAATAAAAGCACAAAGAGAAATGTATAGGGTTTTAAATGATAATTATTCTAATATTAGATTTATAAAAATAAACAATTTGCAAGAGAAAGAAAAAAATAGATTTAAAGAAGTAAATAATAAAAATTTGGAGGCTAATAAAAGTAAAGCTAAAATTGATAGTTTGTATAATATGATAGCTGTTAATATTGTAAAATTACAAGCACCATTTATATTTATATTAAGTGCCTTTTTATATACACGTGATTTAATTTCTATTGGAAGTATATATGTAACAATAAATTATTCAAATAAGATTGCAAGAGCATTTACTGATTTGGCAGAAATATTAGAATTTTTGAATTTATGTATAGCATCATATAAAAGATTAAATGAACTATTAAACTTAACATTAGAAGACGAAAAAATAGAAAATATGAATACTAAGATAGAAAATAATACTATAACTTTTGAGAATGTAACAATTAAAGTTAATGGAGAAAAGATACTAGAAAATTTGAATTTTGAAATTAATTCAAATGAAAAAGTAATGATTATAGGTAGTACAGGAAGTGGAAAATCTATATTATTAAAAACGCTAGTGGGATTTTATGAATATGAAGGTAGTATAAAAATTGGAAACTTAGAGGTGAGAGACTTAAATAAGAAAGCTATAAGAGAAAACATTTGCTTATTATTACAAGATTCATATTTATTTTCAAAAACAATAACAGAAAATATAAAAATACTAGTACCATATATGGAATATAAAGACATGATTAATATATCAAACTTTTTCTCGTTTCATAGTGATGTTATGAAATTTAAGGATGGATATGAATCAAAAATAGGAAGAAATGGAATGGCACTATCTAAAGGACAAAAGCAAAGATTAGTTCTTGTTAGAGCTTATACTAAGCCAAAGCCAATAATGATTTTTGACGATTCATTTAGTGCAATTGATAGAATAAATAAGAAAAAAATATTAGAAAACTTAATGCTATTAGATGATAATTCAAGCAAAATTTTCATAACTCATGATATAGGTTTGGCACCAAAATTTGAAAAAATAATTTATATAAATAATAAACATGCAGTATGTGGTACTCATAAAGAATTACTTAAAAATAAAGAATATAATGATGTGTATCAATTAAATTTGAACAAAATAGGTGAAGAATATGCTTAATAAAAAAATATTAAAAGATATGTTTAATTTTACAACAAATAAAAGAAAAACTATAATAGTTGGAATAGTAACTTTTGTGGCAGCAATACCATATATTCTATTTTATCAATACTTGCTAAGTAGAGCAATTGACATATATATACCAGAAAAAAATATAAATATGGTAATAATACTTTCGAATATATTAATATCAATAATAATCATTAGATTTTTCCTTGATAAATACTCAGAAGTAAATAGAAAAAATTGTTATTATGAAAATGATATGCAAATAAAAGATAAAGTATTTAATGCAATACAAGAAGCTGATATATCAAAGCTAGATAAAATACAAGTAGGAAATTTATTTAATTTAACAACTACTCAAAGCTTTGAATCATCACAACTATTTCCATGGAATTTTGTAGGTATATTTACAGTTAGATTAAGAAGTGTTTTAATAACATCAATTATTATGTTATTTATAGATTGGCAAATAGCTATAATTGTTATAGGAATTTTTATTTTATCATATTTGATTTTAATACCCTTTTATAACAAAAATATAAAAGTATATAAGGAACTGCAAAAATCTATTATAGAATTGCAAGGAAAAGTAAATGAATATATAGATAGCTTTTCTACAACTAAAACATTAAGATTAGAAGAAATTAATATAAATGATATAAAATCAATGTTAGAAAAAAGTAAAAGAGAATTTATAAAATCTAGCAAAATCTTAGGCTTACATACAGCATTGTTTTCATTATTAACTTTTGGAGCTACAATTACAACATTAGTTATTGGAGGTAATCAAATTATACTAGGTGTTGGTGTAGGATCTACAATAATGTTAATTATAGATTATATAAATGATATAAATAGCCATATGGAAAATATATTAGACCATTCACATAATATATTAAATAGATATAATTGTTTTCTTAACATTTTAGAAATTGTGAGTATACAAAAAGAATGCGACAATGGAAAGCAAAAACTTGATAATATTAATTCTATAGAATTTGATAATGTAAAATTAAGTTATGATGGTGTAAATACAATACTAGAAAATATAAATTTGAAAATAGATAAGCCTATGACTATTGCAATTGTAGGAAAAAGTGGGACAGGGAAAACTTCGCTAGTTAACTTAATACCAAGATTTTATCCACTTACAGATGGAAAAATTTTAATAAACGGAATAGATTATACAAAATATAAATTAAATGAACTTAGAAAAAATATTTCTTATGTATTTCAAGAACCTGTTATATTAAATATGTCAATAAAAGATAATTTGATGTATGGAAATGATAAAATAGAATTTCAGGATGTTATAAATATTTGTAAAAAAATAGAGTTGGATGAGAAAATATCTAGTTTTGAAAATGGATATGACACTATAATTAGTGCAGAAACAGATATGCTATCATATGGCGAAAAGCAACTTATAAGTTTTGCAAGAGCAATTCTAAAAAATGGAGATATTGTAATACTAGATGAAGTTACATCAAATTTAGACTTAAAATTTGAAAAATATATTATGAAAGCAACAGAAGAAATATTAAAAAACAAGATTTCATTTATCATAGCACATCGTTTAAATACAATAAAAAATTCAGATTTAATACTATTTATAGATAATAAAAAGATTGTTGAAATGGGAACTCATGAACAGCTTATAGAAAAACATGGATATTATTATAAATTATATATGGGAAATAATTAATAAAGGAAGTGCGGGAAAAATATAAATAAAAATATATTAAAGTCTTGAAATCTATATATTTTTTTGATATGATATTAAAGTATTTGATTTCAAGATATATGCCGATGTGGCGGAACTGGCAGACGCACACGACTCAAAATCGTGCGGGAAACCATGTGGGTTCGAGTCCCACCATCGGTACCAAATTTGTTCATGATTTAATCATCTAAAAAGAAAATTATTTCTGTCCCCTCAAAAGAGGGGGCTTTTTTATACTTGAAAATTATGTAGAATATGTTATAATATAAAAAGATATGGGTAAAAAACCTATTTCTTTAATTTCTTTTTTCACTAACTAGTGAGAGAGCCCAGCCTCTTACTTTTTGGTTTAACTTATATAACAATACTTCAACAAAAGTGATAGGAGGATACACTTATGAAAGAAAAACGGTACCTTTGCGACTACATTGATGCTATGTCAATAATTCAAACAATCTTTTTCGGCGTTGTTTGTGTATTGATTGCAGTGATTGGAGGTAATATTAGTTACAATGTGATTCTTTCGAAATATGACAATGAATTAAATGCGTATTCGGAAAGCACATACAAATACCTCGAAGAGGTTGCGGATAATGTTGTTCAAGAAGGAATAGGAATTGACTTACGGAAATTACCAGAAGATATTGCTTGGTACAATATTACTTCCCCAGATAATGATGGGATTATTCAATTCACATATTACCTGAACAACAATCAAGACATGCTATTTGCTAAACAATCAAGTATGACAGTGGAATTATCTAAGGATAGTTTTAAAATAATCTCGAAAATACCTGATTGCTTTTCAAAAGAGGACTATGTCTTGAAAATAAAGGAACAGATGAGTGCATTGTCAGCTATAATAGGCTTGATTTTGGTAATGGTATTGCTTATAGCTATTATGATCGTAGACTCTTTTTCAAGAATAAACAAAAAAAGGTTCTTAGCAAGGCAAAGCTAGAGCATTTAAGATGCTGACAAAAAATAAAAGGAGTAGCAGTTTCATTTCGAAACTTGCTGCTCCTTTTATTTTAAATAAATAGATAACTTAGTTTTAAATAACAACAAAACTATAGTAGAAATTGACCAGTGAAAATAATTATCAATATAGCTATTGAATATAATATGATAATAAGATAAAATATATAAAAGTTAATGAAGAGGAGAGTTGGTTATGAAAAGAATAGAGCCTATAAACAGAACGAACCAAATCAAAGCATATAATCAAAACGAGAAAAGAGAGAGATTTAGGCAGTCTTTGAAGCAAGAGGCGCAAGAAACGCAAAGTGAGACCTTTGAAGAAATTTTAAAGAAAAAGATGAATGAATCTGAAAAAGAACGAGAATAGAGAGGAATAAAATAATGGGGTTAAAAATTGAAAATGTAAATAAGAGTTATGGAACAAAAAAAGTAGTAGATAACATATCATTTAAAATGGATAAGCCAGGAGTGTTTGGATTACTTGGAACAAATGGAGCTGGAAAAACTACAACGATAAGAATGATACTTGGAATATTAAAAAAGGATTCGGGAGAAATTTCATGGAATGGTAAAGAAGTAGAAAGAAAGCATGTTAATTTTGGATATCTACCAGAAGAAAGAGGAATATATCCTAAAACCAAAATATATGACCAAATGATGTATTTTGCAAAGTTAAAAGGAATGAAAAAGGAAGATGCAGATAAGGCAATAAGATATTGGATGAAAAGATTAGAAGTTGAAGAATATATGTTTATGACAGCCGAAAAATTGTCTAAAGGAAATCAACAAAAAATTCAATTTATAACAGCTATACTACATGACCCAGAGTTAATTGTATTAGATGAACCATTTAGTGGACTTGATCCTGTAAATACAGAACTTTTAAAAGATGTAATTATTGAATTGGTAAGCAAAAACAAATACATTATTATGTCTAGCCACCAAATGTCATCAATTGAAGAATTCTGTACAGATGTTGTTATCATAGATAAAGGAAAAACAGTTTTAAAAGGAAATTTAAAAGAAATTAGAAATGGATATAAGGCAAATAAAATAGAATTAAGTACAACAGAGAATGTAGATAAATTTATTGAAGATTTAAAATTGAATATTATATCAAATAAAAACAATGATTATGAAATAGAAATTAATGAAGAGGAGCAAGGATTTAAATTGATTAAAAATCTAATAGAAAACAATATAAATGTAATTAAATTTGAAATGAAAAAACCAAGTTTAAATGATATATTTATAGAAAAGGTAGGAAAATAATATGAGAGATTTATGGGTAGTAGCATCATTTACGATAAAAGAAATGTTAAAAAAGAAAACGTTTTTGATATCAAATTTAATTTTAATTATTATAATGATAGTAGGTTTTAATATTCCAAATATCATAAAAGCACTTTCAGATGGAAAAGATGATAATTCAAGTAAAATGCTTATAGTAGATAGTGAAAATGTTTTTGAAGGAACACTTGCACAACTTGAGCAAATGAAACTGGAATATGCAATAGAAACAACAAATGACAACATAAGTTTTGAAGATATAAAAAAGAAAATAGAAAATAAAGAAATAGAAGATGCAATTATAATAAAAAAATCTGATGGTAAAATTAATTTAGAATACATAGTAGAAAATTTGAATATGAAAGCTGAACCTACAAATTGTATTAATGCTCTTACGGCAATATATTCGAACTTACAATTATCAAAATTAGGGCTAACGCAAAGTGAACTTGCAAGTTTAAGTCCAAGCTTTAATTTAGAAATGAAACAAACTGAAGAACAAGAAGTAAAAGGAAATGTACTTGCAATTATGCTTTTATCAATAGTACTATTTTATGCAATATATTTTTGTGCATATCAGGTTTCAACCTCAATAACAACAGAAAAAACATCTAAAATAATTGAAACTTTAGTAACATCAACAACACCAAAAACAATAGTTTTAGGAAAAACAGTTGGAGTTGGAATTGTAGGGATTATACAAATTGTTGTATTAGTTTCTGTGGCACTAATTTGTGCAAATGTATGTCTGCCAGCAGGAACATTAGATGGAATTATTGATTTATCAACAATAACACCATTCTTAGGAATAATGACAATTATATATTTCTTATTAGGATACTTAGTATATGCATTGCTATATGCCTTAACTGGCTCAACAGTAAGCAAACCAGAAGATGTACAATCTGCAAATGGACCAGTAGCAATACTTGCTGTAATAGGATTTTACCTAGCATATTTTACAATGATGAATCCAACAAGTGACTTAAATACATTTGCATCAATATTTCCATTTTCATCACCATTTTGTGTACCATTTAGAATAATGATGGGAGTTGCAACACCAACGCAAATTGCAATCTCACTTGCAGTATTAGTAATAACAATGCTAATAATTGCAAAAATATCTATTAAAATTTATTCAAGTGCAATACTAAATTATGGAAGCAAAATTGGAATAAAAGATATAATAAATATATATAAAAATAAAGAAAACAATAATTAAAAAGTATAAAAATCCAGTCTAAAGCTGGATTTTTTATAATGTGAAAACCAATAATATTCACACAAAATTTACATTTGTCATAATTGACAATTAATAAAAAAAGTAATAAACTATATGTTCAAAAAATATGCAAAAATATAATATAGGAGGAGACATGTTTAAATTATTAAAAAATTTTACAAAAAAAGAATGGTTAGTAACCTTCATATGCTTTGTACTAATTTTTATTCAAGTTTGGCTTGAATTAAAAATGCCAGACTATATGTCTGAAATTACAAAACTTGTACAAACACAAGGAAGCAAAATGCAAGATATTTTAATTAATGGTGGATATATGCTTTTGTGTGCATTTGGAAGTTTACTAGCAGCAATCTTTACAGGATATATTACATCTAAACTTTCTTCAAAATTTGCTAAAAATCTTAGAAAAAAGATATTTAGTAAAGTAGAAGATATGGGAATGGAGGAAATAAAGAAATTTTCTACTAGTAGTTTAATAACAAGAACTACAAATGATGTTACTCAAATTGAGATGTTAGTTGCAATGGGATTACAGCTTTTAATAAAGGCACCAATCACAGCAATTTGGGCAATAACTAAAATACTAAATAAAAATTGGGAGTGGAGTGCAATTACAGGTGTTGCAGTAGTAATACTTCTTTCTGTAATTGGAGCTTTAATGATAATTGTATTACCAAGATTTAAAAAGGTACAAAAATTAATAGATAAATTAAATGAGGTAACTCGTGAAAACCTAACAGGTATTAGAGTTGTAAGAGCATTTAATGCTGAAAAATATCAAGAAGAAAAATTTGAAAAAGCAAATAGTAATCTTACAAATCAGCAGTTATTTAACCAAAGAGCATTTTCTGTTATGCAACCAGTAATGTATTTAGTAATGCATTTTGTAACTCTTGGAATATATTTTGTAGGAGCTTATTTAATTGACGGAGCTGCATTTGCAGATAAAATTGTTTTATTTGGAGATATGATTGTATTTAGTTCATATGCTTTACAAGTTATTATGTCATTCTTAATGCTTGCAATGATATTTATGATTTTGCCAAGAGCACAAGTATCAGCTAATCGAATAAATGAAGTATTAGATACTGATATTAGTATAAAAGACGGAAGAATAAATGCAAGTGATGCAAAAGAAATTGGAACAGTAGAATTTAAAGATGTATCATTTAAATATCCAGATGCAGATGAATATTTATTAAAAGATATATCATTTAAAGCAAATAGAGGAGAAACAGTTGCATTTATTGGATCAACTGGAAGTGGAAAATCTACACTTATAAACCTTGTACCAAGATTTTATGATGCAACAGATGGCGAAATATTAGTTGATGGAATAAATGTTAAAGATTATTCTCAATACAGCTTGCATAATAAAATTGGATATGTACCTCAAAAAGCAGTTATATTTAATGGAACTGTTGCCTCAAATATCGCATACGGAGATAATGGAAAAGATAAAGCAACAATTGAGGAAGTAAAAAAAGCAATAGAGGTTGCACAAGGAAAAGATTTCGTAGAAAAAATGGATAATCAATATGAAGGACATATTGCTCAAAGTGGTACAAATATATCAGGAGGACAAAAACAAAGATTAGCAATTGCAAGAGCAATAGCAAGAAATCCTGAAATATATATATTTGACGATAGCTTTTCTGCACTTGACTATAAAACAGATAGTGTACTTAGAAAAGAATTGAAAAAATATACAAAAGATGCAACATCATTAATAGTTGCACAAAGAATTGGAACTATTATGAATGCAGATAAAATTATCGTATTAGATAACGGAAAAATAGTAGGTCAAGGAACACATAAAGAATTATTAAAGAATTGTGAAGTGTACAACCAAATTGCGTTATCCCAATTGTCAAAGGAGGAATTAGAAAATGGCTAATGATGAAAAAGAAATGAAAACTCCTAGAAGAATGTCAATGGGTGGACCTGGAGGACCAAGAGGTGGAACTGGTGAAAAGGCTAAAGACTTTAAAGCAGCAGTTAAAAGATTAGTTTCAGAATTAAAAGGGTATAAAATACTAATTATTATATCATTAATATTGGCAATAGCAGGTTCTGTATTATCTATTAGTTCACCAGATAAATTATCAGAATTAACAGATGAAATACAAAAAGGTTTAATGGCACCATCTATGGACCTTGATAAAATACAAGAAATAGCAATTTACTTAGTAATAATTTATATTATAAGTGCAATTTGTACATTTATTCAGTCAATTTGTATGACAAATGTGGCAAACTATTTTGCAAGAAAATTAAGAAGTAGAATATCAGACAAAATTAATAAATTACCACTTAGTTATTTTGATAAACATCAATCTGGAGATACTTTATCAAGAGTAACAAATGATGTTGATACAATTGCACAAACAATGAACCAATCACTTGGAAGTTTAGTAAGCAATATAACATTATTTTTAGGATCTATTATTATGATGTTTTATACTAACTGGATTATGGCAATTACTGCGATTGGAGCAAGCTTACTTGGTTTTTTAGGAATGTTCTTTATTCTTGGAAAATCACAAAAATATTTTACAGCAAAGCAAAGAGAACTTGGAAATTTAAATGGACATATTGAAGAGATATATTCAGGATTAAATGTTGTAAAAGCATATAATGGAAAAGAAGAATCAGATAAAATGTTTGATGATTATAACGAAAAAGTATGTGAAGCTAATAGAAAAAGTCAGTTTTTATCTGGAATGATGCAACCATTAATGGCATTTATAGGTAACTTTGGATATGTTGCAGTATGTATTGTAGGTGCATTATTAACAATGAATAATATAATTTCATTTGGTGTTATTGTTGCATTTATCACATATGTACGACTATTTACAAACCCACTTGCTCAAATTGCACAAAGTATGACATCACTTCAATCTACTGCAGCAGCAAGTGAAAGAGTATTTGAATTTATTGATGAACCAGAAATGAAGAATCAATCAAATATATCTAATAAACTAGATAAAACAAAAGTTGAAGGTAAAATAGAATTTGATAATGTTGTGTTTAAGTATGATAATAATGATAAACCAACAATAAATAATTTTACAGCAGTAGCTAAACCAGGACAAAAAATTGCAATTGTAGGACCAACAGGAGCAGGAAAAACTACTATGGTAAATCTTTTAATGAAGTTTTATGATATAAATTCTGGAGATATTAAAATTGATGGTATATCAACTAAACAGCTAACAAGAGAAAACATACATGATTTATTCACAATGGTATTACAAGATACTTGGTTATTTGATGGAACAATTAAAGAAAATATTGTGTATAATCAGGAAAATGTTTCAGATGAGAAGGTTAAAGAAGTGTGTAAGGAAGTGGGATTAGATCATTTTATTAAAACACTTCCAAATGGATATAATTCACAACTTAATGAAAATGATAGTGTATCAGCAGGACAAAGACAATTACTTACAATAGCAAGAGGTATGATACAAGATTCTCCATTCTTAATACTTGATGAAGCAACATCAAATGTTGATACAAGAACAGAAGAATTAGTTCAAAAAGCAATGGATAAACTTACAGAAGGAAGAACTTCATTTATAATTGCACATAGATTATCAACTATTAAAAATGCAGACTTAATATTGGTAATGAAAGAAGGAAATATAATAGAGCAGGGAAATCATGAAGAACTTATGAAAAAAAATGGTACATATGCAGAATTATATAATTCTCAATTTGATTTAAGTGCTTAAAAACCAAAAATGCGATAACTTATTTTATTTGTTATCGCATTTTTATTTTTACTATTGTTGTTCGCCAGGTAAGAAATAATCAACAACTCCGTAAACAATAGCACCAACAATGGCTGCCATCCAAGAAACTGTATATCCAGCAACAAAATACTGAGTAACATATAACACAACTGCTGATAAAACAAATCCTACAAATCCTTTACCAAATGAACTAGCATGTAAACCAGTAAATTTTGTAATTAGATAATCTATAACAGTAAGAACAACAGCAGCTGCTGCTAATGCCCATACATTACTAATATGAAATCCTGGTGTGAAAAATGCAGTAATTGCAAGAACAATTGCAGCAGTTATAAGTCTACCAACTATTTGCCATACAGTTGAAGTTTTTCCACTTGAATGACTTTGTGTTTGTTCATTATCCATAATGAAACCTCCTTAAAATGTACTAAAACATTTTTTGCAATCAAAAAAATTTGACTCTGTTAATATTATTCTCTAAAAAATTTAGTTTATACAATTTATTAATCTGTTAAATTTATACAAAAAAATGAATAATAAATACATTTTGGATAAAAATAATAAAAAATAAAATTTAAAGGAGAGCAAAATGTTAATTACATTTATTAGAGCAATTATTTTATACATAATTGTACTTGTTGTTATGAGAATGATGGGAAAAAGGGAAATTGGGCAACTTCAACCTTTTGAACTTGCAATATCAATAATGATTGCAGACTTAGCATCAATTCCTATGGCAGATACAGGAATTCCAATTACAAATGGTATAATTCCAATTTTAGGATTGTTAGTTATGCATTTGGTAATATCAATTTTAAATATAAAAAGCATTAGAGCAAGAGAAATTATATGTGGTAAACCATCAATTTTAATATATAGAGGAAAAATTGATGAAAAAGTATTAAAAAAGGAAAGGTTCACAATTAATGAGTTGCAAGAAAGATTAAGAGGTAATAATGTTGTAAATCTTGGAGATGTAGAATATGCAATTTTGGAAACAAGTGGAGAAGTAACTGTTATACAAAAACCAAATAAAAGAAATACAACACCAGAAGATTTTAATATAATTCCAGATTATGAAGGAATATCATATGATTTGGTAATAGATGGAAAAATTATGTATGATAATTTAAAAATATTAGACAAAGATTATGATTGGCTAAAAAAAGAGGTAAATAAATTTGGATTTAACCCTGAGGAGGCATTAATTGTAACTCTTGATGGTAATAATCAAATTTTTTGCCAAAAGAAGGGAGCATAGCAAAAGCTTTGAAAAAGGAAGTAATAATTTGTATTGTAGTTGTAATTTTTGTAATTATAGGTAATATAATTACTCAAAACTATACAAGAAAAAGTGTTGAGACAATAAATGCAAAATTAATAGAACTAAAAGAAAAATTAAGTAAAGTTAATAAAGATGAGGAAGGGTTAAAAGAAGCAGTAAAAGATATACAAGAAGACTGGGATGAAAAGCAGGAAAAATTAGCGTTTTATATTGAACATGACGAGCTTGAAAAAGTGGAAACACAAATACATTTGTTAAGTGGAGAAGTTGAAGCAAAACTATATGAAGATGCTGTGCCAGAAACTGATAAATGTATGTTTATATTAGAACATATTAAAGATAAAACAGCATTAAATGTTAAAAATATATTCTAAGCTATGTAGACAATTAATTAATAATTCATTAAGAGTGTAGCAAACCACAAAAAATTCTCAAAAAAGCTTTCATTTTTATACAATCTAGTATATAATAAATTCGTGAATTAAGCTAAGGAGGATTTTTAAATGGAAAATGATAAAAACGATGACATAACAAAAAGATATGAGATAAAATCGAACCATAAAAAAACAAAAAAGAAAAAAGAATCTAAGCAAGTAAACACTGATAAGAAAGGCAAAAAGAAAAAACATTCAAAATTAAAAAAAGTAATATTAATTTTGTTTATTCTATTTATTTTATTATGCTTAACAGGTATAGGAGTATTTGCAGGAATATTCTTTAGTGATAAATGGAAAATAAATAAGGAAGATTTAGAAATTTCACTTCAAAATACAATAATATATGATAAAGATGGTAAACAAATTGCAGAACTTGCAGGTGATGAAAATAGAAAAATTATACCACTTGCTGATATGGGAGATTATTTACCAAATGCCTTTATAGCAATAGAGGATGAAAGATATTATAGCCATTTTGGTATTGACATAAAAAGAACAGCAGGGGCTATAGTTACATATGTTACTCATGGTGGTAATTCGTCTTTTGGTGGAAGTACAATTACACAACAATTAGTTAAAAATATGATGCAAGATCAAGCTGCAGAAGGTACAGCAGGTGTAGAAAGAAAAATAAGAGAATGGTCACGTGCGTACCAAATTGAACAAATGCTATCAAAGAGCCAAATACTTGAACTATATTTAAATAAAATATTTATGGGTTCAACTGTATATGGAGTAGAAAGTGCATCAGAATACTACTTTAGTAAAACAGCAAAAGAATTAGATTTAGCAGAAGCTGCATTCCTTGCAGGTATTAACCATGCTCCAAATGGGTATAACCCATTTGACGAAGATGAAGATAATAGTGAAGCTATTAAAGAAAGAACATTAACTGTTTTATCTCAAATGAAAAAATTAAAAAATACAGAAGTACCAGAGCTTGTAGGATTAACAAAAATTACAGATGAACAATATGAGGAAGCAATGAATGAAGTAAGAGAAGGACTTAAATTTAAAAAAGGTACTTTAACAGATAATTCAAATATTTCATTCCATACAGCTGCTGCAATACAAGAGATAATTGCTCAAATTTCAGAAGAAAAAGAAGTAAATTATGATACTGCAAAATATATGGTATATAATAATGGATACAAAATTTATACAACTCAAGATAGTAGCATACAAGAAATTATGGAAAAGGAATATTTGAAAAAAACTTACATTAAAAAAGCAACAACAAAAGTTGGAAAAAAATATAAGCAACATTCTCAATCTGCAATGGTAATAATAGAACATAAAACAGGATATGTTGTTGGAACTGTTGGAGGACTTGGATCTGATAGCTCAACATTAGGACTTAACAGAGCAACATCAACAGAAAGACAACCAGGTTCATCTATAAAACCACTTGTTGCAATTGCACCGGGAATAGAGAAAAATATTATTACAGCATCAACTATGTATGATGATTCTGCTACATATTTTGGAGGTAGTATGTATGGAAATGCTGGAAGCTTTGCAGGAATTATTCCAGTAAGACAAGGAATAGAGCGTTCATCAAATATTGTAAATATGAAAATACTTGCAAATGTTGGAGTAGAAACAGGCGTTAAATTTGCAAATGACTTTGGATTATCAAGTTATACAACTTCAGAAGAAGATGGAGATGCAAGTATTACACTTGCTTTAGGTGGAACTACTCATGGAACTAATCCGCTTGAAATGGCAGTAGCCTATGCAACTATCGCAAATGGTGGAGAATATATTGAACCAACTTTCTATACTAAAGTTGAAAATTCATCAGGAAATACAATATTAGAACCAAAACAAGAAAAGAGAAGAGTAATTTCAGAACAAACAGCATATATTGTTACAGATATATTACAATCACCTGTATATGGATTTAAAGGTGGAGCAACAGCATATGGATGTGCAATATCAGGAATAGAAACAGCAGCAAAAACTGGAACTACAACAAGTTATAAGGATAAATGGTTATGTGGATTTACACCATACTACGCAGCAGCAACATGGTTTGGATATGATGAGCCAGAAACAATAGATGGAATAGCAGGAGTTGATAATCCAGCAAAATCTATTTGGTCAAATGTTATGAAAAGTGTTCATAAAGGCTTGAAGAAAGCAAGCTTTAAACGTCCAAACGGAATTGTATCTGCTAAAATATGTTATGAAACAGGAAAAGTTGCGACAGATAAATGTAAAAATACATACACGGAAATATTTAAAAGTGGAACAATACCAGAAAAATGTCCAGGACATGAAGCAACAAAAATATGTAAAGAAAGCAAAAAGCTTGCAACAGAATTTTGCCCAGTAGATCAAGTAGAAGAAAAGAATTATGCTATAAAACCTGAAACTGAAATAAATGCAAGTTGGAGAACTGTTGAAGGAAAGAAATATAATACTATAAAGGATACTTGTGATATTCATACCGAAGATAAAATGATGGCGGTTGTTCCAAATGTTATAGGAAAGACTGAAACAAAAGCCAAAACAGAACTTGCAGAACTTACAGTTCAAGTTGTAAATGAAAGTGACACTACAAAAGCAAATGGAGTTGTATTAAAACAAAGTGTAAATGCAGGTGAGAAAGTTGCTAAAAAGTCAGTTATTATAATTACAGTAAACAAAATATCTCAAACACCAACACCTCCACCAACAAATCCAGATAGTAATACAATTAAAAATGAGATAACAAATACAACGACAAATACTACAACAAATACTACAACAAATACTACTACAAACACTACAACAAATACTACTTCTACTAATAGCACACATTAAAATAGTGATATAAACAATGAAAATGAGAGGTTATTATGGAAATAAAACTATATAATACTTTAACTAAAACAAAAGAAAACTTCGTTCCTTTAAATGGGAACGAAGTTAGAGTATATACATGTGGACCAACAGTATATAGCTATGCACACATTGGAAATTTTAGAGCATACATATTTATGGATACTTTAAGAAGAATGATGGAATACAATGGATATAAAATGAAACATGTAATGAATATTACAGATGTAGGACATCTAGAATCTGATGCTGATGAAGGCGAAGATAAAATGGAGAAGGCAGCAAGAAAAGAAAATAAAGATCCATATGAAATAGCTAAATTTTATACAGACATTTTCTTAAGAGATATGGATAGATTAAACATAGAAAGACCAGAGATAATTGCAAAAGCAACAGACCATATTGAGGAAATGATACAGTTTGTAAAAGAAATATTAGCAAATGGGTATGCATATGAAACAAGTAAAGGTATCTATTTTGATATATCAAAACTTGATAAATATCCTGTGTTATCAAACAGAAATATTGATGAGCAAATTGCAGGAGCAAGAGTTGATGTTGATCCAGAAAAAAGAAATCCATATGATTTTGCATTATGGATTAAGGCACCTGAAAACCATATTATGAAATGGGAAAGTCCTTGGGGACTTTCATATCCAGGTTGGCATATAGAATGTTCTGCTATGGGAAGAAAATACTTAGGAGAAGTATTTGATATTCATACAGGAGGAGTTGACCATATTCCTACACATCATGAAAATGAAATTGCACAAAGCAAAGGTGCATGTGGTAAAATACCTGCTAAAACTTGGATGCATGTAGAATTTTTACAGGTTGACGGTGGAAAAATGTCAAAAAGTTTAGGCAATACATATACACTAGATCAGTTGCAAGAAAAAGGAATAGAACCATTAGCATATAAGCTATTTTGTTTTACAGCGCACTATCGTACTCAATTAAACTTTACATTTGAAGGAGCTATGTCATCACAAGTGGCATTAAATCGTTTAAGAGAAGGATTTATTAAACACACACAGGGAACAGAAAAAATAGACGAGAAAATCATAAAAGAATATAAATCAAGGTTCTTGGAAACAATAAATGATGATTTAAACCTTCCAGCAACTATGGGAATTATATGGGAAATAGTTAGAAATAATCAAAAATCAAAACAATTTGCAGATTTATTATTAGAATTTGATAAAGTATTAGGATTAGATTTAGCAAATTCACAAAAATATTTAGATCAACAAGCTAAAATAGATGTACCAGAAGATGTTTTAAAATTACTAGAAGAAAGAAAACAAGCAAGACAAAACAAAAATTGGAAATTATCAGATAATTTACGTGATAAAATAAAAGAACTTGGATATGCGGTGAAAGACACAAAGGATGGAATGACAGTAGAAAAGATATAGTAGGGGGAACAAGAGAAAGTGAAAGATGAAAGTAAACTATCATTTTGGAAAAAATTAAAATATAGTGTATTTGACTTTGAAAAATACCAAAATCTTGCAATAGAAAAAATAGGTAAAACTATTTGGTATTTATGTGCTTTAATGATTATTTTTGCAATAGTAGTAGCAGGAATCAATACATTTAAATTTGCAAAAATGGTAGAAGAAGTAAGGACATATATTGAGAACAATATTGATGATATTAAACTTCAAAATAATGAATTAGCAATAAAAATGAAAAATGGAGAAACTATTACTAAAATAGAAAATAGCAATTTAGGATTTACTACAACTATTGCAACAGATATTCAAAATGAAGAAGAAAAATCAAAGGTTATAAAAGAATTTGAATCATCTGGAAATGGAGTTTTAATATTAAAAGATTCAATTAATATTAAAAATGAAATTATGAGTAAACCATATAGTTATGAATATAAAAACATTCATGATTTATATAGTATTAGTTATATGGATAAAAATCAAATATTAGATGCATTATCAATAAATAAATTAGGAGCTTTTTTGGTAGCATTTTTCTTAATAATGTTTATATATATGTTTGTTATATATTTATCTAGTGCATTAATAGATGTTCTTTTACTTTCTATATTTGGATACTTTGTATCTAAAATTACAAGAATAAATGCAAAATTTAGAGCTTTATATAATATGGCAGTATATTCCTTAACATTACCAATTATATTAAACATACTATATTTTATCATTAACAGTTTTACAGGATTTACGATAAGATATTTTGATGTAATGTATACAACAGTTGCAACAATATATATTGCGACAGCTATATTAATAATTCGTTCAGATTTAATAAAAAAACAAATAGAACTAACTAAAATTATTGAAGAACAAGATAAGGTAAGAGAAGAACTAAAAAGAAGAGAAGAAGAAAAGAAGGAAAAACAGGAAGAAGAAAAACGAAAAGAAGAACAAAAGAAAAAAGAAAAGAAAGAAGAGGACGAAGGCGAGGTTAATCAAGAACCAGAAGGAAATAATGTATAACTAAGAGAGGAGAACATTATGGCACAAGAAAACGAAAAACAAAAAAAGAAAAAGAATAAAAATACTAAATATATATTTATAGCAATAATAATACTTGCTATTGCTACAGTAGGACTTACAATATATATGTTAAATTCTAAAGGTGAAAATGATGATAAAGAGCTTGCATATACTGATTTAATTAGAGAAATTACAGAAGGCAGTATCGAAAAAATAGAAATGACAGTAGGAAGTACATCTATTAAAGTTAAAGTAAAAGATGTAGAAGAAGAAAAAAAGTCTATTGTTCCAAATACTCAGGCTTTTATCGAATTAGTACAAAATAAAGTTGCAGAAGGAAATAATATAGAACTTATCCAAAAACAGCCAAATATATTTATAAAAATATCAGAAAATTTATTTAGTATATTACCAACTTTAATGCTTTTAGCATTAATTATATTAATGTTCAAGATGCAAGGACTTGGAGATAAAGGCAAAGTATATGATAGTGAAACAACTAAATCTAGAATTACATTTGATGATGTTGCAGGTTTAGACGAAGAAAAACATGAAATGATGGAAATAGTTGATTTCTTAAAAGAACCAAAACGTTTTTATGAAATGGGTGCAAGAATACCAAGAGGTGTTTTACTTTGTGGACAACCAGGTACAGGAAAAACATTAATTGCAAAAGCAATTGCAGGACAAGCTAATGTGCCATTTATTTCAATGAGTGGATCTGAGTTTATTGAAATGTTTGCAGGACTTGGAGCATCAAGAGTAAGAAAGTTATTTGAAAAGGCAAAAAAAATTGCCCCTTGTATAATCTTTATTGATGAAATAGATGCAATTGGTTCAAGAAGAACAAGTGGAAGTGGAGCAGAATCTGAAAATAACCAAACACTTAACCAACTATTAGTTGAAATGGATGGATTTGATACAGAAGAAACAATAATTGTTTTAGCAGCAACAAATAGACCAGAAATGCTAGATAAAGCATTATTAAGACCAGGTAGATTTGATAGAAGAATAACAATTGCACTTCCGGATTTACGAGGAAGAGAAGCAATATTAAACATTCATGCAAAAGACAAAAAATTTGCAGAAGATGTTAATCTAAAAAGTATTGCAGAAGATACAGCAGGATTTTCTGGAGCTGATTTAGCTAATATTTTAAATGAAGCTGCAATTATTGCTACAATAAATGAACATGAAGCAATTACAAATAAAGATATTGAAGATGCAGTAAAGAAAGTAACTGTTGGACTAGAAAAACAAAGTAGAGTAATTTCCGATAAAGACAAAAAACTAACAGCATACCATGAAGCAGGACATGCAATTGTAAGTTCAATGCTTGAAACACAAAAAGATATTAAAGAAGTATCAATTATTCCAAGAGGTGTAGCAGGTGGATATACAATGTATAAAACAAATGAAGATAAATATTACATCTCTAAAACTGAAATGGAAGAAAAATTAGTTGCTCTTCTTGGTGGTAGAGCAGCAGAAAAGATTGCTTTAAATGATATATCAACAGGTGCATCAAATGATATTGAAGTTGCAACAGATATTGCAAAAAACATGATTACAAAGTACGGAATGAGTGAAAGTTTAGGACCAATTTCAATTAATACAGAACAAGATCCATATGAACTTCAATTATTAGGAGATAAATTTGGAGATGCAATAGGTGCTGAAGTAAAAATACTAATAGATAATGCTTATGAAAAAGCACAATATTTAATAAAAACAAATATGGATAAATTAGTAAAGGTTGCAGAAGCATTAATTGAAAGAGAAGTTATATCAGAAGAAGAATTTAAAGAACTTATAAAATAAAAAAATATATTAATATTACAAAAATATTACGAATATATTACACATATATTACATTTAACCAAAAGGTATTGAAATAATAAAAAAGCAATATTAAAATAGTAATATGAAATATTGAAAATAAACAAAAGAAAGGAGAGAGTTATGAGAGGTAAAGAAAACAAACGGAATAACGCTAATAGCACTTGTGGTAACCATAATAATACTTATAATACTTGCAACAGTAAGTATTAATGTAGTATTTGGAGAAGGAGGACTAATAAAGAGAGCAGAGCTTGCAAAACAAATATATGAAAAGAATGTAAAAAATGAAGAAGAGAAAATGAATGAATTAAAACAAAACGTTGGTGAATATATAAAAGATAATAACAAAGATAAAGAAATAGAAGTAGAAAGTATAAGTTTAGATAAAACTACATTAAAAATAGGAATAGGAAAAACATCAGAAGCATTAAACGTTACATTTACACCAGCAAATGCAAAAGACAAAACAATAACATGGTCATCAAATTCTGAAACAATTGCAACAGTAAGCAACGGAAAAGTAACAGGAGTAGCAGAAGGAACAGCAACAATAACAGCAACTTCATCAAACGGAAAAACAGCAACATGTAGTATAACAGTAGTAGATGGAATGACAATAGCAGAAGCAAAAGCAACAGTAACATCATATGCAACATTACAACAATATATAGGAACAAAAATAATAGATTACAATCCAACAGCAGGAGGAACATGGAGAATATTCTATTATGATGAAGCAGGAGAATTTGGAACAGCAGGAAAGCTATATTTAAAGAGGGATTTTGTAAGCAATGATACTAAATTAAGCAGTTATAAAAGTTATACACCTACAACTCAAGGATTAGCAATAATGAAAGCAATGAATCCAAAGTGGAGAGATTATCCAACAGCAGGAGCAAAT
>ERZ1673743.159-NODE-159-length-116663-cov-81.890754_pt1 | contig 116663 bp, 106 predicted proteins | sample MGYA00580197_ERZ1673743 | MGnify/ENA primary metagenome ERZ1673743 (study PRJEB41218, sample SAMN15661795) | gut metagenome | host: Homo sapiens | place: Canada: London | collected 2015-08-20/2019-03-30 | study: EMG produced TPA metagenomics assembly of...
AAAAGTGAACGGATATCCCCGTTTTGGGTGGGTGGATATCCTCCGTTTTCAGCAAAGCAGAGAGAAAAGTACTCATTATCAAACCCTTAAACGAAAAGAAAAATCATGGATGAAAAGAAAAGACAGGTATGGCGCTTCGTCATTCAGACCGCTATCTCGATCCTCACGGCCATAGCCACGGCCCTCGGTGTGACGAGCTGCATGGCAGGCGTATAGCCACGGCAAGACCACAACAAAACAAGGGCACCCGTCAATTTGCCGACGGGTGCCCTGTTAGCTATTCGCTCATCTGTTTGTGTGATTTCCCCAACGAGTCATAACGCTCCATGGATTGAATTAACTTTTCTTATGTGGAAAACTTTGCAAATATTTTCCACTCATGCCGTTAAGGATTTCGCGGTAGCCTAAACAGTCGTCAACACAGAGACCATAGGCCTCCCCCGTGGTGGACAAGCGCCACCGCGCGGTCTCTATGGTCTCGTTTCGTAGATCGTTGCAACGTCGTTGACCATCGCATTTTATAGTTGTTCTATCAGATCTGGCTTAAGCAAGAAATCCATCAGACCAACAATATAAAATCCATTGTTGTCATGATACGGTTTTATGTCATCGCGCATTATGATTATCTTCTTAAAGGAATCGTCGATCCTTTTTAATGAAGCACTTTCTTGCTCTCTTTTGTCATCATCAGGCATGGCAAATGCTGATTGGATATAATATCTGCGGTCTGCCATATTTGCAACGAAATCTACTTCCAATTGTTTGCGCTCTGTTGCAGTCCTTGTCTCTACCATACCTACATCAACACAGAAACCCCGTAAGCGCAACTCGTTGTATATGACATTTTCCATGATATGATTCTCTTCCACCTGCCTGAAATTCAGCAAGGCATTGCGCAATCCGATGTCTTGGAAATAGTATTTGGAAAGTGTGCCTATATATTTTCTGCCCTTGATGTCATAGCGCATTGACTTCTCTATAAGAAAAGCATCTTCCATGTAGGAAAGATATTTGGATATGGTTTTTCTGTCAAGCGTTTCATTCTTTACACTTTTGAATGTTTTTTCCAACTTGCTGGGATTGCATGGAGAGCCGATACATGAAGCCATCACACGCATCAATTCCATAAACTCCTCGCTGTTTTTCAAGTTGTTTCTCTCTATTATGTCCTTGAGATACACAGTCTCGTGTAAAGAACGGAGGTAGGCAGCTTTCTTCTTCTCGCCATCCAACTCCAATATACCAGGTAGTCCACCATAGGTGTAATAACTTTTCCACAATTCCAACTTGTCGCCCCCTAAAGAGTTGTATAATTCAGCAAAAGACAATGGGAACAGATGGATTTCATCACCACGTCCCCGAAACTCTGTGACCACATCCTTGGATAGAAATTTGGAGTTGCTTCCCGTGACGTACACATCCGCGTTGCGGATATGCAAAAGACTATTCAGCACATCCGTAAACTCATCTATCATTTGCACTTCGTCCAATATGATATAGTAGAGTTTGTCATCTACAATACGTTCATGAATATGTTGAAGAATAACATCAGGGTCACGCAAGTTCTTGTTAAGGCGATCGTCCAATGCGATTTCTATGATATGGTCTTCGCTTACTCCTGTTTCAATCAAATGATTGTGAAACAAGTTGAAGAGAAGAAACGATTTGCCGCTTCTTCTGATCCCAGTTACAATCTTTATGAGATTGTTTGACTTGCTTGATATAAGTTGCTGTAAATAATAATCCCTTTTTATAATCATGGCCATTCCCGAAAAGTGACATTAGTGTCAACTTTCGGGAATGCAAAGGTACGTTTTTTACTGGAAAAGAAAGAATCCATTCCCGAAAAGTGTCATTAATGACAAAAATCGGGAATGGAAATGGCCTTATATGTGGTTTACATTCAAAACCTCATACTGTTCGAGCCCAAAACACATTGAGAAACAGTGGCATTTTGTGATAACTTGCATTACCAGCTTAAAGCAGAGTTCTTCTTTCCCATTTTATTCTATTGCTATTTCAAGATAAGTTTTCACCAAAGAACATTATATGATACTTTTTCTTGTTTAATCCCAAAACATTTCTTACCTTTGCACAAAAAGTACAATATAATACACTACTTGATATGAAAATTCAAGAAGTAATGAAATTGCAGCGCAAGGCCTTGGGGATTACCCAGCAAGACCTCGCTGACATGTCCGAGATAGCCATTTCGACCATCAAGAAAATAGAGAGCGGCAAAGGAAACCCTTCCCTGTCGACGGTTGAAAAAATCATGGACATCCTTGGCATGGAGGTTAAATATGTGATTCGTCAAACGGTTTAAATAAAGTAAGTTATGAGAAAAGCTATCGTTTATTGCCACGACACAGAGGCAGGACTCTTAGAGGAGTCAACTCCGGGCAGAGGTTATACCTTTACATACGACAAGCAATATATGATGGATACGACCCATGATCCGGTCTCGCTTACCATGCCTTTCAGGGAAGCCCCCTATCAATCTGATTATCTATTCCCGGTTTTTACCAATATGCTTCCAGAAGGAGCAAACAGAAAGATAGTCTGCAGAAGTTGGCGATTGGACGAGAAGGATTTCTTTGGACTTCTTCTGAAGATAGCAACCCATGATACGATAGGAGCAATAACCGTAAAAGAAGTAGAATCATGAAAGAATTCAGAGATTCAATCGTAAATCAGAATGAGAAATATTTTGCTTAGGAGAGGTGTCTATCCACGGACAATCTCCCCTGGGCCATAGAAATGGCCTTTTTATGGTTCTTCTCGAAAATGGAGTGATTCGACGTGGACACATGGAAAACAACTTGAACAACTTTTACAACAAGTAACAGTGGCATTTTACCTATTCATTCCCGAAAACTGCCACAAATGACAAAAATCGGGAATGGGCTCTATGTGTTGGTCTTGCTCAATGAAAATGAGAATGGCTGCAGCACATGGCTGCAACACATGGCTGCAACACAGAGCAAGCCATCGCAACACGATCCGTCTCTGATAGTTCATATACCATACCTTTTGCTGGCGAACAAGAACCAAAAATGTGATTAAAAGGTTTCAAAACCATAGTGCGAATGTCAAGCTAAAGCGCAGTAATTAAGATAGATATGAGGCTTAGAAAGGAATGGTGTGGTTCGCTAGTATTCCAACAAGACCCTATTCCTCTTCGTCGGATTCTTCTTCATCCTCGTATTGGGATTCACCTTCTGAATACCCATCATCATAGCCACTTTCATAGCCTTCTTGATACTTTGTTTCATAGTAATCATAATAATCACTTGAATCATCATAGTTGGCACCGTGACTATAGCCATTCCTGCCATCTTCCCTGCCTTGTTCATACCCATCATCATAGCCTTCATTATAGGCATCATCTGGGGTTTTAGCACGTCTACTATATCTTACTGGCTCTGTTTGTTGCACGGGCACGGTATATGTGGGTGTGTAGCTCGAGGGTGGTGGGGTATACGGGGTGCTAGTCTTGGTAGCAGGGGGTGTGTTACTACTGCCACCAGAACTATTCTTGAAAATAGTCGTGGCTATCCAAGCTACTGCTACTATACCGACTAAAATAAGGTAGCAGCCACATCCATCCTTGTCACCAAAAGTACTCATAAATCAGAAAGTAGAAATCTTTAGGTGTGCTATAGCGTTGTATTCTTTTGCTTTTTCAATATCTATTTTTTGGAATTGTTCTACGATCCAAGCCGAACCACCAAGTATAAATACGCCTAAGAAACCTCCGCAAAATAGCACAAGTAGTATTCCGCTTATGATACTACCAAAATCATTTAGGTCTGACATAACAACATTCCTAATCATCAAAGCTACTAAAGCAATGATGAATAGTGCATGTATGATGACGTATGGTATGTGTCTTTTTTTTGCACACTTGGGACAAATTCTAATATTATAGTAACTTACCAAATAAATATCTTTGAAGACTTTTGTTCTATAGGTAGATAGTTGGCTATCGTAAGTTCGATTCAAAAACTTCCTGTTAATTTTTTCTTTAACTATAATACAATCATCTAAAGCGTGTTCTTTCCCACATATAGGACACTTATAGGTTTTAGCTTCTCTAAAAAATGGTATGCCAATAGTCATAATCAAATACTTTGTAAGTTATATAAATGCGTTATTTCTTCACACCCTCTTTTACGGTTTTATCAAATTCTTCCTTAGTGCAAGGCTTTCTGAGTATCCAGTAGGATGTAGTATAACTACTGCCAGTACCACTATAGCTACTGCCAGAAGATGTATCGCCAGTAAGATACATATCCCAACCTTTTGAAAAGAAATACATAAGGGCAGCAGCGGGAGTTTTGAATTTGATTCTATTCCCGTTGTCGTCCTTTAGCTTATCCACAGTTTTCCCATCATCTACTTTTACCTTTATTCCTTCTTTATCAAAGTTCCCTTCAAAGGTTACTATGTTGTACAAGTAATATTGCTTTGTCTGGGAAGAAGCAAATACAGGTACAAATAGGATGAATAGCAGTATTACAATTTTCTTCAAATTTTTGTTTTTAATTATCTGCTCTCCGCTAGGCCCTGCAAAATAGTCTATATGTGTGATTGGTCTACTTAATGTCATCGCTTTAGTTTTTTAAAAAAACAAAGTTACTAAATGTTCAGCAGGTTTTGACCGTAATAATATATTTTAACTGTATTAATTTTGTTTCTCTGGGTAAAATGATTTTTTTTGCGTCTTTTATTTGAAAAATGATATAAAGCTGCCTGGTAAAACATAGTCTACATCTAGTAAGTTAGGCTATCAAGCCGTCTCGCCGTCATGTCGTCATGTCATCATGCCGTTAAGGATTTCTGCATGATCCACACAAACAAAAAACAAGGGCACTCGTCGGCAGAAGACGGGTGCCCTGATGGTTATCCAAAAAAATGCAATCTCTATACTGTTTGCTTGGGAAGCAAAGAGGGTAGGGGGGCAGGGAGGAAGCCCCCCTGCGCGCTCTCTGCGGTTCTCGTGCAGCCCCGGCGATCAGTCGGCGAGACTTTGGAGCTGGCCCTGGCCCTCCTCCATAAACTTCTTGGCGGCCCGCAACTGGTGGCGCATGACGCTCAGCAGCTGCTGCGTCTCCTGCAGGAGATTGAGATAGACCAGGTCCACCTGTATCATCTTGGTGCCGTGGTTCTTCTGCATGCGGTTGAGGTGCTCCTTGCGCACGAGCGACAAGTCGTCCTTGCAGCCGTCGGCCTCGGCCAGCGTGGCGCGGTAGTTGGCGTATTGTCCCGTGGAGATTTGCTCGTAGGTGGCGCGCATCAGTTCGTTGACCCTGCGGCGTATCGGCTCATACTCCGTCTCGTAGGCCTTCGGGAGCGGGTTGAAGTTGTTGTCGACGTGCTCCTTGATGGGAGCGAGCATGCGGCGCAGCGTGTAGACGTACTGCTGGTCGCTGTTGATGCCGACGTGGAACCACGTGTTGCGCTCGATGGCCAAATCCATCGGCGAGCGGCGCAGGCCCAGCATCTCCTGGCGGCGATACTTCTTCAGCAGGTCCAGTTCGCGGCGCATGCTCTTTTGGCTCTGCCGCAGCGCCCGCACGTTCTGCGTGGCAAAGGCCTCGACGATGGCGTTGTATTGCTCCATGATATACTTGCAGACCGTGCTCTGCGTGTCGCGCACGTGGCTGCGCAGCATCTCCCAGACCAGCTCCGGGTCGCACGTGCGCATCATCAGGCGGAAAGTGTCGTCCTCCTGCTTGGCCTTGGCGCTCTTCGCCTTGTACTGGCGGTTGCTGCGGTAGAGGAGGAAGACCACGAGCGCCATGAAGCCACACTGCACGATGACGCCGCCAAACCACATGGCGAGGCAGACCAGGGCGCAGGCGATGAAGGCCACGCCCGCCGTGATAAACCAGCCGCCGATGACGCTCAGCACGCCCGTGACGCGGAAGACGGCGCTCTCGCGGCTCCAGGCGCGGTCGGCCAGGCTCGTGCCCATGGCCACCATGAAGGTGACGTAGGTCGTGGAGAGGGGCAGCTGATGGTTGGTGCCGAAGGTGATGAGCATGGAGGCGATGACCAGGTTGATGGCGGCGCGCACCACGTCGAAGGCGGCCTTGTCGTCCTGGAGCTCCACCTCGTTGGTGTTGAAGCGCGTGCCCACCCAGCGGCGCAGGCCGGCGGGGAAGAGGCGTTTGCCGCCCTCGATCAGGTTCTGGGAGCAGCGGACGATGGCGCGGGCGGCGCGGCTCGAACCAAACATCTCGTCGCCCTCGTCCTGGCGGGAGAGATCGACGGAGGTCTGAATGACGTGCTGCGCCTTCTTCGAGGTGGCCATGGCGAAGATCATCACCAGGCCCGCCAGGATCAGGTAGAGGGGCGGCGTCGTGGCGCTCTCCATCAGCGAGGACATCATGAAGGTGTCGATGCTCTCGCCGTGGGCGTTGGCCGTGAAGTCCTGGTAGGAGTCGAGGCCGGCCAGTGGCACGCCGATGAAGTTGACAAGGTCGTTGCCGGCAAAGGCCATGGCGAGGCCAAACGTGCCCATGAGGACGGTAAACTTGAAGATGTTGACGCGGAGCAGGTGGAGGAGTTGCATCGCCACGGTAGAGACGAGAAACGTGCAGAGCAGCAGCCAGTTGGTGTGCTCCTCGATGTAGTCGCGCAGGTTCTCGGGCAGGTAGGGGCTCTTGCCCATGCCCTTCATGAAGATGAAGTAGGAGAGGGCCGTGAAGGCGATGCCGCCGAAGATGGCGATGCTATAGCGGCTGTGCTTCGAATAGTGGAAGGTGAAGACGATGCGGCTCAGCCACATCACCACCATGCCGATGACAAAGGAGATGGCCACCGAGACGAAGATGGCGATGATCACCTGCAAGGCCTTGTCCGAGTTGATCAGGTCGGCGTATTCCAGCGTGGGGTCGCCCATCACCTTGAGCAGCGCGAGCATCGCCGTGCCGCCCAGCAGCTCGAAGACGAGCGAGACCGTGGTGGAGGTGGGCATGCCGAGCGTGTTGAACGCGTCGAGCACGATGATGTCCGTCACCATCACGGCCAGCATGATGGTTATCACCTCGTGGAAGGAATAGTGGGCCGGCATCATGATGCCGTGGCGGGCCACGTCCATCATGCCCGAGGACATCACGGCGCCGAGCATCACGCCCACCGAGGCAATGATGAGGATGGTGCGAAACGACGCCACGCGGGCGCCGACGGCCGATTGCAAGAAGTTGACCGCATCGTTGCTCACGCCGACAAACAAGTCGAAGACGGCCAGGCAGAGCAGGAAGATGACGATACACAGATAAATGGTCTCCATGTGTTGTAAATGTTATGTTTGTTAATTTCTTCGGGTGCAAAGTTACGCCGACGATGCTACAAACTATTTGCTATCGCGTTACAATACGGTTACAACGCCGCGGCAGACCGCTTTTCTTCTTTTGTGCCCGTCCTCATTGTTACATGTTACATGTTACATGTTACGTTAAGGCCTCCCACTTCCGCCTCCGCCTCCTCGCGAAGCGCTGACAAGTCGTGTAAGCGTTCTTCTCAGATACACGTCGCATTGGTCGCATGGAGTCGCATTGTTACATGTTACATGTTACATGTTACGTTAAGGCTTCCCCCGCTTCCTCCTCCGCCTCCTCGCGAAGCGTTGTACTTGTTGTTTTCCCTGCTGACCTTTGTTTTTTATTCCTTGGCCAAGGAGAAGTCAAACTGCAGTCCGCCCCCCTCGCGGTTGCTGACGCGTATGCTGCCGCGGTGGAGGATGACGGCGTTCTTGACGATAGCGAGCCCCAGTCCTGTGCCTCCGAGCGACCGGCTTCGCCCCTTGTCGACGCGGTAGAAGCGCTCGAAGAGGCGCGGCAGATGCTCCTCGGGCACGCCGCGGCCCGTGTCGGCGATGGTAAACTGCCAATAGTTGTCCTCGGCACGAGCCTTGACATAGACGGTTGTCTCCTCTCCCGCATAGGCCAGGGCGTTGTCGATGAGGTTGCGGAAGATACTGTAGATCATGCTCCTCACGCCCCTCACCGTCAGCTCGGTGGGCAGAGAGACGAGGAGCCTCATCTGCCTTTGCTGAAACTGCAATGCCGTCTCCTGCTCGATCTCCCGGACCATCCGCGCGATGTCCACCGTCTCCTTGCCGTGGAGGTCCTTCACCTCGTCCATGACGTTGAGCGTCGAGATGTCGGCCAGCAGCGAGGAGAGCCGCTGGCTCTGCGCGTAGCAGCGGTCGAAAAACATTTGGCGCGTCTTCTCGTCGATCGTGGGATGGTTGATGAGCGTCTCCAGGTAGCCCTGGATGCTCGCCACGGGCGTCTTCAGCTCGTGGGCGATGTTGTGGGTGAGCTGGCGTTTGAGTTCGTCCTGCTCCCTGCGCGTGCGCTGGTAGCGCTTATAGACCTTGATGATGCGCTCGGCGATGTCGCCCAGCTCGTCGTCGGGAAAGACCGCCAGGTCCTTGATGTCGAGCGACTCGTTGTGGTCGGCCCGCGAGGCGAAGAGGCGCAGCTTGGTGATGTTGTTGCCCAGTCGGCGCGTGAAGTTGTAGAGCAGGAGCGTCAGCAGCACGACGGCGCCGAGCGCAAACCAAAGATAGTTTTTGTCCGTGTTGAGCACGCTGGCGAGGTTGTCGTTGTAGGGCAGGGCGCTGCGGACGATGTAGCGGTGGGAGGGGAAATAGGTGGCGGAGTAGAAGAAAGCCTGCGGCACGGTGGCGCTCTTGCGCTCGATGGCGTGGCCGCTGCCGTCGTCGAGGGCCTGGCGCACCTCCTGGCGGTTGGCATGGTTGTGGATGTGGCTCAGGTCCTTCTGCCACGTGTCGTAGAAGACCGTGCCGTCGGGGCGGATGAGCGTCACGCGCAGCCCCCTCATGTCGTTGTCGATGATGTAGCGGTCGATGAACGGTTTGATGTCCTTCGGCGACGAGGTGATGGCCTCGCTCATCTGCACGTTGAAGTCCTGGAGGCGCGCGTCGAGCACCGACACCTTGTAGTCCTTCTCCCGTCGCTGCTGATAGACGATGAAGGTGAAGGCAAAGAGCAGGAAGATGGAGAGCACCCCGAGGTAGAGGCGCATTCCCACGGGGATGCGGGTGCGCAGCGGAGCGAAGGGAGGAAGCCCCGTGGGCCCCTGGGCGGTCCCTTGCTGCGTAGTCCCTTGGTTAGTCCCTTGGATGTTCCCTTGGTTAGTCCCTTGGTTAGTCCCTTGATTGTTCCCTTGCGTAGTCTGCTGGTTGTTCTGTTTCATCCTTCCGTCTCCCATCATCCCGTCAGTTGGTCTTCACCTCAAATCCGTAGCCGAATCCCTGCCGCGTCACGATATGCTCGGCGTAGGCCTTCACTTTGCGGCGCAGCCGCGTGATGTTGACGTCCACGGTGCGGTCGAGCACGATCACGTCGTGGGGCCACACATGATTGATGAGCTGCTGGCGGCTCAGGATCTTCCCCCTGTTCTCCAGCATCATCAGGAGCAGCGAATACTCGATGCGCGTGAGCGCGACGTGCTCCCCATCGACCCACACCTCCTTGCGGTTGTCGTCGAGGACGAGCCCCTGGAAGCGGATCACGCCCTCCTCGTCCTGCGCCTCCTCGTCCTGCGCCGTTCGGCGCAGCACCGCCTTGACACGGGCCAGCACCTCGCGCAGCGAGAAAGGCTTCGAGATGTAGTCGTCAGCGCCGAGGTTGAGGCCCTCCACGGTGTCGTCCTCCGTGTCGCGCGCGGTCAGAAAGATGATGGGCGTCTGCTTCGTCAGCGGGTTGTCCTTCACTCTTCTGGCCATCTCGAAACCCGACATCTCGCCCATCATCACGTCCAGCAGCAGCAGGTCGTAGGCGGCAATGTCCAGCGTCAGCGCCTCTTCGGCGGAGTAGGCCACGTCGGTCCGGTAGCCCTCCGCCTCCAGGTTGAACTGAAGAATCTCGCAGAGGTCGGCCTCGTCGTCGACCACCAGTATGCGATAATGCTTGTCTTCCATATTTGCGATATGTTCATGAATCGGGGGCAAAGTTAGGCAAAAAATGTGGAACGCGGCGCGCTTTGCGGGTTACGATTTGATGACAACGAGTGGTGAGGCTCAAAACTTCGGATGCTTGATTTATGACAAGAAGTAGGTATTTTTGTTAAAAAAACAAGTCGGTGACGTTTCGTTTCATGGAAAAAATGTACTTTTGTCGGCGAAAATTGTTTGCAGAATAACAAAAAGTTAATGACCTATGAAGAAAATCAGAGCCGCCGTAGTTGGCTACGGCAACATCGGACGTTACACGGTCGAGTCTCTTGAGGCTGCCCCCGATTTTGAGATTGCAGGCGTAGTACGCCGTCAGGGTGACAAGGACAAACCACTCGAACTGACCCCCTACGAGGTGGTCGACGACATCACGAAGCTCAAGGAGGTCGACGTGGCCTTCCTCTGCACGCCGACGCGCTCCTGCCCCGACTACGCCGAGCGCCTGGTGGCCTTGGGCATTAACACCGTCGATAGCTTTGACATCCACACCAGCATCCTCGAATACCGCACGCGACAGATGGAAAACTGCAAGAAGGCGGGCCGCGTCAGCGTCATCGCCGCTGGATGGGACCCGGGAAGCGACTCCGTGGTGCGCGTGCTCCTGGAGGCTCTCGCCCCGAAGGGCCTCACCTACACCAACTTCGGTCCGGGTATGTCGATGGGCCACAGCGTCGTGGCTCGATCCAAGAAGGGCGTCAAGAACGCGCTCTCCATGACCATTCCCCTGGGCGAGGGCATCCATCGCCGCATGGTCTATGTGGAACTGGAGGATGGCTACACCGTGGCGCAGGTCGAGGCGGAACTCAAGGCTGACGACTACTTTGCCCACGACGAGCTCCACGTCTTCGCCGTGAAGTCGGTGGACGACGTGCGCGATATGGGCCACGGCGTACACCTCACCCGCAAGGGCACGAGCGGCAAGACGCCCAACCAGCGCATGTCCTTCGACATGAGCATCAACAACCCGGCACTGACGGCGCAGATCCTGGTCGGGGTGGCCCGCGCCTCCTTCCGACTGGCCCCGGGATGCTACACCCTGCCCGAGATACCGGTCATCGACCTGCTCCCGCAGTCGCGCGATGAGGTGGTGGCTACCCTCGTATAAACTGTCGAACCCTATAAGCTGCTCCAATAGCCGCCCATATAGCCGCTCATATAGTCGAGCCATATAGTCGAACCATATAGTCGAGCCATATAGTCGAACCATATAGTCGAATCATATAGTCGAATCATATAGCCCTACTGGCGATGGGGCGCCATTGGAATAAAGTCTCAAATCCCTCGTTTTGGCAAGAAAGTCGGTCGGCTTCTTCCCAAAATGAGGGATTTTGTTTACACATTTGCCCCGATTTGTGCACATCTTTGTCGTTTTTGTGCACAATGTTTGCCCATAACGGGGAAAATAACTACCTTTGCAGCGGTTCTTTTAGGATACATCACTCAGGTTGTTTCACGAATAGCGGTTTGGTGGAATACAAAACGGTGAAAAGACTGGAGGATAAGATAGAAATAAGAAAATAAGTAACACATACAGGATTTATGAGTTTAAAGATTGTTGTACTTGCCAAGCAAGTACCCGACACGAGAAACGTGGGCAAAGATGCGATGACGGCCGAAGGAACGGTGAATCGCGCCGCTTTGCCCGCCATCTTCAATCCCGAAGACCTTAATGCGCTGGAGCAGGCCTTGCGCCTCAAGGAGCAGCACCCGGGGAGCACGGTAGGCCTGCTGACGATGGGTCCTCCGCGCGCGGGCGAGATTATCCGCCAGGGATTGTACCGAGGTGCCGATACTGGCTGGCTGCTGACGGACCGCCTCTTCGCAGGTGCCGATACGCTGGCCACATCCTATGCACTGGCCACGGCCATCCAAAAGATTGGCGATGTGGATATCGTCATCGGTGGCCGACAGGCTATCGACGGCGACACGGCCCAGGTGGGCCCGCAGGTAGCACAGAAGCTGGGGCTCAACCAGGTGACTTATGCTGAGGAGATCCTCAAGGTGGAGGAGGGCAAGGCCACGATCCGCCGCCATATCGACGGAGGTGTGGAGACGGTGGAGACACCGCTGCCCGTCGTCGTCACCGTCAATGGATCGGCTGCACCGTGCCGCCCGTGCAACGCCAAGCTCGTGATGAAGTACAAGTATGCCACCTGTCCCATGGAGCGCACGGGCGAGGAGCCCTGGAGCAAACTCTATGAGGAGCGCCCCTACCTGACGCTCCACCAGTGGAGCGTGGCCGATGTCGATGGCGACCCCTCACAGTGTGGTCTCAGCGGATCGCCCACCAAGGTCAAGGCCGTGAAGAACATCGTCTTCCAGGCCAAGGAGAGCAAGACGCTGACCGGCGAGGACAAGGATATCGAGAGCCTCGTAAGGGAATTGTTGGACGAAAAGATTATTGGCTAAGACAAACGACAAGATGAATAACGTATTTGTTTATTGCGAGATAGAGGGCACGAAGGTGGCCGAGGTGTCACAGGAGTTGCTCACCAAGGGCCGCAAGCTGGCCAATCAGCAGGGCGTGGAGCTCCACGCCATCGTAGCCGGAAAGGACATCAAGGGAAAGGTCGAGGAGCAGATCCTGCCGTATGGTGTGGACAAACTGTTTGTCTTCGACGGCGAGGGTCTCTTCCCCTACACCTCCGCTCCCCATACCGACATCCTCGTCAACCTCTTCAAGGAGGAGCAGCCGCAGATCGCGCTGATGGGCGCCACGGTCATCGGACGCGACCTGGGACCGCGCGTGTCGTCGTCGCTGACGAGCGGACTGACCGCCGACTGTACCGAACTGGAGATCGGCGACTTCGACGACCGCAAGGCCGGAAAGCACTATGATGGACTCCTCTATCAGATTCGTCCCGCCTTCGGTGGCAACATCGTCGCCACGATCGTCAATCCTGAGCACCGCCCGCAGATGGCCACGGTGCGTCCGGGCGTGATGCAGAAGGCGCTCTATGAGGGCAAGGCCAAGGGCGAGGTGGTCTATCCTGAGGTGGCCAAGTATGTGCCGGCAGAGGACTATGTCGTCAAGGTGCTCGACCGCCACGTCGAGGAGGCCAAGCACAACCTCAAGGGCGCGCCGATCGTCGTGGCTGGTGGCTACGGCGTGGGATCAAAGGAAAACTTCGACCTGCTCTTTGAGTTGGCCAACCTCCTGCATGGAGAGGTCGGCGCAAGCCGCGCGGCCGTGGACGCAGGATGGGTCGATAGCGATCGTCAGATCGGTCAGACCGGCATCACGGTCCACCCGAAGGTCTATATCGCCTGTGGCATCTCGGGACAGATCCAGCATATCGCTGGTATGCAGGACTCGGGCATCATCATCTCGGTCAACACCGACCCCGAGGCGCCCATCAACCGCATCGCCGACTATGTGATCACGGGCAGCGTAGAGGAGGTGGTTCCCAAGCTGATAAAATATTATAAGGAAAATACAAAGTAAAAAAGACCCCCTCATGCCGGGCTCCTAAGGGCCGGGCGGCAGGGAATTCATATTATGGCAAATTACTATACCGACCATCCGGAGATTGAGTTCCACCTCGATCACCCGTTGATGAAGCGCATCGTGGAGCTGAAGGAGAAGGGCTATGCTGACAAGGATCAGTTTGCCGACGCTCCCGTCTGCTACGAAGATGCGATAGAGAACTATAAGCGCGTGTTGGACATTACGGGCGACGTGGCCGCCAACATCATCGAGCCGAACAGTGAGTCGGTCGATTTGGAAGGTCCGCACCTCGTCGATGGACGCATGGTCTATGCGAGCAAGACGGTCGAGAATATCGACGCTACCTGCAAGGCGGGCCTGTGGGGTGTCTCCATGCCGCGTAAGTACGGTGGCCTGAACCTCCCCAATGTGGTCTTCTCCATGCTCTCCGAGGTCATCTCGGCGGCCGATGCGGGATTCCAGAACATTTGGAGCCTGCAGAGCTGCATCGACACGCTCTATGAGTTTGGATCGGAGGAGCAGCGAGAGAAGTACATCCCCCGCGTCTGCGAGGGTGCCTCGATGTCGATGGACCTCACGGAGCCCGACGCTGGTAGCGATCTGCAGCGCGTCATGCTCAAGGCCACACAGGACGAGGACGGCACGTGGCGTCTGAACGGTGTGAAGCGATTCATCACCAATGGCGACTCTGATATCCACCTGGTGCTTGCCCGCTCTGAGGAGGGCACACACGACGGACGCGGCCTCTCGATGTTCATCTACGACAAGCAGAGTGGCGGCGTCACGGTGCGCCACATCGAGCACAAACTCGGTATCCACGGTTCGCCCACCTGCGAGTTGGTCTTCAAGAACGCCAAGGCAGAGCTCTGTGGCAGCACACGCATGGGTCTCATCAAGTATGTGATGGCCTTGATGAATGGTGCGCGCCTGGGCATTGCAGCACAGAGCGTCGGCGTGGAGCAGGAGGCTTACAACGAGGGTCTCTCCTACGCCAAGGAGCGCATGCAGTTTGGCAAGAAGATCATCAGCTTCCCCGCCGTCTATGACATGCTCTCGCGCATGAAGGCCAAGCTCGACGCGGGTCGCTCCCTGCTCTATCAGACGGCACGCTATGTCGATCTCTACAAGGCCCTGGAGGATATCGGCCGCGACCGCAAACTGACGCCCGAGGAGCGTCAGGAACTGAAGAAGTGGAACCGACTGGCTGATGCTTTCACGCCGCTGGCCAAGGGTACCAACTCCGAGTGGGCCAACCAGAATGCTTACGACGCCATCTCCATCCACGGTGGTTCGGGCTTCATCATGGAGTATAAGTCGCAGCGCCTCTTCCGCGACGCGCGTATCTTCTCCATCTATGAGGGTACGACCCAGTTGCAGGTAGTGGCTGCCATCCGCTACATCACCAATGGCACCTACCTCAACATCATGAAGGAGATGCTGCAGGGTGAGGTCTCCGAGAGCCTCAAGCCGCTGCAGGAGCGCGTGGCCAAACTCGTGGCTACCTACGAGGCTTGCCTCGACAAGGTCAAGGCGGGCGCCAACCAGGACGAGCACGACTTCCTGGGCCGTCGTCTCTACGACATGACTGCCGACATCGTCGCTTCCCTGCTCATCCTCGACGACGCAACGCGTGCGCCGGAGTTGTTTGAGAAGAGTGCCAACGTCTTTGTGCGCATGGCCGAGGAGGAGGTGATGGGCAAGGCCGCCTATATCCAGGCCTTCCACGCCGACGACTTGAAGAACTTCGAAGCTTAATATTTGACATCCTTTCGTCCCCAATCGCATGGTGGACTCCCGCTTGTCTCATTCTATATAGGACTGTAGAAAGGACTATATAGGATATGGAGAAGGACTATATAGGACGCAACAAAGACTATATAGGATACAAGAAGGAAGATCATGCGCTTGGGGATTTCTTTTTTACTTTTAAACAATATAAATGGAGAATTTTATTGAAGTGAGAAATGTCACCAAGGCGTTCGACCGTCACGTCGCGCTCAGCGATGTCTCGCTGACCATGCGTCGTGGCCGCGTCTTCGGACTCCTTGGTCCCAACGGTGCGGGCAAGACCACCTTGATCCGTATCCTCAACCGCATCACTGCTCCCGACAGGGGCGAGGTGATCTTCGACGGACGGCAAATGCAGCCCGCCGACGTGGCCCGCATCGGCTATCTGCCCGAGGAGCGCGGACTCTATCGAAAGATGAAGGTGGGCGAGCAGGCGGTCTATTTGGCCCGACTCAAAGGGCTCACAAGGCGCGAGGCCGAGACCCGCCTCAAGGAGTGGTTTCGGAAGTTTGGCATTATGCCCTGGTGGAACCGCAAACTCGAAGAATTGTCCAAGGGAATGGCGCAGAAGGTGCAGTTTATCATCACCGTCCTCCACGAGCCCGACCTTCTCATCTTCGACGAGCCGTTCTCGGGCTTCGACCCGGTCAACGCCGAGCAACTCAAGCAGGAGATTCTTCAACTCAAGGAGAAGGGACACACCATCATCTTCTCGACCCACAACATGGCCAGCGTGGAGGAGATCTGCGATGACATCGCGCTCATCAACCACTCCGAGGTGGTGCTCAAGGGCGACATGAGGCAGATCAAGGAGGCCCACCGCACGGGCCTCTATGAGCTTCAGACGCCCGACATGCTCTCTGTGGAGCCTGACAGTCCCTTTGACATAGTTCGCCAGGAGGAGCGCGCAGGTATCCACTCTTACTTGCTCAAGGCTCACGGCGACGCCACGGGCAACCAACTGGTCGGCTATCTGGCCGGCAAGGTGGAGGTGCGCGCTTTTGCCGAACAGATCCCGTCGATGAACGACATCTTCCTCCAACTGATCGGCAAAGACGCGCAGTGGGCCGATGAGCAGATAGAAAACCGTCAGCAATCTTAACCCCCCGCAACCATGAACAAAATATTGATTATCATCGAGCGCGAGTTTCTCAAGCGCATTCAGAAGAAGAGTTTCATCGTGCTCACCATCGTCTCGCCACTCATCATGGCCGCGCTCATCTTTGTGCCGCTTTGGCTCTCGTCGATCGAGAACGATGAGCAGCAGCACGTGGCCGTCATCGATCCCTCGGGACAATACTTCAAGGCGCTGAAGGAGACGGAGACCTTCCACTTCACGCTGGTGCCAAGTCTCAACAACGAGATGCGTAGCGAGGAATCTCCCTACGACGCCGTGGTGAGCATTCCCCGCGGACTGCTCGACAACAAGGCGAAGGTCTGTATCTATAGTAGGAAGGAGGTGCCTGTCAACTTGCTCTCCTACGTCCAAACGACCCTGGACGATCAGGTGAGGCAGCAGCGGCTGAAAGCCTCGGGCATTGCCCAACTCGACAAGATCATCAGCGAGGTGGAAAAAGGTACGAAGGTAGAGACCGTGAAGTGGAACGATCAGGGCGACGAGACCATCTCCAGCGGTGTCGTAGCCATGGTGGTGGGATTCCTGTTCACGTTCCTCATCTATATGTTCGTCGTAGGCTATGGAGGCCAGGTGATGCAGAGCGTCATCGAGGAAAAGGCCAACCGCATCGTCGAACTGATGGTGAGCAGTGTCAAGCCTTTTGAACTGATGATGGGAAAGATTATTGGCGTGATGCTCGTAGGTCTCCTTCAAATGGCTATTTGGGCCATCCTGCTTGTGGTGATTCTCTCGGGTGTGTCCGTCTATTTCGGTATCAACGCCATGGACACGATGTCTGCTGCCAATCCTGCCGTGATGCAGGCGGCTCAGGCCCAGCCCAATGTCGAGGCGCAGGAGATGCTTTCTATGCTTGGCAACTTGCCTTTGGCCGAACTGGCCATCATGTTCCTGCTCATGTTTGTCGGAGGCTACCTCCTCTATGCGAGTTTCTTCGCTGCCACGGGAGCCAGTATCAACGAGCAGGAGGACAGTTCGCAGTTTGTCATTCCCGTCACGATGATCACCCTCTTCGGTCTTTACGCCGCCATGTACAGTGTCGAGAATACCGATGGTCCGCTGGCTTTCTGGACCTCTCTGTTTCCCCTGACCTCTCCCATCGTCATGATGGTGCGCATCCCCTTTGGCGTGCCCTTGTGGCAGGAATTGCTGAGCGTCGTCTTGCTCTACGCCACGGCCTTCTTCATGGTTTGGGCTGGTGGCAAGATCTATCGTGTCGGCATCCTCATGTACGGCAAAAAGCCGAGCATGAAGGAAATCATCAAGTGGATGCGCTACAAATGATGGCGGACTGACAAAGTGGTTCTGCAAGATCAGTAATCAGTAAGCAACAAAGGCTGCGTGGTGTCGAAAGAAGACCAGCGCAGCCTTTTCTGTCTGTGGCAAGCAGCTTTCTGTGGCAAGTGGTTTGCTGTGGCGAGCGACTTGGCCGTATGTCTCTCAGAGATATTTCGCCCTGAGCACTTTGGGCAGTTTGCTGACGACCAGGTCGTGCGACTCCCTGATCCAGTCTCTTACCAGCGGTGTGGCCAATTGCTCATAATATACGTCGCTCCAATGCTTCTTGTTCCAATGGAAGGCTGGCGTCACCGCCTCATACTGCAGGCGCAACGTCTCGTTTCGCTCGGGAGGCAATTTGCAGGCAAAGCGTGGCCCGCCCTTCCAGTCTTGTCCCTCTCTACCCAGCCAAAGGCACAGGAAGATTTTGCCTTCCACGCGGAAGGTGACATTGTCCTCGCCAAACGGTTGGTCTTCGGTCACGCCTGGCAGCGAAAGCGTATAGCTCCTTACTTCTTCTATATTCATTTGCTCTCTGATTGTTTTGCTCTATAATTGTTTTGCCCTGTGATTATTTCTTGTTCGACTACAATCTTGATTACAATTTTCGACTGGAAAATCGACAGCAATTACGACAGCACTCTCGACTGGAAATTTGGCTGCAAAAATAATGCCAATTCTCGTAGGACCAGCATTTGTCACGCAGCGTGCTTTGTCACTATTTTTTCTTTTAAAGACTTTTTGTTTGTAATTTCTATAGATTGTCGATATTTAATTGTACCTTTGCCCCCCGAACGAACATCTAATCAATAGCAAATCATTATGGGAAAGAGAATAACCGACAAAGTGACATGGGTAGGCAAGATTGACTGGGAATTGAAGACCTTCCATGGCGACGAGCTTTCTACCCACAAGGGTACAAGCTACAATTCCTATTTGATCCGGGACGAGAAGACCGTCCTCATCGACACGGTATGGAATCCTTATGACCAGGAGTTTGTGGCCCATCTCAAGGAAGAGATCGACCTCCATGCAATCGATGCCATCGTGGTGAACCACAGCGAGAGCGACCATAGCGGTGCACTGCCCGTGCTGATGCGCGAGATTCCTGATACGCCGATCTATTGCACGAAGAAGGCGGAAGGTATCTTGCGCGGACTGTATCATAAGGACTGGAACTTCCATAACGTGAAGACGGGCGACACGCTCTGCATCGGCGAGAACACGCTCACGTTTGTTGAGGCTCCGATGTGCCACTGGCCCGACACCATGGTGACCTATGCGGACAGGGAGGAGATCCTCTTTTCCAACGACGTCTTCGGACAGCACTACGCTACGGAGAGCCTCTACGACGACACGGTGAACCAGAAGGACCTGTTTGATGAGGCTGAGAAGTACTATGCCAACATCCTCAATATCTACAACCCGATGGTCAACCGCAAGGTGAAGGAAATAGTAGGCATGAACCTGCCTCTGAAGATGGTCGCTCCGTCCCACGGAGTCATCTGGACCAACCATATCGGCGAGATCGTAGAAAAGTATCTCCAGTGGTCAACCAACTATCAGGAGCATCAGATCACCATCATCTATGATACGATGTGGCAGAGCACGCGACGCATGGCCCAGGCCATTGCCGACGGCATCCGCGATTTCGACCCGACCGTCCGTGTGGTGTTGATGAACGCTGCCAAGGACGACAAGAACGACATTCTCGTCGAGGTGTTCCGCTCCAAGGCCATTATGGTGGGCAGCCCGACGGTCAATATGGGCATTACCTACGCCATTGCCGGACTCCTGGAAATGATCCACGGTATGAAGTGTAAGAACAAGAAGGCTGCGGCCTTTGGCTCCATTGGCTGGGGCGGCGGTGGCGAGAAGCGCATCCAGCAGCGATTGGAGGAAGCGGGCTTCGAGATTGCCGCCGAACCGGGCAAGCAGCTTTGGGCTCCCGACATGGAGGCTGAGCGCAAGTGGCGCGAATATGGCAAAGCCTTCGCTGCTGCCGTGCTTGGCGCGTAATAGTATAAAGAGGCTGTTATCCCAGCTATCATCTCAAAAGGCTGGCAAGGGAATTGGTCCCCTGCCAGCCTTTTGAGCGTCTTTGTGAGCAACGTGTCGCCGTCTTGTTCTTATATCTTGTTGATTTGTTCCCGGGTCAGCCCTGTAGCTTTCAACACTTGTGAGACAGGTATGCCAAGGGAAAGAAGGTTGCGTGCTATCTCCAAACTCTTTTCCAATTCACCTTCTGCTCTTCCTTCTGCTCTTCCCTGAGCTCTTCCTTCTGCTCTCCCTTCTGCTCTTCCTTCCGCTATTCCTTCTGCTCTTCCTTGGGCTCTTCCTTCTGCTCTCCCTTCTGCTCTCCCTTCTGCTCTTCCTTCCTCTATCCCCTCTTCGTAGCCTTCGTAGTGGCTGGTATCAAAAATGCTTTTCATGTGTCGTATAGACTCCATGTGTCGAACGTACGCTCGCTTGTCTTGGTCGGAGAGCGAGTCCACCCGTAGGCATTCGCGCGCCTCGGCGAGGCCTTCGGCCGTGGCCTTGTCGCTAATTTGTCCCGTTTTGAGAAATTCTATCCACTCGTCGAGTGGGGTAGTGGCCACTTTGTCAAAGTCGTTCACGCGCAGTATGTAGTATTCCGGAAACAAGTCGCCCGCCTCTTTTCTGCTCATAAGGCTCCGCTCATCGATACCGAAGAACTTCTTGTTCTGACGGACGGAGAGTTTGAGAATGTCATGTGGTTCATGCGCACCCCTAAATTCTGTCTTGCCGTGATACACATAGTCTTTGCCCTGGCCCAATTCGAAATAGACGATGTTGATGGAATAGACTTTACGCACCTTGTCGTAGGGGCTTCCCAGCCCAATATATTCCGTGATGGCCTTTGACACTCCGTAGAGCATGCGGTGGAAATAGGTGAGCTCGCGGTTGTTCTGCACCTCTATGATGCAGAGTTCTCCGTTCTCGTTCTCTGCCAATATATCCACTCGGTTGTATTTGTCGGTCTCGTCCTCCTGGTTGCTCTCGCTCTCAAGAAACCGTTGTATCTTAAACTTCTTTCCTATCAATGAGGACAGAAATCCTTCCAACACCGCATGATTGGCCTTGTTGCGTAGCAGGCGTTTCATCGCCCAGTCGAACCGTATGTAGTTTTCTCCGATTATCGTCATGTTTCTTGTCGCTTTTGGTTTTCAGCCGCTAAAATACGATTTTCCATCGAATCCACCAAATGTTAGGCTACAAAAGTTGATAGCGGCCGTTCTGAAAAGTTATTTCAGCTACTCTAAATAAGTTACTTTCGCTCGGCCAAGCCCTCGTAAAAGGGAAATTCTTCCCTTTTCCTTTGGCTTTGCGCTCGCTTATTCGTAACTTTGCAAAAATTTATAAGTGGGAAAAGAAATGGCGGAAGAAAACCATCGGATACTGCTTGACCAAATAGATTATCCAAGCGACTTGCGCAAACTGGAGGTGAAGGACCTGCCAGAGGTGTGTCGTGAGCTTCGCAGAAACATTATAGCAGAGGTGGCGGTCAACCCCGGCCACTTGGCTTCGAGCCTCGGTGTCGTGGAAATCACCGTGGCCGTACATTACGTGTTCAATACTCCCGACGACCGGATCGTTTGGGACGTAGGCCATCAGGCCTACGGCCACAAGATCCTGACCGGACGCCGTGAGCAGTTTAAGCTCAATCGGAAGTTGGGCGGACTTCGTCCGTTCCCGTCTCCTTTGGAGAGCGAGTACGACACGTTCACCTGTGGCCATGCTTCCAACTCCATTTCGGCGGCGCTGGGAATGGCCGTGGCGGCGAAGCTCGGCGGCAAAAAGACGGAAAACCGCCATGCTGTGGCTATCATTGGCGATGGTGCGATGAGTGGCGGACTGGCCTTTGAGGGACTCAACAATGTCTCCAGCCAGCCCAACGACCTGCTCATTATCCTCAACGACAACGACATGAGTATCGACCGGTCTGTGGGCGGTATGGAGAAATACCTGCTCAATCTGGACACGAACGAGACCTACAACCGTCTCCGCTTCAAAGCCAGCCAGTGGCTGCACGAGCGTGGCTACCTGAACGACGACCGGAGGAAAGGCATTATCCGACTGAACAACGCCCTGAAGAGTGCGTTGGCCCATCAGCAGAATATGTTTGAGGGGATGAACATCCGCTATTTTGGTCCTTACGACGGCAACGACGTAACGGAATTGGTGCGTATCCTCCGACAGATCAAGGATATGAAGGGGCCGAAGCTCCTCCATCTTCACACCAAGAAGGGCAAAGGCTATAAGCCTGCCGAGGAGAGCGCGACGATCTGGCACGCTCCAGGCAAGTTTGATCCCGAGACAGGCAAGCGGCTGAAGAGTGAATCCGCCGAACCGCAGCCACCAAAGTTTCAGGATGTGTTTGGCGAGACGCTGCTGGAACTGGCGCGCCAAAACGACCGCATCGTGGGTGTTACCCCAGCCATGCCCAGTGGTAGCTCGCTCTCCATATTGATGAACGAGATGCCGACCCGCGCCTTCGATGTGGGAATAGCCGAAGGCCATGCTGTCACCTTCTCAGCCGGTATGGCCAAGGACGGGTTGTTGCCGTTCTGTGCTATATATAGTGCGTTTTCGCAGCGAGCCTACGACAGCATCATCCATGACCTCTCGATCCTCAACTTGCCCGTTGTGCTCTGCCTGGACCGATCCGGACTAGTCGGCGAAGACGGCGCGACCCATCACGGTGCGTTCGACATGGCCGCCCTTCGTCCTGTCCCCAATCTCACGATAGCCTCTCCGATGGACGAGCGCGAGTTGCGGCGGTTGATGTTCACGGCTCAGTTGCCCGACAAAGGATCCTTCGTCATCCGCTATCCGCGCGGCCGTGGTGTGCTGACAGACTGGCGCTGCCCGCTCACGGAGGTAGAGGTGGGTACGGGCCGCAGACTGACCGAGGGCGATCCGAAGCCCGGCGACGTGGCCGTGCTGACCATCGGCCCTGTGGGCAATGATGTGCAGCGTGCCATCCAGGCGCTGGCCGAGGAAGGCAATCCTCAGCATCACACGATTTTCCATTATGACATGCGCTTCCTCAAGCCGCTCGACGAGCGCATCCTGCAGGAGGTGGGCAGTCGTTTTGATCGTGTTGTCACCATCGAGGACGGTATCCGTACGGGCGGTATGGGGTCGGCCGTACTGGAGTGGATGAGCGACCACGGTTTTGCCCCACGCATGACGCGTCTCGGTATGCCTGACCGTTTCGTCGAGCAGGGCACGGTCGGCCAGTTGCGCCACCTCTGTGGCTACGGCTATGAGGACATTAAGGAATTGTTGAGTAAGGAATAAATCAAGTATGAGGATAATTATAGCAGGCGCATTCGCCATCGGGTCGTATCTTGCCAAGTTGCTCTCGCGCAACAAGCAGGAGGTAGTGCTCATGGATCAGGACGAGGAGAAACTGGGCAAGCTGGCCATTGATTATGATCTGCTCACCATGCACGCCTCGGCCACCAGCATCCGTAGTCTGAAAGAGGCAAGGGTGGAGGATACTGACCTCTTCATCGCCGTCACGCCCGATGAGAGCTATAATATGACGGCATGTGGACTGGCGAAGGCGCTGGGTGCGAAGAAGACCGTTGCCAAGATCGACAGTTCGGAGTATGTGGATCCGCAGAACAAGGAAATCTTCCACGAAATGGGCATCAGCAGCATCATCTATCCCGAGATGCTGGCTGCCCGCGACATCATCAACGGTCTGAAAATGTCGTGGGTGCGGCAGCGATGGGATGTCCACGACGGTGCGTTGGTGATGCTGGGCATCAAGCTCCGCGAGACCTGCAAGGTGCTCGACAAGCCGCTCCATGAGATCTCGGGACCCGACGACCCCTTCCACGTAGTGGCCATACGCCGTCGCGGCGACACGATCATCCCGCGAGGAAGCGACGTGCTGAAGCTCTACGACCTCGCCTACTTTATGACCACACGCAACTACATCCCCTATATCCGCCGCGTGGTGGGCAAGGAACACTACGTGGATGTGAAGAACGTGATGGTGATGGGTGGTGGATCCACCGCAGTCCGCGCCATTCGCCAAATGCCGGAATACATGCAGGTGAAGGTCATCGAGAAGAGCGTGGAGCGATGTGAGGCCCTCAACAGTAAGTTTGATGATGACATCCTCGTCATCAATGGCGACGGTCGCGACCTTTCGCTGCTGAGCGAGGAGGGAATCCGCTCTACCCAGGCCTTTGTCGCATTGACAGGGAAGGCTGAGACCAATATTTTGGCCTGCCTGATGGCCAAGCGCATGGGAGTGAGAAAGACGGTGGCGATGGTGGAGAACGTCGATTACGCCTATATGGCGGAGAGCCTTGATATAGGTACGATCATCAACAAGCGCGCCATTGCTGCCAGCCACATCTATCAGATGATGCTCGACGCCAATGTCCACAACGTGCGCTTCCTCATGTCGGCAGACGCCGATGTGGCTGAGTTTGTCCCTGTACAGGGGTCGAAGGTGACGCGCCGTCCCGTCAAGGACTTGGGACTGCCCAAAGGAATGACCATCGGTGGACTGGTGCGCAACGGCGAGGGAATGCTCGTCTCGGGCAACACGCAGATCGAGGCAGGCGATAGTGTGGTGGTGTTCTGCCATAACGTCAGCGTCAAGAAGTTGGAGGAACTTTTCAACTGACCTCCTGCTTGTACTGACAATTAGCGTTCGGACAATAGTGCTGGCAATAAGTGTGCTGGCAATAAGTATAGTGACAATAGTGTACAGACAATTAGCATAGTGACAAAAAGCGCGATATGCTCAATACCAAACTTATTTCCAAAATCTTCGGATCGTTGCTGCTCATCGAGGCGCTGCTTATGTCCTGTAGTTTGGGCGTGGCCCTCTACTATGGCGGTAGCGACGTTATGCCCTTCACGTGGAGTGTCGTCGTGCTTATAGCCGCTGGTGTAGCTTTCCGCCTGCTGGGCCTCAAGGCTTCTAATGCGCTGAGCAGACGCGATGCCTATTTCGTGGTGACGACCGTCTGGGTGCTCTTCACGATCTTTGGCATGATGCCTTTCTTGATAGGCGGCTATCTCCATTCGGTGACGGACGCCTTCTTTGAGACCATATCGGGATTTACAACGACGGGAGCTACCATCATCGACTATCCAGAACGGCTTCCACGCGGCCTGCTCTTCTGGCGTTCCATCACCCAGTGGATTGGTGGTCTGGGTATTGTCTTCTTCACGATAGCCATCCTGCCCTCGTTTGTCGGTGGATCCACGCGCGTCTTTGCTGCCGAGGCCACAGGTCCGATCGTCACCAAGCTCCACCCCAAGCTCAGCACGGGAGCCAAATGGATTTGGGCGGTCTATGTCGTGCTGACCATCTCCTGCTTCCTTTCTTATAAACTGTGCGGTATGAGCTGGTTTGATGCCATCAACTACGCCTTCACCAGTACGGCCACAGGAGGCTTCGCCACGGAGAGCGGATCCATTGCCACCTTCCACTCCCCTGCAGAGGAATATGTCTGTACGCTCTTCTGCTTCCTTGCGGGCGTCAATTTCACGATGCTCTATGCTGCCGTGGCCCGCTTTCGCATAAAACAGCTCTTCCGCAACAGCGAGTTTCGCTTCTATCTCTTCGTCGTCACCTCCTGTACCTTGTTTGTCATGGTGGAACTGATGTGGCACAACCACTACGACCTGGAGCGCGCCTTCCGCAGTGGTGTCTTCCAGGTGGTCTCCTTCATCACGACCACGGGCCTCTTCAGCGACGACGCTTCCAAATGGCCCCATGTCACGTGGTTTGCCCTCATCCTCTGTATGGTTGTCGGCGGTTGCTCTGGTTCGACGAGTGGAGGCATGAAGAGTATTCGCGCGGTGATGATTCTGAAGATCATCCGCAATGAGTTTCGCCAGATTCTCCATCCCAATGCCGTCTTGCCTCTCAATGTCGATGGGCACAACGTCCCCCAGTCGAAGCGCGTCACGCTCTTGGCCTTTGTCGGCCTCTATCTGATCCTGGCCTTCCTTTTGGGATTTGCCATGATGGCCTGTGGCGTCGATTCCACCAACTCCTTCACTATTGCTATCAGTAGTATGGGCAATGTGGGCCCGACCCTGGGCCTTGAGATTGGTCCGACGATGTCGTGGGCACAGTTGCCCGATGTGGCGAAGTGGATCTGTGCGTTTCTGATGCTGGTGGGACGTCTCGAACTCTTCACCGTCCTCGTGCTTTTCACCAAGGCATTCTGGAAAGATAACTAACGGGTATTTTTGGAGAGATAATTAACAGGGTCCAGGTTGACCTCCTCTTGATTCTACGACGCTTCTTGTCCCGATGACATCACCTTCTGCCGCTTCTCCCGCCGCCTCTGCGCCCCGTCTGCTTTGGATCGACCTTCTGCGTGGATTCTTGATGCTTGCCATCATCTTCGACCACACCGAGATCTGCTTCACGGGCGATAATATCGTTCCCTATAGGATGTACGTCCCCGACGTGCTGATGGCCTTCTTCTTTCTTTCGGGCTATCTCTTCTATCGTCCAGAGGGTTTTCGCCTGCGGCATAAGCTGCACTCGTGGCTGCGCGGAGTGCTCATGCCTTATTTTATCTTCACGAGTGCCCTGGCGCTTCCCAAGGCTTGGCTCCATGGAGCCGACGGATCGCTGTCAGATCTGCTGCTGACCATCCTCACGGGCCAAGGATCATGGTTTATTGCCTCCTTGGCCGTCGCCGAGCTCCTCTTTTGTCTCCTCCTGTGGCTGTCGCATGCGCATTGGCGCTGGCTGGCCGGAGCAGGGCTTTTCGCCGTAGCCCTGGCCTATGGCTTCGGTACGCGTCGTCTGGCTTTTGAGGCCAACTGGTGGCACGTGAATGAAGCCGTCGTGGCCTTGCCCTCCCTTCTCCTGGGCTATATGGCCCATCGTTTCGATAAGCTCGGGACGCGCTGGCGACTTGGCCTTTTCGCTCTGCTGTTGGTGCTCTCCTTGCCTGTCAATGTCCTTGTGGCGAGTTCTTCGTGGCCTTCTGTCTTGGTAGGCGCGCTCGTTCTTCCCCGCCTGTTTCTCGTCAAGAACGCGCTCTCCGTGCTCCTCCTCTATCTCCTCTTCACGATCTCGCAGCGAGACGGCGTGCGGTGGGTGGAGCAGATGCCTCGCTGGCTTGCCGCGATGGTGTCCTGGACAGGACGCCGATCCATCGTCTATTATTTCTTCAGTAGTGGCATTCCCACAGCCCTTACCGCCGTCTTTTCCCGCCTCGGCTACACCTACCGTGGTTGCTATGCAGAAGTCCTGGTGGTCTTTCTTCTTAATCTTCTTCTCATCACCCTCGTCACATGGGCCATCTATCGCTACCTGCCGTGGACCACAGGCCGCAGGAAGCCGAACGGATAAGCATGGGAACGTGAGAAACCTAATGCCCCAAAGCTCCAAGGAAAGCCCAATGGACAAGGGGAAAGATGAAGGATCAGGGGAGGCCCAATGGACAAAGAAAACATGATGGACAAAGGAAACATGATGGGCAAAGGGAAATGATGGGCAAAAGGAATGCTGATGGACATGAAAAAACGTGTCCAGCCCAAGGCCGGACACGTTCCCATTAATCTCATTTAAACTATGTTGGAAGCCCGCTTGCCAGGTTTGTCCCAGTAGGCTTCCTTTGTTGGCTTTACGACTTCTGACTTAGATGTCGAGCAGATTGATAGCCACACGGAAGTAGCCCTTGTTGGCCTCCGGGTTCCACATCATCTGCGAGGTGATCGGGAGGTTGGCCTTGCCTACCTTGAGCTTGTAGGTGCAGCCCAGGCGCACGTCGTTCACACCAGCCGACTTGCCATAGAACGTGGCACCGTCGTTCTCGTCATAGTTGCTGAGGGCGAAGTTGCCACCCACGCTGGCATCCACCTTCCAATTGTCATCCTCATAGAAGGTGTAGGCAGCCTGCACGAAAGTAGAGTAGATGTTCTGCTTGTTGAGGTTGCCACGATCGCGGCCGGCCAGTACGGTAGCCCAGCTCAGTGAGAGCGGCAGACCATGCTGTGCGAAGTTGTAGCTGATGGCAGCGTCGAGGAAGTGGCCCGTCGTGCGAGCATCATAGTTGAAGTAGCGATACTGCTTGTCGTTGGCATAGATGCCGTCGGAGAAATTGTAGATGTCCCACACGGCTACGCTAAATCCACCGATGGTGTAGCTTGCGTAGATGTCGGCCTCCTTGTAGTCGCCGTCCACCTGCATACCACCCCATGCTCCGAGGCGGAAGTGGTTGTTGTTGTCGGAGATGGCAAACTCGTTGTTGAAGGTCAGGCCCTTGGAAACCTCGAGTCCGCGCCACAGGTGTGAGGTCTCGAGACCAGCATTGTAGTGGAGCTTCTGAGCATTGATCGTTGTCGGGAGGGCGAGTGCTGCCAGCACGAACATACCCTTAAATATAGACTTCATCATAATGTTTGCTTTTTTCTTTACGGTTGAATGATTTTCTTTGCTATGGGATTAGCAGAAGTGATACAGTGAGGCTACGAGGGCAGCGAGTACAGCACCAGCGATCGGGCCGAGTACAGGCACCCATGAGTAACCCCAGCCACTGTCTCTCTTGCCCTTCATGGGCAGGATGGCGTGGGCGATACGCGGTGAGAGGTCACGAGCGGGGTTCATGGCGTAGCCAGTCACACCACCGAGCGACATACCGATGGAGACGATGACCATCGTCACAGGCCATGCGCTACCAGCGCCGATGTTGACCACGTCGGCGCCATAGGTGCCCAAGCAGATGATCAGCAGCACGAGCACGAAGGTGCAGACCACCTCCTGGAGGAAGTTGAGCGGCTTGTTGTCGATGGCCGGCATGGTGCAGAACGTGCCGAGCTTGCCGTCAGGATCGTCCGTAGCATCGAAATGATCCTTATACATGATCCATACCAGAATGGCACCGACGAAACCGCCGATCATTTGGGCAACCGAGTAGGGCAACACATTCTCCCAAGGGAACAAGCCAGCGGCAGCCAATCCGATGGAGACGGCCGGATTGAGGTGAGCACCCGAGGCGTGGGCCACGAAGACACCCGCCATGACGGCGAGACCCCAGCCCAGCGTGATGACGATCCAGCCACCACCCTGGCCTTTACTCTTATTCAGTCCCATACAAGCGCAGACACCGTCGCCGAGGAGGACCAAGATCAGCGTACCCAAGAACTCGAGGGCGCAGTTGTAAAGCAATGTAGAATCCATAATTTCGTTTTTTTTTGTGTAGTTGATAAATGTTGTTTTGTCAAATGATGCAAGAATACCGGCCCCCTCCCTTTGCTAACGATTCGTCGGGAGGGAGCCCGTATGTGTGAGTGTGGTTTACTTGCGGCTCAGCGTGCGCTGGATGGCATCCTTCCAGCCCTTCTTGGCCTCTTCTATCTCGGTCGTTTCGCCAGCCGGCTCAAAGGTGCGCTCCACCTGCCACTGCTTCTTCACCTCGTCGATGTCCTTCCAGAAGCCCACAGCGAGACCAGCGAGATAGGCAGCACCCAGGGCGGTGGTCTCCGTGATCTTCGGACGGATCACGTTAATACCCAGTAGGTTGGCCTGATACTGCATCAGCAGGTTGTTGCGGCTTGCACCACCATCTACCTTCAGCTCCGTGAGCGGGGCGTTGAGGTCGCGAGACATGGCCTGTGCGATGTCATAGGTCTGGAAAGCAATGCCGTCGAGGGCAGCACGGGCGATGTGAGCCGCCGTTGTGCCACGGGTGATACCCGTAATAGTGCCGCGGGCATAGGCATCCCAGTAGGGCGCAGCGAGACCCGTCAGAGCCGGGACAAAGCGGACACCACCGCTATCGGGTACGGTAGAAGCCAGCGCCTCCACGTCGGACGACTTCTGGATGATGCCCAGTCCGTCGCGCAGCCACTGCACGACCGAACCGCCGACATAGATAGATCCCTCCAGTGCGTAGTTCACCTGGTCGCCGATCTTCCAGGCCACAGTGGTGAGCAGGTTGTTCTTTGACACAATTGGTTTGTCGCCCGTGTTGAGCATGACGAAGCAGCCCGTGCCATAGGTGTTCTTGATGGCACCCGGCTCCAGACACATCTGGCCAAAGAGGGCAGCTTGCTGATCGCCAGCGATACCGGCGATGGGCACCTCGTGGGCGAAGATCGTGGTCTTGGTGTGGCCATAGACCTCAGAGCTTGACTTCACCTCCGGCATCATGGAAGCCGGAATGTCGAGCAACTTCAGCAGCTTCTCATCCCACTTTAGGTCGTGGATGTTGAAGAGCATCGTGCGGCTAGCGTTGGTCACGTCCGTCACGTGCACCTGTCCGCGGGTCAGTCGCCATACGAGCCATGTGTCGATGTTGCCGAAGCGGAGCTTGCCCTTCTCGGCGCGCTCGCGGGCTCCGGGCACATTGTCGAGGATCCACTTGATCTTCGTGCCTGAGAAATAGGCGTCGATGATCAGGCCCGTCTTCTCGCGAATTCTGTCCACCAATCCCTGCGCCTTGAGCTTGTCACAGTACTCAGCCGTGCGGCGGTCCTGCCATACGATGGCGTTGTAGATCGGCTCGTCGGTGTCGATGTCCCATACCACGGTGGTCTCGCGCTGGTTGGTGATACCGATGGCGGCGATGTCCTTGCCGTTGATGTCGATGGCCGAGATGGCCTCGGCGATGACGGCAGCCTCAGACGACCAGATTTCGTTGGGGTTGTGCTCCACCCATCCCGGCTGCGGGAAATGCTGTGTGAACTCCTTCTGAGCTACTGAGCAGATCTGACCGTTGTGGTCGAAGACGATGGCGCGAGAACTGGTTGTTCCCTGGTCAAGTGCCAAAATGTAATTTCCCATAATCAATGTACTTTAGTTATTTGTGTAATTGTAAAAAGCTCTGTTTTAGAGGGCAACTTTTATGCCTTGTTGAGACGTCGCGTCTCCTCCACATCGAGTGCCTCGGCGATGGTGGAGATGGGATTCTTCACCTTTCTCGAGGTTGACATTTCGATCTGCCATTTACAGGTCTCGCAGTCGGTCGATACGAAGTCGGGCTTCAGTTCCTCGATCTGCTTGAAGAGCGGCGCTCCGATGGCCTGGCTTCTCTTGTAGTTCTCCTTCTTGAATCCGTAGGTGCCCGAGATGCCGCAGCAGTTGCTGTCGAGCAGCGTCAGTTCCACGCCCGGGATCATGCGCAGCGGTTCGGTGGAGTAGATTGCCCAGCCCATGCGCTCCATGTGGCAAGCCGTGTGGTAGGCCAACTTCTGGTGGAAGTCCTTGCGGAAGGCCAGTTTGATCTTGCCCGACTCCACCATGCAGTAGAGCCACCTGGTGGCCAGCGAGAGATGCGGCGCCACGTCGTCGTTGTCAATCTTGAGCAAGTTCTTATACTCGTCGCGCATCGTGAAGGTACAGGTCGAGCTGGTCGTGAGCACGTCGTCGCCCGCGGCGATGGCCTTGCGCATGGAGTTCATGTTGAGTTCTCCCTGCTTCTTGGCCTGGTCGCTCAGTCCGTTGGCTACGAGTGCCACACCGCAGCACTTCTCCTTCTCCAGCAGGCGCACGCCATAGCCGCAGGCGTTGAGGATCTTCAGCAGATCTTTCGACAGTTGCGGGAAGTTGTAGTTGGCGTAGCAGCCGTGGAAGTAGGCCACGTGCTTCTTGTATGCCTCCTGCTCTGCCGCGTGCTTCTTGTACCACTGCTCGAAGGTCTGGAACGAGTAGGACGGGAAGGTGCGGTGCTTGTCGATTTTCAGCACGCTGTCCATGACCGCCTTCACCGGCTTCAGTCCCAGGGCGAAATTGGTGATGGGTGCGAAGTTGTGGGCCAGCGTTCCGACGAAGTCCGTGTTGGCCAGCATGCGGTCGCGCAGCGAAGGCTTGGCCGTGCTATATTTGATGCGCGCCTCCTGTATGAGGTCGGCTATCTTGACGTTCTCCGGGCAAGCCACCTCGCAGCGCTTGCAGTTGAGGCACAATTTCAGTTTCTCGTCGAAGAACTGTGCCCCCTTCAGGCGGTAGCGTTCGTTGTCCGGGCCCGACTGTTTCGGTCCGGGATAGTTTGGCTCTACCGCCGACACCGGGCAGTAGACCGTGCAAATGGAGCACTTCAGGCACTGCTCGAAGTTGTGTGTGCTCTTGCTTTCCTTCTGTATCTGTATGGATTTTGCTTCTGCCATGATATTTTTCTATTTACTAAGAATGTTGTGTGCGACCTCCAGGGCTGTGAGCATGGCCACACCCGTCGCGTCATCCAGTTTGATAGAGTTGTGTCCGCCGAGCACCGATCCCGCTGCGTAGAGGTTTTCGATGGTCTTTCCGTCGATCGTCGCGTGGAGTTTCTCGTCAGTCTTCACGCCGAAGGCCATGTAGGGCTGTGCGTCGAAGACATAGTCGGCGTGCCAGTCGGCGCGGTTTTTCTCTGCCAGGACATCGAGTCCGAACACAGGCTCGTAGATGCCCTCGTAGTTGCTTCTCAGTCCGCGGCTCTGGAACGATCCGGAGCAGAGCACGTAGTGGTCGGCCAGAAGCAGTTCGTCGGCGAGATTCTCCGTCTCGACGGAGGCCACCTTGGAGCCTACGATCTTGCCGTTCTTGACCGTGTCGCTGCGGAAGTAGCGGCCGCCGAGCTGCTGCAGGCGCTTGATCAGCTGCATCTGGATATGTACGCCCGGTACCGAGGGCGGCATGGTCGCCACAAACTCAATGGGCTTGCGGACCAATTTGCGCAGGCGGGCGATGGTCTCGGCCTGCTGCGTCAGTCCCAGCACGGCGGGCAGAAGAATCACCTCTCCCGAGGCGTTGAGCGAGTTGATAGCCTCAGCCACCTCGGCGAGGTGCTCGTAGTCGCTCAGATACTTGGCGATGTTGGTGGCACGCAGCTCACAAGGCGTGTGGCGTGCAAAGTCGAGCGTATCGGTGGCAAACTCCTTCAGTTCCACCTCCACCTTGAGTCGGCGCAGGTTGTCCACAAGAAACTCCGTGGGCAGGTCGAGGTAGCCACGGATGTTGGCCACCGTCACCTTCTTGTATGGCAGTTTGTCTGCCTCCTGGCTCGTCACCAGTCCTTCCATCGTGAGCCATGCCGGCTTCGTCAGTCCGATGGGGGTCAAGCGGAAGTGGTTGGCCTTGGCCTCCCCCTTCATCTTCAGTCCAGCCTCGGCCAGCAGCTGTGCGGCCTCCGCGGCCCGTGCGGCCTTGTCGCCGACGCGGTGGTAGGGGTGTGTGGCGGGCAGTTGCTCCATCGCCTCCAGCGGACTTGCGACGGTGTTACCCTCCGTGTCATAGCCCAAAAGGCTGATGGACCCCGAGTTGAAATGCAGGGTGCTCTGTCCTGCTCCGATGACGGCCACGCGCTGGCCGCCCTTTGCCAAGGCGATGCCGCAGGTCAGTCCCGACAGTCCGCCTCCTATAATGATTGTATCGTATCTCATCGTGCTACCTCCTTGTTGTTTCCGGCCACGCGGTTGATGCCGCAGAGACCCTCATAGATCATGGATGTGAGTTGTGCCTCGGCCAGCGTGTCTCCCCAGGCCACGGGCTGCATGCCCTTCCAGCGCTCGGCGATAAAGGACGCCAGGTCGCGCTGCGCCTCCTCGGCTTTCATCTTGGCCACGCGACAGAGCACGTTGGCTCCTCTGCAGGCGCAGAGTTCTCCCTGGCATGTTCCCATGCCCAGGCGGGTGCGGCGGCGGAGGTTGATGAGGTTGTGGACGTGCAGTTTCTCGGCGGCAAACTTCACCTCTCCGATCGTCACGTCCTCACACTCGCAGACCAGCGCGTCGTCGATGCTGTTGCCCGTCGGCACGTCCTTGGTCATCGTGCCGTGGCGTCCCTCAGCGGCGTAGAGGCTCACGGTCTGTGCGTTCTTGCTCGTCGTGTGCTCCTGCAGCGGCTCTTCGCTTCCCGGCAGCGGCGTGGTGGCCGTCTCGCACTTCTTGTCCACACCCAGCTTCTTGCAAGCCAAATCCGTAGCCACTTCGGCCATCATGCGGTAGGTCATCATCTTGCCACCCGTGATGGTGATGAATCCCTCCAAACCGTCTCGTGTGGCGTGGTCGAGCAGCACGATGCCGCGGCTGATGGATCGGCCCGACGGGTCGTTGTCGGCTGCCACGAGGGGACGCACGCCGCAGTAGGCGCGGATCACGCGGGTGGAGGCGCAAGCGGGAGCCAGGTCGATGGCGCCGCGCTCCAGGATATCTACTTCCTCCTGGGTGATCTTGAGGTCGTCCACCGTCTCAAACGGCACGCGGTCGCTCGTCGTTCCGATGACGCAGACCGTGTCGTCCGGCACGAGAATATCGGCGTTGGCCGGTTTGCGGCAGCGGTTGATCACCATGTTGTTGACGCGGTGGCCAAAGATGAGCAGTGTGCCCTTGGCCGGAAACATATTGACCGTGACGCCAGCGAGCTTGGCCACCTCGTGCCCCCAGATACCAGCAGCGTTGATGACCAAACGGGCGTGTACGTCCTGCTCCTCGCCGTTGCGGTTGTTGCGCAGATGTACACCCACCACGCGTCCGTTCTCAATCAGCAGGCTCAGCGCCTCGTGATACGTCAGCGTGTCGGCGCCATGACGGCGCGCGTCGATGATGTTGGCCGTAGTAAGGCGGAAGGGGTCTATCGAGGCGTCGGGCACGCGTACCGCACCGATCAGATCGGGATTGACAGCGGGCTCGATGCGGCGTGCCTCCTCAGGGGAGATGACGTCTGCGCGGATGCCCGCCTTGCGGCAAGACTCTACGAAAGTGGCCTGATAGTTGAGGTCGTCCTCAGGCAGTGTGATAAAGAGACCGTCGGTCTCATCGACGCAGTGGCGCGCTATCTTGCGCAGCGTCATGTTTTCCTGAATACATTCCTTGGCCGACTCGCCATCCGTCACGGCATAGCGTGCGCCGCTATGCAGCAGACCGTGGTTGCGTCCTGTGGCTCCATTGGTGAAGTCATACTTCTCGACGAGCAGCACGCGCAGGCCTCGCATCGCGCAGTCTCGTGCTGTGCCGGCTCCTGTAATGCCGCCGCCGATGATGATGACATCATACTCTTGTTTCTTGTTTCTATCCATTGTCGTGTGGTTTAGGTCTCCTAAACTCCTTGTTTTTGTTGTATTCTAATCTTGGTTCATGCAGGTCTTGTGGTTTGATTCGGCAGATTCTTGCATGATTGCAGTCTCTTTCTTATCGAAACCCAACCTTCGTTTTTGCAGTACAAAGTTAGGAATATTTTCCAAAACGGCCCAAATAAATTAACTACAATTAACAAAAAGGTTTCGATTTGTCTTTACTTTGCTTCCGTTTCAACGATTGTTCGAAATCGACAAGTGTAAACTGTGGAATGTATGTTTTGGCGTTTTCTACCCCCGTGATGCGCATTTGTATGCGAAAACCACCTGTTTTGGCTGATATTTTGTAAAGTTGTCGCTTTCTTTTTGGAAATAACACACAAATGAAATTATTTTCTCTATAATTGTTATAAACACGCCTTTTTGTCGATGAAAACACAAAATATAGAAAAAATGAGACGCTTCGCCGAGCCATGAGTAGCTCCGGACTTGGCGGCTGCTGCCCATGGCGGGTGGCGAAACGTCTCTTGGGTCTTGTTTTGACGACTACGAAATCCTTAACGGCATGATGACATTACGGCATGATGACATGATGGCATGATGACCCTTATGCTACGACGACGTTCGTCGTCAGTTTTCTATAGACTCCCTTGTCTATCCTTTCGACCAAGCCCTGTCGCTCCCATCGGCAGAGCATGGAGATGACCCTGGCCCGGGCCACGTCAAATCCTCTTGTGCTGACCGTGGTACAGTAGGCATCCTCCGTGTTGAAGTGTTCGCCCAGTTGTTCGAAGATGGTGTCGTTTTTGGTTTTGCGGCTGCGCAGTTTTGCCTTCGGTGCATAGGCAGCCGATCGAAACGCCATCTCGATGCGCTCTTTGAAGAAGTACATCGCGTTGTCGATCATGTAGTCGGCCAGCACGTCGAAGGCTGCGAGCATCTGCGGCGTCTGCTGGCGCAGGATCAGCTTCTGCCACAGCGTGGGGTCGCCCTTGAGCCGCGTCTCCGCCCCCTGCATTCCGTAGCTGTTGATGAGCCGCTCGGCCACGCGGCAGAGCATCAGGCAGGTCATCATGCGCATGGCCGTGGGGCAGGTGCGGAAGCGCTGGCGCGCCAGCGTCTTGTCGTCGTTCTTGATGCTCTCCAGTCGGATCTGCTCCAACCACTGGCGCCCCCTCTTCTCCAGCAGGGGCAGCCTGACGTCGCCGCTCATGAGCGGCAGCAGATGGGCCACCTGCTGTATCTTCGTCTCCTGGTCCTCCGTCAGACGGTAGAGGCTCTCCGAGAGCGGCGAGAAGGTGTTGTCGGGCGTGCGTGCCAGGGCCAGTCGGCTCTGAAAGCCGTCCGTATAGTTGGTCACGACACGATAGAGCGCGTCGGGCGTGCCACACATCACGACGTTCCACAGCAGTTTGTCGATGTGCACGTTGACGGCCTCCGCCGACTTCGCCTCGCGGTCGTAGGGCGTGCCGTCGTAGGCCTGTCGCAGCATGACGGAGAAGTCGCTCATCGCCGTGCGCCATTTCTGCGCCACGGTGTCTGCCTCGGGCGTGAAGGAGAAGGCGTGCTTGCCCTGGGTGTTGGCCAGACGGTCGGCCAGGTTGGCCACGGTGGTGTTGAGCGTCAGGCAGCGCACGGGATACTTCGGGTCCTCGGGCTGCTCCTTCTTGTTCTTGGCCGCCCGCTTGCGTGCGCGCCATTCCTCCTCCGCCTCCAAGTAGCCCTTGTCCACCATTTTCACCTCCGCGAGCCAGGCCGCCACGATGGGGTCGATGCTGCCCTTGCCCGAGGCGAAGTCGCCGGCGATGTAGCTGATGAGGTTGAGCTGCGACCACTTGCCGTGGATGTCGACGCGCACGCCCGTGGCCAGCATGCCGATGGCCGGCGTGATGGCGAAGATGGCGGGCATGGCGAGGTGTGGGCCCACGGCGTTGATGCTCTCCCTCACGCCCAGCGGCATCTGGGGCAGCTCGTTATAATAGAAGAGGTCGTCCTGCTCCATGGCCTCGTCGATGGAGTCCACCTCCCTGCCCTCGACGATCATGTCCTGGCGCACGGCCTCGATCACGTCCTTCAGCCGTTTCGGCATCTGCGTCTTTCTCTCGCCCAGGGCCGAGTCGATGCAGGAGAGCTTCTCGGCCTCGGCAAATCCGTCGTAGCAGGGGATGACGCGGTCGAGCACGGAGCGGTCGAAGCCGCAGATGTGGCGCAGGTTGACGGCCAGCTCGAAGGTCAGCGTGTTGCGATTGGACTTCGAGGGCGTTTTGCCCTGGTTGTAGAAGGCCCACCACTTCTTGATGATGCGGTCGTAGGGAACGCCATCGTAGTTCAAGGGGCTCGCCCCTTCGCTCGTCTTCCCGGCCTGTTTGCCTTCCTGCTCCTCCCAGTCCTCGCCTTCCTCCGGCGAGCTGGTTGTTGGTTGGGTCGTTGTCTTTGGGCCCGCGAAAGATGCCTCCTGGCCCGTGAAGGATGTCTCCTGGTCTGTTGAAGTTGCTTCTTGACTCGCGAAAGTGGTCTCTGAATCCGTGAAAGCAGCCTCTTGGCCCGTGAAAGCCCCACACTTCCCGTTGTCGAAGAGGTCCTCGTGCAGGTAGAGCAAGTCCTCGGACGTCGTGGCGAAAAATACGCGGGTGATGTCCTTCGCCCCTGCGTCGTACTCCACGCCCAGCAGGTCGGAGGCCCAGCGCAGGTTGGCCTCCTGATCCATCTCGGGATGGCGGCGGAAGACGACGTGCAAGCCGCCTCCGCGCGCGCTGCGCTCCAGCATGAGCAGGCCCAGCTCCTCCTTCTTGTCGATGGCCGTAGCGGCTATTGCGTTCACCTCGTCGGCGCTCAGATGGTCGATGTCCATGCCCACCGACTTGCTTAGCCGCGTCGCGCCTTTGAGGCACCCGTTCTCCGTAGGCAGGCAGCTATAGTTGAACTGCACCAGCTTGCGCTTCGCTGCGGCCACGTCCGTATCCTCCTGCGGATGGCGGATCAGCGTGAGATTTCGCACTTGCGTCTGGCTGTCTCTGTATCTACGGTAGGCCTCCTCGGTCTCCACGGCCTTCATCATCTTGTGGCCCTGCTGATAATATATTACGTGTACACTCATGATAGTTTCTTTCTCCTTTCTTTGTTATTTCGTCAGTTGTTCATTGAGCAGGGCGTCGATGGCGTCCTGCGCCTCGTCCATGATGGCATGGGCGATGACCACGTTCTCCGTGCGGAAAAACTTCAACGTCAGCTGCAGGGCGTCGTCTTGCGTCCTGCTTCTGCGCCCGTGAGCGAGCTTGCGGATCAGCACGCTGCGGCTCTTTGGTTTCGTCCGTGGCACGAAGTCGAACGCCCCGTCGCTCATCTGCTGGCAATGGCTGCCATGGTTCTCGTTGCCATTGTTGGTTTTATTGTTCTTATTCATAACTGTATAGTTTTTTATCCTCAAATGGAGGGCATCTAAAGTTGTGTCGTATTGTTTCGATGCAGCCTGCTGAGTTGGTCTTTTTATTCGCCTGATTCCTCCATATTTCGGATGATTCTTTTTTGTGCGAGAAGAGACGTGGATTGTTGCGCGCTTTACCATGGAATATCCTCCTCGTACTCAACTCAGGTGTTTACCATTTTTTTTGTTTACAAAATTGGCCCTTGGGCCAATCCTGTTAATGACGATTAATGTTTCGATTAATGACGATTAATGTCTCGATTAACGTCAGTTTAATGTCTCGATGAATGATGATTAGTGTGAAAACAAAAGTCAGATTCATGCAATAGTCTCACTACCGTGAGACCCTGTGAATGTGAAATACGCATAGTTCTCTTTCTTGTTTTACGTCGCGCCTTTTCGCGACCCTTTGTTATTGACCTGTTACTTTGCCAGCTGGCGGGCGCAGGAGGCGAGACGGCGCTATGAGGGCTATAAAAGACCTTTGCACCGTCAGCGGGCCTCGTTGGTCTCAACTGACGGTGCAAAGGTATGGGAAACTTTCGTGCCCGACGAATTTCTGAGGGTCGGGGGAAAGTTGGAGAAAGAAAAAGAGAAAGAAGTCCACTTTTTCACCCCTTTTTGGGCCCTTTGGAGAAAGTTTGGTGAAAGTTAGAGAAAGTTTGGTGAAAGTTTTGCTGAAAACTTTTGTGAGAATTCGCCGAAAGGGTGGTGGGCTTTTGAAGAGAATTCGCTGAAGTTTGCCCCAAAAAACAGGATGCCACCCCTGCGCCTCCCGCCTTGGATCCACAAAACAGCCCACCAGCGCGACATCGATTTACAGGGCATCATACAGTCTGGTCATTATGTCATTATGCCATCATGCCGTAATGTCATCATGCCGTTAAGGATTTTACAGGAAACGCTGTATGTGGGCTCAAAGAAATAGTATATAATATAAATATTATATACTATTTCTTTGACTTCTCATATCCCTTTTTTCTTAACGGCATGATGACATGATGACATTACGGCATGATGGCATTTTGCATCGTAGGCAAAACTTGCCAATCGCTTGTGATCCTTGCGCTAATCAGTTGTGATCCTTGCGATAATCGGTTACGATCCTTGCGCTAATCAGATGCGATCCTTGCGCTACAGGCCCATGAGAGAGCTCCCTGAGGCCCACTCTTACGACAACGACGAGGGATAAGCAACCATCGGTGTCGATGATAAGCAACCATCGGCAAGGTCTCCATTTTTGTGGTCAAACCCTGCCTCGGGATCGTATTGCCACAGTCGTTGAGTCAAGTGGGGTAAAATAAACAGCCTTGCGATTCGATGATTACGATTTGTGAACCATTATGAACTTGTATGGCTCAAAACTATTCTTTACTTTTGCAACATCATTACCTATCGTATTCTGAATGGCAACATCAGATGCGACCAACAAGTTTTATTGCCTATTGCCTATGAGTAAAGTGTTTCAAGTATGGCCCAAGCGCATCAAGCGCTCCAATGGCACCGTCCTCACTCCCGATATGGAAGTGACGGTAACGACCTTGCAGCACACCACCACTCCATTCTACAATGGAGCCAAGGAGCTGCAAGAAGTCTATATGCGCATCTACGCCTTCGACTACAAGAAGGCGTGCTGCTATCCAAGTGATTTTGAATTTAGGAAGTTGGATTAAAAAAATATAATATGATTAAAGCAAACAAGCAAATTGTTGATGTCTTCAATAAACTTTTTGAAGAGGTTGCTCCTGTAGTAGTTGAAGAAGGCAAGAAAGCAATTGATGAGATTGTCCAGAACACCAAAGAGCAAGTCAATGAGTTCATCGAACAATTGAACACTGAAAAAGTGAAGAACGTTGATTTCAGAGAGGTTAAACTCTTGAATTCATCAAAGCTAATAACATTGGCTAAGGAAAATACTGTTGCTGGAGCTAATGAGGTTTATGTTTGGAAGAAAACTCATAAAGGCGGTATGTATATCAATTTGGCTTATGGTAAAGACCAAGAATTGTTGGAGAAAGACAAGAATAAGTTTATTATTCTGAAGGTTGATGCCTTAAGCACTGAGGTGCTAAATATGTTTGAAGAATCTGAATTGGTAATCTTAAAGTAATTATTATAGGGATGTTTGAAAGTATAATTGATGCAATTAAAGCAGCTTTTCGCTATATCGTTAATTTGGTTAGAAAAGTTATACGTGGTGTTTTGAACTTCGCTAGAGAGGTCGTAGATTGGTTTAGGTCTCTCAATTTGAATTCCCACGAGGATACTCCATTTATTGCAGATGCAAGTGAGTTTAAAGAAATGCTTAAAACTGCACCGAAGAAAGACGTTGGTATCTTTGAAGGTGTTTATAATGAGGAAGAAGATGAAATTGTTTCTCATAGATACCTTGATGCTGATAGTCTTGATGCAAGAACTAAGGAAATATTAGGAAAGGAACCATTGGTTGTATTGAGTTAATATCTTTAATTATGGCACGTATGAGTACACTTTTAATCGTTGGTGCTGTTACCGTAGCGGTAGGAGCAGGAGTTGTATACTATGGGTATAAGAAGGGTGTCTTTAAGAAGAAATCCAAGAACGTCAAACAGATTTGTAATCTGGAAATCAAGAAAATAGAGGGAGCTTTGTCTTTTACCGACGTTGTCGGTTGGTTTAAGAAACTATCGTTAGATTCCCAAAAAGATACACCGTTTGTGGCTTTGGTTGATAAGTTTGAAGAAATGTTCGCATCATATTTTAAAACTGAAAATATGATGGTTTATCCTCCGCTGCCAAATGACACTTTTAATAGACCTGACAATAAGCGTCTTTTATTGGGTGTCTATGACGAGAAGGCTAACGAGATAAACAAGGCTTTGTTGATTATAGCGGATGCCTTTGATGAAAAAACGTTAGAGGTTTTGGGTAATGAATCTTTAGTTGTTTTGAGCTAATATATGTGGTTAGAAGTTTTAGGACTATTATCAGGTGGAATCCTTGGAGCAGCGATTCTCTTGACAGTAGATTATTTCTTAACTGAAGACTCACTGGTTGAAAACGTTGAAGAGGAATATCCTGATGCGTTCAAATTACTCATTAAAGAGAAGAAAAAGAATGCTGTAAAAGTGGGTATCTTCGATGAAGATGATGAGCATATAGATGATATTGAGATAACATCAAGTAAAGGTGTAAGTAAAAGTCTTCACAAAGGACAGACCATTTATGTGTAAAACAAGATAGTAAGACGACAGAAATATATACCTTCTGTCGTCTTGCTTTAATAGATAATTATGAAGTTTTTAATAGATAAACAAACACTGTCTGCCGATCAACAGCTGTTTCTTGCTAATTTTGAATTGTCGGTCAAGCAATATATAGAATTGGTATTAAGGGATTATCCCACTTTAGGTGTTACTCCGAACTGGAGTGTTGTTGAACGAAAAGATAAATTCTTTATAATAGAAAGTAATGCTGGTTTTGATATAAAGGACAGCTTGTTTGTAAATAGTAAAATAGAAAGTTATATTAACACTAAGCTCTTTTTGGATTTTCCAGAATGTAGTTTGTTGCTTAAAATAAAGTATCGTATGCTTCCTCAAGAAAAAGAAAATATTGAAAAGGTGAACGGGGCTAATCAAGAAAAGAATGATGATGGTTTACCGACATTTCTTCCTCAGACACCTCGATATACTTTTGAGCAGATTATTTTGCCGAAAGAGACAAAGGATAGAATCTTGAGCGATTTAAATTCTATCAAATGTCAAGATCTGATCTATAATCAGTGGGGATTCTCAGATGTTGAGTCTAAACCAAAGAGCATTCTAAATTTCTTTGGCCCTCCAGGCACTGGTAAGACGATGTGTGCTCATGCTATTGCTAAAATGTTAGACAAGCCATTGTTGGCTCTCAATTATTCAGAGATTGAGTCTAAATATGTTGGCGATGCAGCTAAGAACTTAAAAAAAGCGTTCGACACAGCAAGCGAATTGGGAGCAGTTATGTTTTTTGATGAGGCGGATTCTTTCTTAGGTAAAAGGATAGAGAATGTAAGTCATGGTTCGGACCAAGCTTTGAATTCGTTACGAAGCCAGATGTTGATACTTTTGGAAGAGTTTGAAGGAGTAGTGTTGTTTGCGACAAATCTTGTGACCAATTTCGATAAGGCTTTTGAGTCAAGAATATTGGATCACATAAAGCTAGAGTTGCCAAACAAAGAGGCCAGAGCTGCAATTATAGACAAGATGCTTCCGTCAAAGATGCCATTGGACCATCGTTTCACTCAAGAGGAGCTATTGGAGGCAAGTGACTTGATAGATGGATTTGCTGGTAGAGAAATTAAAAATGCGATTTTGACGATGTTGCTGGACAAAGCAAGTTTAAATTTGGATAATCCTGTCTTTTCATTTGATGACCTTAAGAGTGCCTTGGCAAAAAAGAAAGAACAAATAGAGAAACTTAAAGCAGAAGAAAAGGAACGTCGAAAAGAGAAAATAGCTAAACGACTCCAAGATAAATTTGAAGAGGAGGCAGCTTATGAAAATAAAAAGCGTAATCTTCATAAAAAGAAAAGAAGAAGACGTTAGTTGAGGCCTTTTAGAAGTATCAGCATCATCAAAAAAAAATGCGATTATAGGAATACATAAAGACAAGAAGGTTAAAATATAATGTAAAGGATATGGAGTGCAAGGGAGATTGAAATAGGGTGAAAACTTTCAAGGCTCTTCGTTTGTTCTAATTAAGCTATAACTTTCGTGTCATTAGTTAACTATAAAACCATATTACCTATGGATAGAGGATTGTATAAATATGTTTGCAAAGATTGCAGACACGAATTTGTTGGAGTGGACATGGAGTTGAATTGTACGGCGGAATCAGCTCCTGTAAAATGCCCAAAGTGTGGCAGTTTGAAAACTCATATTACGGGATCGTTATTGTTTGATATGTACAAGGAAGCATGCAAAGAATTCTTCCGAAACATGTGGAAACGCAAGAAGAGCTAATAAACAGCTAAAGTACGAGATAATATGAAGTTGACAATAAGCTATGTCGAGCTGCAGGAATATGTGGCCAGCCACTTTCACAAGACGGTCAATGTAGGCTATGTGGATGGGAAAACCGTGTCCGTCTCTTTGCCCATCAAGGTGTTTGGCTTTACGAAGTCTGTGAGCATCAACGTCGGGGTGGAGAAGATAGAGGGCACCGACCTGTACTTGTCGTATGACGGCAAGATGGGTATCGACCTGCTTGTGTCGCCTGCCATCTCCTATGCCAAGCGGCTCGTGCCGGAGAAGGCTGGATGGGTGGAACAGAGGCCTGGCAACATCGTGAAACTGCGCCTTGGCGATCTCGACAAACTGCAGAAGGTGTTTGAAAAGGTGGCGCTGAGGACTATCCGCTTTGCTCCGGAGAGCATCGAGGCGGAAATCGCTTTGCTGTAGCTGCCTGGCGCTGATAGCGAAATATTGGTGTGGCGGGGGGCAGAAGTCCTCCGCCATTTTTGTTGCCGACGCCCAGTGGCGGGCTCATGCTGTTGCCCGCCCGCCGATCATCATCTTTTCATTTCTTCTTCCGCTGCTTTCCCAATGCGCGCCGCGGTCGTTGTATGAGAACCGCGTGTTGCCCGCCTGCGGCGGCAAAGGCTAACGCTCCATCATGTCATCATGCCGTAATGTCATCATGTCATCATGTCATCATGCCGTTAAGGATTTGTGGAATAGGCGTAAGCGAACGCTCCATCATGCCGTAATGCCATCATGTCTGCCTAAAATTTAACCTTTTTAAGCACGGTTTCTTATCTCAAACTTTCCACATGTGGAAAGTTTTGCTTATCTTTGCAGAAGACAAGCTGCACTCGGCAATTTGTAAGCAAGCTTACATTGCGCTCGTTTGCATTGTCTTTGCATAAGATAAGCTGCACTCGGCAATTTGTAAGCAAGCTTACATTGCGCTCGTTTGCATTGTCTTTGCATAAGATAAGCTGCACTCGGCAATTTGTGAACAAGTTCTCATTGCGCTCGTTTGCATTGTCTTTGTGCTATACAACAAAAGCTGATTGATATGGAGAACAAGAGTTTGGGAATGATAATACGCGAAGAGCGAAAAAAGAAGGGACTTACGCAAGCCCAGCTGGGTAAGCTTATTGGTCTGAAGGAGTCTCGCGTGTCAAAAATCGAGCATGGCGCGCCGATAACGCCAGAAGTAGCATCTTTCATACTCGGCAAGTTGGGGTCGGCATTGCAGATTCATGTTGTTGACAAAGTTGGTTTTAACCAAGAGGAAAGCGAATTTGTAGTGTCTGTTATCAACAACTTTGCAGATGAGAAGAAGATCCCTCTTACTCAGGCTTACAGCTACATTGTGACTTTCAAGGGGATGGACTTCCTGCGTCAATACCAAGACATTGAGAAGACGCTCAGCAATCATGAGATTGTCAATGATGTGTCACGTGTATGTGCAAATAATGGTGGTCGTCTATGATACTCTATCACGGCAGTAACCAATTGATAACCAAAATAGACTTGTCGAAGAGCAAGAACTTCAAAGACTTTGGTCGTGGCTTCTATCTGACTAAGGATTATGCGCGTGCAGTCGCCATGGCTCAAAGAACGACTGCCATTATGGGCGATGGGAGTCCGGAAGTGTCACCGTTCATCTTCAACCCATCAAGATGCCCCAGCGATGTTAGAATAAAGAAATTTGATGGTAGGACTGCGGAATGGGCTCTCTTTGTACTAAAGAACAGGGAAAAGGACCCTCTTCATACCTACAAGCATAACTATGACATTGTCATCGGTCCTGTTGCAGACTCACGTGTAGATGCCATTTTACAGGAGTATCGTAGGAGTTATGGCAATGCATACGGCAATAGTGCAAATCTCGTCAAGTTGGCAAAACTACTGAAATATCCCGGCCCAGAGTACATTCAATACTGCTTTTGTACAGAAAAAGGAATTAAACAATTAATACTAGACCTATGATTACAGATAAAAATGAAATAGAGAAATTGCTGTCAAGGCTGACAACTTACATTGCCAATAAGCTGCACCTGTCGACCATAGCTGCAGTCGGCGCGGTATGCATGTCAAAAGTAGCTAATGAATTGGCAGGAGGAAAAATGCCAGAAGGAACCACCTTCGAAGAATTATCGGAGAGATTACTCAAAGAAGTAACGATGGCGAGATAATAGGACGTTTGGATTTCTTGGTGTGAGCGTATCAGTCGATACGCTATTCTCGGTACCACTTTTTGTACCTCCTGCCTGGTACTGGAGTTTCACTTGCCTGGTACTGGAGTGTTAGTGTGCTTGGACTATAGTGTCACTTGCGTTCTACTGGATAGGTACTCAGCATACTTTTCTATTCTACCATTTTGTAGGGATTGTTTGGCAAGGTCTTGCCAAAGAAGCAAACTTGGATTGAATGATATACTCAACTCAGCATCGTTAGGTATATTGAAATCCAATGATGCCTTTGTAAAGCTCACACAAGTGGAGCATGAGGAGGACGGAGACTACTATCCATTCGCTACTTCATTTCCCGCAGATTGTCCAATGCGTATAGCGGAATGATGGTTATATGGCGCTCGGCATTGTCTGCTTGCGGGTCGGTGTAGGTGAATTCTCCGAAATTTTCAAATGAACAACGGATAGCTTCTGTAAGGCGTTTCTCTCTCATGAATTGCCATAGGCTCTTCATGCCACCCTGTGTGCCTGATTTTATTTCTATAGGTGTGACTTTGAGATGAAATGTGTCAAGATAGTCTATCTCGGCTATACTATTCCCACTTTTCTCCCAATAGAACATCTTTTGTCGCTGCACACATGGTTTGTTGCGCAAGAGTTCAAGGCCTGCCACCATCTCAACCAAGCCCCCCTTGTTGACAAGATCTTGTGGACTGCCAGTCATGATTAGCTCCACAAGGTGCTGCGCAAGATTTCCTTCAAGTTGCAAAACAGAAAGAAGAAGTCCAGAGTCAAGCAACAGAATCTTCATGTTTTTCTCGTTCGCTTCTGCATCAAGTGGAATGCCATTCCCCGAGGTGGCGATGACGGGAACGACGAGGCCGGCAAGTGTCAGAAGTCGGACTGCTTCTCTGATTTGTGAACTTCTGTAGTCCGCGGAAATCTGCTTGAATGTGATTTTTTCTCCTGGCTGATGGCAGATGCCGTGCAGCGTTGTCCTTAGCAGGTCAGGAGAGACTCTTTTCTTGTATTTGCTAAAGTCGTCCTCGTATGTCAAGATAATATCTTCTTGTATATGACTACATTGGTTGAAGTTGTGTGTCTTTATCCATGCCAGCACAGCCTCGGGCATTCCACCTACCAAAAGGTATATGCGAAAATATTCTATTAGTTTTTCGTGAAAAGCTGCATCCAAGGGATGCTGGCTGTCAGCTTGCTTTTTCATGCTTATCAATCCGTTTTCATTGTTCGCATTCAAAAACTCATCAAATGTCATCGGATACATGAACAAAGTATGTATGCGCCCTACACCAAATGTAGGTAGCTCTTGAAGCGTGAACTCCAGTAAAGATCCAGCTGCAATGACATGTAGCCCAGGATAGTCTTCTTTGAAGAAGCGCAATGCCATTATTGCTTCTGGACATTCTTGTATCTCGTCAAGAAACAGAAGAGTTTTGCCTTCTTCTATTGGAACGTTGATATATATTGCAATCTTTTGGACAATCAAGCGTATGTCAATATCTCCTTGGAAGAATATTTTGACAGTTTTGTGACGTTCAAAGTTTACCTCAGCAAAAAACTGGAATTCTTTTCCAAAATGTCTTACTGCAGAGGACTTGCCTACTTGTCGGGCACCTCTAAGCAAGAGTGGTTTTCTCATCGGATTGTCCTTCCACTCCAAGAGCTCTACGTCTATATTTCTTTGTATATATTCTTGCATGGCGAGAAGTGATTAAAAATCAGGTGCAAAGATAAGATAATTGCTCAATTCCGACAAATAATTCGCGGGAATTTGCTCAATTCCGACTAATAATCTGCTGCAAAATGCTCAATTCCGACAAATAACGTGGTCTGATGCAGGTTTTGTTTCAGCCTCTTTTTACTTTTCTTTCCAGTGGTGACACTCTTTGGCACAGCTGGTGTGTAACTTTGCCGACGTAAACAAAAAAACGACTGTGGCAGACTAAGGCTGGGACCGGCGGCGTGAGGATTTCATCAGTGAACCATCATGGACTTGCAGGGATAAAAACTTCTCCATACCTTTGTCTTGCCAATTGGTCTAAAAACGAAATAGCTATGTTAAGAGGATGGAGTAAATTTGTCTGCAACGAATGCGGACACAAGTTTGTGGGCATGGACTTCGAATACCAATGCACGACCCTGTCAGCGCCGCTGAAATGTCCGGCGTGCGGCAGTTGGCACACCCGTCCTGCCTGGTCGTGGTGGCAGAAATGGGTGTACAAGGAGATTTGGAAGACCCAGGATGAGTATCGAAACAAAACAGAAGAGCAATAATATATGAAAGACGGAGTATTCTTTCGTCCTTTCGTCGGAGCGTCATACGCTGGCGGAGGACTGTTTGGCAAGCGCATCATGGTGCTTGGCGAGAGCCACTACTGCGACGAGGGCTGCGCCGACTGCGGCAGCTGCCTGCGCCATCGGGAGTGCATGGAGTTTACCAGCGGCGTAGTGGAGCAATATCTCGACCGGGGCGTGGAGCGGCAGAGGTGGATGCAGACGTTGCTGAAGTTTGAGCGTTCGCTCGTGGGCTGTGAGACCGATCAGGCGCAGAGTCAGCGGATATGGCAGTCGGTGGTGTTCTACAATTATCTGCAAGTGGCCATGGGCGGCCCGCGCGAGGCTGGCACCGCCGCGCAATACCGCCAGGCTGGCGAGGTCCTTTTCGACGTGATGGAAAAATACCAGCCCGAATGCCTCATCGTATGGGGCAACCGCCTGTGGGACAAACTGCCCGGCGAGCGTTGGACTGATGGGGAGGACATCGTCGTGGACGGCTGTCGCACGGCCACGGGCACCTACTCCTTGGCAAGCGGCAGGACGGTGAGGGCGATGGCGGTAAACCATCCCTCGGTGGGCTACTCGTGGGACTACTGGCACCGGGTGATAGCAAACTTCTTGAAATAATGGGCTACAGGGTATGGACAAGCGAATGAGATTCTTCGCCTGGCTGATAGGCCAGCTCGAACGCAGGCGCATGACGTATGAGGAGATAGCTGCCGCATGGCTGGAGGCTGCGGCCAACGCTCAAGGCAAGTCGCTGGAGAAGCGCACGTTTCACCGCCATCGCGACGAAATAGAGCAGATGTTTGGCATCAAGGTGGAGTGTAGCGGCAGGAGCGGCGGCTATCGCTACTATCTGAAGAAAGACAGCGTGAAGTGTGACGATGTCACGGAGTGGCTGCTCAGCTCCCTGCGGCTGGCCTCGCTGGGCGATATGCTGCAATACCACACCAAGGTGATGCTCGACCCTGCGCCACGCAACTCAGAATTGCTCGACGACATCCTCAGAGCCATCGACAAGCAATATCGGCTGAGGTTTAGCTACACCACGGCCTACGGGGTGGAGACGTCCGTCGCCTTGACGCCCGCTTTTGTGAGGTTCTTCAAGCAGCGTTGGTACGTCATCGGCGTGAACGAGAAAGAGCAGGTGCGCTGCCTGCCGTTCGACCGCATCTCCTTGATGTATGAGGAGTGCACAAAGCGTCCTCTGTCGCCCAAACAGAAGCAGATGCTCACGCCCGACAACTACTACGATGGTTGCTTTGGCATCATGCGCATGGAGGACGAGCCGATAGAGAACGTGCGCCTGCGCGTGTTCTATCCCGAGTACAACTACCTTGAGGAGGTGCCGCTGCACGAGAGCCAGCAGAAGGTGGGCCAGTCGGCCGACGGCCTCTACCGCGAGTATACGCTCCGTGTGCGCCCCACCCGCGATTTTCTGCAGGAACTGCTGTGGCACGGACGCAACCTGATGGTGTTGAAGCCGGAAAGTCTTCGGCAGAAGATGATAGCCATCCTGCAAGACATGACCAAGAGCTACGAGACGGGCGAGTGTACGAACGGGGAGTGAGCAAGCCTTTTCCCACTCATACCTCTCTCCTTGTGCTTCCTTCTCCTTTAGGTCTTCTCCTTCAGGCTTCCTTCTCCAGGCTTCCCCTTTCCAAGCCTTTCCTCCTTCGGGCCTCCCTTCTCCAGGTCATCGACTATCGTCTATTCCATAGATGGTAGTCGATGACCTGGTTGTCTTCTTGACGAGCCGCCTGGTGGTTGTCTGTCTGCTCCCTGCCTTCGGCTTCCTCTGCATCCTGGTGGCTGCGCACGAAGAGCGAGACTGCCACCATTGCGGCCAGGGCCATGACGAGCGCGGCGAGTTTTCATATTTTGTTCTTTGATCGTCTTTGCAGTGTGAAGACTGGTGCTTTTGTTGATGTTCCAACGGAGCATCCCCTTCTTTTCTGCCGTTATGAGCCTTTTCTATGCTTGCCGTGTCAGCATGGCGAGGAGGATGGACTGTGGCGCGTTGCTACACTCCCTGCCGACTGTTGCAGGGGCTTAGCGCGAGCCGCCAACGGCAGTCCCTTTCCTTGCCGGTCAGCACGACTTTTATTCCGCTTGTCTTGTAGTCTATACTGGCACGTTGCGAGTATGAATAGACAGATGCAAAGTTATGAATTGTTCTTGAAAAACGTGCAGGGATAACTGAAAAAGAATGCTCCGATTTTGTTTTTATTGCACTTTTTGCATCGCCGCGCGGCCGTGGGTGTAATCTGAGCTTTACCCCCCCCCGCGAGAACCGCGTTTTTGCTGGTTGTCTGGTGGGTGCTCCAGGGTGGCGTGCGAGCGGTGATGTTGTTGTCTTGCAGTCTCGTGGCGTGTTCCGCTACCTTGCCGAAGGTTGCTGATGACCACACTTAGTGATAACTAAAGGTCGCGCTGGATTGTTTGTTTCCTCTGCGTGCTGACCAATGGCTACTCGTAGTTGTCCACGGGCGTGGAGCCCATGTTCACGGTGAGCGTGCCGCCCTGGGCGAAGCGTTGGAAGGGGATGCGTGGAGTGGTCAGTCGCGTGCCGTCGAGGGAGAAGCGCTGCACGTACTCGTTATGGCGGCTGTTGTCCACGGCCTGGATGACAAACTGGCCTCCGGGGTAGTAGCGCGGGTGCAACTGGATGGTCACGCGGTCGAAGATCGTGCTGCCCAGGCCCAGTGAGGGCTGGAGGTCGTCGAGTCCCTTCACGTCGAAAAGACCGATGGAGGAGACGGCGTACCAGGCCCCCAGCATTCCCTGGTCCTCGTCCTGTCCGTAGCCGTAGCCGTGGATGCCGTCCGTACCATAGAACTCGTTGAGGATGGCGCGCACCCAGTGTTGCATCCTCGACGGGCGTCCCGACTCATTGAAGAGCCAAGAGATGTGGAGCGAAGGCTCGTTGCCCTGGTTGTAGAGCGTGCGCAGTCCGGCAAACGCCTCTACCTCCGTGCCTCCGCTGAAGATGCGCCGCTGCGAGAGTGTGAAGATGCTGTCGAGGCGCACGTTGAAGACCTCGGTCCCCACCTTGGCGATCATCGCCTGCGGGTCGTGGGGCACGTAGAAAGTGTATTGCCACGCGTTGCCCTCCTGGAATCCGCGCCACACCTCCAGCGGGTCGAAGTTCTCGACGAAGGTACCGTCGTCGTAGCGCGGCCGCACGAAGTTGCACGTCGAGTCGTAGAGGTTCTCCCAGCCGTGCGACAGGCCCATCAGCCGATCGTAGTCGGCCTCTTTGCCCAAGGCCCGGGCCAGCTGCGCCACGGCGTAGGCACTGTAGCTATACTCCATCGTGTGGGACGCCGAGAAGTTGTAGAGTCCCCCATCCGCAGCATGAACGTGGGGCACGTAGCCCAGGCGCAGGAAGTCCTTGGTGTCGGCCTTGCCAGCTCCCCGCGGGCGGTCCTCCCATCCCAGTTCGTTCTTCAGACAGGCCTCGTAGGCCAGCGGCAGGTCGAAGTCGCGTATGCCCGCCATATAGGCCGCCACAATCATGTTGCTCAGCTGATTGGTGCCCACGCCCGAGACGAAGCGGCTGCAGGCCAGTCCGTCGGCCAGCCAGCCACAGTCCTTGTAGACCTGCAGGTGGCTGCTGATATAGTCGCTCATGTGGTCGGGATAGGCCATCACCCAGAGCTGCGTCAGTCCCCACTGTGCGCCCCACATGGCGTCGGTGTTGTAGAGGTTGAAGGCCGGACGCCCCTCCTTCGTCGGCAGGTGGCCCACCGTGCCGTCGTGCTTCGGATAGTCGCCGGAGACGTCGCTGCAGACGCCGCGACCCAGCAGCGCATGGTAGAGGCCCGTGTAGAACTTCACTTTATCCTCCCTGCGGTCTGTCTCGACGCGGATGCGCCCCAGCATCTCTTCCCATTGGCGCGCCGACTCTTCCCTGGCCTCGTCGAAGGTCAGCGTCCGCGCCTCGGCCAGCCGATTCTGCCGTGCGTTCTCCACGGAGGTGTAGGAGATGCCCACCTTCACCGTTACCTGCTCGCCCTCCTTCGTGGCGAAGGAGAGGTAGGCTCCCGCGCCCTCGCCGCGCGCCTCTCTCACCTGCCGATGGATGGTGGCGTCGTGGAAGGTGCCCCAGCGCTTCGGTCGCTTGCTGGTCGAGGCCGAGAAATAGATAGGCACGGTCGCCCCAGGCTGGTAAGCCTTGACGTATTCAGGATAGGTGACGACGTAGCCCTCGATTGTGCCGTCGTCGAGGATGCGCACCTCGGCGTCCTTCACGGCGCCGCTTTCTCCCATACGGTGGCCGATGTCGAAGATGAGGTGGCTCTCCTTCGATTTGGGGAATGTGTAGCGCTGCAAGGCGACGCGCTGCGTGGCTGTCATCTCTGCCCTAATGCCATAGTCCCGCAGCAGGACGCTGTAGTAGCCCGCCGTCGCTACCTCGTCGTCGTGGCTGAAGTGGGAGCGGTAGCCCTTTTGTATGCCCGCCTCCGTGGTGTCTCCGGGCACGGTGATGAGGCGCCCCGTGGTGGCCATGACGCTGATGCCGCCCACCTGGAACTCATGGGTGCAGGGAAAACTCTCGATTGATTGGTCGCGATAGTCGTAGCCCGTGGCCTGCCAGCCGTCCACGTTGCCGTAGTGGCCGTTGGTGGAGGGTCCGGGTTTGGCCATGCCGAAGGGCAGTGCGCCGGGCGCGAAGTGGAAGTAGCGACAGTGGGCCGTGCCGATGCGCGGCTCCACATATTGTCTCAGACCGTCTTGGCTCTGCGCCAGGACCGACGTGGAGAGAGCCCATAGCGCGGTGGCGAGCAGGGCGAGGAGGAAGATACGTTTCATCTATTTGGTGGTGTCGTTGGTTGGTGATGGTTGAAATTGACGTTGCAAAAGTAGCAAAAAAGGAGTGATTGCGCAAATGATGCTAAAGAAAAAAGTAAGTAAGAGAGACGATAAAAGATGAGGAAAAATAGCATAGTAAACGTTTAAACGTGTTTTTGAAGAAAAAAGACCGTTCGCAGCGTGTTGGTATGAAGAAAAATGACTAACTTTGCAAGAGAAGCCAGCCCTCATGGCACGAGCTTCCCAACAAACAATTATACCTGAACGTTATGCAGAAATATGCTGAATACATCAAGGAGATAGAGATCGACTCGCTCTGGAGCGGCAAGAAGCACGTCTGCTGGGAGTTGCACCGACAGGTCAACATCCTGAGCGGCATCAACGGTGTGGGAAAGAGTACCATTCTCAACAAGGTGGTGCGGAGCCTGGCCCGTGGCGGCGAGTTGCCGAGCCATCCCGTCAAGGGGGTCCGCCTGCGTGTGGTGCCTGAGGAAGCACGCTGGGTACGTTTCGACATCATCCGGTCCTTCGACCGCCCGCTGATGAGTACGGAGATAACGGACAAGATCGACGCCTCCCTCGTCACCGAACTCGACTGGCAGATCTACAAACTGCAGCGGAAGTATCTCGACTACCAGGTCAATATCGGCAACCGCATGATCCAGGCCCTGCAGAAGGCCACACCCGAGGCTGCCGAGGAGGCCCAGCGCATCAGCCAACCGAAGCGGAAGTTCCAGGATCTCATCGACGACCTCTTCTCCGAGACAGGCAAGAAGATCGTGCGCACGGAGAATGAAATTCGCTTCGAACAGATCGGCGAGACGCTCATGCCTTATCAACTCTCCAGCGGCGAGAAGCAAATGCTGGTCATCCTGCTTACCGTGCTCATCGAGGACGGGCAAAACTACGTGCTCTTCATGGACGAGCCCGAGGTGAGCCTCCACGTCGAATGGCAGAAACGGCTCATCGACCTGATACTCGAACTCAACCCCAACGTACAGATCATCCTCACCACCCATAGTCCCGCTGTCATCATGAACGGCTGGCTCGACAACGTGACGGAGGTGTCGGAGATAACGGAGGACGAATAATAGGGAAGGCTGCGATATGGCAAAACGGCTGAAAGACAATATCACCTCCGACTACGTCACTGCCTCCAACCGCCTCAACGGGCGCAAGGCGAGGCGCAGGATCGTGGCCTACGTTGAGGCCTACGACGATGTCTTCTTCTGGCGCATGGTGCTTGCCCGCTACGAGAACGAGCATCGCTACTTCGAGGTGATGCTACCCACGCGCAAAAAACTCTCGCGCGGCAAGAAGTCGGTGCTGACGAGCCTGCTGCTCCACGGCACGGGCAAGGACATGCTGGCCTGCGTCGATGCCGACTACGACTACCTCCTCCAGGGGCGGACGGAGGACTCGAAACAGGTCTGCGACAATCCTTACGTCCTCCACACCTACGTCTATGCGATAGAAAACTACCAGTGCTACGGACCGAGCCTCCACGATATGTGTGTCTCTGTGACCCTCAACGACCGCAAGACCTTCGACTTCGACGCCTTCCTGCGCCGCTACAGTCAGATCATTTACCCCCTCTTTCTGTGGAACATCTTCTTCTATCGGAGGAGGAAGAACAACCTCTTCACCATTGCCGACTTCAACAATGTCGTGGCTCTCGGCGCCTTTTCTACGGGCAAGGCCTCCGTCCTGCTTGACAACCTGCAGCGCAAGGTCAACCGCAAGCTCGCTGCCCTGCGCAAGGGCAATCCGGGGACGAAGGAGAAGCTCAGTGAATTGTCGCGCGACCTGTGCCGACTGGGTGTCACGCCCGAGACCACCTATCTCTACATCCAGGGCCATCATCTCTTCGACGGTGTCGTCGTGCCGATGATGCAGAAGGTCTGCGACCAGCTCATCCGCTCCCGTGAAAATGAGATCAACCGTCTGGCGGTCCACAACACGCAGCGCCTCAACGAGTTGTCCTGCTACGACCATAGCACGGTCGATATCGTGCCGACGCTCCGCCGCAACATGGGCTTCATGCAGTCGGAACCCTACCGTCGCCTGCTCTCCGATGTGGAGCGTTGTCTGAAATTGGGAGAAGTCAAGGTCAAGTCCGCCAAGCACGAGGACAACCCCGCCGAGGTCAAGCCCGCCCCCACCAAGGTAGAGACTAAGCCTGTAGGGGTAAAGCCCGAGACTACCGAGGTAAAGCCCGCCGAGGATAAAATCCCGCTCGTCGAGGCTGAGAATGAGAAAGAGGAGTTGGGACAATAACAAGCAATGATCAAAACACCCCAGTCGCTCCATTTATCGGATGAACCAAAAGAAAAACAAGGAAAAGTTTGGCCCACTAAGCTAAAAACCGTATCTTTGTGCCAATGAAAAAGCAAGGAATCAATCCCGTCAATTGGAGCAAGAATATCATCATCGTCGATGCCGATTTCGTCGATCACGTCGCCTTCGACCTGATAGTCAACTTTGAACGCATGTTGGGGCGTCGTATCCCCCAGGCCGACCTCAGTCAATGGCTGGTGGACGTCGCCCTCGATGGACGCCTTCGCCCGGGCGACCACGAGACCCAGGTCGTGTTGCTCCACGACCGCAAGACCCCGAAGCTCCTCCATTTCTCCCCCGCCGACTATGAGTCCGAACTCGACGGCAAGGCCTTCCGCTCAGAACAGTTGGGCGAGTTTATCATCAACTGCATCGCCACGGGCGAGGAGGGACAGGCGAAAGGTCCCGTGCTGGCCGACTTGGTCCGCCTCTTGCTCTCGGAAGAGGAAGTGACGCGCCTGATGATAGTCCCCGATGGCAGTGACTCCTCGCTCTGGCAGGAGTTGCGCCAGGCCCTCCGCGATGTCGATGACGAGAAGAAGCACGTCACGCTCTTCACCATGCAGCCCACGCAGACTGCCGGCTGCCGCGAGGAAATGCTCGGATTCTCTCTCATGGACGCCCTCGGCATCACCCAGGCAGAGATAGACCAAAAGATGAAATAACAAGATAAAACGAAACATAGAATGAGCAGAGTATTAATGATCGGCGCGGGTGGCGTGGCTACCGTCGCCGCCTTCAAGATTGCGCAGAACACGGACGTCTTCACCGAGATGATGATCGCAAGCCACCATGTGGAGAAATGCGACCGGCTCGTGAAGGCCATCCACGACAAAGGCTACAAGATGGACATCCAGACGGCCGAGGTCGATGCCGACAACGTGGAGCAGTTGAAGACCCTTATGTCGAGCTACAAGCCCGAATTGGTCATCAACCTCGCCCTGCCGTATCAGGACCTCACCATCATGGAGGCCTGTCTGGCCTGCGGCTGCAATTACCTCGACACCGCCAACTATGAGCCCAAGGGCGAGGCCCACTTCGAGTACAGTTGGCAGTGGGCCTACCGTGAGCGCTTCGAGCAGGCGGGCCTCACAGCCATCCTCGGTTGTGGTTTCGACCCGGGTGTCTGCAGCATCTTCACGGCCTATGCCGCCAAGCACTACTTCGACGAGATCCACTACCTTGACATCGTCGATTGCAACGCTGGAGACCATCACAAGGCCTTCGCCACCAACTTCAATCCGGAGATCAACATTCGCGAGATCACGCAGAAGGGCCTCTACTACGAGGATGGCAAATGGCTCGAGACAGACCCGCTGGCCGTCCACAGGACGCTCAACTATCCCAACGTGGGACCGCGCGAGAGCTACCTCATGCACCACGAGGAGCTGGAGAGCCTCGTGCTCAATTTCCCGACCATCAAGCGCGGTCGCTTCTGGATGACCTTCGGACAGCAGTATCTCACCTATCTCGACTGTATCATGAACCTTGGTATGGGACGCATCGACGAGGTGACCTACGAGGCACCGCTCGCCGATGACCCGACGAAGAAGGTGAAGGTCAACATCGTGCCGCTGCAGTTCCTCAAGGCCGTCCTCCCCAATCCGCAGGACCTCGGCGAGAACTACGAGGGCGAGACTTCCATCGGATGCCGTATCCGTGGCATCAAGGACGGCAAGGAGCACACCTACTACGTCTATAACAACTGCAAGCATCAGGAGGCCTACAAGGAGACGGGTATGCAGGGCGTGAGCTACACGACGGGCGTCCCGGCCATGATCGGTGCGAAACTCTTCTTGGAGGGCGTCTGGAAGAAGCCTGGCGTGCACAACGTGGAGGAGTTCGATCCGGATCCCTTCATGGAGCTGCTCAACACGCAGGGATTGCCCTGGCACGAGGAGTTTGACAAGGACTTGGAGTTGTAATCATCCCTTTTCTCTCCCCCTGCTTCGCCGAAGACCCTCCGTGGCTTCCGGTCAAGCAGGGGAGGAGGGAGGTTTAGCAAGATAACACATAGAAAAAAATATGGCAAAGAAAGAAGATGCCGCGCAGGACCCGAAGGCCGACAAGATGAAGGCCCTTCAGGCAGCGATGGCCAAGATAGAGAAAGATTTCGGCAAGGGTTCCATCATGCGCATGGGCGATGAGCATGTGGAGCCCGTCGATGTGATCCCCACGGGCAGCATTGGCCTCAATGCAGCCCTGGGCGTGGGCGGCTATCCCCGTGGCCGTATCATCGAGATCTACGGACCAGAATCTTCTGGTAAGACGACGCTCGCCATCCACGCCATTGCCGAGGCACAGAAGATGGGCGGTGTGGCCGCCTTTATCGATGCGGAGCACGCCTTCGATCGCTTCTATGCCCAGAAGTTGGGTGTAGATGTCGATAACCTCTGGATCTCGCAGCCCGACACGGGAGAGCAGGCCCTGGAGATCGCCGACCAGCTCATCCGCTCCTCCGCCATCGACATCCTGGTGGTGGACAGCGTGGCGGCACTGACTCCGAAGAAGGAGATCGAGGGCGACATGGGCGATAGCAGCGTAGGACTCCAGGCGCGCCTGATGAGCCAGGCACTGCGCAAACTGACGGGTACGATCTCGAAGACCAACACCTGCTGCATCTTCATCAACCAGCTGCGCGAGAAGATCGGCGTGATGTTCGGCAGTCCCGAGACCACCACGGGTGGCAACGCCCTGAAGTTCTACTCCTCCGTCCGACTGGATATCCGCAGGATCTCCTCCATCAAGAATGGCGACCAGGTCATCGGCAACCAGGTCCGCGTCAAAGTGGTCAAGAACAAGGTGGCGCCGCCCTTCCGCAAGACGGAGTTCGACATCATGTTCGGTGAGGGCATTTCCAAGGCCGGTGAGATTATCGACTTGGGTGTGACCTACAATATCATCAAGAAGAGCGGTAGCTGGTTTAGTTACAAGGACACGCGCCTGGCGCAGGGCCGCGACGCCACGAAGCGACTGCTCCAGGACAATCCCGAACTCTGCGAGGAGCTGGAAGCGCTCATCATGCAGGCCATAACCAATCCTTCCGAGGAGCAGAAGGTTGCAGCGAGCACAGCGTCCAAAACCAACGACGGCGACAGTATCGAAGGCAGCGAGGCCTAATATAGAATAGCCGCAGGCGGCTATGATATAGAAAAAAGGGGATTGAAAGCAATTGCTTCCCATCCCCTTTTTTGGTCCCTGGCCCTCAGGCCAAAGAATTTATCTGTCAGCCTGGAAGAGCGGATCCTCCGGCATCACCATGATCGGCTTCTGCTGCTCGGCCTTGATGATCTCCTCGGAGCAGTACTTCTTGTTGACCACCAGGCGGAACATGAAGTTCTCAAACCACTCGTTGGTCATGATCAGGCAACCGCCCTGACCGTAGCTGGCGCCCCAGCTGTTCTCCACCTTCCATTTCTTCGGCTGGCCGTTCTCGTCGAGATCGACGGCCACGAGCGTCATGGCGTGGGTGGAACCGCTATCGAAGGTGCTGATACGGTCGGCCTTGTCCATGGGGAAGGTTGTTCCGTAGAGCGATCCGTAGTCGTAGTTGTCCATGGCGAGGTAGCCGCGCTTGCGGTCAAGCTGCTTGCCTACGTCGTAGCTGGAGTACATCTTCGTGCTGTCCTTGAGTGAGGCGATGGCGAGTTTGGCAATCTCCTCCACGGGCAGGTTGAGATACTTCCAGTTGTGGCCGTCGTAGGTGTGGCGGTCATACTCCACCTCGTAGGTCTTCCAGTAGGGACGGCGCGGGTCGTTCATCACCATCACGAAGGTGCCGTTGAGCGGATGGCCCACGGTCTCGTCGTAGAACTCCTTCGGGGTGTACTTGCGGGGCTTGCCCACGGTCTTGCCGTTCTTGTCCTTGAAGGCGTAGGTAAACTCCTTCACCGGGTTGCCCAGCGAGACGGTCAGCATGTGATAGACCGTGCCGAGCATCTCAGTCTTGCGGGCCTGAATGTCGCGCTTCGACTTCTTGGCAGCCACCATCTTGCGCAGTTCCAAACCAAACTCGCGCAACTTCGAGGAGATCAGCTCCGCCATACGTGAGGTGTTCTCTGCGGAGTAGGGCTCCGGCATGGCCTCCATCGGCACGACACCATACTTCTCAGCCAGGTCGGCAGCACCACAGAACGTACCGCCGTCATTGAGCGGATTTTTGAAGAAGAACTGCACGCGCTGGTCGTCAATGGGTTTATCGGCGCAGTCGATCACGCCCTGCAGCATCAGGTTGGCCTTCTCCAGCTGGTCGTAGAAGGAGAGATAGACCTGACTGTACTCCACGCGGATGCTGTCCTTGTGCAGACGGGCGAAGTTGGCACGCAGCACGTTGAGGCCCGAGAACAGCCAGCAGCGTCCCGAACTCTTCTGGTTGTGGATGCTCTGTGCGGGGGTCTCCACGCTGAAGTAGGTGTCCAAACGGCCCTGCTCCTTGAAGTTCAAGGCCAAGTCGTCGATCTTGTTGGTTGCCAGCGCATTGCTGATCACGCGGTCACTACTCTGAACGCCATTGCGCTCGATCTGTGTGAGCATCTCGCTGGAGATGCCGCCACCCTTGGTCGGCGTCTGCGCATGGCCCTGCATCGTGAGGCAGAGAAGAGCCGCCGCTAAAATTTGGTTCTTTCTCATACTTTGGTTGGTTGTTTCCCCGCCCCACATCCGCACTTGCCGATGGGGGCGGGGGGATAGATATTAGGATTTGCTATTTTATTGTATTTCTCAAAATCGTGTTGTTTCTCTCTCAAAGCCGTTAGGTCCCTTGAGTCTCTGGCCCCGAAGTCCTACTTCTCGAGGTCGTAGGCGTGCTTCGGGTAGTCGATGGTGTAGTGGAGTCCGCGACTTTCCTTTCGCTCGATGGCCTGTCGTGTGATGAGGTAGCCGACGTTGATCATGTTGCGTAGCTCGCAGATGTCCTTCGTCGCCTTCACGCGTTTGAAGAGTGCTTCCGTCTCCTCATAGAGCAAGTCGAGGCGGTCCCATGCGCGCTTCAGTCGCAGGTTGGAGCGGACAATGCCGACATAGTTGGACATCACCTGTCCCACCTCCTTGATGCTCTGTGTGATGAGCACTTTCTCCTCGTTGGTCATCGTGCCCTCGTCGTTCCACTCCGGCACACGGTCGTTCCAGTCGTAGCCGTCCACCACCTGCAGGCTGTGCTTGGCTGCCGCGTCCGCATAGACCACGGCCTCTATCAGCGAGTTGCTGGCCAGTCGGTTGCCACCGTGCAGTCCCGTGCAGGAACACTCGCCCAGGGCATAGAGACGATGGATGGAACTCTCGCCGTTGAGATCCACCTTGATGCCGCCACACATATAGTGGGCCGCCGGGCGCACGGGGATCATCTCCTTCGTGATGTCAATGCCGATGCTGAGACATTTCTGGTAGATGTTGGGGAAGTGCTGGCGCGTCTCCTCCGGGTCCTTGTGGGTCACGTCGAGGCAGACATGGTCCAGGCCGTGCGTCTTCATCTCCTTGTCGATGGCCCGCGCTACGATGTCGCGGGGGGCCAGGGAGAGGCGCTCGTCATATTTCTCCATGAAGGTCTCACCCGTGGGCAATTTCAGAATGCCGCCGTAGCCGCGCATAGCCTCGGTGATGAGGTAGGCCGGATGGGTCTCACCCGGATGGTAGAGCGACGTGGGGTGAAACTGTACGAACTCCATGTCCTTCACCGTGCCCTTGGCGCGATAGACCATGGCCTCGCCGTCGCCCGTAGCGATGATGGGATTGGTCGTCGTCTGATACACCGCTCCGCAACCGCCCGTACACATCAGCGTCACGCGGCTCAGATAGGTGTCCACCTTCTGGGTCTCCGGATTGAGCACGTAGGCTCCGTAGCATTCGATGTCGGGCGTGCGCCGCGTCACCTCAACGCCGAGGTGGTGCTGCGTGATGATCTCCACAGCGAAGTGGTTCTCCTTGATCTCGATGCGTGGATGGTTGCGGCAGGCCTCCATCAGGGCGCGCTGGATCTCGGCACCTGTGTCGTCGGCATGGTGCAGGATGCGAAACTCGCTGTGGCCGCCCTCGCGGTGGAGGTCAAAACTGCCGTCCTCCTTGCGGTCAAACTGGGTGCCCCATTCGACCAGCTCCTGGATCTGTGCCGGCGCGTTGCGCACCACCTGCTCCACGGCTTTGCGGTCGGAGATATAGTCACCTGCTATCATGGTGTCCTTGATGTGCTTGTCAAAGTCATCTACGGCGAGGTTCGTCACCGAAGCCACACCGCCCTGCGCGAACGAGGTGTTGGCCTCGTCGAGCGTCGTCTTGCAAATCATGCAAACCCTTCCCTTATGCGCCTTGGCTATCTTCAAGGCATAGCTCATTCCGGCGATACCAGCGCCGATGATCAGGAAATCGTATTTATGAATCATTTCTAAGCAAACAGTTGTGCTCCCTATGGGGAGCGGAATAACGTTTCGCCCGCAAAATTACTCATTTATTGGCAGATGGGCGAATGTTTCTCCCGATTTTTGTGCTTAGTTCCTTTGTGACGGCAGGAAGTTGCATGTTTTTTGAGAATTTATCGCCCAAGGCAAGGTGTAGATCTATTTTTCTTGGATCGAAATGGGAGTGGCTCCCCATTTTTTTCGTACCTTTGCAGTCGAACTATGACAAGAGTATTTCATCATCGACTCACGCTGGGCGAACTGTGCGGCATCCTGCTCCTCGCCCTTGCCTCGCTCTATTGCTTTTGGTTCGGCACGTGCCCCATGGCTGTGCTTGGCGCGCTGCTTGTGGCCGTGGCCGTGCGGGGCATCGACCGTGGCATCCATACCGACTATGTCCTCGACGACGACCAACTGACCACGCAGAGCGGCAGGATAGGGCGCCAACGGGGACAGGCCATCCCATTGCAGACCATCACGGCGCTTCGCCGTATGCCCCGCCACCTGCTCACGGGCAGCTATGTGATGGTGGAGCATGGCGACCACAACATCAGTATCTTCACCCCGGAGAACGAAGCTTCGTTTGTCGAGGCAGTCGGCAAGCGTGTCTCTCTTGCCAAGAACACTTGCCAAGAAAAAGAAACAGAATCTTAATCTTAAAAACCTAAAAAAACAATGACAAGTATTCGTAGAAAACTTTTCTTCCTTTTGGCCGCCCTGCTGGCTCTGCCCATGCAGGCGCAGGTCAATCTCGTCTATGTTGACAGTGCCCGCGTGGCTCGTCTCCTGGCCGAGGACGCCGGGCTGGTGGCAGCACCCGTCGCCGAAGTGGCCGACACCGACACGGTTCCTTTGGCGGACCGTCCCGTCGTAGCCGATGGCGCCGATTTCGACCGCCTTTGGACCGATAGTTTTGCCGACCGCATGGCCGCCATCATCGAGGATCCACTACTTCAAAGCACCCAAATGGCGGTGATGGTCTGGGACCTCAGTGCCGACCAGTGTGTCTATCGCTTCAACGAGGCCCAGCGGATGCGCCCGGCCTCCGTCCAGAAGTGTGTCACCGCCATCACGGCCCTAGACCGCCTGGGCGTGGACTATCAGTTTTCCACGCGCCTCTACTGCCGTGGTGACATCGACTCCACGGGCGTGCTCCACGGTTCGCTCTATTGTGTCGGTGGCATGGACCCCCTCTTTGGCGACGCCAATATGCGCGCCTTCGTCCGTGCGCTGCGTGAAAAAGGCATCCGCCGTATCACGGGCGACCTGCTGGCCGACAAGTCGATGAAGGACGACAAACCGATGGGAGAGGGCTGGTGCTGGGACGACGACGATAGCAATCCGCCGCTCTCGCCCCTGCTTTATAACCGTCGTGACCGCTTCCTGACCGAACTCTCTTCGCGCCTGCGAGCGGCCGGCATTGTCCTGGAGGGAACGCTGGGCAACGCCACGCTCCCCGCAGGATCCACGCTGCTGGCCGAGGAGACCCACGACCTCAAGCGGGTGTTGCAGCGGATGATGAAGAAGAGCGATAACCTCCATGCCGAGTCGGTCTTCTACCAGTTGGCCAAGAGCACGGGTGTGCGGCGTGCAGGTGCGCACCAGGGCCGACAGGTGATCAACCAGGTGGTGCGTGCGGCAGGCCTTGATCCTGCGCAGTACTACGCGGCCGATGGTTGTGGCCTCTCGCTCTACAATTATGTCACGGCCGACCTCCTCGTCCACCTCTTGCGCCTCAACTACCATAACACGGAGGCCTACGAGGCCCTGCTTCCCACGCTGCCCATCGCCGGACGCGACGGCACGCTCCGCAAGCGGCTTCGTGGCACGGCGGCCGATAGCAATGTGCGGGCCAAGACGGGCACGGTGACGAGTGTCAAGACGCTTGCAGGATTCTGCACGGCCAGCAATGGCCACCGCCTGGCCTTCTGCATCCTCAACCAGGGGACCATCCGCGCCAGCCAGGCCAATGGACTGCAGGACCGCATCTGCCGGGCGATGTGTGAGTAGGATCGATAATAACTTTCAGAAACCATCAACCAAATACCCTATATATAATGACTAAGATCGTAGAAAGAATAGCCGCGCTCCGCCAGGTGATGGAGCGCGAGGGACTGGGGGCTTTCATCTTCCCCAGCACAGATGCACACAATAGTGAGTATGTCGCCGACCACTGGAAGGGTCGCGAGTGGATCTCAGGCTTCAATGGTTCGGCTGGCACGGTCGTCGTCACGATGGATGCTGCCGCGCTCTGGACCGACTCCCGCTACTTCCTTGCTGCCGAGGAGCAACTCCGCGGCACGGGTATCATGCTGATGAAACTCAAGGTGGAGGGCACGCCGACGATCACCGACTGGCTGGCCGAACAACTTCGTGGGGCCTCCCATCCTGTGGTGGGTCTCGACGGATGGGTCAATGGCACGAACGAGGTGCAGAGGATGCAGGCCTTCTTCCAGGGCTACGATATCCAGGTGCGTACCGATTTCGACCCGCTCAACGAGATTTGGACGGACCGCCCCTCCATCCCGACAGCGAAGGTGGAGCTCCATCCCCTGGAGTTTGCTGGCGAGACGACGGAGAGCAAATTCGCCCGCATCCGTGAGTCGCTGCGCAGTTGTGATGCCGAGGCCATGCTCGTCTCAGCCCTCGACGATATTGCCTGGACTTTGAACCTGCGTGGCTCCGACGTCTATTGCAATCCTGTCTTCGTCTCCTACTTGATGATAGAGCAGGAAAGTGCCACGCTCTTTGTCAACGAGGAGAAACTCGACGACGCGGTGCGTCGCTACCTCTCCGACCTTGGCGTGGCGGTGCAGCCCTATGTTGCCGTGGCCGACTACCTGCGGTCTCATGCCTTCGAGGACGGTCTGCTGCTGGACAGTGTGAAGACTTGCTACTATCTCGCCTCCTGTGCCCTCGAGAAATCGGTGGTGAGGTTTGCCCCGTCGCCCATCCCCGCCATGAAGGCGGTCAAGAACGAAGCCGAGATAGCGGGCTACCGCCGTGCCATGACGCGCGACGGCGTGGCGATGGTGAAGTTCCTGCGCTGGCTTCAGCCTGCTGTGGAGGCAGGAGGACAGACGGAGATCTCCCTCGACAAGAAACTCACGGCCCTGCGTGCGGAACAAGACCTCTTCCGTGGCATTTCCTTCGATACCATTGTGGGCTATGAGGCCCATGGTGCCATCGTCCACTACGAGGCCACTCCCGAGACGGATATCCCCGTGGAGCCCCGTGGCTTGGTCTTGATCGACAGTGGCGCACAGTATCAGGACGGCACGACCGATATCACGCGCACGATAGCTTTGGGCCCCGTCACCGAAGAGCAGCGCCGCGTCTATACGCTGGTGCTCAAGGGCCATATCCAGTTGGAGTTGGCGAAGTTCCCCGATGGTTGCAGTGGCACGCAGATCGACGCCTTGGCACGCGAACCGCTATGGCGCGCGGGTCTCAACTACCTCCACGGCACGGGCCACGGCGTAGGTTCCTATCTCAATGTCCACGAGGGGCCCCACCAGGTGCGCATGGAGTATATGCCGGCTGCCCTGCGTGCGGGAATGACCGTCACCAACGAGCCGGGCATCTATTTGTCCGACCGCTTTGGTGTGCGCATTGAAAACACGTGCTTGATCAAGGATTATATGGAGACCGAACTGGGCCGCTTCTTGCAGATGGAGTCGCTGACGCTCTGTCCGATAGACCTTGCGCCCGTCGATTGTTCCCTCCTCACCGCCGAGGAGAAGCAGTGGCTCAATGACTACCACCAGATGGTCTGCGAGAAGCTCGCTCCCCATCTCGATGGCGAAGACTTGGCCTGGCTCCGGGATCATTGCAAGCCCATCGAGGCGTAACCTTAGGTCTTGTCTCAGAAACCATGGCAATGTTGTCTCGATTGCGACGTGGCGTGTTGTGGATGAGCCGGGCAAAGTATTGCCGTGGCTTCGGTATCCAGTCGCCCTGGGCCTACCGCTTCGTGCGCTATGTCGTCAATGAGCACTATCCCTACTATGCCTACGACGACCTCCGCCCCCTGTTCCCGCATCTCTCAAAGCGGGAACGGAGGATCTGCGAACTCTACCTCCGTATCGCCAACCACCAGCAGGCCGACGAGGCCGTGCTGGTGGGCGATGTCTCGGAGGCCAAGCGGGCCTACCTTCATGCGGGTTGCCTCCGGATGGCGTTTTCTTCGATGGGGGAGGGGGCTTGCTCACTTACTGAGGATTCCTTTTCGCTGGCTGTCGTGGCCCACGGGCAGGACATGGAGCAGCAGGTCTTGTCGTTCGTCAACCGGGCTACAGATGCTTCCCTGCTCATCGTGGAGGGCATCCACCGCAATGGGGAGACCCGCCGCAGCTGGGCGCGCATCTTGCAGGACAAGCGCGTACGCGTCAGTTTCGACCTCTACTATTGTGGCCTTCTCTTCTTCGACAAGAAGAAGTATAAGCAGCACTATAAGATCAACTTTTAGTGCAAAAGGCTTCCGTGTGCCCCCAAGATTCGTGGCTATTTCTATTGATATAGGTAGTTATTCCTGCTTATATAGGTAGTTATTTCAACTTTGTTTGCAGTGTGTGCGAAAAAATACGCCATAGCGCTTGCAGTTCAAATAAAATATAGTATATTTGCACGCAAATTTTTATAAACTTAAAGACAGAAGACTATGTATTGGACTCTTGAATTGGCTTCAAAGCTGGAAGACGCGCCATGGCCCGCAACAAAGGATGAGCTGATAGACTATGCCACACGATCGGGCGTACCTCTGGAGGTGCTCGAGAACCTGCAGGAGATCGAGGACGAAGAAGATGTTTATGAGGGCATAGAGGATATTTGGCCCGACTACCCCACCAAGGAGGATTTCCTCTTCAACGAGGACGAGTACTAATCGCTCACAAGCTGATTATCTTTATCTCAGCTCGAAACATTGAATATAAGCGGTATGGGAATTTCGCAGCAAGATTCCCATACCGCTTTTATAGCCTTTATCGCCAGGCAAGCTGCTTACTATAGATAGCATGTTGTCATAGATTAATAGCGTGATAATACTACAGTTCGTCCTGTAGCAACAGGGTAAGCAACGGCTTGATTTAGGTCAAAAATGGGCAATATTCTACCCAAATCTCCCTTCTTGGCATAGATTTGGGTAGAAAATCGCGTGTTTTTTCTTTTCACCCTCAAATAGCTCGCAATAAAAAAGCGGAGCGAAGACTGTGGGAGGGCTGAGCCCCGACCCGTAGTCTCTCTCCGCTTTCGTTGTTCCATTGCTGGGCAATGGGCGTCTATGTGTGTGCTTTTCTTAGAAATCGAGGTTTACGCCGACACCAAACACCTTGTTGGTGCGGGTGAACTGGTCGGTATTGTGGGCCGTGGCCGACATGCCGGCTGCGCTATACTCCTGGTTATACTCCTTGTCGAAGGTCTCGTAGTTGGTCCAGAAATAACTGGCCTCCACCGTGACTTTCGGGGCAACGCGCACCTTTGCGCCAAAGCCATAGGAGTAGCTGCTCGTCGTGAATGACATGTCCGTGAGGTAACTGCCGTCGCCGAGACCATACTTCGTGCGCTGCATTCCCGCACTCACCGTGAGGGCGTCTGAAATGTCATACTCCGATCCCAAGGCCCACTCCCAGGTGTTGCTGCTGAGCAACTTCTGCTTGTCCTTGTCCATGCGGGCGTCCTTGTCGAAGTAGTAGTGGTAGCTCGCCATCACACGCCAGGTCGGCAGTATCTCGTAGCAACCACCTACGGTGAGGATGCCCGGGATGTCGTTGGGCGTGTTCACACCGTCGGCGAAGAGCCCCGTGTCGTCCACCTTCGTGTCGTTCTCGATGTTGAGATGTGTCGTGAACTCCAGGCGCGCACCGAGGTTGAGTTTGCCCCAGCGGTAGTCAACACCGATGATCGGCGTGATACCCCATCCGCGCTGCGTGCAGTCGAGGTTGCGGTCGGCCACCTGACTCCGCACGCCACCAATGGCCTGCGCGCCACCCTGCGCCAGTTGCGCACCCTTCGTGAGTTGCTCAGCAGCGGCAGCATACTGCTGTGCGGCCTGCTCGTTGCCAGCGAGTGTCGCCTCTTGGGCCAAGCGAGTATAGTTGCTGGCCTGCTCCTGATAGGAGAGCGCCTGATTGGCCAGGGCGTCCGCCTTGGTGCCGAGGTAGCTATAGAGATTCTCGTTTTGGCCGTTGATGTTCACGGTGATGTTGGAAATGCTTCCCTCATACTTGTTGTAGATGTAGTTGAAGCGGAAGCCGCCATAGACAGCCAGGTTCTCATTGACCTTGTAGGTGGAACCAAACTGGAATCCGAAGACGTACTGCTGACCGTGAATGTAGCTCTCTACGGAGTAGCCCGGCGTGTTGCTTCCCAGTCCGAGGTCGATGCCATACTGCTGCTGGTAGGTGTTGTTGGCCAACTGCAGGATGGAGGGCAGCAGGGCCACCTGGCGCTCGAAGGATCCGAGACCGCGGTTGAAGGTACACTTACCGCCACCGCCCACCAGGCCGAAGGCAAACTGAAATCCCCACTTGTCGTAGTTCAGGGCTGCCTGTACCGAAGGTACGAACGGAGCAGAAGCTTCACCCTTGAAACTCTTGATGCCGTTGGCATCGCCTCCGTTGAGGCTCAGCGGATGGGCGTAGGGCGACTGCATCCATTGTTCGTCGGTCATGGGGAGGCCAGCAGGTTTGAGGAGCGTCATGCCGCTACGGATGGTACGCGTCTGTGAGGCGCTCTGACCACCGAGAGAGAGGTGGAGGCCCTTACCCAGGAAGGCCACGCCGGCAGGATTGGAATAGACTCCATCGATAGCAATCACACCATCACGGGCGAAGTTGCGACCGAAGATGAAGCTCTGGTTGGTGTTGGTCAGAAGACCACCCGCGAAGACGGCGGTCTGCGAAAGCATTGCCATCGCAATGCATGCAAGTTTCTTTCTTTGCATTCGTTATTTTACGTTCGTTGGTGAAAAACGGGTGCAAAGGTATGTAAATTGTTCTGTACTTCCAAATTTTTGGTTATTTTTTCTGTTTTCTCCTGCGTTTTTCTGTTTCCCTTGCCTCTTTTCAGTCCAAGAAAGGGGTGAGAAGCAGGGTTGTTTAGAAAAAGACAGTAGGGTAGGGGCAGCTTTACGGTCCTGTTGTGTTGTTATTTGTTGTTTCCCTTTCGGCAGCATTTTGTGTTGTTATATATTGTACTTGTTGTTTTAGTTGTTTTTCCTTATTAGCAAGTTGTTTTCCCTTTTGTGTCCTATTGTAGTAAGGGAGGGGATAAAATAAAAAATCCAAGTTGAAAATTCAACTTGGACTTCGAAGCAGTTGGGATACCCGGACTCGAACCAGGAATGACAGGACCAGAATCTGTAGTGTTACCATTACACCATATCCCATTGTTTTTAGCAACCGTCATTGCTTGATTGCGAGTGCAAAGGTACGCATTATTTTCTTACCACCAAAACTTTTTCCCACTTTTTTCTGTCTTTTTTCAAAAAAAGCCTCCGAGACCGCCCTCAAGACCGTCTCGGAGGCTCAAAATAGGGGTTTTAGCACTCTTCGAAGCTACTTTTTCCCGTGGCGTTCCAAAAACTGCTGATACTGGTTCTCGTAGCCATTATAGACGTTGATATCCACATCTCCGCGGATTCCCCTCACCTTTCCGTCCGGCGACAGTTGCCAGTAGGTCAGTTTGAAGTGAGGCATATACTCGCCATAGCGGGCTATCCAGACAAAATAGTTGTCGCCCAGGTCGGGAGCCAGCGGCATGTGCTTCAGCGCAAACGACTGACTGATGTAGAGGATGGGATAGACCTTCCATTCCCGTTGCACCTCCTGCAGCCAGGCCCGCACTTGCCGAAACATCACCTCCGCTCCGCCCGCCTGGCTGATCTGCCAGTCCGTGGGCTCCACGTCGAGCACGGGCGGCAAATCCCCCTTGCGGTAGTGGCTCTTCTCCAGGAAATGGCGGGCCTGCGCCTTGCCCCCCGACGTGAGCGAGAAGAAATGGTAGGTGCCCGTCCGGATACCCGCCTTGCGCGCGTCGCGGTAGTCGTCTTCGTAGTAGGCGTTGAAGACCGTGCAGCCCTCCGTCGATTTCACGTAGGCGAAGGAGACCGGATAATCGACCTTTCCCCTCACCCGCTTGTCGCTCAGCGTGCCGAGATGGGTGATGCGCAGGCGGTCCCAGTCGATGGGGTAGCACTTCCCGTCCCGCTCGTGTTGGTGGCGCGACACGTCGATACCGTAGATGCGCTCCTTGTTGTAGGTCAGTTTTTCTCCCTTGAACACGCCCTTGCGCCATTCTCCCGCCTGCAAGTACTGGCGCGGAGCAATATAGAATCCGAACCCGTCGGGCAGTCCTGCCTCGAAATGGCCCTCGTAGTATTCCCCTTGGTGTCCCCAGCGCCGTCCGTAGCCGCTCGGCCGCTTCAGCGAGTCGAGCTGGCCGGTATAGGTGCCGATCGAGTCGCGGATCGTGCGGTCGTCGTGCTTGCCCACCTTCTTCTTGCTGGGCTTCGCCTGGCGCTGGGCGATGGCCTCCTTGCCGTCGCCGATACCCATGTGGGTCACGACCCCCACAGGCGTATGGTGGCGGGGCAGTTGCACGACCACATAGCCGTCCTCCTCATCGCTCCAGAGCTCACACTCCTTATTATATATACGCTTCCCCTGAGCCGCCCGGACCAGTTTGTAGCGGATCACGCGCCGCAGACTGAGCCGCTCGCCGGGCTGGATGGCAAGCAGATGCTTCGCTACCGTGCGCAGCGAATCGATGCGGTGGTCGATCCCCACCGAGTAGGTGGCGATGGCCCCATAACCGTAGTCCTGCACGTTGTGCGTCCGCCGATAGTAGTGGAGCTCGTTCTGCTGCGTCTGCAGACTGGCCAGTTCGTTTTCGATGCGCTCCGCCTGGCGTCGCACCACTGTGTGGAGGTCTTGGCTCCCGCTGTCCACCAGCTGCGAGGAGGCGGGGGCTGCCTTTGTGACGATGCGCCCGTGGCAGGAGGGGAATCTTCGGAAGCGGTTCACCCAGTAGCCCGCCGACAGCTGCACGTGGGCCGCGGGTTGCAGGGTGTCCGTGCTGATATTCGTCAAGGCCGTGTCGCCCTTGATTTCGCCGACCGTCAGTACCACGCCGCTGTCGTTGCGCAGCTCATACCACGATCTCACCTCCACCACCAGTTCGTTGCGGCGCACCTCCGCGTCCGAGACGGGCGTCAGTTGCCAGATGATGACGGCGATCACGGCCATCAGAACCACCGTCCCCCAGGTCCGCTTGCTCCGCAGCCGTCTGCCGAAGCTGCTCCGAGGCCGGCGCTCCTTTTCCTTGTCTTGTTCCTTGTTCTGTCCCTTGTCTTGTTCCATTGTGTTGGTTGAAGAAGATCGTAGTCCGTAGTCCCAGGTCCATCCGTAGGAGACCCCGGTTGGGCTATTCTGTTTGATGCGTCCGTTGGATCATGCCTTTGGCGTCTCCTGTGCCCATGCGATCTCGCCCGAACCGTAGCAGCGGTGGTGCGCCTGGTCATAGACCACACAAAACTGGCCCGGGGCCACCCCGTGAATCGGGTCGTCAGAGTGGACCATCATTCTTCCGTCGGATAGCGTCTCCACCGTGGCGCAGTGGAATTCGGGCGTATGTCGGATTTTGAACGTGATGCGGTCGGGCACGCTCGTCACGCCCTCCGTCAGGAAGTCGAAGTCGTGGATGGCGAAGTCGCGCTTATAGGCCGTCGCCGGGTCGTAGCCGTGGGAGACGTAGAGGATGTTCTGCTCCACGTCCTTGCGGATGACAAACCACGGTCCGCCCCCCAGTCCGAGGCCCTTCCGCTGTCCGATGGTATGAAACCACAGACCCTTGTGCTGTCCGATAATGCGCCCCGTCTCCTGCTCGATGATATCTCCGGGCTGCTCGCCGAGATAGCGGCGCACATACTCGTTGTAGTCGATGTTGCCCAGAAAGCAGATGCCCTGCGAGTCCTTGCGGCGGGCGTTGATCAGATGCTCGCGCTCGGCGACCTGCCTCACCTCGTCCTTCATGTAGTGGCCGATGGGGAAGAGCGCCTTCTTCAGTTGCCATGGGTGTATCTGAGCCAGGAAGTCGGTCTGGTCCTTCACGGGGTCCGGACTCGTCGTGAGCCATTTGCGCCCGTCTATCCACTCCGTCTGCGCATAGTGGCCCGTGGCGATGAGGTCGTAGTCGTGGCCCCGCTTCTCGTCGAAGGCACCAAACTTGATGAGGCGGTTGCACATCACGTCGGGGTTGGGCGTAAATCCCGCCCGCACCTTCTCCATCGTGTAGCGCGTCACCTGGTCCCAGTATTCCCGGTGGCAGTCCACCACCTCCAGCCGACAATCGTAGCGTTGTGCCACGACCGTCGCCATCTCCATGTCCTCCTCCGAGTTGCAGTCCCATTCCTCCTGCTCCTCCGGTCCTATCTTGATGTAGAAGCAGTCGGGGTGCAGTCCCTGGCGGGCCAACTCATAGACCACCACGCTACTATCGACACCGCCCGAAAGCAATACGGCGATGCGCTTGTCTTCAATGTTCTCCATAATCTATTTTTGTGTTCCTCGGGCTATCATCCCCTGTATCTCTGCGATCCGCTGCTTGCGGGCGATTGAGAAGTCGCTGCTGTGACCATCCACATAGTCGTAGAGGCGGAAGGCCTTGTCGAGCAACATCCCCCTCAGGGGCTGCTGCTTATAGCTCCCCTCGGCATAGAGCAGTTCGGCGAGCATCTCCAGTTTCTGCATCCGCTGTCCCTGCGCCCATTGCTCGTGGGCGTAGCCGATGGCCTCCTCCACGGTCATATTGCGCAGCAGCTCGTAGTCGCCGACATACTGGCGGTAGAGGTCGCGCAGCTCGTCGTCGTTGCGCTTGCCCTCGGCCTTTTCCAAAAACCGGGCCACGGCGGCCATAAACTCCTCGATGATGCGTATGAAGTAGTCTCGTTGTTGCATAGTTGCTTTTTCTGTGCTTGTCTGCCCCCGTCTGTACGCAGGGATTTGAGGACACAAAGATACCACAATCGCCACGAAGCACCAAATTTATTCCCCATTTTCTCCATTTCCCTCGCAAAAAGAGTTGTTACTTGTTGTAAAAGTTGTTCAAGTTGTCTTCTATGTGTCCACGTCGAATCACTCCATTTTTCAGAAGAATCTTATTTATTGTACTTGTTGTCCCAAGCGTTGTTTTCCCCATGTCCCAAGTGTTGCTTTCCCTCATGCCCCGAAACGATTTTCCTCAAAAATCAGCCTCCACACGATTTTTTTTCGTGAGAAATGGCAATAAATGCGGGAAAAGCATTACCTTTGCGGGCAAAGTCGGGCATTGTGTGAAAGCAGGCCCGCAGAAAATCGTAGGAAATTAGCCACATGGATTTGCAAGCAGGAGCTGAACTTTGATCCGCTTGAAGTTTTTAGGCCACATGTTTGCTTTTCTAAATGGCTGGTAAACAATGAATGTCATGACTATGATCTTTGCAAGACGGACGCAATTCCTTTGTGGGACAAAGGCTTGGTCAAAAGACATAAAGTAGGGGAGTATTAGACACTGGATAGTTCTGACGCTCGTTCTACAGCCGACGAAACGACTGCTTTTCTATCGACATGAAAAGTAAGTCTTTTCCAGAGGGCAACCATCTTCCTGGACAGGACGCAAATCCAGTCCAGAGGTAAGATTGTATGCCTACGCGTAGCCTCTTCTACTCCCCCTACAAGACAGATTCATCTGTCTCCCAGCGTTGTTCAAGTTGTTTCCCTTTGTCCAGGTAATTTCCCGTTTTTTCCCCAAGACAGATTCATCTGTCTCCCAACGTTGTTCAAGTTGTTTCCCTTTGTCCAAGTTGTTTTTCAACTTCTCCCCAAGACAGATTTATCTGTCTGACAAAGTTGTTCAAGTTGTTTCCCTTTGTCCAAAGTTGTTTTTCAACTTCTCCCAAAGACAGATTCATCTGTCTGACAAAGTTGTTCAAGTTGTCCCCGTTGTTTAAGTTGTTTTCCTATATGTCCTAAAAGTTGTCCTGGTACAATTATAACAAATCGAATAAAAAAATCAAAAATATGCGTGATTTCAAAAATATCAAGGTCGCCGTTGCCGGCACAGGCTACGTCGGCCTGAGCATTGCCACCCTCCTCGCCCAGCACCATCATGTGACAGCCGTTGACGTCATTCCCGAGAAAGTCGAGAAACTCAACCGCCGTGTCTCGCCCATCCAGGACGACTACATCGAGAAATACCTCGGCGACCGCAGCCTCCTGCCCTGCGTGGGCCCCGATGAGGCTGAACAGGCTGGCCATGGCACCCTCGTCGCCACCCTCGACGGCAAATCGGCCTATGCCGACGCCGACTTCGTGGTGATCGCCGCCCCCACCAACTACGACCCGGTGAAGAACTACTTCGACACCACCCACGTCGAGGAAGTCATCGACCTCGTGCTGGCCGTCAACCCCAACGCCGTGATGATCATCAAATCGACCATCCCCGTGGGCTACACCCGCAGCCTCTACCTCCGCTACGCGCGCCAGGGCGTGAAGCAGTTCAACCTTCTCTTCTCCCCCGAGTTCCTGCGCGAGAGCAAGGCCCTCTACGACAACCTCTACCCGAGCCGCATCATCGTCGGCTACCCGAAGCAGATGAACCACCCCGACTTCGCCGATGAAGACCAGGCCATCGCCTCCATCGCCGACGTCGATCGCCTCCGCCAGGCTGCCGGCACCTTCGCCGCCCTGCTCGTAGAGGGCGCCATTGGCAATGGCGACAGCTTCACCTTCGACGGCCCGCTCCCCATCGCCGACGGCGTCTGCCCGCGCGAAAAGACCAAGGGCATCCCCGTTCTGGGCATGGGCATGAAGGAAGCCGAGGCCGTGAAACTCTTCGCCAACACCTACCTCGCCCTCCGCGTCAGCTACTTCAACGAACTCGACACCTATGCCGAGGTCAAGGGCCTCGACAGCCGCGCCATCATCGAGGGCGTGGGCCTCGACCCCCGCATCGGCACCCACTACAACAACCCCTCCTTCGGCTATGGCGGCTACTGCCTCCCGAAGGACACGAAGCAGTTGCTCGCCAACTACCAGGACGTGCCCCAAAACATGATGACCGCCATCGTCGAGTCCAACCGCACGCGCAAGGACTATATCGCCGACGCCGTGCTGACCAAGGCCGGCTGGTATGCCTACAGCGCCAACAACCAGTATGGCAGCGAGGGCAGGGGAGAGGCCCCCGTCATCGGCGTCTATCGCCTGACAATGAAGTCCCACTCCGACAACTTCCGCCAGTCCGCCATCCAGGGCATCATGAAGCGTGTCAAGGCCAAGGGCGCCGAGATCATCATCTACGAGCCCACGCTCCCCGACGGCACCACCTTCTTCGGCAGCCTCGTCGTCAACGACCTCGCCACCTTCAAGTCCCGCAGCAAGGCCATCATTGCCAACCGCTTCGACGACTCCCTCCGCGACGTCGCCTCCAAGGTCTATACCCGCGACATCTTCCGCCGCGACTAACGTTTTTATATAAAGACAACTAATACAACTTTTACAATAATTTACAACCAAGATACCTTAGCAGGATAATAGACAGTGCAAACTGTCCTCTTTGTTGTATTTTGTTGTTTCCCTTGCAGCAGGTTTGTGTCACGCGTAGCGTGTTGTCCCCGCAAAACGTTGTAAAATATTGTACTTGTTGTTCTAGTTGTTTTCCATATATCAGCAAGAAGACGCAGCAAGGACGGGCTGCTTTTCCTGAAAAAGCTGGCGCAAAAAGTTGTATTTTGTTGTTTCCCTTGTAGCAGGCTTGTCTGAGTTCACAGGTTGTTATACGTTGTACTTGTTGTTTTAGTTGTTTTCCTATATCAGCAAGAAGACGCAGCAAGGACGGGCTGCTTTTCCTGAAAAAGCTGCCGCAAAAGTTGTTCTTTGTTGTTTCCCTTTCAGCAGGATTGTCTGAGTTCACAGGTTGTTATATGTTGTACTTGTAGTTTTAGTTGTTTTCCTATATCAGCAAGAAGACTCAGCAAGGACGGGCTGCTTTTCTTGAAAAAGCTGCCGCAAAAGTTGTTCTTTGTTGTTTCCCTTGCAGCAGGCTTGTCTGAGCTCACAGGTTGTTATACGTTGTACTTGTTGTTCAAGTTGTTTTCCCTATATCAGCAAGAAGACCCAGTATAAAGTGTTGACGAATAGGTTAACGCGCGATTAACGGTGATTAATGTTAAACCTCAAAAAGTTTAAATTTAATTAAATACGAGCGCCCCCAGCGACGTGGTCACGATTTTTTTCGTACCTTTGGGAAATTAAAACGACAAAGGCCTAAATGAAACTGACCACACCAACAGAAAACGACCAACCCGCTCTTTTGCCCCATCCGAACGATAGTGCAAAGCAGCCCAAATACACGAGCCTATGAAGCGCCACCCCGTTCATACCCTCCTGTGTTTGACACCCCTCGCCTTGACCCTCGCCTCCTGCGAGAAAGTCGAGGTGATCGACGAAGCCCCCGCCGACGGCGAGACCACCACCGTCCGCATCCTCGCCCGCGCCGCCTCCTCTTCCGACGACCTCTACCCGCTGCGCCTCTATGCCTTCACCAATGACGGCACCCTGTGCTCCAGCCAGACCGTCACGGCCGCCGACGAGAAGATCAGCCTGTCGATACCCCAAGGCGTGGAGACCCGTGTGGTAGCCGTCTCCGCCGACGAGGCCACCTATACCATCCCCGCCTCCCCGTCCATCGATGGCGTCATCACCCCCAACGCACCCCAGCTTCCTTCCGACGCCCCCGACTTCGCCCGCACGATGGCCCGCGGCTACGTCACGTCCCACCCCCTGCAGGCCGCCCTCGCCGACCTCTCTCCCAGTTCCCCCACCGCCGCGCTCAGCATGCAACTCCACTACCAGATGGCCTCCGTCCGCTTCACGCTCTCCGGCCTCCCTGCCTCCTGCGGCAAAGCCTACGTCCGTGTCGCCTCCCCCTACGAGGCCCTTGCGCTCAGTGGTGAACTCACCGGGTCGCAGAAGTCCGTCGTCCCCCTCACCCGCTCCGCCGAAGGCCGCTGGGTCTCCAGCGAGGCTTTCCTCTTCCCCACCACGGGCGCCCAGACCAATTTTACCATTGCCTACGAAGATGACGCCGAGGAGCAATATGCGCAAGTCACCTACCAAGCCCCCTTGCGTGCCGGCGTCCCCTACGAACTCAACGGAACCCTCTCTGGCGGCACCCTCGAAGTCACGGGGAGCGTCACGCCCGCCCAGTGGGGCACTCCCGAGCAGATCTCCTTCACCTTCTCGCCCGACGCGCCCACCGTCATCGGAGGCACAAGCCCTGGCGACACCCCCTATGAGGTGGAAACCCTTCCCGCCCCGCTCTCGCTCTGGGACGGCCATGTCGTCGTCGATACCACCTTGTGTGGCGACGACAGCAGTACTCTCCTGCTACTCTCCGTCGCCGATTATGACGGCCTCACCTCCGCCCTCAACGCCGAGACCCCGGGCATGGCTTCCGGCCTGGCTGCCGACTACCAGGAAGGGCCACTGGCCTCCTGGCGCATCCCCACGGATGACGAAGCCCGTCAGTTGCGTGCTGCCTACCTTGCCCATCCCGATTCCTTCGAAGACCTGCTCGCCCAGTCCGGTGGCGACCCTGTAGCCATCACGGACGGCAAGGGCAACAACATCCGTTACCTCTGTGCTGAGGCACGCCATACCTATAGCTTCAAGCCTGGCTCTGCCTACAACGCCATCAAAGAGGCGGGTGCCAGCGTCCGCGACTACCACCTCCGCCTCGTCACCACCGTGCGAGTCAAACAAAAACAGCGGTAGCATGATCTCTAAACGTGTATAAAAAAGGAAGTATTCAGAGTTTCTCTCGGATTTTCCCTCCAAAATTTGCCGTTGTCATATAAATCCCATACCTTTGTAAAAAAATCAAAGTTATGCGAAATTCAGAAGAACGATATATCAGTTTGCTGACCGATTTCGGTTTCAAGCGCGTCTTCGGCACTGTTCCAAACAAGGACTTGCTCATCGACTTTCTCAACTCCCTCTTTGATGGCGAGCAGGTCGTAAAGGACGTGACGTTCCTCAATAGCGAGCATGTCGGGGATATCCGTTCCGACCGCAAGGCCATTTTCGATGTCTATTGCGAGAACGAGCAAGGTGAGAAGTTTATCGTCGAGATGCAGAATGCCTATCAGACTTTTTTTAAAGACCGTTCTCTCTACTACGCAACCTTCCCGATTCGTGAGCAAGCCGAGAAGGGTGACGTATGGGACTACCAGCTCAAACACGTCTATGTGGTAGCTTTGCTCAACTATAAGATGAGCGACTCCGCCTTCTCTCCTGACACTATCAACCACGATATTGGCCTGCTTGACAAGCAGACTCATCGCGTGTTCAACGACAAACTAACCTTCAAATACGTCGAAATCTCGAAGTTTGACAAGTGTTTGGAAGAACTAGAGTCCAACTATGACAAGTGGCTCTATGTCCTTCGCAACCTCTCCCGCCTCGATAGTCAACCCGACTATTTGCGCAATGAGATTTTCAACCGTCTGTTCTCCGAAGCAGAGATAGCTCACTTCTCCAAAGTGGAGCTCCGCGAATATGAGGACAGCCTCAAAGCCTATCGCGATATCAAAAACTCGCTGGATACCGCAAAAGCTGAAGGCCTTGCGGAAGGATTTGGTAAGGGCCGTGTTGAAGGTCACGCCGAAGGTCTTGTTGAAGGTCGTGCCGAAGGTCTTGCTAAAGGTCGTGCTGAAGGTCGTTCGGAAACTCTTGTTGAGGTTGCCAAAAACCTCTTGTCAATTGGTACACCTATTGAAAGTATCATGAAGGCGACCGGCTTGAGTGAGGAAGAAATCAAAAGTATGACTTAGAAAATGTCCCATATTGGAATGTAATTTTATAAATAACTAAAAACAAGTATTAACGCCCGATTAATCCATGATTAACGGCAATTAAAGTTTAAAACAATGAGAATAACCCACGCACTTCTGTTCCTTTCCCTGACGGCCCTCTTCTCCTGCTCCTCCGACGAGGACGCCACGACCGCCACAGAGCTCGAACCCACTACTGTGAATGTGACCTTCACGGGCCTTAACATTTCTGTCACCCCCGACCTGAAAGCCAACGCCCCCTTGCGCGCCTCCGCCACGCAGTCGGGTGTCACACGCATTGCCTTCAAGGTCCTTGATGCCACTGGCAAGGAGGTCTATAGCGAAGACAAGAATGTCGGCTCCGACAATGACTTCGACCATGTCGTCTGCCCGCTCCATGTCGGCAAATATACTTTTGTTGCTGTTGCCCACAAAGCCAAAAACCTTGATTCGCCCGTCGCGACAGTCACCTCCACCGACAAGGCCCTCCTGACAGAAAGCTACGTCCCGAAACTCGTCTATGCCAAAACCATGGACGTGACCGTAGCGGGCAATACCACCCAGAATGTCACGATGGACTTTGACAAGCGCATCACTTCCAGTTTCAGGCTGAAAGTCATGGATGCCTATCCCGACGAAGTCACGAAGGTGCGTCTCACCGCCGATGCCTCCAAGCCCAAGGCGACGAGCCCCTTTGCATTCAGTCCCGCCACGGGTTTTGCTCCGTCAGCCCTCAGCTACACGAACACCATTTCCCGTGCAGAAAACAACCTCTCTAGTTTCACGGGAAAGGAAATAGGACTCCACTTCTTCCTTACCAAAGACGAGCAGCAGATGGACATTGTCATCGACATGCTAAACGATAACGACGAGGTCCTCTACACGCGTACTCTTAGCAACCTCACCTTCTATCGCCACAAGGAGACACGCGCCACAGGTACGTTCTTCACGAACTCTACCACTACCACCTTCAACTTCAACACGTCCGACGATACCCCCATCGACGTCCCTTTGAACCCCTAACGGGCAATCATATCCCCTCCCGAATGACGGCATGCGAAGAGCGATACTTCGGAGGGGAACAAAACGTATCAACGAATAAATCAACTTTTACAACCAAGAAACCTTAGCAGGAAATGACAGTGCAAACTGTCCTCTTTGTTGTTCTTTGTTGTTTCCCCTTTAGCAGGCTTGTCTGATCTCTCAGGTTGTTATACGTTGTACTTGTTGTTCAAGTTGTTTTCCCTACCTCAGCAAGAAGACCCAGCGAGAAGCCGCAGCATAAAGTATTAACGAATCAATTAACGCCCGATTAACGGCGCTGTAAAAAACGAAAGGTGCTGAGGGCGCCCCGCGCCCCCAGCATCCTACTGCTTAGTCACCCAAGTTGCCGTCGCCACCGTCGGGGTTCGTCTCTGAAGAGCCTCCACCCGACGTCGTCTTGGTGAAGTAAGCCGTCAGCGACATGTCCCCATTTACCGTCACGGTACGCGACGCCGATGTGTCACCGTCGCTCCAGCGGCTGAAGGTGTAGTCGCCAGATGCCACGGCACTGATGCTTACGCGGCTCCCCTTATCAAAGGAACCAGCCCCCGAGACCGTTCCACCGTTGACCGGACTTGCCGACAGACGCAGCGTCTTCTTCCCCTCCACCGAGGGAGCCACCGGCACGGAGTTCTCCACTGGGTTCAGCACACCGTTCGGACGCAGATAGACATCACTCACACCACCGTAGCTGTCCGTAGCACGCTGGTAAGCCGCCTGACCCTGATACTCCTTCAGCAAGTTGTTCTCGCAGATGAGGTGCTGCGTCGAGACCAGCGTCTTCGCCGCCTCCTTGCGGGAGTGAATCCACACCAGACCATGATCACCGAACTCATGAGCAGCCTGCGCCGCCAGACGCCCCTCCTGCACCGAGAAGCCACGAACATCCACGACCGTGAGGAGCTTCGCCTCAGAAGCCTTGTCCAGCACGACGCAGCAGGCGTTCACCGCCGCCATCGGAAGCATCGTCACGTCGTTCACCTCCTCTCTGACCAGGAAGAACGTGATCTGGTCGCCATACTCATAGAGACCGTTGTTCTGTACCACGGCGTTCGAAAACTCCTTCACCGTCGTCTCGTCCGTGATAGCCAGGTCGCCCAGACTGATGTCCGTCACGGCCTGGTTGCCCTTCCCGTTGATCTTGATCGACTTGATGGAACCGTGCGTCACCTCATAGGATGCCACGATGCTTGCCCCCGCTTGGGCCTCCTGCTTGGTGAGATAGACCGGAGCCTTGCCGAGATTCGCCGAGACAAACTTGTTGTAATCGCTGCGTCCATTGCGAGCACCGCCGAAGGCGAGCTTCAGATAAGGCGTCAGCACCTGATACATACGAATGACGTTCGTCCACTTCATGCGCTGCTTCTGCTGACCATTGGTCTTCGCGTTGGTCGTCTGAGTGATCTTCTCAGACACGACGGTCTGACCACCGTTCTGCTTGAAGGTAAAGCTACCTACTGAACCCTGGAGTTTGGTTAAGATACCATTGAGTCTTGCCATAATTGTAAAGTTTTAAAAATTTGAAAATGTTTTGAGTTGGGAGCATTCTCCCTTGTTTCTCCCTTGCTTCTTCTATTGTTTCCGTATCGTTTCCGTATTGTTTCCGCTTCCGGAAGCGAGAACGATAGGAGAACGATAGGAGGACGATACGAGAACGATACGGGATTGATACGAGATCGATACGGAAACGATACGAGACCGATACGTAACCGATTTGTTTAGCCGCCGTTCTGCGGACTTGGTGGGACTGCGATTTTGTTTCATTGCCTTGAAAGTTTTTGAAGTTGATAATGATTCTCTTTGTCAGCTGCGTTGCTGATAACGTCTGCAAAATTACGAAATGGCGCAACCGAATGCAAATCCATTCATAACCGTTTACAATCCGTTTACAATCCATTCATAATCCGTTCATAAAATGCGGCGTGACACATGAAAAATCCCGCGGAGCGTAGTTCTTATTGTACTTGTCGTTTTAGTTGTATTCCCTTATCACCAGAGACCATATCCCCATTCGAGTGGCGGCATTAGCGCAGAGCAATACTGCGATGGGGAACAATGTTGTATTACCGTCCGAATGACGGAAAAGTATTAACGACAGATTAACGTCCGATTAACGGCGATTAATGTGAACACCCTAGGCAGCTTGCCTGCAAACCATATCCTCAACGTCTCTCGGTCCAGTGCTGAGACATTGTATTATACGTGTAACCTCTATAAACATAAACAGAAAACATGGTAAAGTATAACATAAATCTCGAGGGCAAAACCGTCCTTGTGACAGGTGCTGCTGGCTTTATCGGCAGCAACCTCGTCAAGCGACTCTTCCATGATGTCAAGAACACCAAGGTCATTGGTATTGACTCCATTACTGACTACTACGATGTTAACATCAAGTATGAGCGTCTGAAAGAAATCGAAGCCTTGCATGGGGATTGGACTTTTGTTCATGCCTCCATCGCTGACAAAGACGCAGTGGAGAAAATCTTCACGGAAAACAAGATTGCCGTTGTCGTGAATCTTGCCGCTCAGGCTGGAGTCCGCTACAGCATCACCAATCCCGACGCTTACATTCAAAGCAACCTTATTGGTTTCTATAATATCTTGGAGGCCTGCCGTCACCACGAGGTAGAGCATTTGGTCTATGCCTCTTCATCCTCTGTCTATGGCAGCAACAAGAAGGTGCCGTACTCCACCGACGACAAGGTGGACAATCCCGTATCCCTCTATGCCGCCACGAAGAAGAGCAACGAACTGATGGCGCACGCCTATAGCAAACTCTATAATATCCCGTCAACGGGCCTCCGCTTCTTTACCGTCTATGGTCCAGCAGGCCGTCCCGACATGGCCTACTTTGGCTTCACCAACAAACTGGTCAAGGGCGAGACCATCAAGATTTTTAACTACGGCAACTGCAAGCGCGATTTTACTTATGTCGATGACATTGTGGAAGGAGTGGTCCGCATTATGCAGCACGCCCCCGAGAAGCAGAATGGCAAGGACGGTCTTCCCATTCCGCCCTACAAGGTGTATAACATCGGCAACAACTCCCCCGAAAATCTCCTCGACTTCGTCACTATTCTTCAGGAAGAATTGGTGCGCGCAGGCGTGCTACCCAAAGACTACGATTTTGAAGCCCATAAGGAGCTCGTCCCGATGCAGCCAGGAGACGTCCCCGTGACCTATGCCGACACTACACCTCTGGAGCAGGACTTTGGCTTCAAGCCGAATACTAGTCTGAGGGAAGGATTGAGACGCTTTGCTGAATGGTACGCAAAGTATTACGACACAGAAAAGAAATAAACAAAGAATATTATGAGCATTTTTGCAGGAAAAACTTTAATGATTACTGGTGGAACAGGTTCCTTCGGTAACGCAGTGTTGAATCGCTTCCTCCGTACGGATATCGGAGAAATCCGCATCTTCTCCCGCGATGAGAAGAAGCAGGATGATATGCGCCATGAATATCAGGTAAAATATCCTGACGTAGCTAACAAGATTAAGTTTTTTATCGGAGACGTACGCAACTTGCAGTCGTGCCGCAATGCCATGCCTGGCGTAGATTACATCTTCCATGCCGCAGCATTAAAGCAGGTCCCGAGCTGTGAGTTCTTCCCGATGGAGGCCGTCAAGACCAATGTCATCGGTACGGACAATGTCCTGACCGCCGCCATCGAGGCTGGCGTAGGTGCCGTCATCTGCCTCTCTACCGATAAGGCCGCCTATCCCATCAACGCCATGGGTATCACCAAGGCCGTGGAGGAGAAGATCGCTGTCGCTAAGAGTCGTTACTCTGGCAAAACCAAGATCTGCTGCACCCGCTATGGCAACGTCATGTGTTCCCGTGGCTCCGTCATCCCTTTGTGGATTGATCAGATTCGCAATGGCAACCCCATCACGCTGACCGAACCCAAGATGACCCGCTTCATCATGTCGCTGGAGGAGGCCGTCGATCTCGTCCTCTTCGCTTTCGAGCATGGCCACAACGGTGACATCCTCGTGCAGAAAGCCCCCGCTTGCACCATCCAAACCCAGGCCGAGGCCGTTTGTGAGCTCTTCGGAGGCAAGAAGGAGGATATCAAAGTGATCGGCATCCGCCACGGAGAGAAAATGTACGAGACATTGCTCACCAAGGAGGAGTGTGCCAAGGCCGAGGATATGGGCAACTTCTACCGCATGCCCGCCGACAACCGCGGGCTTAACTACGACAAGTTCTTCAAGGAGGGCGACACGAAGCGTTCCGAGATAGAGGAGTTCAACTCCGACAACACCTACCGCCTGAACCTTGAGGAGACCAAGGCCAAGATCGCCTCCTTGGAGTATATTCAGAAAGAATTGAAAGGCGAGGGCAACTTCGTGCAGTAAACGAACACGAATAAATAAGTAGTATTAAGTACGAACACGAATCACACGAATTTAACGAATAAATAAGTAGTATTAAGTATGAATGCAGATAGACCTGATTAAACAGATAATATTCGTGTTATTAGAGTAATTCGTGTTCAAATATCATCTGTATTTTCTGGGTAATCTGTGTTAGAATTTCGTGTTATAGTCTAATACGTGTTCAAATATAATAGTATGAGAATTTTAGTAACTGGTGCCAAAGGCTTCGTTGGCAAGAACCTTTGCGCCCAACTCAATAACATCAAAGACGGCAAGGCTCGTTGCTACGGCGACCTGAAGATCGAGGAAGTCTTCGAGTACGACCTCGACTCCACCCCCGACCAACTCGACGCTTGGTGCAAGGAGTGCGACTTCGTGTTCAACCTTGCTGGCGTCAACCGCCCCAAGGACAATGACGAATTCATGAAGGGTAACTTCGGTTTTGCCTCTACCTTGCTCGACACATTAAAGTTGCACAAGAATACCTGCCCCGTGATGCTCTCCAGCTCTCAGCAAGCGTCCTTGACAGGCCGTTTCGGTAATAGCGAGTACGGTCGTAGCAAGAAGGCTGGCGAGGACCTGTTCTTGGAGTATGGTAAGGAAACAGGTGCCAAAGTATTGGTGTATCGTTTCCCCAACCTATATGGCAAATGGTGCAGACCTAATTATAATAGTGCCGTAGCCACCTTCTGCAACAACATCGCCAATGACCTCCCCATCACGGTCAACGACCCAAGTGTAGAACTTGAGCTGCTCTACATCGATGACCTTGTGGAAGAGATGATCCACGCCTTGAAGGGCGAGGAGCACCATTGCGAGTTTAACGGCCTGGAAGTCATTCCCATGAATGGTGATACCACAGGTAGCACGGATAATGAAAAATCTGTTCAATCTGTGAAATCTGTGTTCGAAAAAGTAGGCCGCTACTGCTATTGCCCCGTCACCCACAAGGCGACCCTCGGCGAGATCGTGGACCTGCTCCATCAGTTTGCCGATATGCCCAAGACCTTGATGATTCCCGAGATCCCCGCCGACTCCTTTGCCAAGCGTCTCTATAGCACCTTTTTGAGCTACTTGCCCAAAGAAAAGGCCATCTTCGACTTGAAGATGAACGTTGATGCCCGCGGTTCGTTCACCGAACTCGTCCACACCCTCAATTGCGGACAGGTAAGCATCAACATCTCCAAGCCCGGTATCACCAAGGGTGAGCATTGGCACCACACCAAGTGGGAACAGTTCATCGTCGTCTCGGGCCACGGCCTCATCCAGCTCCGCAAGGAGGACTCTGACGAAGTCCTCAACTACGAGGTGAGTGGTGACAAAATCCAAAGTGTCATCATGCTCCCCGGCTATACCCACAATATCATCAACCTCTCCGATACCGAAGACCTCGTTACCGTCATGTACTGCAACGAGATATTCGATCCGAACAGGCCCGACACCTACTTTGACAAAGTCGAAAAATAACGAACACAGATTACACGGATTAAACGGATTTTTAATGCCACGAGTAAACTTGTAATCATAGATACATAAGTGACATGTTGTATAATAAGGAACAGAGCTACGCAATAAATGGTGCAGCTATGCATGTTTACAATGTTTTGGGTCCTGGATTTCTTGAAGCAGTATATCAGGAGGCTCTCGAATTGGAATTTAGAAAGCGCGGAATTCCTTACGAAAGAGAGAAGGAGTTGAAAATATACTATGAAGGAAAGGAATTGCATCAAACTTATAGGGCGGACTTTGTTTGTTATGGCAACGTTATGGTAGAGTTGAAAGCGGTTGCTCATTTAGATGATGCACATAGAAGTCAAATCTACAATTATCTAAAAGCAACTGGTCATAAACTTGGATTACTGTTTAATTTCGGACATTATGATGGATTAGAATGGGAGCGTAAGCTCTATTAATCCGTTTTATCCGAAAAATCCGTGTTCGTACAAAATAAAATATATGTTTTGAATTCCCCAAGGAATTGAGAAGTATAAATCTGTACTATCTGTTCAATCCGTGTTCGAAAAAATACAATTCATGTTTTATGGAAAAGCAACCGAAATTCGATTATTCCGACATACACTTCCGTGACAACGGCAAATTAAAGCTCATTATCGTTGTCGGCACGCGCCCCGAGATCATTCGTCTCGCCGCCGTCATCAACAAGTGCCGCAAGTACTTTGACGTGATTCTCGCCCATACTGGCCAGAACTACGATTATAACCTCAACGGCATATTCTTCAAGGACCTGAAGCTCGCCGAGCCCGAGGTCTATATGGATGCTGTCGGTGACGACCTTGGCGCTACTTGCGGCAATATCATCAACTGCTCCTACAAGCTCTTTGCCCAGACCAAGCCCGACGGCGTACTGGTCCTTGGCGACACCAACAGCTGCCTCAGCGTTATTGGAGCCAAGCGACTTCACATTCCTATCTTCCACATGGAGGCTGGCAACCGCTGCAAGGACGAGTGTCTGCCCGAGGAGACCAACCGCCGTATCGTCGATATCATTTCCGACGTGAATATGGCCTATTCTGAGCACGCAAGAAGATACCTCGCCGACTGCGGTCTGCCCAAGGAGCGCACCTATGTCACAGGGTCCCCCATGGCGGAAGTCCTCCACAACAACCTCGCCGATATTGAGGCCAGCGACGTCCACCAACGTCTTGGCCTGGAGAAAGGCAAGTACATTCTCCTATCCGCCCATCGCGAGGAAAATATCGACACGGAGAAGAACTTCCTCTCCCTCTTCACTGCTATCAACAAGATGGCGGAGAAGTACGACATGCCCATCCTCTACAGTTGTCATCCCCGCTCCCGCAATCGCCTTGCCGCCTCAGGCTTCCAACTCGACCCGCGTGTCATTCAGCATGAGCCTCTCGGCTTCCACGACTACAACTGTCTCCAGATGAATGCCTTTGCCGTCGTCAGCGATAGCGGAACCCTTCCCGAAGAATCCTCCTTCTTCACCAGCATCGGCCATCCCTTCCCCGCCATCTGCATCCGCACCTCTACCGAGCGTCCCGAAGCCATCGACAAAGGCGACTTCATCATTGCTGGTATCGACGAGAAGTCCTTGCTCCAGGCCGTTGACACCGCCGTCGAACTTTGCCGTGACGGTCATCATGGCATCCCCGTTCCCGATTATGTGGACGAGAATGTCAGCACCAAGGTCGTGAAGATCGTACAAAGCTACGTAGGTATCGTGAATAAGATGGTGTGGCGTAAATTCTAAAAATGTTTTTATGAAAGGTATAGTATTAGCAGGTGGTAGTGGTACGCGTCTGTATCCCATTACCAAAGGTATCAGCAAACAGCTGATGCCCATTTACGACAAACCAATGGTGTATTACCCTATCAGTGTGCTGATGCTTGCTGGCATTCGGGACATACTGATAATCTCTACACCCTATGATTTGCCCAGTTTTAAACGCCTCCTTGGTGATGGCTCTGATTATGGCGTACATTTTTCATACGCTGAGCAACCATCGCCTGATGGTCTTGCGCAGGCCTTCACTATTGGCAAGGATTTCATAGGTGACGATAGCGTTTGCCTTGTCCTTGGAGACAACATTTTCCACGGTGCAGGATTTACGGGTAAGTTGCAAGAAGCCGTTCGGGCTGCCGAGGAAGACAAAAAAGCAACCGTGTTCGGTTATTGGGTCAATGATCCAGAGCGTTATGGCGTTGCTGAGTTTGACAGCAAAGGCAATTGCCTGTCCATAGAAGAAAAGCCGGCGGAGCCCAAAAGCAACTATGCCGTGGTTGGTTTGTATTTCTATCCCAACAAGGTGGTGGATGTGGCAGGGAAAATAGAACCGTCCGCACGGGGAGAGTACGAAATAACGACAGTAAACCAGTGCTTCTTGCGTGACAATGAATTGAAGGTCCAGACATTGGGTCGTGGATTTGCATGGCTTGATACTGGCACACATGATTCCTTGTCTGAGGCATCTACTTATATTGAAGTACTGGAAAAGCGTCAAGGTTTAAAGGTAGCTTGCCTTGAAGCCATTGCTTATCGCCAGGGATGGATAGACGAGGAGCGCATGCGAGAATTGGCTGTCCCAATGCTGAAAAACCAATACGGTCAGTACTTGTTGAAAGTAATTGAAGAGAAGAAAATGGAAATAGACTCCGATACTTTTAGAACGAACCAGTAAGAAAATGAATATGACAAAGAGAACTATTGTCGTCACGGGTGGTGCGGGCTTTATAGGCTCCCATGTGGTAAGGTTGTTGGTCAACAAATACCCCGAGTATAAAATCATCAACCTGGACAAACTCACCTACGCAGGCAATCTTGCCAACCTTAAAGATGTTGAGGACAAGCCAAACTACCAGTTTGTCAAAATGGACATTTGTGACTTTGAGGCATTCTATCAGTTAATGCAGGACGAGCATATTGATGGTATTATCCATTTGGCAGCAGAAAGTCATGTTGATCGCAGTATCAAAGATCCATTTACTTTTGCCCGTACCAACGTGATGGGTACATTGTCGCTTCTTCAGGCCGCTAAACTCTATTGGGAGTCGTTGCCAGAGAAGTATGAAGGCAAGCGATTCTATCATATCTCAACGGACGAAGTGTATGGTGCACTGCAGATGACGCATCCTGAAGGCATCGAACCGCCTTTCACAACCAAGGCAAGTTCTGGGGAACATCACCTAGCATACGGTGAGGACTTCTTCTATGAGACCACCAAGTACAATCCCCATTCTCCGTACTCAGCCTCCAAGGCCAGCTCGGATCATTTTGTCCGTGCTTTCCATGATACATACGGGATGCCAACCATTGTGACCAACTGCTCAAACAACTATGGCCCTTACCAGTTCCCAGAGAAGTTGATCCCCCTTTTCATCAACAATATTCGCCATCGCAAGCCTCTTCCTGTATATGGCAAGGGAGAGAACGTGCGCGACTGGCTCTATGTGGAAGACCATGCCCGTGCTATTGACTTGATATTCCACGAAGGTAAGGTGGCTGAGACATACAACATCGGTGGTTTCAATGAGTGGAAAAACATCGATATAATCAAGACGGTCATCAAAACGGTTGACCGCTTGCTTGGTCGAAAGGAAGGAGAAGACCTCAACCTTATCACCTATGTAAAGGATCGCCTTGGACACGATGCGCGCTACGCCATCGACTCCACCAAATTGCAGAAAGAACTCGGTTGGGAGCCATCCCTGCAGTTTGAGGAGGGAATAGAGAAGACCGTGAAGTGGTATCTGGACAATGAGCAGTGGCTTGATACTATAACTTCTGGTGACTATGTGAAGTATTATTCTGAAATGTATGGAAAAGTTTGAATAGTATGAAAGGCGTTATCTTGGCTGCGTTTGGAGGCGAGAAATTGTTGCCTCTTACTTTGGCAGTGCCAAAGCATTTATTGCCTGTGTATGATAAGCCAATGGTGTATTATCCTTTTGAGTTGCTAGTACGAGCAGGCATTAAAGAAGTTCTTGTCATTACCAATAAAAAACAGCAGTCTCTTTTTAAAGAGGCTCTGAAGAATGGGGAAGAACTTGGCGTGAATTTGTCTTACTTGACTCAAGAAGCGCCAGATGGTATTGCCTATGCTATTTCTTTAGCAGAGGATTATATTGGTGACGATAGCGTATGTGTTATTACTGGAGATACTATTCTTGTTGGAGAAAGTATTAATACATATGTGCTTAGAGCCATAAACGCACTCAAAAGAAGTGGAAGCGCAACCGTTTTTGTGAAACGTGATCTCAATAAAGACCAATTTGGTCGAGTCGTGTTAAATAATAAAGGCCAGTGTCAGTCCATAGAGGGAGTTTCTGAAGCCTATAATTATGGCTCCATTGTGGGGCTTTATGTTTTCCCGGCTGACGTTGCAAAGCGTGCCAAGTTACTTGGCTCCTCTTATAGAGGAAGGAAAGAAATAACTGATTTGTTTAGTATGTATTATGAAGAAAACAGGCTTCAAGTTCTTAATCTAGATAATGACGTTAGTTGGTTTGACACTAATTCGCCCGACAGTATTCTTCGCTGCAGTAACTATTTATTCAACAATAAAAAAAACAACTATGACTGTTAATGACTGTAGAATCATAGAACTGCCTAAGTTCCTTGATGCAAGAGGCAACTTGTCTTTTGCTGAAAATAATGCTCAGATTCCATTTGAAATAAAGCGTACCTATTGGCTTTATGATGTCCCTGGAAATGTTAACCGTGGTGGACATGCTGAAATGAACAATGAAGAGCTTATTATAGCCATGTCAGGAGCTTTTGATATAACCGTTGATGATGGACGTGAGCAGAGGACCTTTACACTAAATCGCTCTTATTATGGCCTTTATATACCTAAGGGGTTATGGCGTGAAATTAAAAATTTCTCAACAAACGCTTTAGCACTTGAATTCGGCAGTACAAAATATGATGTTAATGATTATATTCGAAATTATAAAGAATTCTGTCGTTTTGCCGCTAATATCCGTACAGAAAAATGCGCCAAGTCTGTCAAAGAAACGATTTCTGACGGAATACTTATAACCAATACGTCAAATCTATATAAAGTATTCGACTGCACTATGGTTGAACTAGATAAACATCATAGTGACAGAAAGGGCAACTTAACTGTTGTGGAAAATGGAAAAACGCTTCCTTTCGACGTAAAGCGAGTTTACTATCTTTATGACATTCCAGGTGGAGAATCTCGTGGCGCTCATGCACATCGCAATCTTGAACAGTTTATAATTGCAGCATCGGGCTCATTTAAGGTAACACTTGATGATGGAAACTGTAAAAGAACTTTTTTTCTAAATCGCCCGTATCAAGGTCTCTATGTAAAGCCAGGAATGTGGCGTGATCTTGACGACTTTTCTTCTGGGGCTATTTGTATGGTGCTTGCTTCCGATGTTTATAGAGCCGACGATTATATTCGATTATACGACGAATTCCTTAGATTTAGATGTATGTAAAAAATGTGATAAATGAATGATAATAAAAAAATATTACTAAACACAGGTGTTTTGTATGTAAAATTATTTTTATCAACGATCATTGGCCTTGTATGTTCACGAATAATACTTAACGCATTAGGTTCCAGTGATTATGGATTATATTCGGTGGTCGGAGGAGTAGTTACCTTTCTTAATGTTATTGGCACAACAATGGTTTCTGTTTCTTATAGATATCTTGCTGTTGAGTTAGGAAAGGGTAATCTAGGGAATGCCAATAAAGTATATAATACGGTTTATATAATACACCTTGTATTGGCAGTGTGCCTAATACTGATAGGCGAAACATTTGGATCATATTATATTAATAATATTTTGAATGTTGTGCGTGGGAAAGTAGCTGATGCACAATTTGTACTCCATGTTAGTTTAGTTACAACTGCTATATCTGTAATGAGTGTACCTGCTAATGGTCTGATAATAGCTAGGGAGAAATTCCTGTTTACTTCGTTAACAGAGATAGGGGTCGCTGTTATGAAATTAGGCTTAGTTATTGCCCTTGGCTATTATTTGGGAAATCGGCTTCGTGCATTTGCGATTATTATGGCTGTTGTTACGTTAGTTACACGAGTTGCCTATGTTGTTTATTGCCGTAGAAAGGAATCTGCGATTATAAAGTGGCATTTCAATAAATGCTGGAATGACTATAAAGAAATATTTTCATTTGCATGGTGGTCGCTGTTTGGAGCCATAGCAGTCATTGGAAAGGAACAAGGTGCTGCAATGATTATCAATTTCTTTTTTGGCACAGCTTTAAACGCTGCATTTGGATTAGCATCTCAAGTAAATAGATATGTCTTTACATTCACCAATAGTTTAAATCAAGCCGCTGTCCCTCAAATTATGAAAAATTATGGTGGTGGAAATCAAGAACGCTCTTTGAGTATAGTTTATGTCATAACGCGTATCTCCACGTTAATTCTTTTAGTTATGGTGATACCTCTTTTATTTTGTATAGACGATATACTGAGAATATGGCTCAAGGAGGTTCCTGAGTACACAACAATTTTTGCATCATGGATGTTGATTAACGGTTTTGTTATGGTTCTTGGGGCTGGTTTTGATCCATGCATTCAGTCTACTGGAAATATTCGAAATAATGAGATAGGGTATGGGCTTATAAATCTTGCTCTTTTACCAATAGTATATATTTTATATAAAATGGGATGCCCGCCATATACAAATGTTGTTGTTCTACCATTTCTTTCTGTAATAACAAGGCTATTCCAAATATATATAATGAAGCGTCAAACAGAGTTCAAGTTTAACACTTATTTTAAGAAATCGATTTTGCCCTCCTTCTCTACCTTAGTGGTTGCAACTATTCCATTGTTTGCTTTGCGCTTATTGTGGGGACATTCGATAATGCATACAATTTGTTTTGTTGCAATCGGAGTATGCTGGACGGCTATTTCAATATTGCTTGTTGGTACGCAAAAAAACGAGAAGCAAATGCTTCTGTTATTTTTGAAAACAAAAATCTTTAATAAAAATAACATATGAACAATATCCCTTTTTTGTCCTTAAAGGATGTGACTGCTCTCCATGGTGCTGAAATAAACGAGGCTGTAGCTCGTGTGGTAAATAGCGGCTGGTATCTTCAGGGTAAGGAGAATGAACTGTTTGAAAAGCATTATTCGGAGTTTATTGGTAGTAAGTATACTATAGGTTGTGGTAATGGCTTGGATGCTCTTGTTTGGATTTTTCGTGCTTATATTGAAATGGGTGTAATGAAGGCAGGAGATGAAGTGATAGTGCCAGCTAATACATATATTGCTACCATCCTTGCTATTACAGAGAACAATCTTGTACCTGTTTTAGTAGAGCCCAAGCCCAATACGCTTGAAATAGATGATGATCTTATAGAAGAGGCTATTACTTCTAAGACGAAAGCCATTGCCATTGTGCATTTATATGGACGTATAGCATACACCCATAAAATCGGTGAATTGTGTAAGAACTATAACCTCAAACTTGTAGAAGATTGTGCTCAGAGTCATGGATGTAAGTATTCCGATGGTCGTGTGACAGGCTGTATTGGTGATGCAGCAGGACATTCTTTTTATCCTGGTAAAAATCTTGGTGCTCTTGGTGATGGTGGAGCTGTAACTACCGATGATGCTGAACTTGCAGCGGCTGTTCGTGCGCTTGCTAATTATGGTAGTCAGAAAAAATATGTTTTCAAGTATGCTGGTCGTAATAGTCGTCTCGATGAGATACAAGCTGCCGTCTTGGATGTAAAGTTGAAGTATCTTATGGAGGATAATGCAAAACGCAAAGCTGTCGCCCACTTCTATTATGATAATATAGGCAACCCTCTTGTATCTCTGCCAGATCTTCTACCTGATGAGCAGAATGCATATCATCTTTTTCCTGTTCTTGTTGAGGGTAAGGGAAATCGTGAACGTTTGCATGGATATTTGGAAAGGAACGGAATTGGTACTGTATGTCATTACCCGATTGCTCCTCACAAGCAAGAATGTTATGCGAAAGCGCCATGGAATATCTCACAACCGTCATTGCCTATTACTGAACGCTTGGCAGACGAAGAGTTGAGTTTGCCAATTGGTCCGGCTATTACGATGGATGAAGCGGCAGAAGTTGTACGTTTGATAAATGAATTTAACTAATAATCAATAGTGGGCAGCACAGGTGGTAGCAAGTTTACTTGATATGCAGTTCAATACTGCCTGCTCACCCTAATATAATTATAATAGAATATGAAATACAAAAAAATATCTGTTCTTATTGTGACCTATAAGCAAGCAGATGTTATTGGCCGAAACATAGAATCTATACTCCAGCAGAAGGAATATGGACTTCATGAAATTGTAATCTGTGATGATTGTTCTCCAGATAATAACTGGGATGTGATACAATCATATGTTAAAATGTATCCAAATGTTATTCGTGCTTATAGAAATAACCCAAATCTTGGAATCTATGGCAATTCGGACAAATGTGCATCTCTCCATGGCGATGCCGATCTTTTTTGTTGGCTTGAAGGAGATGATGCATTATGTAATGGTTTTTTTAAAGCCATTCAGGAAGCTATAATTGAGCAGAAAATAGATGTGTCTCAGGCTGTTGGTATTCAGGCAAATTTCAAGTCGATAGATCCACAAGGGAACGTACGAGTCTATAAAAATGACTATGTAAGCAGACATTTATGCTCCCCAGTCAGTGCAAAAATTAGACAACTGACATCATGGAGAGGTTCTGTTTTTTCAAAAAAAGTTATAGAGCAATTTAAGCCAACAGTATTAAATAAAGGACTAGCACTAGCTGAGGAATTGTTTGATGTTCAATGGTTTAGATATGCAGATAAGTTTTATTATATTAATGTTGATGGATCTATTTATTACACGGGAATTGGTGTTTCTGTTGAACTCAATGGAACTGAATTCAAAAAATGGGCAATAGAATCAATCTATAAGTGGGAGTTCTTAATCATGAATCTTTTAACAAATGTAAGAGACACGAATCATGCTAGGAGTCAAATACAATTGTCAAAACTACGCATGAATAGGTCATTACGGACATATTTTCAATATGTTGCATTATATGTTCGGGGAAATATAGGGTATCCAATCAAGTATAGAAATATACTAGCTTTATTGAAGACTATTAGAAATTTTTAGCGATAATGAGCATGAAAGTACTTTGGATTGTAAATATTGAATTTCCTGAAGCCGTTTCTCTATTGGATAAAAAAAGTGAATTAAAATCGACAGGAGGATGGTTATTGGGTGCTGCTGAATCTATAACTAGTGTTGATTCTAGTTTGAAATTAACTATCTGCAGTGTATCTAAACGTGTAAAAAAGCTGACACAGCTTTGCGGTAAAAAATATAATTATTATCTTATTCCTTATGGCAGAGGTAATTTATTTTACAATTCTGAATATGAGAGGTGTTGGAAAGAAATTAAAAAAGAAATAGATCCCGATGTGGTTCATATTCATGGTACAGAATTTACGCATGGTCTTTCGTATGTTAGAAGTTGTGGTAATCATAATGTGGTAGTGTCGATTCAAGGATTGAAATCTGCGTATAGCCATTACTACTATTATGGTATGACGCTTAGCGAAATATTTAGAAATCTCACTTTGAGGGATTTGTTTAAGGGGGGGCATTTTGACTGGCAAGAGGCGGTTTGAGAGGTCTGGCAGCTTTGAAACAGAACTTATTGGTTCTGTTAATCACATTATAGGTCGAACTTCATGGGATAGGGCAAGAACATGGGCTATTAATCCAAATGCACAGTATCATTTTTGTAATGAAACACTACGTTCTGATTTTTATGACAATAGTCGATGGAAATATGATTCATGTAGAAAACAATCGATATTTGTGACACAAGCAGGTTATCCTATAAAAGGCTTTCATATGCTATTAAAAGCTATGCCAATTATTTTGGCCCATTATCCTGATGCTCAAATTAGATTAGCAGGTAATGATATCACTCGAAATCAATCGGTTAGTGATTTGTTTAGGTACTCTGGGTATGGTTGTTTTATTAATAAACTGATACGAAAGTACAATTTAACATCACACGTTACATTTTTGGGTAATCTGAATGCTGCTGAAATGAAAAATGAATATCTAAATTGTAATGTATTTGTTAGTCCATCAACCATCGAAAACAGCCCAAACTCAATAGGGGAAGCTCAAATACTTGGTACTCCTGTTATTGCAAGTTATGTTGGTGGAGTTATGGATATGATTCCTTCTGATATTTATGGATCCCTCTATCGATTTGACGAGATAGAAATGCTGGCTTATAAAATATGTACTCTATTTGGTCAAACAAGTATGCTCACCCAGAACGCTTGTATTGAACTTGCATATAAAAGGCATGATCCTTCTGAAAATGCGGCAAATCTTTTGTCTATTTATGAACAGATTATAGATGACAATGCCATATAGTTTATGCTAACGGCAAAAGGAATGTTTTTTCATGAGAATTGATAATTGTACTAAGTTTTATACCGAGAGTTCGTTTTGGTTTTCATTGGGCTTATTATTTTTTGTAATGCCTTATTTTGTATGGAATTTGCCTTTCCTTTCATTAATAAGGTTGGCATTGACTTGTCTTTTAGTGATAATAGCTTTTAAAAACCGAAAAAATATCAACACGAAAGACAGGTCGTCTATTGTGTTATTTGTCTTTACAACAGTATATTATATTATGCTGGCCTTCTTTCATGGCACGTTAAATGTTTTTGGTATCATTTCGCAATCGGTATATGTTTTTTTCTTTTCCATAGTTTTCCTAGATGTAAGGTTTTTGCTAAAAGTATTTAAGTATTTTAGTAACATATATGCTGTTTTGATAGGGGTTTCGTTAGTGTGTTGGTTTCTTGCTATTGGTGGTCTTCTACCAAGTACGGGTACAATTAGGCACTATAATGAAATGATTGATCGAACATATTCAACTTATCCGTTTGTTGTCATTGAATACTTTCTTGACGATGGTATGAGATTCAGTGGATTATTTGATGAACCAGGAGTAGTTGGAACGACATCCGCCTTGTTACTTTGTCTATCAAGGTTCCAAATGAAGAATTGGAGAACTTATGTGCTGATATTGTCAGGAGTTTTTTCTATGTCATTCTTCTTTTATGCGTTAACTACCGTATATTGGCCGTTCTATTTGATCTTTTCTAAAAGAAAATATATCCAAGCACTTCTTCTTTGTTCTTTCTTTGCTATCTTTTTTTTAAAAACACAGGATAATGATTTTATTTCTGATCGAATGTGGTCCCGATTTGAATGGAATGCAACTGAAGGAAAGTTTGCTGGTGACAACAGAATGACTGAGGATGGCGAAAGGTATATAGAAAAAATAAAAGGTACCCACGAGTATTACTTTGGGGTGGACAATATATCTGAATTTTGGAAGGCGGCAGGAGAAAGTTCTTCCTACAAAAACATTATTGCAATGTATGGTATTATCTTCTTTGTTTTATATTGTGCTTTTTTTGTAAAACTAGGTAAGGATAATTGTAATACAAGATCTTCATTTGTATTATACCTACTCTTGTTTTCTGTTAATATGTACCAACGAGTTGATCTTTATTCACTTCCAATTATGTTCCTTTATTCATATCTAGCGAGACGAGATTCGATATTTATTAGTAACCCCATATCTCAAAGACGATGAACATACTATTCTTATCATGTGCATATTCGGAAACTCAAAAAGATTTTTTTGGGGCTAAAAGTAAGCGCGGTTATCAATATGCTGCTCAAAATTTTCAAGAAGCCCTGCTTGACGGTTTTCTTAAAAATTCGGAAGTAAACCTTAATGTACTATCAATCCCCTCCCTTAGTACATTTCCCAAAGGAAGCAGAATGATATTGGTAAACGATAATTCTTTTGTTTTTAGCAAAAAACAGATAGGAAAATCATTTGGCTATATTAATTTGCCTTTGTGTAATCACCTTCATCAGTCGCGTATAGATAATTATATAGATAGGTGGAGCGATTGCACGTCGGGAAACAAGTGTATTATAGTTTATGCGATGCTAAGAACGCAAATGCAATATGCTGTTGCTGCAAAGAAAAGGCATCCAGAAATAAAACTCTGTTTGATAGTGCCAGACTTGCCAAAATATATGAACTGTAACAAGTATTACAAGATGCTTGGTTTACAAAAACGTGACATGACAATGATCAATACTTTACTTCTTTCTTTTGATAGTTTTGTTGTACTTGCAGAGCCTATGATAGAACAATTGAACATTAAAGGAAAGCCATATACTGTACTAGAGGGTATTTGTGTCAATAATAATAGTGTGACTGATTCTCTTGAAAAGCTGCCCAATAAGACAATTATGTATGCAGGAGGCATTCAAACACGTTATGGCGTTTTTGATTTGATAGAGGCTTTCCATCAAATAAAAAACATGGATTATAGGTTTATTCTTTGTGGTCCTTGTTTTGAAAAGGAGAAACTAAACAAATATTTAACTTCTGATTCTAGGATTAATTATCGAGGTTTGATGTCGACGGATGAGGTTCGTTCCCTCCAAAAGAAAGTTACTGTGTTGGTCAATCCAAGGCATAGTACAGAGGATTTTACTAAATATTCATTTCCGTCAAAAACACTCGAATATATGGCATCAGGAACGCCAGTCCTTATGAGCCCACTTCCGTCCATGCCAGAGGAATACAAACAACATTTGTATTTGTTTGATGATGAATCTGTAGAGGGGATGAAGCAGATGATCGAGAAAGTTTGTTCTTTAAGCATTTCAGAATTGTTTAATAAAGGAAAAGCTGCTCAAGCATTTGTTATTAGTCATAAAAACTCGTTAGTACAAGTACAGCATATATTAAAACTGATAAAATAATAAATAAATAGTATGGCATGAATATTTTAATGGTTAACACACTACCAATTCCTTCTGGTCAAGCTTCTGTAAATAGATTGCTATCTTTAGCCAAAGGATTAGTTGAACAAAAAGTGAAAGTAACAATTCTCTCTACAGGGAAAGGTACTGATGAAAATTTCCACTGTTTAGATGGGGTTAAATATTGTAATCTGCGGAAAAATGGAAACAAGATCATCTGTCTTTTAAAATCATTATTTGACCTGCTTTTATATGTTAGGGATAATAGAAATTCAATAAATGCAGTTTGGCTTGTGTCAAATAGTCTTTTGGTGATTTATCCATTATGGTTTATATGTAAGCTATACAAAATACCATATGTTCAGGAAAAAAGTGAATTTCCTTTTGTATTAATGAAAAGAGGGGTGCTATTTAAAATTTGGGCATGTTTTTATACTCATACCACATATAAATTATTCGATGGTATGATTATCATGACGCAAACATTGTTAGATTATTTTAGACCTTTAGTAAGGAAAAAATGTCAATTAATAAAAGTACCCATGACGGTTGACGTTTCTCGTTTTAACAATATAATATCTAAAAATTATTATGGAGACTATGCTGCATACTGTGGCTACATGGGTGGTAATAAAGATGGTGTAGAAAACCTTCTTGAGGCGTTTACGTACGTTGAAAAAAAAAACCCTCATTTCAAATTAGTTCTTGCTGGTAGCGCTTCTTCTTCTGACGAGCTAGAAAGATTAAAGAATAAGGCCCAGACTTTGGGATTAAGAAATGTTGTTTTTACCGGTAGAGTCCACCGTGATAAAATCCCAGCCCTTTTGTGGAATGCGAAAATACTATGTTTGGCAAGGCCTTCAAGTTTGCAGTCTGCTGGTGGCTTCCCAACAAAGCTTGGAGAATACCTTTGTACAGGTAACCCTGTTGTTGTAACAGCCGTTGGTGATATACCTGATTTTTTAAATTCAACAAATTCATTTATAGTGGAACCTGATAATAATAAAGTGTTTGGTGATGAGATTATTAAAGTGTTAGATAATTATGAATATGCTAAAAGAGTCGCTATAAGAGGAGAAAAAACAGCCAAAGAAAATTTTGACGGAAGGGTACAGGCCGTTCGTCTTGTTGAATTCTTTAAAAAAGTAATCGAATGAAAGTCGCATTAATAGGTGATGTTGCATTTCTAGGTAAAGCTTCCATCAGAGGAAATGCAAATTACAGGTTGTATTTTGGTGAAGTTTCACAATATTTACACTCTGTTGATTATGTAATCGGTAATTTGGAAACGCCATTTTCTCAAAAAAAAGTGACTTATGGAGCGAAGTCCGCATTCATATGTGCAGATCCAATTGATGCGGAAATACTAAGTTACCTTTCAATCAATGCTGTTACTTTGGCAAATAATCATATGTTTGATTTTGGTAAAGAGGCTTATGAACTTACAAAGAAAATACTAGATAACAGAAATATAAAATATTTTGGGGTTGAAGGTAAAGAAGTTAAATTAAATGTTTTTGGAAACAAAATAGCTTTGAGTGGTTTTTGTTGTTATTCCTCTAATCCCCAGCGAAATGTTCCGTTCGGTAAATATGGTATTAATGAATATGAACTTCAAACTGTTGCGTATCGAATTAAATCATTGAGCTCGGAAGGCTACATTCCAATCATAGCGGTCCATGCTGGAAAAGAGCATGTTAACTACCCTAGTTCTGATACGGTTTTGGCAGCACGTCAGCTAAGCCAAGTCGCACCTTTTATCTTTTATGGACATCATCCTCATGTAGTTCAAGGTATAGAAAATGTTAATAATAGTCTTCTCGCTTATAGTATTGGAAATTTCTGTTTTGATGATATATATCAGGATAACAACAAAAAACCTTTTGTTGAGTTGACTGAAAATAACAGATCTTCGATTATCCTGGAAGTTGAATTTGAGAAAAACCAAATCGTTGGATGGAAAACGATACCTATTTATATAGGAAAAGATAAAGTCTATGTAGGGCAAGGGTGCTCTGAAAATAAAATGAACGAGTATTCAAGTAAGCTGAAAAATGTCGGAACTTTATCCTATAACGATTTTAGAAACGCTGAAATTAACAAATATTATGCTCCAAGACTCGCTAATCGAAACATTAAATGGGTACTTAAGAGGTTGCGTCCAAGGTATGCGTATTTATTGTATACTAACTATTTAAATAAGAAAAAATATATAAGGTGTATAACCAAACAGATAAATAAAGGATAAAATGAATTTCTATAAAAAAATTACGTCGAAAAAGTTGCGCTTTACACTTCTCAGGTGTCTAAAGTTTGTTCCAGATGAGCCGATGATCAAATTCCAATATTGGATGAAACTTCATCGTTTATTGAATTTAAAGAATCCTAAACGGTATTCTGAGAAAATTCAATGGTACAAACTTTATTATCGTAATGAAAAGATGCCTATCTGCGTGGATAAATATCGAGTACGTGAATATGTAAATAGTAAAGGTTTATCAGGTATTTTAGTTAGTCTTTATGGTGTTTATGATGAGGCAGAAGATATATTAATTGAAAATCTCCCCAAGAAATTTGTTCTAAAAACTTCAAATGGTAGTGGCACTAATATTCTGTGTAGGGATAAGACTAAAATGTCACGCAATGATGTTGTTGAGAAAGTTAATAGTTTTTTGAAGCAATCAAGTGCTTCTGCTGGTCGTGAATGGGCTTATGCCAAAGGTTCACCCATAATAATCATAGAGGAACTACTTGAAGATTCGACAAGTTCAGACGGCTCTATTTCTGATTATAAGTTTCTTTGTTTTAATGGAAAGCCTGAGTATGTAGTATTGGACGTGGATCGTTTTACAAAACATAAACGGAATATCTATGACATTAATTGGAACAATCTTTATGTTTCATCAGACTGTTCTTGTATAGAGGAAGGGCGTAAAAAAGAAAAACCTGCTAATTACGATAGGATGGTAGAGATCGCGCGTGTATTATGCGAAGATTTTCCAGCCGTTCGCGTTGATTTGTACAATGTTAATGGTCGTGTCTATTTTGGAGAACTAACATTCTTTCCTTGGAGTGGATATGTACAATTTAATCCTGATTCCTTTGACTTTGCGATGGGTGAAAAATTTCTTTTACCTAAAAGAAATCATTGATTTGACAAATGAACAATTAATAAAGTTGATCAATAATGGTAAAATTCAGAGATTGTTTGCGCTTTATTAATGCGGTGTTGTTTTTTATCCTTTATATTCCTCATTTACTATGTTATTTTTTTTGTGGGGATAAGGAGATTATAAAAAGTGACCTGCTGGTAATAGGTAATTCAATTAAAATAAAACTTCCGTTTGTTTTACAGCTCCTATATCAACTTCATAACAATAGATATTATCGGAATGTTTTCTACCATCGTATTGGTCCTATTCTTTCTATTCTTATAGGATGGTACCGACCAGGGGATAGATATTTCACAATAAGTAAAACGACGAAAATTGGCAGAGGATTTTGGATGGCACATCCATATTCCACACTAATAGCAGCAGAATCAATTGGTGACTATTTCCGTTGTATACAATGTATAACAATCGGACGTACCTCGGAGGAGAGGCCGATTATTGGCAATAATGTTGCCGTAATGGCTAATGTAGTAATAGCAGGAAATGTACATGTTGGTGATAATGTTACAATTGGAGCAGGTTCTATTGTGACAAGAGACATACCAAGTAATTGTTTTGCAGCTGGTGTGCCCGCGAAAGTAATTAAATATAAAAGTGTAATTAATAGTTGAAATACAAAAATGGCATGTTTTTCAGATTTTATTGTTAACGCGGTTTGGGAAAAAGCGCGTATTGAACAGGGGTATAATCCAAACGTGTGGCGGAAAGATTTTGCTAATGCTTGGATAAGGCGAGATCATTATGGTGTTGAATCAAAGTATGGATGGGAGATTGATCATTTGCGCCCATCTTCTAATGGTGGTTCCGATGACTTGTCAAATCTTAATGCACTTCATTGGAGGAATAATAATAAAAAGTCGGATAATTCCCCCCCTTTTTCAAACAATCGTTACATCAGAAGGTAATACTAATGTAGAAATGCTGCAATCATGGAAGGTAGAGTGACCCCTATAAATAATTCAATGTTCAAACGAAAATGGGAAAATAAATTGCTATGTGCAGAGGTGCTCATGGGCGTCTCGTTTATATGCGCTGTTATTCTCTTTTGTGCACATCAGCCATGGTTGGTGTGGGAGGTAGTTATTGATACTAGTAAATGGGGAAATTTTGGCGATTTTATTGGTGGATTGTTGGGAACTGCATGTGCTTATATTAGTTTGCGCCTTCTTGTAAAAAACTTAAAGGAGCAAGAAAGAGCAAATGAGTACTTAAGAGAGAGTAACAATAGGAGTAGTGAGGTCTTTGAATTGCAACTTGTCCATAAAGACATGTCAACTCTGATGGAATCATATAATCGTATAATTAGTACTTATAAGATTAATGAAACGATGGTAGGTCAGGAAGCCATAAAGAAAATTGCTACTGATTTGTTGGAATCTTATGATAATAATGATTCTTCTATAGAAAAGAGAATTGAAGAAGCAAGAAAAATGTTTGACTCGCAATACATACTTTATCGTGAGTCAATGGCTGTACATTTTAGATTACTATACCAAATATTCCAGATTATATGGCTTTCTGATATACAAGGCGAAAAGAAAGCAATGTTGTCTAAAATGTTGCGTAGCCAATTTACTGAGCACGAACTTCTTTTACTACGTTATAATTGTTTAACTTCAAATGGAGTGAAAATGCAGACTTATGTAAATCAATTTAATTTGCTTAAACATCTTCCCATCACCCATTTATTAGAATTTAAAAAATGGGTGCAAAAATTGGATGAAGTGCAACGTAACAGGTTGGATTCAGAATGTGTTTCTATTAGAAAAAGTATAAAGAATCTTCTGTTAAAAGATGACAATAGGGAAGAAAGGCAACAACTAGGCTATTCTAATAAGTATAATGGAGTTGTTACTATTTCTGCAGACAAAAAAACTTGCCATTTTGAATTAGTACGGAATATTCAAGAAAAGTCATCAGTTGATAAAACTTCAATAGACATGGTGTTAGATAAATGGAATGACGAGGAAATTAAAAGCTTTTTTGTTGACTTCTTTAAGTATATCTTTGATTATTCGAATTTTTCGCAGTTTAACAAAATGAACGATTTAGAGGTGAAGCATGATATAAAAACCGAACAAAATGGTAAGAAGCATACAATATGGACTATGGTGAAGAAAGATAGATCACCATTAGTTATTTCTATGCCACAAGCTGCAGATCCTCAAAAATAATAGCACGTTTATATTATGTATTCAATATTAAAAAGAATATTTGATTTTATTATTGCAGGAGTCGGATTGATTGTGTTGTCACCATTTTTGTTGATAACAGCATTTTTAATTAAACTTGATAGTAGGGGACCTGTTGTTTTTAAACAGGAGCGTTTGGGAAAGAATGGTGTGCCCTTCAAAATTTGGAAGTTCCGTTCGATGTGTGTAGGTGCAGAGAGGCAAGGAACGGGTGTGTATTCTTACAAAGGCGACACACGTATTACTAAGGTAGGAAAGATAATCCGTGCAACGAGTATTGACGAGTTGCCTCAATTGGTGAATATCTTAAAAGGAGATATGGCTTTAATTGGTCCGCGACCTGCGTTGACTTATCATCCATGGCCTTATGAGCAATACACAGAGCATCAGAAACACATGTTTGATGTGTTGCCTGGCGTAACGGGGTGGGCCCAGGTGAATGGACGTAAGGAAGTTCCATGGCCTGAGCGTATAGAACTAAATGTTTGGTATGCCAAGAATATGTCGTTGTGGCTGGATTTGAAGATTTTCTTTATGACAATTTTCAAGGTTGCAACCAATGCAAATAATGAAAACGTAGGAGAAACTGGAGTAAAGAAATAGAAACAGAGGAGGAAGAGAATATGCTGAATTTAATGTATATAACGAATCGTCCTGAGATAGCACGCATAGCAGAAGATGCTGGTGTAGACTGGATATTCGTAGACATGGAGTTTATAGGAAAGGATGTACGCCAAAAAGGATTGGATACTGTGCAGAACCACCATACAGTAGCGGATGTTGCCAATATCAAAAAGGCTGTAACAAAGGCCAAAGTGCTTGTGCGTGTTAATCCTATTCATGATGCCATTGATGGATATTTCTCATCAGAAGATGAAATCAATGCAACAATTGAAGCTGGAGCAGACATTGTGATGCTTCCTTTTTTCAAGACAGTTGAGGAAGTGCGCAAGTTTACAAAAATTGTGGGCGGCAGGGCTAAAACTTGCTTATTGGTTGAGACTCCAGAAGCAGCTTTGTTGATTGACGAGATAATGGAGTTGTCAGGCATAGACATGATTCATCTTGGTCTAAATGACCAACATTTGGCTCTTGGGATGAAGTTTATGTTTGAGCTGCTGGCAGACGGAACCGTTGATAGACTTGCCGCTAAGATAAAGGCAAAAGGCATTCCGTTTGGCTTTGGAGGTATTGCTACTTTGGATGGTGGTGCTATGCCAGGATGTATGGTCCTGAAAGAACATTACAGATTGGGAAGTTCTATGGTGATAGTTAGTCGAAGTTTCTGTAATACAGATAAAATCACCGACTTAAATGAGGTGAAGAATGTTTTCAATACAGGTATTGCAGATATCCGAAGATTGGAAAATGAGGCAGCTGAGGCTGCTAGCTATTTTACAAGTAATAGAACAGCTGTAATTGGTAGTGTGTACAATATCGTAACAAAGAAATGAAGAAATTATTACTGACAGGCTGTTTTAATTACTCAGAAGAACAATTCGAGCAATTAATGCAACTGGGGTTTGAGATTTATTTCATGCAGCAAGAAAAGGGTACGTTGCCATTGTGTGGTTCTGATATAAATGCAACTGTTTGCAACGGGTTGTTTCTCTCGCATGATATATCTGAATTTACGAATTTGGAGTTCATTCAGTTGACAAGTGCAGGGTTCGATCGTGTTCCAATAGATACAATCAAGGAAAGGAATATAGAACTGTACAATGCCCGTGGTGTTTATAGTATACCTATGGCAGAATGGGCATTATTCCGTGTGTTAAAAAAGCATAAACAAGGATGGTTCTTCAAGAAAGAACAGGATGGTGGCAAATGGACTAAACATAGAGGATTGCGAGAATTATCAGGAAGGAAGGTTGCTGTAGTTGGAGCTGGAAATGTAGGACAGGAGGTTGCTAAACGTTTTCAAACTTTTGGTGCAGAAATAACAGGTTTTGACATTCATACAAATGCAACTTCATGTTTTGACCATATGATATTGATCAATCAATTAATAAATATGATTGACAAGTTTGATATTTTAGTAATCACAGCCCCTTTGCTGCCTTCTACCAGGGGTGTTATATCTCGTGAGATGTTGAACAGTATGAAAGAAAATGCAGTTTTGGTGAACATTGCACGTGGTGGCTTGATTGATGAGGAGGCAATGTGTGATGTGTTATCTGGACGAAAAGACCTTTTTGCAGCATTAGATGTTTTTATGAAAGAACCATTACCACGGGATAGCCCTCTATGGAATATGGAGAATGTGGCATTGTCTCCCCATAATTCTTTTGTATCTGACGGAAATAATAGAAGAATGTTTGATGTGATGTATCGTAACCTAAAGAATTTTATAACAAAAAGATAATGAGAAAATTCATTTTGATCTCGCCAAAAAATCGTTCAGCTTATAACTTCCGAGGCGACTTAATAAAGGAAATCAAAGAGAAAGGCTATGACGTGGTTGTTACAGGTCCTAACAAAGAAGGGGTTGATAGAATAGAGGCGCTCGGAGCAAGGTTTGTAGAAGTACCGGTAAATAAGAATGGAGTGAATCCGTTTGCTGACATAGCTTACTGCTTGAAATTGAAGAATATTATGAAGGCGGAAAAGGCTGATGCCATTCTTGGTTACACTATTAAACCGGTTATTTATGGTTCTATTGCTGGGTGGTTAGCTGGTGTGAAAAATCGCACCGCAATGGTGACAGGTGCCGGCTATTTGTTTGCAAGTAGCAGCTTAAAGGCACAAATTATTCGTTCTATCTCATTTTTACTGTACAAATTAGGACTTGGAGTCGCGCAAAAAGTTATTTTCCAAAACGTTGATGACTTAAATGAGTTTGTGGATCATGGGTTGGTAAAAAAAGATAAGTGTCATGTGGTGGATGGTTCAGGCGTAAATATGAGCAAGTTTATCCCTACTGAATATCCCCAAACACCAACCTTCTTTTTCCTAGGAAGATTAGTTTATGCCAAGGGTGGAATGGATTTCGTTAAGGCAGCAAAGATTGTAAAAGAGAAATATCCCAATTCGCGTTTTATGATATTGGGAAAGATAGATAAAAGTGTTCCCGATGCCATTACAACCGAAGATTTGATGCCGTATGTGAATGAAGGAACTGTTGAAATGTTCCCTGAGACAGACGATATTGCTCAGTATTATGCTATGTCTTCTGTTTTTGTGTTACCTACAGCTTATCGCGAAGGGACACCAAGGGTAATATTGGAGGCATTGGCTTCAGCCCGTGCCATTATTACAACATTTACTCCAGGCTGCAAGGAGACTGTAAAGGAAGGAGTGAATGGATTCTTTGTTGATATACATTCCCCTAAGGATTGTGCGGAAAAGATGATGCACTTCATTGAACATCCTGAAGATGTTGCAAAGATGGGGGCAGAAAGTCTTGCGCTCTGCAGAAACAAATATGATGTGTCAATTACTAACAGTAACATGTTGAGGATAATGGATGTTTAACCATTCTGCATACAAGTAATGCTTAACGAAAGTCAAAGGTTCTTATTAGCTCTCGTCAGGTCTGCATTGGGTAATAACGGTGCGGACCTTTCGTGTTTTAAGGTGAACTGGGGAGAAGTATACTCAATAGCTCAAAAGCAAGGTGTGCACGGCGTTATTTTCGACTCGTTGGAAAAACTTCCGTTTAATTATCGCCCACCTCAGGCCTTGCTCCTTCAATGGATTGCTCAAATTTCCATAATGGAAAGGACGTATAAATCATATGTTAGTGTAATTGGAGAATTTGCGGAATTTCTAGGTAAACAAGGCTTGTTCGTGATGCTTATGAAGGGATATGGCTGCAGTTTGAATTATCCACAACCTAGCCATCGGCCATGTGGGGATATCGATGTTTTTGTAATGACTCACAGGGGAAATCATAATAAGAGAATAGTGGAGTTAGTTAATAAAGTTATCACCGAAAAATCCATAGGTAGACTTGTTTATGATACAGAGCACCATACAGTTATCCAATTCGGCAATTTTTTGATAGAAAACCATGAAACAATCCTTGATGTAAATACGCATAAATCAAGCAGGTTTTTAAATGAGCTATTGGAGGCTTTGGCAAAAGAATCTATAGTGGGGAAGTCGTTTGTGAATGGTTTTATGCTACCCTCTGTAAAATTCAATTCTATTCATCTATTACGTCATATGGCTAATGATTTTGCAACGTTCAAAACGACTTTGCGTAATCTATTAGATTGGAGTACTTTTGTAAGCCGTAATGCTAAAGCCATGGATTGGCCTTTCGTGTACGAGGTTGCTCGTAAAGCAAACATGCACCGATTTCTTGATGCCATTAATGGAATTTGTGTCGATTCTTTGGGATACGATCCGGAATTGTTTCCTGTCCAGAGTAAGAATGATGCATTGTGCGATAGAATTCTTGCAGATATATTTCAGCCTGAATTTCAATGGCGCATTCCGGAAATGAATAATAAGCTGATGTATGTTTGGGTAAAAACTTGTCGGATGTGGCAAAATCGTTGGAAATACAAGATTGTCTATGATGAAAGCTTGTTTTCGTCATTTATCAGTTTGGCATGCAATAGAATTAGAAGAATGTAATGGATTTGTGATTAAAAAGTTGAGAACATTAGTAGCTTTGACTTTGCTTTTTGTGTTATAGTGTCATCATAAGTAAAATAGAAAGCATCTACAATGCTGCCCAAACGAATAGAAATTATGGAAATTGATAATGTATTTTTGACTCATCTTTTAGACCAAGCTGTTGTTAATCCTCGCTTGCGCCAGAATTATGACTTGCGTACGTCTGAGCGGGATCATTCGCAGCGTATGCTCAATGCGTTGTTGCCAGGGACGGTCGTGCCTATCCACCGTCATCCGCAGAGCACGGAGAACGTTTTCCTCTTGTGTGGGAAGCTGGTGGAGGTGGTCTATGACAATGAGGGCAACGAGACGGACCGTATCCAGCTTGACCCCACCGCTGGTAGCTACGGTTGTGTGGTGCCGCAGGGGGCGTGGCACACGGTAGAGGTCTTGGAACCTTCTGTCATCTTCGAGGCGAAGGACGGAAGGTTTGGTGAGGACGGTAGCGAGACGCTGGATGCCTTCAGGACCAAGGAGGCGGAGCGCAAGAAGCAGGCTTCGCCTACTGCAGCGCCTTTCTCCAACAGCCTTGGCGATCTCAAAAAGAACATCGAGTATCTGATTGGCATGGAACGCCAGTCGGGGAGCATGGAGGTCATTACACCGCTCTACGTCTCGCGCATGCTGAATGTGCCAATGGAAGAAGTGGAACGAGTGATGAAGGACATGGTACTTTAATTGAAAAGGGAGTATATGGAAGTTATACGATTATTACAAATGTCTGATATACATTGGACAAAGCAGCCCAATGCTGCCGACGATTACACAGACATACGAAATAGTATGATAGAAGATTTGGAAAACTATTGCCAAGAAACTGGCGATAAGTTTGATAAGATTCTACTTTGTGGAGACATAGCCTTTAGTGGTTCAAAAGATGAATATAAACGTGCCAATATCTTCATAAATGAGTTATGTGAAAAAATAGACTGTAAACCAGATGAAGTTTATACAGTCCCTGGAAATCATGATAAAAATGTAAATGAACATCCAAAATGTGTCAGAGAATTTATACATACAGCTTTATGCAACCACGACACACATATAGATAAGTTATGGCTAAGCATGATAACTGAGGACTTCACCTTTATCAAGAAATTATATACTCCATTCAAAGAATATAATGAGTTCTGCAATAATGAACGTGATTGCGCAGAGCCATTCATGTTATCTGCGTTGGATGAAGATATAAAGCAATACGACAAATCACAGATGTATTGGTGTTATGAATTTGATAAAGAATTGAATGGTTACAAAATCAATCTATATGGAATCAACTCTGCATTGACAAGCGACCTTCAAGATTACGATACAGACCCCCAAAGGCAAAAGGGGCATCTTTTGTATTTGCCTAAGTTAGCTTATCATGAAGCAAAAATTCATGATGGAGTTATAAATATATTAATGTGTCATCACCCTTTATACTTTTTATTGAACAAAGAATCCATAGAGAAAGATTTGGACAAAAGATATGCCTTGCAATTGTACGGTCATGTCCATTTAGCTGAAAGCAATATGGTAAACAATGCTGTTCATGTGTATTCTGGAGCTTTGAATCCTGGAGACATTAATGATGATACTTATCTGCCTGTTTACAATATCATAGAACTCAGTATAGACAAGCATGAAGACGGAGAAGACATATTAAACATTAATTTGCAAGTCCGTATTTACAATGGAGAATGTTTTGACGAAGATAAGAAACAATCCAAGAGATTCTGTATTGTATTGAAGAATCACAATACATGGCAAAAAAATGCTAATGTCCAAAGTGTAAACCAAGAGGATTTACCAGACGGTGTAACAAAACGTGATGTCCGTCATAAATTTATCAAACATCCACAAGGTAAGAGAATCATTAAACAACTATATCCCGATATGGACTGTAATGGTTCGGCTTATATCAGGAACCAAGCCTTCTTGAATAAAATAAGAACAGACAACAAATGGTTAGAACTATATAATATCATGTCGAATGAATAAAATTCTAAATAATATACTGTTGCAAAGTGGTCTAATAATACCACTTGATACAGACGAAATGGAGCAATTAGCAAGGGCTTGCTCAAACTTCGTCAAGAGTGAGTCTTTTTCCTTCTCGACCTTCGAATCACTTCTCATTTACTATATCAAAGGCAAAGAATGGCCAGAACTAAATAATTTCATTGAAAATTATATTTCAGAAAACAGTGAGAGAAAAGCAACATACCCAACACGTGTAAACCATGCTTTAGGTTTCTTCTGTATTTACTTGGCGATTGCAGAATGTCAAGGCAGAAAAGAACAAGCAATCCGTTCTCTTGCGTTACAAAATATGATGTTGGCAGTTCATGGGAAATGGAACTCTCTAAGGTATAGTGAGATATTATGTACCCTATATTTTAAAAGTACAGTATATTTGAGTAACCTGTCAATAGGAGAAAAAGAATACCCTTGTGAATTTGCACGTTCAATGTTCAAAGACCACTATCGTGTGAATGAAGATATTGATGATAAAGTGTCAGAGGGTATTCAATCACTTGTCCTAATGGCTTTTGATGCAGAAATGGAACAATTTATTTCAACACTTGATGAGAAAGACCCCTTTATGCGTGTTGTTAGCATATTGGAACACTATTTCTTGAATATGCCCCAACTGCCGACATTAAGTGACTTCAAACGACTCGTGGCTATTACTTTTGTCGATAAAGAAGGAAAAGGACAGAAAATGAGCAATGTATTGTGGAAGATTGCAGACAGTGGTGTCGTTCTGTCGGAAGAAGTAATTTCTGAAACATCATTAATCCTCATGGGAGTTAATAGGCTTATGAATGGCGAAAATACTGATTTCTTAAATACAATAAGATTAAAGCCCAAGGAATTCTTTGTATACCTCTATCATGAATTATTATTAGAACATTTATTGAAATAGCAAATGGAAAACAAGAAAGATATATTAGAGTCAATTTCCAGTGTCACAAAGAGCTTGGAAACTGGCTTAGAATTGAATAATAAAAGCTCTGTTTCTCAATATTATTGCGATGCTTTAAATGATAAAAACATAAACGACGTTCTTGGGGACGCAGATACCCATTTGATAACATTGGTAGGTTTTTCAGAAGTAGGAAAATCCACGTTTGTCGCTTCTCTGTATCATACTTTTATGCTTAAAGGAGAAATCAATGGATACAAGATAATAGACTCTGACACTTTTGTTGGGTTTGAGAGAAGAGCACATGTCAGAAATGAAGTCTTTAAAACATCCAAACGAAATATTCGGACAGTAACTACAGAAGGACAATTCCTGACTCTAACTTTGTATAAGGATGGAATAAAGAAAAAACTTATAATATCCGACAAAGCAGGAGAAATATATAAGAATAACTATGTAGACAATTTATCAGATGTCCAAAAAGACAAAGGGCTTATCAATTGCAAGCACATACTGTTCTTTATTGACTGTAGCGTTTTGAATAATGATGATGAATACATAGACTTTGACGACAAGTTTCAGATGCTACTTAGTCGAATGTCCTCTGCGAAAGTGTTTGACATTCCTAAACAATTTGACATCCTCTACAACAAAATAGACACCAATGACGCAGAAGAAAAGGCCAGATTGTACCAAAACAATCGTAAGGATTTTGAAGAAAAGTTGGCATCTGGTTTTTCAATAAAAGTTGCGCATACATTTGAAACGAAATCGAATGACATGAATGACAAGGGAATGTTAGCAGCCTTTCGTTATATTGTAAGTCAATTGGACAAGGAAGATTACAAAGAATGCAAAGAAGTGAATTGGGTACATACAATATTGAAAAAAAAATGATGAGGTTATGACAAAATGTATGATAGCAGGACTACCGAGTTCAGGAAAGTCAACATATATAGGAGCATTGTGGTATTGTTTGAGGCATCCAGCTAAGAATGCAGATTTAAAATTGGTAGCAGATAACAATAATCTACCTGAGGATATTAGTGTATTGAACAGGCTCAGTGATGCCTACAAAGATATGAGGGCTATTAATCGCACAAATTCAAACGAAAATGAGCGAGTGCAGCTAAATCTAAGAGTGGTTAGTACAGGAGAAACGATTCAAGTAGAAGTTCCAGATTTTCTTGGCGAAACATTCAGAGATTTGATAGAGTTGAATCAATCCGACTTATTGACGGAATGGTTGGATAATACAGACAGTTTAGTATACTTTATCAGTGATGTGTCTGTTGGCGAATTTGAGGATGACTTTGGAACAGAAGATGATGATAAAGAAAGTCCAGCGACGGAAATTCCGCCGTTCAAAATAACAGATATATCACCTGCAGCCATGAATATCATGGTGCTGAAATTCTTGATGAGTAAAAAGAAATTCAATAGGGTCGTAATAGTTCTGTCCCAATGGGACAAGCAAACGGAAAATGGTCGAACACCAAAAAATCCGCAAGAATACCTTGAAGAGGAATCCCCTGCGTTATATAACTATATAGATCACAATATTAATAATGCTCAAATCATAGGGCTTAGCGCACAAGGACGAGAATATCCTCAAAATGAAAATCAAGAGAATTACAATGGAATAAAAAAAGAAGTAAGGAAGCAAATGCAGAATGGCAATAGATCATTTGTAGAAGACGAAACATCTATCCTCTACGATTTGTCTATACCATTATATCTACTATTGAAATAATGATAATAGAACAAACATTACACGGGTATTACAAAGGACATGGCTTGTTGGCAAGTTCCTTTATAATGAAACCATCTAATGATTCCTCTTTGATGTCTACGCTCAGTGATTGGACAGGGTATCGTGATGAATCTGATGAAGATGCCTATATGACATTTTACCCATTGGATAGTGGAAAGAAATATGCTATAGCCAAATCATGGTACGCTTCAGAAATGGAACGTCCTGGATGTGTATGGACGCATACATTGATTGTGGATCTGAATGATATTGATAGGAATTTTGATTTTCGGATATTGACGAATTACTTCAAAAGACCAAAGAAGAATGAATATGAATACTATCAAAAGAAAATAGAGATAGATACATTTGATAAAAGAAACTCGAACTGCATTTTCCATGTGTTTGATAGTGTTTCTTTATTGTTTATGTACCTTTTTTTGATATGTTGCAATAAAAATCTTGTGATACACATAGATAAAAGTCAGAATATTTACGCAGAGTTATGTTTGTATTTTCTTCAATATCTTCCACTCGGTATCTTAAAAACCACGTCTTTTAGTACTGGGTCTTCTTCTTACCGAAAATGTGGAGAAGCTGATTTCTCAATACAGTTTACAGATAATGAGGTTAGCGTGGACTTGGCTACAGCACCTTGGAATGAGAAGTTGACCATTGAGAACTTTGATGAAGGAATCAGGTATATATATGAAGAGTCCCAAAAGGAAAATGACCAGCTGCCCAGCTTAATCAGATTGTTTAGTGATGATATTCTAGATGACAAAAACAAACTAATCGGTTTTGCCATTTTAATGAAAAGATTGGATCTGGCAATCCAGGGGAATGCCCAAATAGAACAATATGCAGATGTCTTACATTTGTTTGAGGACTATTTTCCTGGTATAGAAGACGGTATGGTCCTAAAATACAACTTCTTATCTCAAAAAATATCTCATTATTTTGGGACTGAAAAAGATATATTGTATCAAATAGCAGTTCTTGACAATGTCTCAGGATTGGCTTCTGGTTTAATTAACTACAAAAGTAGAGTGCATCTTTTACATAAGGAGAACAAGTCCGATTTTCTTTCACTGACAAATGAAATCGTTAAGTTAGAGAAACCTAATAAATATGCTTGTCAGGCTCTCTCTTATTCTATTGACATATTAGAAGAGCAGGAATTGTTGAGTTTAGTAATACCCAATTGGAATGTAATGTTCCCTTTACTTGTAAGAAATAAAAGTTTCTTTCTTTCTGGTATATGGTTAAATCTGCCAGTTGAACAATTCCAAACGTTATTGTTAAAATATAGTAGTAATGATTTTAATGAATTTGCTCATTGGAACAAACTTCTTAATCGAGTCATTGAAGTAGAAGCACTTGTAGAGGATTCTTTGTCTCTGAAAATTGTGGATAATGCAAAAAAATCCATAGACATCATCTTTGATGCAGCAAATTCAGACAGATACCGATTGGTATCTCCGTCCCTACTACAAAGTGGTCTTAAAAAGATGGAAGAGCTCTTGGCATGGTTAAGAGTACAATCGAATATAAATAGGCGTATTGAACTGTTTTTTATCCATCAAGTGAAACCAGATAGCGCATTACTAAAATGTACTTCATCTGCAAATTGGAATGTGCTGATAAAAATGGATAACAACTCAATGGATATTGATTATTATGTCTATCTGTATGTCCTTGCACACAATTGGACAGATGAGATGTCCATATCTTTGTTGCAGCATAGTTTTCAGCACATCTATAAGCAATTAAGCAAGAATCTGATAAGTGATGAAACATGGAATAAGCTGAAAAGCTATACATCATCTTCTTATAAGATTGAGAAATGGGATAAATGTAAGATTCTAAGCCAAGGACTTGTTGACTATCTAAAGCAATGTAATATGTCGGTAAAAGCAATTGAAACATTTACCCCATATAAAAAGGTTAATGAACGATTACTGAAAATGTGGAATAAATAGCTATTGTCCTCTTAATATCCTTTTGGTGATAATGTTTTTATTTAAAGCAATAGCAGAATAAAGAACATGCACAGTAAGTATTCGGTAAAAGCCGTATTGTGCGCCTAGAAAAAGTTTCGCACCTTTGCACCGTGATTTTAAAATGTTCAAATTATGGTACAAGGCAAGGCCGACATTATGGGCAACCTGAAGGATTGGACCGGCTTACTCTATTTCTCCATATTATTACTATCATCACAGCTTTTTTGAGGTTGCATTCTTGCATAGTTCAAGAAATAAGTTTATCTTTGTATTTTAAAGTTTATCTGCTAAATAATTAAGGTTATGATTCACGAAACAATACATATAAAGAACTTAGGACCTCTTGAAGATACTGGCGTTATCGATATAAAACCGCTAACGGTGTTTGTCGGAAATTCAGCAAGTGGCAAGAGTACACTTATGAAGGCTCTTGTATTAATGCGCTACATATTCAAACGCCTTTCTATCAGAGCTTATTTCCATAACTCGCATATAGAAGAGAATGTTATAAACTTTAGATTCAGGGATTTGCTGCGTGATAATATGAGTGTACTGGTTACTGCAGATACATACATTCATTATGTTGTTACTATAAACGGAAATTCGTATTCTGTAAGTTATTCAGGTGGCAAGCTGTCTTACAATGCAATAATACCCAACGAGGACTTATGCTTCTTCAAAGAAGTGTGGGTAGCAGAATCAAGAAGTGCAATTGCTCCACTATCAAGTCAAGGCACATTGGCTAAAAACGCTTATTTGGGATTCTTCTTTAATGAAACATTTACCGAATTTGACAATGCAACTGACGCAATAAAGCATTTTGATCTTAACTATATCGGTTTGGATATGAATGTTGAACGCGGAGGCAACAACCAAAAGAAGTTTATACTTAAGCCTAAGGGTAGCAATTACTCTTCGTTTGAACTTCGCCATGCGTCTTCAGGTATACAGACAACTGCGCCTTTAATAGCCATGATGAACTATTATGCCCAGGCTTTTGACTTTAAGTTGGCTCAAAAACGTAGTATCATTGACTTGTTGTTTGAAAAGAACCTTACCACTCAGTATCGCCCAGAAATGGAACTTACAGATATGCCAAAATATGTACACATACATATAGAGGAACCGGAATTGAGTCTTGACCCAACATCTCAGATTCAGATGTTGAACGAAATAATACGATTGGCGTTTTATTCAAAGGTCGACAGCCGTGAAATAGGATTGGTGCTTGCTACACATAGTCCATATATAATTAATTCTCTGAATCTGTTGATGAAGGCTCACGACTGCAAGACGGATATTGACGGTGCACATGTAGGCTATGATGACCTTTCGGTATACCAGATTCTGTCGGGAGGAGTAGCTGACTTGAAAGTTAAAAACATTCACTACGTCAACACGGATAGACTCTCAGAGGATATCAATAACATATATGATAAATACCAAGAATTAAAGCAGTTGCAAAATGAAGAGTCTCTTGGAAAATGACCTTCCTGCGTTTTATGGCGTAGGAAGAAGATGTATATGTGATGAAAACACAACAAGTTTGAGTGAATTTGACCTTACAGAGGACAATACACAATTTGTTGTTGGTTACAAAGAGGGTTACGCGTCTTTTTGTGGGAATCCATTTAACTTGAGTGTAGTCAATTATGATACATATATTGGCAGATATACAGGTACCAAAATCTCTGATGGTAAGCGTAGGTGTGACTTTATCTTGACAGATACTGGCACTTATAATATTATTTTATTGTGCGAGGTGACAAGCTCTATAGGCGGAATAGAAAATCTATCTCGTCCTATTGAAAAGACCCAAAAAGATGGAACAAGAACTGTTGTTTTTCCAAAAGGAAAATATCAAAAGGTTGAGCTTCAACTCTATCAGAGCTTGGAAACCTTAACTGAGGTGCCATCAATATCGTCGTATATAAACAACAAGAAAAGAAAGGTGTGTTTAATGTCATATCTCATAAAACGAACAGAGGACAATGCTGTTAATGCTTTCAACAGAAATCGTCTGATGGAAGCGGAGGAGGCTGGCGAAAATGGAGCACAGATAAGTTGTCCACAAATAGAACAGTTTGGCTTTGACTATTATAGAATAAGTCATGATTATTCTTTCAGAATAAGTAATAGTAAATAAACTTTTATCCCCATCCGAGTGGCGGCATTAGCGCAGAGCGATACTGCGGTGGGGATCTCTATTTTTTTTATTTTTTACGATATGCTGTATGGGCAGATGTTTCAGTCTTCATTTACCAGTTTCGAGGATTTTCT
>ERZ1673743.161-NODE-161-length-116093-cov-8.452705_pt1 | contig 116093 bp, 113 predicted proteins | sample MGYA00580197_ERZ1673743 | MGnify/ENA primary metagenome ERZ1673743 (study PRJEB41218, sample SAMN15661795) | gut metagenome | host: Homo sapiens | place: Canada: London | collected 2015-08-20/2019-03-30 | study: EMG produced TPA metagenomics assembly of...
CGAGGATGTGGAGAACATCCTGCTCAAGCTGCTGCAGGCGGCGGATTTTGATGTGGAGCGCGCGCAGCGCGGCATCATTTACATCGACGAGATCGATAAGATCGCCCGCAAGAGCGAGAATACGTCCATCACGCGCGACGTCTCCGGTGAGGGCGTGCAGCAGGCGCTGCTCAAGCTCCTCGAGGGCACGATCGCGAATGTCCCGCCCCAGGGCGGACGCAAGCACCCGCAGCAGGAGTTTATCCAGGTGGATACGACGAACATCCTCTTCATCTGCGGCGGCGCGTTCGACGGCGTGGACAAGATCATTGAGCGCCGCATGGACAAGAAGTCCATGGGCTTCGGCGCCGAGATCCAGAGCGCCAAGGAGCGCGACCTGACCGAGATCATGAAAAACGTGCAGCAGCACGATCTGCTGAAGTTCGGCATCATCCCGGAGCTGATCGGCCGCATGCCGGTCATCACGGCGCTGGCCAGCCTGAGCCGCGAGGACATGGTGCGCATCCTCAAGGAGCCCAAAAACGCCTTGACCAAGCAGTATCAGGCGCTGATGCAGTTTGATAACGTCGAACTGGAATTTGAAGACGAAGCGCTGGGCAAAATTGCGGATAAGGCGATCGCGATGGAGATCGGTGCCCGCGGCCTGCGCAGTGTCATGGAGGGCGTCATGACGGACCTGATGTACTCCGTGCCGTCGGACCCGACGATCGCCAAGATCACCATCACCGCGGCGAGCGTGGACGGCACCGAGCCGCCGCGCATTGAGCATCGGGAGCAGTGACCCATCGCGCCTGCCCCCGCGACCCCCTGAGCGAAAGAGGAATCTGAATGGATAACACAACTTCTATGGACCATGTGGAATTCACCGCCAGGCGCAGCCTGCCCATGATGGCGCTGCGCGGCCTGACCGTGTTTCCGGGCATGATGCTGACCTTTGAGGTCGAGCGCAGCATGTCCATCGCGGCGCTGAACATGGCCATGAGCGATGATCAGATCATCTATCTGGTCCCGCAGAAAGACATTGCGACCGACATCCCCACACCGGACGATGTGTACGGCGTAGGCACGGTCTGCCGCATCAAGCAGATGATGAAGCAGCCCGGCACCAAGACCATCCGCGTTATGGCTGAGGGCATCGAGCGCGGCCGGACGCTGGCCGTGCGAACGGACACGCCCTGCTTCGTGGCCGAGGTCGAGCCGCTTCCGGACGTGGCCGAGCGCAAAACGGCGCGCACCGAGGCGCTCATCCGCCACTGCTGCAATCTGTTTGACGCGTACGTCACCGCGTCCGGCAACATGGCGCCGGAGGCGGTCATCAGCGTGCTTGGTAGCACGAATGCGGCGTTCGTGTCGAACTTCATCTCCCAGCACGTGTTCCTGCGCCCGGAAGAGAAGCAGGAGCTGCTGGAGGAAACGCGCCCGAGCCGGAGACTGTCCAAGCTCTCGAAAATGCTGCTGCATGAGACAAGCGTGCTCGGCCTGCAGCATCAGCTCGAGGAGGCGGCGCAGGACCGCCTGAATCAGACGCAGCAGGAGTATCTGCTGCGCGAGCAGATGAAGATCATCCAGGCGGAGCTCGGCGAGTCCGATGATCCGGACTCCGAGAGCGCGGATTACCGCGAAAAGATCCTTGCCCTGCACCTGCCGGAGGATTCCGAGCAGCGCCTGCTCAAAGAGGTTGACCGGCTCAAAAAGCAGCCGTTCGGCTCGTCGGAGGCGTCCGTCATCCGCAACTATCTGGACATTTGCCTCGAGCTGCCGTGGAACACGCGCACGAAAGAAACGCTCGATGTGCGCGCCGCGCGCGAGGTGCTTGACAAAGAGCACTTCGGGCTTGAGAAGGTCAAGGACCGGATCACAGAGTATCTGGCCGTGCGCCAGCTCGCGCCCGATGTCAAGGGCGGCGTGCTGTGCCTCGTCGGCCCTCCGGGCACCGGCAAGACGAGCATCGCCATGAGCATCGCCCATGCTACGAACCGCAAGCTCGCGCGCATCTCCCTCGGCGGCGTGCACGACGAGGCAGAGATCCGCGGCCACCGCAAGACGTATGTCGGTGCCATGCCCGGCCGCATCATCAACGGCCTGACCATCGCCGGCAGCATGAACCCCGTCATGGTGCTCGACGAGATCGATAAGCTCGGCAGCGATTATCGCGGCGACCCGTCATCGGCGCTGTTGGAGGTGCTCGACGCGGAGCAGAACGGTCACTTCCGGGATAACTTCATGGAGATCCCAGTCGACCTGTCGGATGTGTTTTTCATCCTGACGGCCAACACCCTCGATACCATCCCACGCCCGCTGCTCGACCGTATGGAGGTCATCCAGCTCTCAAGCTATACGGACGAGGAAAAGCTGCAGATCGCAAAGCAGCACTTGATGCCCAAGCAGCGCAAAAAGCACGGCCTCAAGCCGTCGCAGCTGCGCGTGAGCGACGATGCCATCCGCGAGATCATCACGCTCTATACGCGCGAATCCGGTGTGCGTGTGCTCGAACGCAGCCTTGCCGCCGTCTGCCGCAAGACCGCCAAGCGCATCGCACTCGGCGAGTGCAAGAGCGTGCAGCTGCGCGCAGGCAGCGTGGCCAATTATCTCGGCCCCGCGCGCTTTGAGCCGGAGCATGTCTATGCGCAGGACGAGGTCGGTCTCGTGCGCGGCCTTGCGTGGACGTCCGTCGGCGGGGAAGTGCTCGATGTCGAAGTCGCAGTGCTCGACGGCACCGGCAAGCTGGAGCTGACCGGCAACCTCGGCAACGTCATGAAGGAGTCGGCGCAGGCCGCCGTCACCTATATCCGCAGCCGTGCGCAGCTGCTCGGCATCGACCCGGAGTTTTATAAGAACAAGGATATCCACATCCACTTCCCGGAGGGTGCCGTGCCGAAGGACGGTCCGTCGGCCGGCATCACGATCTGCATCGCGGTCATCTCCGCGCTCACGAACACGCCGGTCCGCCGCGACCTCGCCATGACGGGCGAGATCACGCTGCGCGGCCGCATCCTGCCGATCGGCGGCCTGAAGGAAAAGACTATGGCAGCCATGCGCATCGGTATCACGACGGTCATCATCCCGCGTGAGAACGAAAAGGATCTGGAAGAGATCGACCCAACCGTGCGCAGCGCGCTCAAGTTCGTCACGACCGACCATGTGGATAAGATCCTCGACGTCGCGTTTGGCCGCCGTTTTGCCGCGGCCGTCAAGGCGGCGCACAAGGACGCGCACGGCGACGCGGCGAATGTGAACCTGCGCCAGTGAGGAGACTGCCATGGCGACATTGAACCTGAATAAGGCGGAGTTTCTCAAGTCCGCCGTCAGCCCGTCCGGCTTCCTCGCGGCCGACCTGCCGTGCATCGTCTTTGCCGGTAAGTCAAACGTCGGCAAGTCCTCGGTCATCAACCGGCTGCTCAACCGCAAGAATTTTGCCCGCGTCGGCTCTCAGCCCGGAAAGACCGTCCATGTGAACTATTTTTGCATCGACGGCCGGGCGTACTTTGTTGACCTGCCGGGTTATGGGTACGCCAGCGTCGCCAAGACGGAGCGCGCGCGCTGGGGCAAGCTCATGGAGGATTTCTTCGCAGACCCCGCGCGCATCACACTCGGCGTCATGATCGTTGATGCCCGCCACAAGCCCACGGCGGACGATGAGACGATGGCGGCGTGGTTTCATTCCACCGGCTGCCCGATGGTCGTCGTGGCGAATAAGTGCGACAAGCTCAAAAAGTCGGAGATCGAGCCGAATCTCGCGCGCATCCGCGCCACGCTTCTGCTGCCGGACAACGCGGTGCTGCTGCCGTTTTCGGCGGAGAAGGGCACCGGCCGCGAGGCACTGCTCGGTGAGATCTTTCACGCTGTTGGATGACCCGAAGTGCAGAGCGCGCATTCGCGCGCTCTGCGCCGCAAAACGCTGACAGAGCAGCGCTGTGCGGCGGCTGATTGGATTCGAGGCGGGCCTTGCCCTCTCGAGCACCCCTGCTGCGTATGTGATTCGGCAGCGGCGGGGTCATTTTTGCCTGCTCAAAGTGCAGAGCGCGCATTCGCGCGCTCTGCACTTGTTTTTTCGCTGGGGACTTGTTATAATGCAAATTTGTAGGAATGGGAGGTGTGCGCGTGAACACCCTGCAATCGATCTGGAACGGGCTCGACTGGTCCTATCTGCTGAATATCGTGCTGTCGGTCGTTCCGTCGCTGCTGTGCATCACGTTTCACGAGGTGTCGCACGGCTATATTGCCTATCGTCTCGGCGACACGACGGCAAAGGACGCCGGCCGGCTCACGCTCAATCCCCTGAAGCACATCGACCCGATGGGCCTGCTGATGATGATCGTGTTCAAGTTCGGCTGGGCAAAGCCCGTGCCGGTAAATATGATGCGCTTTCGCAATCCCAAGCGCGGTATGGCGCTCACGGCGCTGGCGGGGCCGGTGTCGAATGTGCTGCTCGCGCTCGTGTTTCTGTTTTTGTATGGTCTGCTGTACCGGGCGCTGTATTCGGTGCAGTTTTTGCTGGACATGATCTGGCTGACGGCATATATCAGCCTGGCGCTGGCCATTTTCAATATTATCCCGGTCTCGCCGCTCGATGGTTCGAAGGTGCTCTTCGCGCTGCTGCCCGATGCGGCGTATGCCAAGCTCATGCGCTATGAGCGCTATGGGATGATCCTGCTGCTCGTGCTGGTCGCGACCGGTGTGCTCAGCAAGCCGCTCACGACGGTGACGGAGGCTGTGTTTGACAAACTCTTTGTATTTGCGGAGTGGGGTTATGAACTTATCGGCATCTTCGGCTAAGCCGACCGATCCAACCTATTTTCTTGAAGGCATCATCCACGACAAGAGCGAGATGGCGGATTTTGAGGGGCCCTTGAGCCTGATCCTGCTGCTCCTGTCCAAGAACAAGATCGAGATCCGCGACATCAAGATCTCGGAGATCCTCGATCAGTATCTGGAATACCTCAACGCCATGGAAAAGCTCGATCTCGAGATCGCGAGCGAATTTGTGCAGATGGCGTCCTACCTGCTCTATATCAAGACCCGCATGCTCCTCACGGAGGAGAAGGAGGTCACGGAGCTCGAGCAGCTCATCGCATCGCTCGAGCAGCTCAAGTGCAAGGACACCTATGCGGCCGTCAAGTCCGTCACGCCGATGCTCGACGCCGCGGCCCAGACCGGCCTGCACTACCTGTCGCGTCCGCCGGAGCCGCTGCCGAAGTCGGCGGGGGAATACCGCTACCGCATCGAGCAGGCAGACCTCCTGCGTGCGCTGCTGTCCGTGTTCACGCGCGGCGGTGCCGCAGCGACAGATGCGCTGCAGATGGCGGCGCCGAAGCGCATCATCTACAGTGTGCGCGACAAATGCCGCACGCTCATTGACGAGCTGCGCGAGCGGGGGAGCATGTCCCTGAACGCGCTCTACAGCCAGTGTGCCAGCCGTAGCGAGATCGTGGCGACGTTTTTGTCCGTGCTGGAGCTGTGCAGCCTCGGCCATCTGATGCTTTCCGAGCAAAACGGCGAATATGTGGCAAGTTTCACCGGCGGCGCCACAGACGATATTTTGGAATCCATTGTTGAGTGAGAAATTTTTATGGAACACGAGGAATTACTTTCGGTCATTGAGGCCATTTTATTTGCAGCGGGCGATCCTGTGCCGGCGTCGCGCATCGCGCTCGTCACCGGCGAGGAGACGCAGACGATCGTCTCGGCCGCCAGGGAGCTCGCTGCGGCGTATGAGGAAAACCGCTGCGGCATGCGCCTGGTGCAGATGAATGATCTGCTGCAGCTGTGCTCCGCGCCGGAGTACGCGGATTATATCCGCCGCGCGCTTGAACAGCGCAAGCCGCCCAAGCTCTCGCAGCCGGCGCTGGAGGTGCTGGCGATCGTGGCGTATTTTCAGCCCGTCACGCGCGCGTATATCGATCAGGTGCGCGGCGTGGACAGTGCCTACACGGTCACGACACTGCTCGAGCGCGGGCTCATCGAGGCCTGCGGCAGGCTCGACGCGCCAGGCCGCCCGTCGCTGTACCGCACGAGCGCGCTGTTTCTGCGCACCATGGGCATGCAGTCGCTCGACGAGCTGCCTGTGCTGCCGGATCTGTCGTCCGATGAGGGCGCGGAAAAGCTCGAACAGGCCATCTCGGAGCTGCGCGGCCGGGGCGAGCAGATGGAGCTGACGGACACGGAGGAAAAACCGACAGGGGAGTGATGCCGATTGACGGCCCTGTGGATCATACTGGCGATCGCGCTGGTGCTGACGGTGCTGAATCTGCTGCCGGTCGGCGTGGATGCGGCCTATACGGACGAGACGTTCTCGCTTGCGGCGCGCGTCGGCCCGCTCCGGCTCCGGCTCCTGCCGAAACCGCCGGATGCAAAGCCGAAGAAGAAAAAGTCCCCAAAACCGAAAAAGGAAAAGCCGAAGAAGAAATCCGCCCCGCCGGATATCCGGACGATCCTCGCCCTTGCAAAGCTCGGTCTGCAGGCGCTCAATCGCTTCCGGCAGCGGCTGCGCGTGCAGCTGCTGCGGCTGGTGTTCGTGTCCGGCGCGCCGGACCCGTACGATACGGCGCTGGCGTTTGGCTATGTCAACGCCGCGCTCGGCGCGCTCACGCCGCTGGCGGAGCGGGCCCTGCGCATTGACGAGCGGGACATTCAGACCGGTGTGGACTTTCAGGCCGAGCGGCCGCGCATCGATGCGCGCATCGTCTGTACGATCCGCATCGGGCAGATCGTTGTCATCGCGCTGGCGTTCGGCGTTGGATTCTTAAAGCAAAAAATGCACTCGAAACAGGCCCGGGCCACGCGCGCAAAGACCGCGCCGGCCGCGCAGGAAAGGAAGGTCAGCAATGGATAATGAAATCAGTGCAGTCATGACTGCGACCATGAGCAAGATCAAGGAAATGGTGGATACGAACACCGTCGTCGGCGAACCGATCACGACACCGGACGATATTACGCTCATCCCGCTGTCCCGCGTCAGCTTTGCCTTTGCCAGCGGCGGGTCGGAGTTCCCGATGAAGGAGAACAAAAACGGTGTCGGCTGCGGTAGCGGCGCCGGTGTCAAGGTCGAGCCGATGGGCTTTCTAATCGTCAAGGACGGCAATGTGCGCATGCTCAACGTCATGCCGCCGGCCTCGAACACGTTCGACCGCCTGATCGACATGACCCCGCAGGTGATCGACCGCATCGACCAGTTCATCGACCAGCGCAGGGCCGACAAAGCATAAACCGCGCCGAAAGCGCCCATAATAAGCACCGCCCGTAACTTGGAAAGGGTGGTGCTTGTTTTGAAACGGACATGTTTTGGCCTTGCCTGCGTGCTGGCCTTTTCTTTGTTTTTCACACCGTGCACGCATGCCGCCGGGACCGACAATGCGGCGAGGGCCGCCATTGTCGTGCATCCCGAGACCGGCACCGTGCTCTATGAAAAGAATGCGGACGAGCGGCTCGGCATTGCCAGCACGACGAAGATCATGACTGCGCTCGTCGTGCTCGAGCACTGCGCGCTCGAGGAGCCGGTCGAGATCCTGCCGGAATACACGGCGGTCGAGGGCTCGTCGATGTATCTGCGTGCCGGCGAGACGTACACGGTCGAGGAGCTGCTCTACGGCCTGATGCTCGTGTCCGGCAATGACGCCGCCGTCGCGCTCGCATGCCACACGGCGGACTCCGTGGAAGCGTTCGCGGACATGATGAACGATCAGGCGCGTGCGCTCGGCATGACCGACAGCGCGTTTCAAAATCCCAACGGTCTCGACGCCGAGGGGCATTATTCCACGGCGCGCGATATGGCGAAGCTCGCCTGCGCCGCCATGGAAAACGAGACATTCCGCACGATCGTATCCACAAAGAGCACGATCGTGGACGGGCAGACGCTCGTGAACCACAACCGCCTGCTGCGCAGTTATGACGGCGCGGTCGGCGTCAAGACCGGGTATACGAAAACCGTGGGCCGGACGCTCGTGTCCTGCGCGCAGCGCGGCGCGACGCAGTTCGTGTGCGTGACGCTCTCGGACCCGGACGACTGGAACGACCACACGCACCTGCTCGACTGGGCGTTTGAAAACTATGAGTACCGCTGCGTCGCCGGTGACACGCCGGTGTATGCCGTGCCGGTGCTCTCCGCCACGGTGGAGCTCTGCGCGGCGGTTCCGGAGGAACCTGCCTACCTGCTCGTACACCCGGATGACCCGGTGGTGCTGAAGACAGAGCTGCCGCGTTTCGCGTTCGCGCCGGTGGAGCAGGGCGCGCGGGCGGGCACGCTGACGGCGAACGGGCCGGATGGCCAAAGTGTCACGGTGCCGCTCTGCTATGCCGAACCCGCGGCGCTCGACCCGGATGTGAAGATCACGCCGCTCGCGCGGCTCGGCCGGCTGTGGACGCACGCCTGCCGCTACTTTTCCTCCTACTATCCTGTATCCTGAGGTGATGACCATGCAGCAACGGCTGCAAAAGTGCATTTCCGAGGCGGGCGTTGCCTCCCGCCGCGCGGCGGAGACGATGATCTCCGCCGGCCGCGTGACCGTGAACGGGCAGACCGCACAGCTCGGCGCGCAGGCTGACCCGGAGACCGACGTCATCTGCATCGACGGCCGGCCGCTGCCGTCCCGGGCCCCGAAGCGGTACATAATGCTGAACAAACCGCGCGGCTATGTCACGACGATGCACGACGAGCACGGGCGCAAAACCGTGGCGGATCTTGTGGCATCATTGGGGGAGCGGCTGTACCCGGTCGGGCGGCTGGATCTCGATTCCGAGGGTCTGCTCATCCTGACGAACGACGGCGAGATCGCAAACTGTCTCATGCATCCCTCACACGAGATCCCAAAGACGTATGAGGTGGATGTAGCGGGCGGCGATCTTGCAGTCGCAGCGGAGACCATGCACGCCGTCACGGAGCTGGAGGGTTATCACGTCCGCCCGGCGGAGGTGACGGTGCTCGCGCCCGGACGGCTGTCCGTGACGATCCACGAGGGACGCAACCGGCAGGTGCGCCGCCTGTGCGCGCTCGCGGGGCTGCGCGTCCGGCGGCTCGTGCGCGTGGCGGAGGGGGAGCTGCGCCTCGGCACGCTCGCGCCGCGCCAGTGGCGTCCGCTGTCGGATGCGGAGGTCGCTTACCTGAAATCGCATCTTTGAGACGCAAAATTTTATGCAAGTTTTCTACTGAAAAATTGCAAAAGCGACTTGCAAAGTGGCTGGAATTTGCTTAAAATAAAAAAATGTTCCGCAGCTTGGCGGCAAAAAATGCGTATTTACAAGGTGAACATATGAAAATGGATATTTTGTCTGTTTTGGAGCATAAATTCCCCTCTTTTTCCAAGGGCCAGCGCACCATCGCGCAGTTTATTCTGAAAAACTATGACAAGGCAGCCTTCATGACGGCCGCGCGCCTCGGCGAAGTGACCGGCGTGAGCGAGTCGACCGTTGTGCGCTTCGCGGCCGATCTCGGCTACCGCGGCTACCCCGGCATGAAAAAAGCGCTGCAGGAGATCGTGCGCAACCGCCTGACCTCGGTCGAGCGTATCGAGGCGGCCGAGAGCACCATGGACGGGCACGACGTACTCAAGGCGGTGCTGCGCGCGGACATCAACAATCTGCAGGCCACGCTTGACGAGGTCGATCAGGACAACTTTGACCAGGCGGTCGATATGATCCTTTCGGCGAAGCACATTTATATCATCGGCATGCGCACGTCCACGACGCTGGCGGATTTTCTCGGCATCTATCTCAAGCTGCTGCTGGATGATGTCACGGTCGTCAAAGAGATCGCTGCGCGCGAGGTGTACGAGCAGATGCTGCGCATCGGCGAGGGCGATCTCATCATCGGCATCAGCTACCCGCGCTATTCCAAGCGCACGATCAGCGCCATGAAGTTCGCGCGCGATCACGGTGCGCGCTGCCTCGGCATGACGGACAGCAAGGTCTCGCCGCTCAACGAGATCTCCGATGTGTGCCTGTATGCAAAGAGTGAGATGGTGTCTTTTCTCGACTCACTCGTCGCGCCCATGAGCCTGATCAATGCGCTCATCATGGCCGTTGGTGCGCGCGACCGGGAGCGCACGTTTGAGACGTTCCGCGAGCTCGAGACCGTCTGGAAAGAATATGAGGTGTATGGGACCGTTGAAAGCTGATGTAGTTGTGATCGGCGGCGGTGCGGCCGGGTCCATGTGCGCGCTCACGGCGGCGCAGCGGGGGCTGAATGTTGTGCTGCTCGAGCCGAACAAGATGCTCGGCAAAAAGCTGCGCATCACCGGCAAGGGCCGCTGCAACGTGACGAATCACTGCGATGTCAAGACCATTCTTGCCAACATCCCGGGCGACGGGCGCTTTCTCTACAGTGCGCTCAACCGTCTTGGCCCGCAGGACACGATGGCACTGTTTGAATCGCTCGGCGTGCCGCTCAAGACCGAGCGCGGCAACCGCGTGTTTCCGGTCTCCGACCGGTCGCACGATGTTGCCAACGCCCTTGAGCGCGCCTATGCGCACGCAGGCGGCCGGGTCGTGCACGCCGCGGCGACGGATATTTTGACACACGATGGTGCGGTCTCTGCCGTTGTGACCACGGAGGGTACCATCGACTGCGATGCTGCCGTCATCTGCACAGGCGGTCTGTCCTATCCGCTCACCGGTTCGACCGGCGACGGGTATCGGCTTGCCCGGCAGCTGGGCCACACGGTCACGCCCACGCGTCCATCGCTCGTCCCACTGGAATCGGACGATCCCTGGTGCGCCGAGATGCAGGGCTTTTCTCTGCGCAACGTGACGCTCATGGTCTATGATGAGCAGAATAAGGTCATCTATTCCGACCTGGGTGAGATGCTCTTCACGCACTTTGGCGTGTCGGGTCCGCTGGTGTTGTCGGCGAGCGCGCACATGCGCGACTTTTCGCAGCACAAATACCGCCTGTCCATCGACCTGAAGCCGGCGCTGGATGAAAAGAAGCTCGATGCGCGCATCCTGCGCGATTTTCAGAAATACGCCAACCGCGATTTTAAGAACGCGCTCTATGACCTCGCGGGCCACGCCATGATCCCGGTGCTCGTGCGCCTGTCCGGCATTCCGGAGGATACGAAGGTCAACGCCATCACGCGCGAGCAGCGGCATAAGCTCGTGGAGCTGTTCAAGCATTTTCCGGTGTCGGTCACCGGCACGCGGCCCATTGACGAGGCCATCATTACCTCCGGCGGCGTGTCGCTCAAGGAGGTCAACCCGCGCACCATGGGTTCCAAGCTCGTGCCCGGCCTGTACTTCGCCGGCGAGGTGCTCGACCTGGATGCCTACACCGGCGGCTTCAACCTGCAGATCGCATGGAGCACCGGCTATGTGGCCGGAAGCGCGGTCTGCATATAACACACGAAAGGAAACGAACGTTTTGGATACACACATTACCGTTGCCATCGACGGTCCGTCCGGTGCCGGCAAGAGTACGATCGCCCGCGCGGCCGCGCGCCGTTTCGGCCTCATCTATGTGGACACAGGCGCGATCTACCGCACAGTCGGTCTCGCTGGCGAGCGGGCCGGCATCGACTGCGCGGATGCCGCTGCCGTGCAGACGCTGCTGCCGGGGTTGAAGATCGAGCTGGTCTATGACGCAGCAGGGGAGCAGCGCATGCTCCTCAACGGTGAGGACGTCTCGGAGACGATCCGTCTGCCGGAGGTGTCGATCCTCGCCTCGCGCGTGTCGGCACTGGCGGTCGTGCGCGCGTTTTTGCTGGATATGCAGCGCAGCCTTGCCCGCACGCACAGTGTTGTCATGGACGGGCGCGACATCGGCACGGTCGTACTTCCGGATGCCGGGCTGAAGATCTTTCTGTCTGCCTCGGCTGAGTGCCGCGCGCAGCGCCGTTGGCGGCAGCTGCAGGAAAAGGGCATTCAGGAGCCCTATGCTGATGTGCTGCGTGAGCTTGAGCAGCGCGACTATGATGATATGCACCGCGCGGTCGCGCCGCTCAAGGCAGCGGCGGACGCCGTGTGCATCGACACGAGCGACTTGACGCTCAATGAGAGCATCAACGCCGTGTGCGCGGCCATCCGCACGCGCTTCGGACTGGAGGCGCAGACGTGAAGGAATGCATCGTTGCCAAGTCGGCCGGTTTCTGCTTCGGCGTCAGCCGGTCGGTGAAGATGGCCGAGGAAATGCTCGCCGCCGAGCAAAACTGCTACAGTCTCGGCGAGCTCATCCATAACGACGATGTGGTGCGCCACCTGCAGTCTGAGGGCCTCACGGTCGTGGACGGGCCGGAGCAGATCCCGCAGGGCGCGTCCGTCATCATCCGCTCCCACGGCGTCAGCCGTGCGGAGTTTGAGGCGGTGCAGCGCACGGGCGCGGCGGTGTATGACGCGACGTGTCCGAAGGTCAAGCGCATCCATGAGATCGTGGCCGAGGCTTCGGCCGAGGGGCGGCAGCCGGTCATCATCGGTGCAGCCGACCACCCGGAGGTGCGCGCCATCTGCGGCTGGTGTGCCGCCCCGGTCGTGGTCAATGACGCCGCGGAGCTTGCCGCGCGCATCGCCGACGGCACCATCGACTGTGCAAAACCGCTGACTGTCGTCATTCAGACGACCCAAACGCAAGAGAAACTGCTGGAATGTCAGAAAATCATAAAAAAACAGTGTACAAACGCAAAATTATTTGATACAATATGTGGTGCTACGTTTACACGTCAGACAGAGGCCGCGCAGATGGCCCGCACGTGCGATGCAATGGTCGTCGTCGGCGGCAGCCATAGCGCCAACAGCCGCCATCTCTATGAGATCTGCCGTAGTGCGTGCGCAAACGTGCAATTTATTGAAAACGCAGCGCAGCTTGATACAAGCGCGTTCGTACATGCGGATACGGTCGGCCTGACAGCCGGGGCCTCCGTGCCTGCATGGATCATTAAGGAGGTAAAACAAAAGATGAGTGACGAGATCCTGACTCAAGAAAATCCCACGGAGACTGAAAATTTTGATGAAATGCTGGAGGCATCTCTCAAGCCTATATATAATGGAGAAAAGGTAACCGGTACGGTCGTGGCCATTTCTGGCACCGAGATCAGTGTCGATATCGGCACCAAGTATTCCGGCTTCATCCCGACCAGCGAGTTCACCGACGACGGCATCAAGGTCGAAGACGTCCTGCACGTCGGCGACACCATTGAGGCGAGCGTTGTCCGCGTCAACGACGTCGAGGGCACTGCGATGCTCTCCAAGAAGCGTCTCGATGCCGTGAAGAACTGGGCTTCCATTGAAGAGGCGCAGGAGAGCGGCGAGATCGTCGAGGGCAAAGTTACCGAGGACAACAAGGGCGGCATCGTTGTGTCCGTCAAGGGCATCCGCGTGTTTGTGCCCGCTTCCCAGTCCGGCCTGCCGAAGGACGCTGCCATGTCCGAGCTCGTCGGCCAGACTGTGCGTCTGAAGATCACCGAGGTCAACCGCGGCCGCAAGCGCGTCGTCGGTTCCATCCGTGCCGTTGCCCAGAAGGAGCGCCGCGAGCGCGCCGAGAAGATCTGGAGCGAGATCGAGGTCGGCAAGCACTATCACGGTGTTGTCAAGTCCCTGACGTCCTATGGTGCGTTCGTCGACATCGGCGGCATTGACGGCATGGTCCACGTCTCCGAGCTGAGCTGGAGCCGCATCAAGCAGCCGTCCGACGTGCTGTCCGTCGGCGACGAGGTCGATGTCTACGTCATCAGCTTCGACGCGGAGAACCACAAGATCTCCCTCGGCTACAAGGATCCCAACGGCAACCCCTGGACCAAGTTCACGACGACCTTCCAGGTCGGCGATGTGGCGAAGGTCACCATCGTCAAGCTCATGCCCTTCGGCGCGTTTGCCGAGGTGCTGCCCGGCGTCGATGGCCTGATCCACATCTCCCAGATCGCCAACCGCCGCATCGGCAAGCCCGATGAGGTCCTGACCGTCGGCGACATTGTCGATGCGAAGATCACCGCCATCGACGAGGAGAAGCACAAGATCTCCCTGTCCATCCGTGCGCTGACCGCTCCCGAGCCGGCTCCGGTGCGCGAGCGCCCGGCGAAGAAGCCGCAGGCTCCGGAAGCTGACGCTCTGGTGTACGAAGTGTCCGCCACCGGCGAGGCCACCGGCAACATCCCGGACATCGACGACGAGATCGACGAGTAATTCCAGTCTCTGAAACATCCCTGCACGATTCGTGCAGGGATGTTTTTTTATTGTCCGCACCTTGCACCGGTCCGGATTTCTGATTATAATGGAAATATAGAATTTTACTAACTGTACGATATTTCTAGAAAGGAGCGATCCCATGGCACTTTACGGAAAGATCAAAGCGAAGCTCGTCGGAAAGCCGTTTTGCACGATGGTCGTTCTGGCGGCCGGTTCTTCCAAGCGGATGGGCCGTGACAAGCTGATGATGGAGGTCGGCGGCGTGCCGGTGCTCGTGCGCTCGCTGCAGGCGATGCAAACCTGCGCCGCCGTGGACGAGCTCATCGTCGTCACACGCACGTCCCGCCTCGAGGAGATCGCGGCGCTGCGCGACCGGTACGGTCTGACGAAGATGACCAAGGTCGTCGTCGGCGGCATGACGCGCGCGGAGTCCTCGCTTGCCGGTGTGCTGGCGGCGAGCGGCAAAGCGACGCTCATCGGCATCCACGATGCCGCGCGCCCGCTCGTGACGGATGCCATTATCACAGAGACCATTCAGGCGGCGAAAAAGAGCCGCGCGGCCGCACCCGGCATCCCGGTGCGCGACACGGTCAAGCTCACGGCCGGCGGCGTCATCACCGGCACACCCGAGCGCGCGGCGCTCACCGCCATTCAGACGCCGCAGGTGTTCCAGGCGGATCTCATCAAGGCCGCACTCACGAATGCCATGCGCAAGCACCTGGCCATCACGGATGACTGCTCGGCTGTGGAGCAGCTGCGCGTTAAGCCGGTCGTGACGCAGGGCTCGGACGAGAACCTCAAGATCACGACGCCGATCGACATCGAGCTTGCAGAGTCTATCCTGAGGAGGCGTGGCGGGGCATGATGCGCATTGGTCACGGCTACGATGTGCACCGGCTCGTCCCCGGGCGCAAGCTCATTCTCGGCGGTGTGGACATTCCGAACGAGACCGGCCTGCTCGGCCACTCGGACGCCGATGTGCTCACGCACGCCGTCATGGATGCGCTGCTCGGTGCGGCGGCTCTGGGGGACATCGGCCACCTTTTCCCGGACAATGACCCGGCTTATGCCGGCGCGGACAGTCTGGTGCTGCTGCGCGAGGTAACGGCCCGCCTGCACGCGGCCGGATACACGGTCGGTAATCTGGACTGCACCGTGCTTGCCCAGGCGCCGAAGCTCGCGCCGCACATCGCTTTGATGCGCCGCAATCTGGCGCAGTGCATGGACGTGGATGTTGATCGCGTCAGCGTCAAGGCGACGACCGAGGAGGGCCTTGGCTTTACCGGCGCGCGCGAGGGTATCGCCGCGCATGCGGTCGTCCTGATCGAACGGGTTTCGTAAACGCCTGCACCGCTCCCGCATAGAATGAGGCATAACGATGTGGGAGGGAGCTCATGATGCAGCGCTACTGTCTGATCATGTGCAGGTCGCTGACCTATGCGCAGCGGTCATCGCAGGTGCTCGAGCGCGCGGGCATTACCGCCACTGTGCTCAAAGCGCCGCAAAGCGTTTCAAAGACCGGATGTACTTATTGCGTCAAACTTTATGAATCCCGTCTGGTTCGTGCGCTGGCGCTCCTGGACCGCGCAGCGATCCGGCGGGGGAAGGTGTATCGCCTGCTGGAAGATGGCACTTACCAGGAGGTGACGGTATGATCTATCTGGACTCGGCGGCTACGAGTCTGCTCAAGCCGCCGTCGGTAGTGCGCGCGACGGCCATGGCCATGCGCACGATGGCGAGTCCCGGCCGCGGCGGCCACAGCGCCGCCATGCGCGCGGCCAACACGGTGTTTACCTGCAGAGAAGCGGCGGCGGAGCTGTTTCACGTTCCGGAGCCGGAGCGCGTCGTGTTCACCATGAACGCGACGCACGCGCTCAATATCGCGATCCACTCGCTCGTATCGCCCGGTGATCCGGTCGTGATCTCCGGCTACGAGCACAACTCCGTCACGCGCCCACTCCATGCGCTGGGCGCGCAGGTGCGCGTGGCGGAGAGTCCGCTCTTCGAGCCAGAGGCGGCGGTCAGCGCCTTCCGGCGTGCGCTGCCGGGCGCGAAGGCGGTCGTGTGCACGATGGTGTCGAACGTGTTCGGCTATCTGCTGCCCGTGCGGGAGATCGCGGAACTTTGCGCCGCTGCAGGCGTCCCATTGATCGTGGATGCCTCGCAGGCGGCCGGCTGTGTCGCGTTCGACGCGGCGGCGCTCGGTGCGGCGTTTGTGGCCATGCCGGGGCATAAGGGCCTGCTCGGCCCGCAGGGCACGGGCATCCTGCTGTGCTTTGCGCAGCCAAAGCCCCTACTGTGCGGCGGCACCGGCTCGCAAAGCGTGCTGCAGGATATGCCTGAGGAACTGCCCGACCGGCTCGAGGCCGGAACGCACAACGTCCCCGGCATTGCGGGCCTGCTCGCCGGGATCCGGTATTTGTCGGCGCAGGGCGTCGAAAATATCGAGCGGCGGGAGCGGCGGCTCGCGCATCGCCTGACGGCGCAGCTGGGCGCGGAGCCGCGGCTGGAGGTTTTCGCATCGCCGGATCCGGCGTGTCAGACGGCAGTGCTGTCCGTCCGCTGCCGGGATATGGACAGCGAGCTGCTGGCGCAGAAGCTCGCGCGCTACGGTATTGCCGTGCGTGCGGGGCTGCACTGCGCGCCGGTCGCGCACCGCACGGCCGGAACGCTTGAGACCGGCACCGTGCGCCTGAGCCTGTCACCCTTTAACACGGATGCGGAGATCGCGCGCACGGCGCGCGTGTTTCATGAGATCCTGCGTACAGGCTGACGCAGATTTTTGTATTGAAATCCGCCGGGTTGTAGGGTATAATATTATAATTCATAAGATTGGCGTTTTGCGCCTGCAAAACGGAAACCAACAGCCGAGGATATGCTTATGGCACAACTTGCAGCCTTTTGGGCAAAACTGACGATGCTGGTATCCACGATCCGGTTTTCGGACATCGTGGATATCCTAATCGTCGCTTATCTGATTTACAATGTTATCATGCTCATCCGCAAGACGAATTCGTATCGTCTGGCGCAGGGGGTTCTGCTGATCCTGATCGCGCTGTGGCTGTCGGGTGTGCTGAAGCTGACGATGTTCAACCGTATCCTGCAAAAAACGGTCGAGCTCGGTCTGATTGCGCTGGTCATCATCTTTCAGCCGGAGCTGCGCCGTCTGCTCGAGCGCATGGGCAGCAAGGCACTACCGAGCTTCGGGGCAAAACCGCTTGAGACGCTGGGCATGGACAATGTCATTTCGCAGACCATCGCTGCCTGCACGCAGCTGTCGACGACCAAGACCGGTGCGCTCATTGTCTTTGAGCGCAGCGTGACGCTCGATGAGCAGATGCGCAGCGGCACCACGATCAATTCGGACGTGACGGCGGAACTGCTCAAGAACATTTTCTATCCCAAGGCTCCGCTGCATGACGGCGCGGTCGTGATCCGGGACGGCCGCATCGCGGCGGCCGGCTGCGTCCTGCCGCTGACGAACAACACGAACCTCAGTCCGGATCTCGGCACGCGCCACCGCGCGGGCATCGGTATGAGCGAGCATTCGGATGCCGTGATCGTGATCGTGTCCGAGGAGACCGGCGGCATTTCCATCGCCGTGGACGGCATGCTCAAGCGCCGCCTTTCTCCGGAGACGTTCGAGGCGATCCTCCGCAGCGAGCTGCTGCCGGCGGAAGAACAGCAGCGCAGACGCTGGGACACCTTTGTCGATTTCGTGAAGAAACTCAATCCGCTTCGTCGGGAGAAACAACATGACAAAAAAGACGACGATCAACAAAATAGTCGGCAGTAAGGCTTTCTGGATCATCATTTCGCTGCTGGCGTCGTTCCTGCTGTGGACGTACATCATGTCCACGGAGGAGACGACGATCGAGATGACGTTTTCCAATGTCAAGGTCGTGTATCAGGGCGCGGATGATCTGCGTGCTGCGCGCGGCCTGATCGTAACGGATGCCGATGCCGAAACGGTCTCCGTGCGCCTCAAGGGCACAAGGCGCGTGCTCGGCAACCTCAGCTCAGCGGACCTGTCGGCGGTCATCGATGTGTCCGGCATCTCGCAGGCACGTGAGATGCAGGTGAGCTATTCGCTGCAGTACCCGACCAATGTCGATAAGAGCAGCATCACCGTTCTGAGCAAATCGCCGGAGACGATCAGCTTTTCCGTCGTGCAGGAGGCCAGCAAGACGCTCGAGGTCAAGGGCGTGTTCACCGGCAGCGTCAAAGACGGCTACACGGCCGAGCCGATCCAGGTGGAGCCCTCGTCCATCACGCTCTATGGTCCGCAGGAGGAGCTCGATGCGGTGGACAGCATCTGCGTCTATGTCACGCGCACGGATCTGGACAAGTCTATTGAGCCAACCAACTGCCCGTATGTCCTGCTGGATAAGGACGGCAATAAGCTCAAGCCCAAGGAGATCTCCGGCAACTATGACACGGTCAGCGTGTCAATGCCGGTGCTGATGAACAAGGACCTGCCGCTGACGGTTTCGCTGGTCGGCGGTGCCGGGGCGACGGAGGACAACTGCGTTGTTGAAGTCGAGCCGAAGAGCATCCAGGTCGCCGGCGACACGACGGTGCTGCAAAAGCTCAACCAGCTCGTCGTCACTACGGTCGATTTGTCGAACTTTGCGACATCGTATGAGGCGACGGTCACGATCCCCTTGGGAAATGACCTGAAAAACCTCAGCGGCATCACGGAGGCGACGGTCCGCATCTCCGTCCGCGGACTGGAGACGGCAAAGGTCACGGCGACGAATATCACAACGACCGGTACGAACCGGCGCGTGGAGATCATGACGACGTCGTTGGATGTGACCGTGCGCGCACCGGCGGATACGATTTCGCAGATCACGGCGGACAATGTGCGCGTGGTCGTTGACCTGGCAAATTATAGGGCCACGAGCGGTACGGTCGCCGTGCCGGCCAAGGTCTATGTGGACGGCTTTTCCAACGCCGGTGCGATCGGGGAGTACGTCGTGAATGTGCATTTTACGGGAGGGTGATACCATGACGCAGGATGCTGTGGTGACCAAGCTGATCAGCCGTCATGTGGCGGAGGTGGAAGTTGAGCGCGGCACAGCCTGCGGCGGCACGTGTGAGTCGTGCGAGGCGTGCGTGTTCCAGAACCGCATCCGTGCCGAGGCGGTCAATAAGATCTCGGCACTGCCAGGGCAGAAGGTCGTCATCGAGAGCAAGACGTCGGATGTACTCGGCGCGGCGGTGCTGCTGTATATGGTGCCGTTCGTGCTGCTGTTTCTGGGGTATGCCATCGGCAGCGCGCTCGGCTGGGCCGAGGGCGGCTGTGTCTTGATCGGTTTTGGCTTCTTTGCGCTTGGTGTGGCGTTCAATGTCATCTACCAGCGCAAGAAGAAAGCCAGTCCCATTACTTTTGAGATCATTCAGATCCGGGAATCCTAAGATAAGAAGGGTACAGCCAATGATAAGAAGCATGACCGGCTACGGCGGCGCAAAGGGCGTCGTCGAGGGCCTGAATGTCACGGTGGAGCTCAAGAGCGTCAATAACCGCTATCTGGACATCGCCGTGCGCATGCCGCGCAACTTCCTCTTCGCGGAGGACGCGGTCAAATCTACCATCCAGCAGTGTGTCAGCCGCGGCAAGCTGGACGTGTTCGTCACGATCGATTCCTCGCAGGCGGCCGATACTGTCCTGCGTGTGAACGAGCCGCTGCTGCGCGCTTACATCGACACGCTCAACACGCTCGCCGTGCGTTATGACCTGAAAAATGACATGTCGCTCATGTCGCTCATGCGCTTTCCGGACATCCTGTCCGTGGAGAAGGCGGAGGCGGATCAGGACAAGATCCGCGCCGGCCTGATCGCGCTGACGCAGCAGGCGCTCGCTGACTACGACCAGATGCGCGAGCGCGAGGGTGCGAAGCTCCGCACCGACGTGGAGGAAAAGCTCGCGCGCATCGAGTCGCTGGTGGCGCGCGTGGAGACGGCTGCCCCCGAGACGGCCGCGGCCTACGAGGCACGCCTGCGCCAGAAGCTCGAGGCGGTGCTCGCCGCGGCCGATATTGACGAGTCGCGCGTCATTGCCGAAGCTGCGATCTACGCCGACCACGTCGCCGTCGATGAAGAGACGGTGCGTCTGCGCAGCCACATTGCACAGCTGCGCCAGATGCTCGAGAGCGGCTCCCCGGTCGGCCGCAAGGCGGACTTCCTCATTCAGGAGTTCAACCGCGAGGCGAACACCATCGGCTCCAAGTGCCAGAATGCGGACATCGCGAAGGTGGTCGTCGATCTCAAGTCCGAGATCGAGAAGATCCGCGAGCAGATCCAGAACATCGAGTAAGGAGCGGCGGGCTTGAAACTCATCAACATCGGATACGGAAACTATGTTTCCGCGGAGCGGCTGCTGGCTGTCGTCAGTCCGGATTCCGCTCCCATCAAGCGTATCGTGCAGGACAGCCGCGAGATCGGCATGCTCATCGATGCGACCTACGGCCGAAAGACGCAGGCCGTCCTCATTATGGACACCGGCCACGCCGTGCTCTCGGCGCTGCCGCCGGATGCGGTGCAGGGCCGTGTAGAGGCCACAGATCTGGAAACCGGAGGAGACACAACATGAACCATCAGACAGGAAAACTGATTTTGATTTCCGGGCCGTCCGGCACCGGAAAGAGCACCGTCATCGCCCGGCTGATGCGTTTGCGGGATGACGTGTGCTTTTCCGTCTCGGCAACGACGCGCGCCCCGCGCCCCGGCGAAGTGGACGGCAAGGACTATTTTTTCGTCACGCGCACGGCGTTTGATGCCATGGTCGCGGCGGACGAGCTGCTGGAGCACGCCGAATATGTCGGCAACTGCTACGGCACGCCGAAGAGCTATGTGGAGCGGCGCTGCGCCGAGGGCATGCATGTCCTGCTGGATATTGACGTGCAGGGCGTGCACCAGATCTCCGAGAACCGGCCGGACGCAATTCGCGTGTTCATGATGCCGCCGTCACTGGCGGAGCTGGAGCGCCGTCTGCGCGGCCGCCACACGGACGATGAGCAGAAGATCTGCGAGCGGCTGGCGCAGGCGCGCCGCGAGTGTGCGCTGGCGTATACATATGATTACATCGTCATCAATGACGATCCCGACGTCGCGGCCAAGGAGCTCGACGCCATCATTACGGCAGAGTGCTGCCGCTATCCTGATCGGAAAAACTATTTTACAGAGGTGCTTGAAAAATGATGCTCTATCCTCCCATGAGTGAGCTGGCCGCCAAGGCCGGCAGCCGCTATCTGCTGGTGAACCTGGTCGCGCGCCGCGCGCGCAATATCGCCGCCGCCGCACAGGCCGCGGGCGAGCCGCTGGATACCAAACCGGTTTCCATGGCGATCGACGAGGTGTATGACGGCCGCCTTCAGGTCGTGCACAAGGAATAATCGCTTTCAGGCGGGCAGTACCCGCCTGATTTTTTCGGAGAGGGGGCGCGCAGATGCTGCAGATCCCGGTCGCAAAAGTCGCCGTTCTGGCTGCAACATTTGCGTTTGACCGACCGTATACGTATAAGATCCCGCAGCCGCTGGCGGCGGCGCTTCGGCCAGGCTGCCGCGTCATGGTGCCGTTTTCGCGTGGGAACCGCCCGTGCGAGGGCATGGTGCTTGCGCTGGGTGAGGCGGAGGATGATCCGAAGCTCAAGCCGATCACGCGCCAGCTCGACCCCGAGCCCATCCTTTCTCAGGAGTTGCTGCGCTTGGCCGTCTGGATGCATGACCGCTTTTTCTGCACGATCTATGATGCACTGCACGCGATCCTGCCCGCCGGCGTCTGGTACCGGGTCAGTACGGCCTACTGCACGGTGCCGGAGCTCGACACGGCCGCGGCGCTGACCCAGTGCGGAAAATCCAAGCAGCGCCGTCTGGCGCTGGAGACCGTGCTGGAGCACGGCGGCCGCTGCCCGCTGGACGAGCTGCAGGCGGTGTTTGGCGAAAAAGACCCGACGACCGCCCTGCACTGGCTCGTGCAGCAGAAATTTCTGACCGTGGAAGGCACGGAAACGCGCGTCATGCGCGACAAGCAGCTGGAGTATGCAAGTCTTGCCGTCCCGCTGGAAGAGGCGCAGGAGGAGATCCGCCGCCGCAGGCGCGCGAAGCATCAGGTCGCCATTCTCGAACTGCTGTGCACGATCGGCCGCGCGTCGGCCAATGAAGTGTGCCAGTTTACCGGTGCACCGAGAAGTACCATGAAAACACTCGTGCAGCAGGGCGTTGTGCGTATTGACACCGAGCCCTATTTTCGCCGCCCCGTACACTACACCGGGCAGCCGCAGCCAATCCCGGCGCTGACGCCGGCGCAGGAGCAGGTGTTTTCCGGCCTGAAGGCGCTGCTGTGCGCGCCGGACGCGCAGGCGGCGCTGCTCTTCGGCGTGACCGGCAGCGGCAAGACGCTCGTGTATCTGCACCTGATCGCGCAGGCGCTCGCAGCGGGGCAGGGCGCGATCCTGCTCGTGCCGGAGATCTCGCTGACGCCGCAGATGATCGAGGCATTTTCCGCCTATTTCGGCGACACGGTTGCCGTCCTGCACAGCGGTCTGCCGCTCTCGGAGCGCTATGACGAGTGGAAGCGCATCCGTGCGGGTCTCGCGCGCGTCGTCGTCGGCACGCGCAGCGCGGTCTTTGCACCCGTGCAGGATCTTGGCCTGCTCATCATCGACGAGGAGCAGGAGGACACCTATAAGTCCGAGAGTACGCCGCGCTACCACGCGCGCGATGTGGCCAAGTTCCGCTGCACGCAACACGGTGCACTGCTGCTGCTCGGTTCGGCGACGCCGGATGTCGTCAGCCGTTATTATGCCGAGACCGGCCGCTATCATTACTTCACACTGCCGGACCGGTTCAATGCCCGCAAGCTGCCGGACGTTATCATTGCCGACATGAAGCAGGAACTGCGCAATGGCAATGCCGGCTCCATCAGCTCCGTGCTCTACGGCGAGCTGGAGGAAAATCTGCGCCGCGGCGAGCAGAGCATTCTGTTTCTCAACCGGCGCGGTGCAAGCAAGATCGTCACCTGTGCCGAGTGCGGCGCGACCTATTCGTGCCCGAACTGCAGCGTCAGCCTGACGTATCATCAGGGCAATCAGATGCTCATCTGCCACCACTGCGGCTACCGGCGGCGTGTCGATCCCCAGTGCCCGGTCTGCGGCGGGGAGCTGCGCTTTCTCGGCGACGGGACGGAGCGCATCGAGGCAGATCTGCACGCGCTGTTTCCCGGTGTAGAGACGCTGCGCATGGACGCCGATGCCATCGCCATGGCTGGCACGCATGAGGCGCTGCTGCAGCGCTTTGCGCGCGAGCGCATCCCTATTATGATCGGCACGCAGATGATCACGAAGGGGCTGAATTTTGAAAACGTTACGCTCGTCGGTGTGCTCAACGCCGACCAGAGCCTGTATGTCGGTGATTACCGCGCCAGTGAGCGCACGTTTTCGCTCATTACGCAGGTCATCGGCCGCAGCGGGCGCGGCGATGTGCCCGGCCGGGCCGTTATCCAGACGTTTACGCCCGCAAACGAGACCATCCAGCAGGCGGCGCGGCAGGATTACGACGCGTTTTACCGCTCGGAGATCCGGCTGCGAAAGCTCAACGGCACGCCGCCGTTCAGCGAGGTGCTGGCCGTCACGGTCTCCGGCGCGCAGGAGAATGCGGTCGTGCGCTGCTGCGCCTATATCCGCGATTACTTTCGCCAGACGGTCGGCGAGCGCGCGGAGGTGCTCGGCCCGGCACCGCTGCCGGTTGTGCGCATGAACAACCGTTACCGCTACCGCGTCACGCTTTACTGCAATCAGAGCAAGGCGGTGCGCCGCGCGGCGGCGAACATCGTCATGTACTGCAACACAGAAAAATCATTCCGCGATGTCACCGTTTTTGCCGATGACAATCCGCTGGATTAGAGGAGAGATACACTATGGCTACAAGAATGATTCTCAAAAACGGTGACCCCCAGCTGCGCAAGCACTGCCACGAGGTCACGGATTTCAATCCCCGGCTGCACATGCTGCTCGACGATATGCGTCAGACGCTGGCGGAGTCCAACGGTGTCGGCCTCGCCGCGCCGCAGGTCGGTGTGCTGCGCCGCGCTGTCATCGTGCTCGAGACGAACGTCCCGGATGATGAAGAGGAGTATATGATCGAGCTCATCAACCCCGTCATTGTGGAGACGGCCGGGGAGCAGACCGGTGCCGAGGGCTGCCTGAGTATCCCGAACGAGTTCGGTGTTGTCCGGCGCCCGGACTACGTGAAGGTCCGCGCGCAGGATCGTCACGGTGCGTGGTTTGAGGTAGAGGGCCGCGGCCTGACGGCGCGCGCTTTCTGCCATGAGATCGACCACCTCGACGGTGTTCTGTTCATCGACAAGGCCATCCGGATGCTCTCTCCCGAGGAGCTCGAGCAGCAGGCGAAGGGGTGAGGCGCATGCGCATCGTGTTTATGGGCACGCCGGATTTTGCGGCCGTGTCCCTGCAGCGCCTGCTCGATGAGCGGTTTGACGTGGTCGGTGTGTTCACGCAGCCGGACAAGCCGAAAAACCGCGGTATGAAGCTCCAGCCGAGCCCGGTCAAGGAGATCGCACTTACGGCGGGGCTCCCGGTGTTTCAGCCGGCAAAGATGCGCGACGGCACGGCGCTGGCAGATCTCCAAAGCCTGCAGCCGGATATTCTCGTCGTTGTGGCCTATGGCCGCATTCTGCCGGATGATCTGCTCGCAGCGGCGCCCTATGGGGCGATCAATGTCCATGGCTCGCTGCTGCCGAAGTACCGCGGCGCCGCGCCCATCCAGTGGGCGGTGCTCAACGGCGATGCCGTGACCGGCGTTTCGACCATGTACCTTGATCGCGAAATGGACACCGGAGACGTGATCTATACCACGCAGACGCCGGTCGGCGAGTTTGAGACGGCAGGAGAACTCTTTGACCGTCTGGCAGTCATGGGCGCGGACCTGCTTGTGCGCACGCTGCGTGACATCGCCGCAGGCACCGCACCGCGCACGCCGCAGGATCACCGTCAGGCGACGTATACCCGTCCGCTCACGCGCGATGATTCGCCCATCGACTGGAACCAGAGCCCGCGTGTGATCATCAAGCACATCTGCGGTCTGGAGCCGTGGCCCGTCGCAACGGCGGAGCTCGGCGGGCAGACGTTCAAAATCCATGCGGCGGATTACTCCGAGCGCACGACGCGCAAAGCGCCCGGCACCATCGTGGCCGCCGGGAAAGACGGCGTCACGGTTGCCTGTGCCGACGGGCAGACGGTGCGCATCACGCAGCTGCAGGCGCCGGGGAAAAAGCGCATGTCGGCAGCTGACTACCTGCTCGGGCACACGCTGCCCGTTGAGGATTGACCATGGCCATGACTGCCCGGGAAGTTGCCTGGACCGCGCTGCAGCGCTGGCGCAAAAACGGCGCGTGGTCGGACGCTGCGCTCAACGCCGTCCTGCAGAGCGCGCAGCTGGAGCCGCGCGACGCCGCACTCGCAGCGCGCATTTGCTATGGCACGCTGCAGAATCTGACCCTGCTAGATCATTATCTTTCTGTCTACTGCACGACACCACTGCAAAAGCTCGAGCCGAAGGTGCTCGACCTGCTGCGGTTGTCGGCTTATCAGATCGTGCTGCTGGATAAAGTCCCGCCGCGTGCTGCCGTGAATGAGGCGGTCGCGCTCTGCCGGAAAGGCGGTTGTGCGCGCGCGTCGGGTCTGGTCAATGCGGTGCTGCGCCGCGTGGCGGAGCATCGGGATGCGCTGCCGGAGATCCCGGGCGCGGGCACGGCGGACTATCTTGCCGTGCGCTACAGCCACCCGCGGTGGCTGGCGCAGCTATATATCGACGCGCATGGCTATGCATTTGCCGAGCGGGCGCTGGCGGCGAACAATGCCGATGCACCGGCCTGCCTGCAGGTAAACACGATGAAAACGACGGCGTATGCCCTTGCTGCGTCCCTGCATGCGGACGGCATTGAGACGGAGCCGCACCCGTGGCTTCCGGACGCACTGCTGTGCTGCGGCGGCAATCTGGCGGCCGCACGGGCCTTTGCCTGCGGCTGGTTTTATGTGCAGGACGCGGCCGCACACTGTGCGGCGCTCGTCTCCGGCGCGCAGCCGGGTATGCGCGTGCTCGATGCCTGCGCCGCCCCAGGCGGCAAAAGTTTCGCTGCTGCCATGCAGATGCGCGATCAGGGATGTATGATTTCCTGCGATATTCACGAAAATAAATGGAAGCGTATCCGTTCCGGTGCCGAGCGGCTGGGCCTGACGTGCATTTCAACGCGCACGATGGATGCCCGCCGCCCAGACGCGGATCTGACCGGCGCGATGGACGTAGTGCTGGCCGATGTGCCGTGCTCCGGCCTCGGCGTCATCCGCAAGAAGCCGGAGATCCGCTTCAAGGATCCGGCAGAGCTCGAGCGCCTGCCGACCATCCAGCGGGACATTCTCGCCGGCCTTGCGCCGTGCGTGAAGCCCGGCGGCGTGCTGGTATATTCCACGTGCACGGTGCTCGCGCGGGAGAACGAGGACGTGGCGCATGATTTTCTGCGTTCGCACCCGGAGTTTTCACCGGAGGCGTTTTCGCTGCCGCTCCCGGGCGCGGACGCACCCGACGGTATGTTCACCTTCTGGCCGCAGGAACACGGCACGGACGGATTTTTTGTTTGTAAGCTGAGGAGACACGAATGAGAGACATCAAAGCCATGCTCCCCGAGGAGATCGCGGCGGCCCACGCCGAAATGGGGCAGCCGAAATACCGCGCCAAGCAGATTTTCCAGTGGCTCGCGCGCGGCGTGACGTCGTTTGACGAGATGACGAACCTGTCCAAGGTCCTGCGTGCAGCGCTCTCCGAGCAGTTTTATATCTCGAAGCTTGAGATGCTGCGCAAGCAGGTGTCCGCCATTGACGGGACGATCAAATACCTCTGGCAGCTCGGCGACGGCAACGCCGTCGAGACCGTCGTCATGCACTATAAGCACGGCAACACGGTCTGCATCTCCTCGCAGGTCGGCTGCCGGCAGGGGTGCGCGTTCTGCGCGTCCACGATCGGCGGTCTGATCCGCAATCTTGAGCCGTCGGAAATGCTCGACGAGGTGCTCTATTCCGAGCGGGAGTCCGGCAGCAAAATTTCCAATATCGTCCTCATGGGCATCGGCGAGCCGCTCGATAACTTTGACAATGTCATGCGCTTTCTTGAGCTGGTCAACCACCCGGACGGGGAGAACATCGGCATGCGGCACATTTCGCTGTCCACGTGCGGCCTCATCGAGCGCTTTGACGATCTGGCGGCGCGCGACCTGCAGCTGACGCTGTCGGTCTCCCTGCACGCGCCGGACGATGCCACCCGCTCGAAGATCATGCCCGCCAACCACGGCCGCGGCGTGGCGGCGCTCATCGATGCCTGCGCCCGGTATTATGAAACGACCGGCCGGCGCATTTCCTTTGAATACGCCATGATCGACGGTGTGAACGACACGCCGGAGCACGCAAAGCTTCTGGCAAAGCACGCGCGGCGCGTCTGCGCGCACGTCAACCTCATCCCGCTCAACCACGTGGAAGAGCGCGCGTTCCGGCCGTCTACGCCGGAGCATCTCAAGGCATTCATCCGCATTCTGGAGCAGGCGGGCGTCAATGTCACCGTGCGCCGCAAGCTCGGCAGCGATGTGGATGCCTCGTGCGGCCAGCTGCGCAAAAAGGTCGCCGATCATCGAGCCTGAAGGGGGAGAGCCCATGCATTGCTTTGCACAGTCGGACAGAGGGTCCGTCCGCAAGGAGAATCAGGATCGCGCCGCCTGCGCACACATCCGGCGCAGGGGCTGCACCATTGCCGTCGTCTGCGACGGGATGGGCGGTGCCGCCGGGGGAAAGCTCGCGAGCGATCTGGCTGCGTCCATGTTTCTGGCGGATTTTCGCCGCGAAATGCAAGCGGGCATCGCGGTCGAGCCTGCCATGCGCCATGCCTGCGATGCGGCTAACCGCGCCGTCTATGACCGCGCATGCGCAGACCCGGATCTGCACGGCATGGGCACGACGATCGTTGCCGCCTGTGTGCGGCACGGCCGGCTGACGGTGCTGCATGTCGGTGACAGCCGCGCGTATCTGGCCTGCCTGCGCCGGATGCAGCAGCTGACGACGGATCACTCGCTCGTGCAGGAGCTCGTCGCGAGCGGTCAGGTGCTGCCGGAGCAGGCACACCGTCACCCGCGGCGGAACGTGATCACGCGCGCCGTCGGTGTCGGCCCGAAGGTGGAGCCGGACTGCCGCACGCTGCCGTTTCCGCCGGGGGCACGACTGCTGCTGTGTACGGACGGGCTGTCCAACACGCTCACGGAGGGCCAGATGCACGATCTTTGCCGCAGCTCGCGGGATGAAAAACAGATCTGCAGCCGCCTGATCGCGGCGGCGCTGGCACGCGGTGCGCGCGACAATGTGACCGCACTCGTTCTTTTCCGCTGAAGCGCAACAGGGGGATCACTATGGAACAATCAATGAATCGCTATATCGGTCAGATGCTCGACGACCGCTACGAGATCCTGGAGATCATCGGCAGCGGCGGCATGTCGGTTGTCTACAAGGCCATGTGCCACAAGCTGCACCGCTATGTCGCCGTCAAGATCCTGCGCGATGAGATGGCGGCGGACGCTGAGCTGAAAAATCGCTTTCAGGCGGAGGCACACGCGGTCGCCATGCTCTCGCAGCCGAATATCGTCTCGGTCTACGATGTCGGCCACAGCGGGGAGACGGAGTATATCGTCATGGAGCTTATCGAAGGCGAGACGCTCAAGCAGCGCATGGCGGAGCATGGTGTATTCAGCGCCGTCGAGGCGCTGCACTACGCCACGCAGATCTGCAAGGCACTGCAGCACGCGCACGCCCATGGCATCGTCCACCGGGACATCAAACCGCAGAACATCATGATCACGAACGACGACATGGTCAAGGTCGCTGATTTCGGCATCGCCGCGCTCGAGAATATCCATGAAGAGCGCAGCGGTCAGGCCATCGGCTCCGTGCACTATATCGCGCCCGAGCAGGCCAAGGGCCTCAATGCCGACGCGCGCAGCGACCTGTATTCCCTCGGTGTCGTGCTCTATGAGATGCTCACGGGCCACCTGCCCTATGACGCGGACACCCCGGAGGAGATTGCGCTCATGCACATCGCCGGCAGCGCCAAGCCGCCGCGGGAGTGGAACAGCGACATTCCCGAGGAGCTCGAGCGCATCACGCTCCGCGCCATGGAGCCGGATCTGCGCAAGCGCTATCAGTCGGCGGGGGAAATGCTCAAAGCGCTCAGCACCTGCAAGAAGCACCTCAACCAGCAGCGTCCGCTTTCCGAACGGCGCCGCGAGAGCGCGGAGAAAAAGGACTCCTTTTTCGGTGTCGGTCAGGACCTGACGGAGGAGGCATACCAGCGCCGGCGCAAGCGGGCCAAGCGCGTGAGTTATTTCACGGGTATTTTCTCGGTCGGCGTCTTTGCCATTTTGCTGTTTGTGTTCCTGTGGAATTTCTGGCTCGAGGATCTGTTCCGCACGGCCGAGCGCGTGGATGTGCCGGACTTTACAGGCAAGTCCTACGAGGCGGTCGTCAACGATAAGCAGTATGCCGACTATCATTTTACGGTCGTGTACACGGTCGATCCAGATGTGCCGGACGGCGTGATTATTGAGCAGGACCCGGTGGCGGGCAAGAGCCGCATGCGCGTCTCGGACGGCATCAATGTGCAGCTCACCGTCAGTACCGGCGTCGTCATGACCGATGTGCCGTATGTCATCAATGAAGACTACGAGGAGGCGACGGCCGCGCTCGAAAAGTCCGGCTTTACGGTCACGACGGAGTTTCAGGCCTCGAAGAACGTGACGGCGAAGTATGTCATCAGCTGCGAGCCCGCGCCCGGTGAAAAGGCGGCCGCCGGTTCCAGCGTGAAGCTGATCGTCAGCGGCGGCCCCGAGCTGCGCCCGGTCACGGTGCCCGATCTGTCAGAGCTGACGGAGTCAGCTGCTATCGCGCGCATCGAGAGCAGCGGCCTGTGCTACGGCGGCACGTATAAAGAGGCCAACGATGCCAAGCAGGGCACGGTCTTCAAGCAGAGCGCACCGGCCAACACGCAGCTCACGGAGTACAGCAAGGTCTATATCTGGGTCTCCGACGGGCCGGAAAAACCGTAAAGAGATAAAGGAGCAACAACGTTTATGGTGCAGGGTGTCATCATCAAGGCGCTCAGCGGCTTTTACTATGTGGCCGCCGGCGATCAGATCGTGGAGTGCAAGGCCCGCGGCCGCTTCCGGTACGACGGGTGCAGTCCGCTGGTCGGCGACCGCGTAGAGGTCAGTTTTGACGCGCACGGCAAGGGCCGCATCGACACCGTCCTGCCACGGCGCAATGCGTTCATCCGCCCGGCAGTGGCAAACATTGACCAGCTCATCATGATCGCGGCGAACGTGAACCCGGTCACGGACCCGTTTCTGATCGACCGTGTGGTCGCCATCGCGGAAAATGCGGACTGTGAGCCGGTCGTCTGCCTCAATAAGTGCGACCTTGACCCGGCGGACCATCTTTATGACATTTACCGCTCCATCGGCTTTCGTGTCCTGCGCACGAGCGCGGCGACCGGGCTCGGTGTCGGCGAGCTGCGCGATGCGCTGCGCGGAAAGACCAGCGCCTTCACGGGCAACTCCGGCGTCGGCAAGTCGAGTCTGCTCAACGCGCTCGATGCATCGTTCGGCATTGCGACCGGAGCTGTCAGCGAGCGGCTCGGCCGCGGCAAGCACACGACGCGCCATGTCGAGCTCTATGCGCTTGGAGAGGATACGTTCGTCGCCGATACGCCGGGGTTCGCATCCTTTGAAGTGGACATGGTCGATCCCATCTCGTGCGAAAATCTGCAGTATGCGTTCCGGGAGTTCCGGCCGTACATCGGCCAGTGCCGTTTTCGCGACTGCGCGCACCTGAAAGAGCCCGGCTGTGCCGTTCTCGCCGCCGTGGCGGCCGGCAGGATCGCGCCGGAGCGCCACGAGAGCTATGCGCGCCTGTACGCGCTCTCGGCTCAGGTCTGCGACTGGGAAAAGAAAAAGTGACGCACCAAAGCACCGCCCTCCGCATACACTGTAGGGAGAACCTGCAAGCGGAGGGCGGTGCTTTATGTTTCGACGGCGGGGGATTTGCTTCTGGATCGGCATCGCGTGTGTGGTCGCCGGTGTGTTCATCATTCTGGCGCTGGTGCTGCCGGCCGGCTTCTGGTGGTTTGCACTCGGCGGTGCGCTCATTGCGGCGGGAATTTGGCTGCTGCGCTGTTGACGGCGGCATAACCGGCGCGTGCCCGGCATAAGGATGTACAAAAACGACAAGGAGCACATCTTTATGGAACTACAACTGGGCAAGCAGAAACGCATGATGTACGCGCGGGTGTTTGACCGCACGGAGGAGGAGACCTGCAGCGCGGACGCCGTTGTGCCCGATGCGCTGGGGGATATCGGCGCGATCGTGGTCACGGAGGGCACATTCTGCCTCTGGAATCTGGACTTTTCGGACAAGAGCGCGCAGATCGAGGGCAGCGTCGCGGCTGACGTAGTCTATGCGGAGGAGGGCGGCGCGCTGCGCAGCTTCCCGGTGGAGCTGCCGGTGAAGGTGCGCATCAACGGCGAGACGCTCTCGCCCGATGTGCGGCCATGGCTGCGGTGCACGCTCACTGCGCTGGATGCGCGCGCGGTCAATTCGCGCAAGGTGCGCGTCACAGCACGGCTGAGCCTGTGCCTGCGCGCCTACCGGGAGACGGAGCTTGCGCTCACGGACCGGATCGAGAGCGACGGCGGCGCAGTATTCACGCGCACGGAAACGCTCTGCTTGCAGATTCCGGTGTCTGTGGAGGAAAAGACATTCACCGTCTCGGAGACGCACCGCTTCGCGTCCGGGCAGCCAGAGGCTGACCGTCTGCTCTGCCACACGGAGACCGTGCTGATCGATGATGTCAGTACCGTCGGCAGCCGCGTCATTTTTCAGGGGCGCGTGTGTGCGTCTGTCTCCTATCTCCAGCAGGGGCAGATGTGCCCAATGGTTGAGAACTTTGAGACACAGTTTTCGCAAATGCTCGACTGCCCGGCAGACACATCGCCGTGTCTGATGCACACGGCTGTCAATCTCACGGCAGCCTACCTGAACGTGAGCGCTGCGGCCGATGGTGCGGTGTTGGAGGCGGAGTATCATCTCGTCGCGCAGACGGTGTGCCTTGCGGATGCGGAGGCAGATTGCGTGACGGATGCCTACTGCAACACGGCCGAGCTCACGCTCGAGCGCGAGACGGTGCCGGCCGGCACCGTGCAGCCGGGAGAACCGCTGCGCCTGACGGCGGAGGGCACGCTCGCGTGCGAGGCCGCCTCGCTGACGGTCATGTCCCGGCGGGCCGTTGTCTGCGGCTTGGCGGAAGATGGCTGTGACGTGCTTGTTCGCCTGCTCGTGACGGATGCCGAGCAGCGGGTATCCTGCATGGAAAAGCGCTTGGACCTGCCGCTTGAGGCGGCAGACGGCGTGCGGCTGGAGCTGCTGAGCGTGCAGCCGGAGGAGCCGGCTGTCACGGTCACGGCGGACGGATTCCTGATCCGTGTGGCAGTGACGGCGCGCACAGCCGCGCTTCAGGAGTCCGGCTTCCGGCAGGTCACCGGGGTGACGGTGCAGGAGCGCGTCTGCCCGTATGCCTCCGTACCGTCGCTGACGATCGTACGCTGGGGCGGGGAGGACCTGTGGACGCTCGCCAGACGATACTGCTCGAGCGAGCAGCTTATCCGCGAGACGAACGGCCTCACGGATGATGCCGCCATGGCCGAACCGCCACAATATCTCCTCATTCCCAAGACGCAGGTGTAGTTTTCGCGCAAATATGCGGATTTTTCTTGCCACGCGGCCTGGAGTGTGCTAAAATATTCAAAGCATTTTAGCAAGAGGAGTTGTGACTATGTCCGGACATTCCAAGTGGCATAATATACAGAAGACCAAAGGCGCGCAGGACGCCAAGCGTGCGCAGGCGTTCACGAAGATCGCCCGCGAGATGATCGTGGCCGTCAAAGAAGGCGGCAGCGGCGACCCCAATAACAATTCCCGCCTCGCAGCTGTCATCGCCAAGGCGAAAGCCGCCAACATGCCGAATGACAACATCAAGCGCACGATCGACAAGGCGCTCGGCTCCGGCAACACGGATAACTACGAGTCCATCACTTACGAAGGCTACGGCCCGTCCGGTGTTGCCATCATCGTCGAGACGATGACCGATAACCGCAACCGCACCGCCTCTGAGGTGCGCCACTACTTTGATAAGTACGGTGGAAACATGGGCGCGACCGGCTGCGTGTCGTGGTCGTTTGATAAGAAGGGCGTCATCGTCATCAATGACGAGGATCAGGAGCTCGACGAAGACAAGGTCATGGAGGACGCGCTCGAAGCCGGCGCGGCGGACTTTGCGCCCGACGAGGGCGTTTACACGGTCTATACCGATCCCGACGATGTGGCATCGGTGGCCGAGGCGCTCACGAATGACGGCTATGAGCTGCTGAGCGCGCAGGTGGAGATGGTGCCGCAGAACACCATCAAGCTCACCGACGAGGGCGATATCAAGAATCTCCAGAAGATGCTCGACATGTTCGAGGACAACGAAGATGTCCAGAACGTGTGGCACAACTGGGAAGAGTAAAACTTCATACAAAAAACGACCGCAGCCAATTTGGCTGCGGTCGTTTTCCTGCGAGGCGGTCGTGTGCCCGAACTGCGGCTGCGCGGTGCAGGCGCCGGTAAGCCAGTAGGAGGATAAACCGTCGACGGGCCTGAACATACTGGCGTTTTGTTCCCGGTGATCGGCCTGATCCTGTTCCTGTGCTTCCAGAAGACGACGCCGGTGCGCGCCAAAGCGATCGGCAAATGGGCGCTGATCGGCTTTATCGTCGGCGTTGCGCTCTCGATCCTGAGCGGGGTTCTGGGCGCCTTAGCTTCATAACGTGTGTGTGCGGGTGAAATGCGGTGCATTTCACCCGCATTTTACATGCATCCGGTTTCAGAATTGACACAAAAAAGCTATCCTATGCTCCAAATGATTTTTGGAGGCGGTTGCATGAAGCGCCCAAAGCTCTGGGACGGTATTTCGTCCATTCTGGTCCTGTTTGGGCTGGGCCTGTATGGTGGCTGCTGCTGGTATGGTGTCTGGGCGCTGGTATATGCTGCGCTTGGGTGCGTCATTTTGGGCGTGCTCATCGCTGTGCGCACCCAGCGCTGCCCGTTTTGTCACCGCTGCCTCGGCATGATGTTTTTCTCTGGCAAAAAGATGTACTGCCCGCATTGCAGCAGCGATGTGCACGCGGACAGAAACGTTTGACAGCACCGTCATTTTCCGCTATGCTGGATGCATCGAACATGCGAAAGCAGGGATACCATGAAACTTGGCCTGTGCCAGATGCCGGTCACGGCGTCCAAAACGGAAAATCATGCGACGATGCGCCGCTATGTGCACGATGCCGCTGCGGCCGGCTGTGATCTGGTCGCGCTGCCGGAGATGTGGTGCTGTCCGTACAGCAACGCGGCGTTTGCGGAATACGCTGAACCGCAGGGCGGCGAGACATGGTGTCTGCTGCGTGATACGGCGCGGGAATATGATATCTGGCTCGTCGCGGGCTCCGTACCGGAGCGCGACGGGGACGCGATCTACAACACCTGCTACGTGTTTGACCCGCAGGGGGCGCAGCGGGCGAAGCACCGTAAGGTGCATCTGTTTGACATCGACGTGACGGGCGGCCAGCGATTTTTCGAGTCTGACACGCTCTCGCCCGGACAGCAATACACACTCGTTGACACACCGTTTGGCAAACTCGGCGTGGCGATCTGTTTTGACGTGCGCTTTGCTGAGCTCTTTCGCATTTTGGCACTCGAGGGCGCGCAGCTGATCGTGGTGCCGGCGGCGTTCAATATGACGACCGGCCCGGCGCACTGGGAGCTGCTGTTTCGCGCGCGGGCGCTGGATAACCAGTGCTTTGTCGCGGGCTGCGCTCCGGCGCGGGACGAGACGGCGGGCTATGTTTCCTATGCCCACTCGCTCGTGTGCGACCCGTGGGGGCGCGTACAGGCGCAGGCGGAGGCAGCGCCAGAGCTGCTGATCTGTGACATCGACCTTTCCGAGACGGACGCCGTCCGTGCGCAGATCCCGGTCCTGCGCGCGCGGCGCACCGACCTGTATCAGCTGAAATATGAAAAAGACTCGTGATTTCACGAGTCTTTTTCTGTAATGTCCGTGACGGTCATTTTCTGTCCATTCACGCTGAATTTTACCTCATAGCCGCCAAATTCCAGCCCATAGACGCGGCTGGCGTCTGTCTGATACCGCGGGCGCGGATCTTGTGCGAGCACGCCGATGAGCGCGTCGCGCTTCTCAGCCGGGAAGCGGGACAGCAGCTCCGGCGGGATACTCACCGTCAGCGCATGCATCTCTATCTGCCCAGTGAAGCCTTCTGTTGCCTCTGGGCGGCAGTCGGCGTAGGGGATGTAGGGCTTGATATCATAGATCGGCGTGCCGTCCATCAGGTCTGCTCCGGCGACGTGGAGCACCGGCCCGTGCGCGTCCGAAAACTCGATCCGTTCCAGACGCACGCATGACAAACCGATGGGATTTGGCCGGAACGGGGAGCGCGTGGCGAATACACCCATGCGCACATTACCGCCCAGGCGCGGCGGCCGCACGGTCGGCGACCAGCCGGCGCGCACATTTTCGGAAAACTCCCAGATGAGCCAGATGTGCGAGTAGCCGTCCAGCCCCCGCACGGCATCACGGCTGCGAAACTCCGGCTCGAAAACGATCTCTGCCTGCAGGCTGCCGACCACGCCGCTCTGGCGCGGGATGCCGAACTTCGTGGCAAAGTCGCTGCGGATGCGGGCGATGGGCTTCATGCGTCCGCCTCCTCTGCCATCTGGCACACGTGGCGCACGCAGCACTGGTCACACATCGGCTTGCGCGCCGTGCACACGGCGCGGCCGTGCAGCACCAGCCGGTGGCAGAAGTCGGATGATTCCTCCGGCGGCAGGATCTTGCGCAGCGCGGTCTCGATCTTGACAGGGTCTTTCAGCCCGTCTACGAGGCCCATCCGGTTCGAGAGCCGGATGCAGTGCGTGTCCACGACCACGGCGGGCTTGTGGTACACGTCGCCAAGAATGAGATTGGCCGTTTTGCGCCCGACGCCGGGCAGGGAAGTGAGGGCCTCCATCGTGTCTGGCACGCGGCCGCCGTATTCCGCGACGAGCTTGCGCGCACACAGGACGATGTCCCGTGCCTTCGCCCGGTAAAAGCCGCAGGAATGGACATAGGGCTCTACGTCCTCCGGTTCGGCGGCGGCAAACGCCTCGAGCGTCGGGAAGCGTGCATACAGCACCGGCGTGACCTGGTTGACACGCTCATCTGTGCACTGCGCGGCCAGCCGCACGGCAAACAGCAGTTCATAATCTTTCTGATATTGCAGGGAGCAGTCCGCAGGGTAGGCCTGTGCCAGACAGCGGAGGATCTCCTGCACTTGTTCCGGTGTGCGCATATTGTTCACCTCTCCGGCAGTGTAGCACATTTTGCGCCGTCTGCCAAGTGCGGCGAGTTGCCAAGGCGTGCAAAATGCGGTATAATATCGCCATTGCATTACAGGAGGCGCGTTATGTACAGACCATTGGCGGATGAGATCCGGCCGACAACGCTCGACGATGTCGTCGGGCAAAAGCATATTCTGGGCCCGAACGGGATGCTCCGCCGCATCGTGGAGTCCGGGGAGATCCCGAACATGGTGTTTTACGGCCCGTCCGGCACCGGCAAGACCACGGTCGCAAGCATCATCGCGGCCAGCACGAACCGCACTCTGCGCCGCCTGAACGCCACGACCGCGAGCATTTCGGACATCCGCAATATCATTGCCGAGCTCGACACCATGCTCACGCCCGGCGGCGTGCTGCTGTATCTCGATGAGATCCAGTATTTCAACAAAAAGCAGCAGCAGTCGCTGCTGGAGTTCATGGAGGACGGCCGCATCACGGTCATCGCTTCCACGACGGAAAACCCGTATTTCTACGTCTATAACGCGGTGCTCAGCCGCAGCACGGTGTTTGAATTCAAGCAGGTGCCGGCCGCTGAGGTGGAAAAGGCCGTGCTGCGCGCGGTGTCCATTCTCAGTGCGCGGGAAAATGTCACGGCGGACATCGAACCCGGTACGGCGGGGTATATCGCGTCCGTCTGCGGCGGCGATGTGCGCAAGGCGCTCAATGCGGTCGAGCTGCTCTTTTCTGCGGCGCCGAGAGAGGGAGATACCATTCGTCTCCTGCGCGCCGATGCCGAGAACATCACGCAGCGCAGCGCCATGCACTATGACCGCGCGGGTGACGACCACTATGACGTCGTGTCCGCGCTCATGAAGTCGCTGCGCGGCTCGGATCCGGATGCGGCGCTGCACTATCTGGCGCGCCTGCTCGAGGCCGGAGATCTGATCGGCGCCTGCCGGCGCATCCTGTGCTCGGCGAGCGAGGACATCGGCCTTGCCTATCCGCAGGCAGCAATGATTGTGAAATCCTGCGTGGACAGCGCATTGCAGCTCGGCCTGCCGGAGGCACGGCTGCCGCTGGCGGAGGCAGTGCTGCTGCTGGCCACTGCACCGAAGTCCAACTCCGTCGTCATGTCTATCGATGCGGCAATCGCTGACGTCCGGGCAGGGAAGGCGGGGCCCATCCCACGTGAGCTGCAGAACGTCCACGCCGACGGCACGGGCTTTGAGCGTGAGCAGGGCTACAAGTATCCGCACAGCTACCCGGGCCATTGGGTGCAGCAGCAGTACCTGCCCGACGAGCTGAAGGGAAAACATTATTATGAGTACGGTGATAACAAGACCGAACAGGCTGCGCGCGCCTATTGGCAGCGTATCAAGGGGGAGTGAGCGATGGACATTCAGGTCGGCGATATTCTGACGATGAAAAAACAGCACCCCTGCGGCGAGAAACGCTGGGAGGTGCTGCGCATCGGCGCGGACTTCAAGCTCCGCTGCCTCGGCTGCGGGCGCGAGGTCATGGGCCCGCGCGCGAAGTTCGAGAAAATGGTCCGGCAGATCGACCGGAAAGAGGGATAAAAAACCGGAGGACATGTCCTCCGGTTTTTCTTTATCTGTGCAAGCCCTGGAAAAACAGTGCCACGGTGCCGGGTCCGACGTGCGAGCCGGTGACGGGCTCATAGCACACGGTCAGGCACTCGCCCGTGAAGCCGCGCTGGCGCAGTGCGTCGAGCAGGAACTGTGCACCGGCTTCATCGTCCGCGTGCGCGATACCGATCTCCTCGGTCTTGTCGGCGGCCAGCTTCTCGTAGAAGTCGGCCAGCGCGGTGAGCGACTGCTTGCGGCCGCGCGTCTTGCCGCACTGGACGATCTTGCCCTCATCATCGCCGCGCAGCAGCGGCTTGATCTTGAGCACGGTGCCGACGATGGCGGCAGCCTTGCTCACGCGGCCGCCGCGCTCGAGATAGGCGAGGTCATCAACCGTGAAGTACTGGCACATAGTGCGGCGGCGTTGGGAAATCTGCTCCACGATGAGCGAGAAGGGTGCGCCGTTTTCGAGCATACGCGCAGCCTCGAGCACCAGCAGCCCCTCGCCGAGCGAGGCGGCATAGGTGTCAATGGCGGCAATCTTCCGCTCCGGGAACTCCTCCTGCAGCTCCTGCACGGCCATGGCGGCAGCGTGTGCCGTGCCGCTGATGCCGCCGGACATGCCGATGTAGATCACGTCGTCTCCGGCGGCCAGTGCCGCATACAGCGGCTCCAGAAATGCGGCGAGGTTAATCATGGCAGTGGACACGGGCGCACCGCTGCGCATGGCGTCATAGTAAGTCTTGCCGTCAAAATCGATTGTGGGATCCTGCTCCGCCTGCACGCCGTTAATGGAATAGTGCAGAGGGATAACACGCAGGGAATATTTCTGAATGTAAGCAGCCGGCAGGTTTGCCGACGTGTCTGTGAAGATCTGGATCATGAGAGTGCTCCTTTGCTTGCTCAAAGTGCTGCACGGTGTGCGCTCTATATCCGTACACCCGCTGGCGCATAAATACAAGCTACTGTCATTTTTCCCTGTCTACGTTCCGATTTTACGGTCTCTACCGGAAAAAATGCGGCTCTACACGGCCGTAGAGCCACTCTACTCCCGAAAAACGGCGGTTTTTACCGCTAATCTACCATAAAAAGGACGACGCAGGCAGAAATATCCCGCGGCCCGGTTCGGAGCCGCGGGATGCAGAATGGAAGTGAAATTTACTTGATGAGCTTCGCGACTTCCTCGGCGAGGTCGTCCTGACGCTTCTCAATGCCTTCGCCCTTCTCAAAGCGGGTGTAGCCCACGAGCTTGATGGAGGCACCGACCTGCTTGGCGACGGCGGCGATATGCTCCTCGACGGAGACCTTGTCATCCTTGACGAACGGCTGCTGCAGCAGGCAGATCTCCTTGAAGTACTTGCCGATGCCGCCCATGACGATCTTCTCAATGATGGCGTCGGGCTTCTTGGCATTCTTCGGATCTTCCTTGGCCTGCGCCAGGCGGATCTCTTTTTCCTTCTCGATGAACTCTTCGGAAACGTCGCTCTTATCCTTGTAGGTCGGGTTCAGAGCGGCGATCTGCATGGCGATGTCCTTGCCCAGCTCGACGACAGCAGCGTCGGTGGACTCGGTCTCGAGGTTGACAAGCACGGCGATGCGGCCGCCCATGTGGACATAGGGGACGTTCAGGCCGGTGTCGTAGCGCGCGAAGCGGCGGACCTTGATGTTCTCGCCGATGACGAGGACCTTATCGTTCTGCTCCTCGAGCACGGTCTTTCCGTTGCCGTAAGCGCAGGCATACAGCGCGTCGAGATCGGCCGGGTTCTCCTTGGCGACGACGGCGGCGACGCCCTTGACGTAGTCGACGAACAGATTGTTCTTGGCCACGAAGTCGGACTCCGCATTGACCTCGACGATCACGCCGATGCCATCAACGACGGCGGCGTAAGCCATGCCCTCGGCGGCGATGCGGCCGGCCTTCTTCTGAGCGGCGGCGAGGCCCTTCTCACGGAGCCATTCCACAGCCTTATCAATATCGCCGTCAGCAGCGGTGAGGGCCTTTTTGCAGTCCATCATGCCGACGCCGGTCATTTCACGCAGATTTTTCACATCAGCAGCAGAAAATGCCATAATTCTTTCTCCTTTATTGTTTTATCAGAAGGGCGGGTACACGGCCCGCCCTTGCAGTTTTCAATTACTCTTCGACTTTCTGGGCCTCTTCCTCGGAAGCGGCTTCCTCAGCGTCGACACCCTGACGGCCTTCCTGCACGGCGTTGGCCATGGTGGAAGCGATCAGGCGGATGGCGCGGATCGCGTCGTCGTTCGCGGGGATGACGTAGTCGATCTCGTCCGGGTCGCAGTTGGTGTCGACGATGGCGACGATCGGGATGTGCAGCTTGCGGGCCTCCGCGATGGCATTGTGCTCCTTGCGGGGGTCAACGACGAACAGCGCGCCGGGGAGCTTCTTCATTTCCTTGACGCCGCCGAGGTACTTCTCGAGCTTCTCCATCTCGCCGAGCAGCTTCATGACTTCCTTCTTCGGGAGCATATCGAAGGTGCCGTCTTCCTGCATCTTCTTAAGCTGTGCCAGACGGTCGATACGGGTACGCATGGTCTTGAAGTTGGTGAGCATGCCGCCAAGCCAGCGGGCATTGACATAGTACATACCGACGCGGGAAGCCTCTTCCTTCACAGCGTCCGCAGCCTGCTTCTTGGTGCCGACGAAGAGGATGGTCTGGCCATTCTCTGCGAGGGTGCGCACGAAGCTGTAAGCCTCCTCGAGCTTTTTGACGGTCTTCTGCAGGTCAATGATGTAGATGCCATTGCGCTCGCAGTAGATGTACTCCGCCATTTTCGGGTTCCATCTGCGGGTCTGGTGGCCGAAGTGGACACCGGCCTCGAGAAGCTGTTTCATAGATACGACTGCCATAGTTTTTTGTTTCCTCCTTTAATTAGTTGCTACCTCCGGGGGCGTCACCTGTGCCCGACCAGGCCGAAACCACATGGTCGCACATCGGTCCCCGTGCGTAATGCTCTGGTATTATACCAGAGAAATACGGGCAATGCAAGAGGAATTGCCCGTATTTTTGGCGTTTTTTCAGCTCATCCGAGATAATTCTGCCGCTTTTCCCGCCGGCGGCGCGGCTGCTGCGCCGCGACCTCTGCGAGAATGATATCCTCGCCCAATCTGGAGATGGATTCCCACGGCAGAATGTAGTCGTCGTCGCCGCTGAGCAGACCGCCGAGCTTTTTTTGCCCTGGCACGATCAGCGACACGATCTTGCCCTCTTCCAGGTCAATCTCCGCGTCGCAGACATAGCCGAGCCGCTGTCCGGTGGTCATGTCAATGACTTCTTTATATCGCAGATCGGATAAACAGCATTTCATGGTAACCCCTCCGCAGCGTTTTGGTACCAGTCTATGGCGCCTGGCGGCAGCTTATGAAGGGAAGATGTTCTTGCGGATCTTGCCGAGCGCGTTTTTCTCCAGCCGGGATACCTGAGCCTGACTGATGCCGATCTCACCGGCGACCTCCATCTGCGTCTTACCGGCGTAAAAGCGCAGGGAGAGGATCTTTTTCTCGCGTTCGTTGAGGTCGGAGATGGCGTTCGAGAGCGCCAGATGCTCCAGCCACTGCTCGTCCGTGTTTTTCGTGTCGCCGACCTGATCCATCACGCAGATGCTCTCGCCGCTGTCGGTGTAGATCGGCTCGTAGAGCGAGATCGGGTCACTGATCGCGTCGAGCGCGAATACGACGTCCCGACGCGGGATGTCCAGCTCCTTTGCGATCTCGTCGAGCGTCGGCTCGCGGCCGGAGGCGGCTGTCAGGCGCTCTTTTGCCTGCAGAACTTTGTAAGCGGTGTCGCGTGTGGAGCGGCTGACGCGGATGGGGCTGTTGTCGCGCAGGTAGCGCCGGATTTCCCCGGAAATCATGGGCACACCGTAGGTGGAAAAACGCACGTCGTGGTTTTCGGCATCAAAATTATCGATGGCCTTGATCAGGCCGATGCAGCCGACCTGAAACAGGTCGTCCACGTTCTCACCGCGGCCGATGAATTTCTGGATCACGGACAGCACCAGCCGGAGGTTGCCGGCAATGAGCTGCTCGCGTGCGTCAGTGTCGCCGTGCTTTGCGCGGATGAGCAGTGCCCGGCAGGCGTCACTGCTCAGGACCTTCAGCTCGGCCGTGTTGACACCGCAGATCTCGACTTTTCCAAGCATAAAAAATTCCTCCCATCCGGTACACCGTAGTGTTTCCGGGTGGAAGGAATTTGATACATCGGCAGATTACTGCTCGATTGCCTCGTTCTCTTTCTTCTTTGCAAAGACCTTCTGCAGCCAATCCTTGCCGTCCACATAGCGGGAGACGATGAAGGACACGACATAGTCGCCGGCGGAGTTGACCATGGTCGCCGGAGGATCGACGAGGTTGCCGATCGCCAGCGCGATCGGATAGGCAACAGCCAGCTGGTCAGGGAAGAAAATGGTGCAGACCACCAGCTCGCCGGTGCCGCCGCCGCCAGGGATACCGGACATGGCAACGGAGGAGAACACTGCCACGATGATGGCCAGAATGGCCTTTTCCGTCGTGAAGTCCAGTCCGAACACGCCGAACAGGAACGCGACCTTGATGATGGCACTCATGGCAGAGCCGTCCATGTGCATGGTGGCGCCCATGGGCAGCACGATGTCCGTGACGTCCTTGCTGATGCCGGTCTCCTCCGCGACTTCCATGTTCGTCGGGATGGTCGCAACAGATGAGCAGGTACCGAACGACATCGCTGCCGGGCGGAACAGCTTGGAGAACATGATCTTTGCGCCGCCCTTGCCGCCGCCGAACTGAGCGTAGATCGGGAAGAAGACGAACATGTACACGAAGCTCATGACGTAGTAGATGATGAGCGTGCGGCTGTAGTCCGCGACGAGCTCCGGGCCGTAGGTGGCGACCAGATCGGCAAAGAAGCCGAAGAAGCCGATGGGGGCGTAGTAGGTGATGAGCTTTACGGTCTTCATGATGCAGCCCGTGATATCCTCGAGCAGCTGCGCGGTCTTCGTCTCGGGGCCGCCGTTCATCTGGACGCCGAAGCCGAACAGCACCGCCGCGACGATCAGAGGCAGGATGGCCTTGCGGCTCAGCAGCTCCATGAAGTCAGGCTTGGTAAAGAAGTTGACGATCATGTCGCCGAAGCCCAGCGTATCGCCGATCTCGCCCTCCGTGATGGTGTAGTGCCCATCCACGAGCGGGAAGATGCGGCAGACGATGTACATCAGGACACCGGCGATGGCCGCAGTGACCAGGAACGTTGCGATGGTCACACCCATGATCTTGCCGGCGCGTTTGACGCTCTTCATATTGGCGATGGCGGAGGCGATGGAGCAGAACACCATCGGCACGACCACGCAGAACATCATGTTGATGAACAGCGTGCCCAGGAATTTGATCTTGCCGCCGAAGGTCGGGGCGAACGCGCCCACCAGACAGCCGGCCACGATGCCGGAGATCATGAAGATCAGGAATCCGTAAGTCTTGAGGAAAGACTTGGAACCGTTTGCCTTGGACATAAATGCAACACTCCCAGTGCGTAGTTTGCGCCGTAGTAGCAGCGCTTTGGTGACAGTATATACAATTCTCTGTTGCAATAATTGTACAAAAATGCTATCATATATTGCAAAAGATGCTTTGTTCGGAGGCAAGCCATGCAGCAGACCGATTATGAGCGCAGGGGATACCTGCATGAAGATTTCCGCCTGTTCCACCTGAGCAGCGCGCTGGCGGAGGACACGGCGTTCCACTATCACGAATTTCACAAGCTGGTGTTCTTTTTGGCCGGGCGCGGGAACTACATCGTCGAGGGACGCACGCACGCGCTGCGGCCGTATGACGTGGTGCTTGTGCGGCAGGGGGCGATCCACAAGGCACAGATCGACCCGAGTCAGCGTTACGAACGCGTGATCCTCTACATATCACCGGAGTTTCTCCGTACGCAGTCCACGGCCGACTCCAGCCTGGATGCCTGTTTCCGTCTGCCCGCGGATGGGCAGAGCTTTGTCCTGCGGCCGGAGGCCGGGCGGCGCGCGGCGCTGCTGCGCACACTGAATGCACTCGAGGCGGAAGAACAGAGCACGGCCTACGGGCATGACCTGCTTGCGCGGGCGCAGATGCTGCAGCTGCTGGTCATGCTCGGCCGCGGGCTGAACGATGACGAGGTGAATTACGCTCCGTCCGAGCACTGCAACGAGAAAACGGCGGCCATTCTCGAATACCTCAACACGCACCTGACCGAGGACGTTAGCATCGACGCGCTGGCGGATACATTTTACCTCAGCAAGTATTATATGATGCGCATGTTTCGCGCTGAGACCGGCTTCACCATCCACGGCTACCTCACGGACAAACGCCTGCGTGTGGCGCGCGACCTCATCGCGCAGGGGATGCGCACGACGGATGCCTGCTTTCAGTGCGGCTATCATGACTATTCCGCCTTCTCGCGGGCGTACAAAAAACGGTTTCAGGTCAGCCCGCGGGAAGATCTGACGAAAGGAGCGCAGTGAACCATGCAGCTGCACCCACAATATTATTACCAGCAGCTCCCGCCACAGGAACGCGCGGCCTATCACGGCATGCTGACCTGCCTGCAGGCGCTTGCGCCGTCGGCGCGCATCCCGCGTCTGCAGATGGAAACGCTCGGCACGCTCTTTTTCCAGCTCCGGCTGGATCATCCGGAGATCTTTTACGCCGTGGGCTTTTCGTGCCGCGCGGTGCCGGAGGCGGCGTTCGTGGAGTTCTGGCCGGAATACCGGTTTGAGAAAAAGCGCATCCGGGAGCACCGGCAGGCAATCGAAGCGCGTGTGACGCGCCTGTTGCGGCCGCTGCGCAGCCTGCCGCCGGTGGAGCAGGAGCGCGCGATCCATGATTTCATTGTGGAAAACGTCCGTTATGACAAGCTCGAAAAGCCGTATTCGCACGAGGTCATCGGCCCGCTGACCAACGGCGTCGGCGTGTGCGAGGGTATGGCCAAGACGGTCAAGCTGCTGTGTGATGGGCTTGGCCTGCCGTGCATGATCGCCGTCAGCGACCGGGACCGTGCCAATGGTGAACGCTACCTGCACGCCTGGAACATCGTCCAGCTCGGCGGGCAGTGCTATCATCTGGACGCCACGTTTGATAATTCCCTCAGCAAATACGGCCTGCGCTATGACTATTTCAATCTCGACGACACAAAGATTTTTCGCGATCACCGGCCGCTGCTGTATCCGGCCCCAGTCTGCACGGACGGCGGGCAGTTTTACTATAAGCTGCAGCACCAGTCCTGGACAAAGCCGGAGGAGGTCGCGCGCCGGGTCGATCAGGCGCTGCGCAAGAAGCAGCCGGGGCTGGTGTTCCACTGGCGCGGCGGGTATCTGACGCGCGAGGTGCTGGCGGAGCTGTGCACACAGATCGACGCAGCGGCGCAGGCGCGCGGCCGCGCGGCCGCCGTCTCGGTCAACTGGCCGCAGGCGGTGCTGCAGGTGCGCTTCGTCGATGCGGCTCAGCCGGTGGAAACGGAGACGCTCGAGGACATCTGAGGCCACTGCGTTCCGGGTGAAATGACGGAGCGGGAGGCCGATTTTGCCGCGCGCGTGCATGGAATGGCGAAAATGCTTCTGCCTTCTTGACACGGCCGCGAGCGGCTCCTACAATGAGTGCAATTTCAGGTTTCACAGGGAGGAATTCCAATGAAAAAGCCGTTTGTAACAGTGCAGCAGCTCGAGGACATTGCCGCGCGCTATCCCACACCGTTTCACCTCTATGATGAGCAGGGCATCCGCGAGAATGCCCGCCGCCTGAAAGCCGCTTTTTCGTGGAATCCCGGCTACCGGGAGTATTTCGCCGTGAAGGCCACGCCCACGCCCGCCATTCTGAAAATCCTGCAGGAGGAGGGCTGCGGCTGCGACTGCTCGTCGCTCACGGAGCTGATGATGGCCGGGCGCATCGGCTGCACCGGCGAGCATATCATGTTCTCGTCCAACGAGACGCCGGCCGAGGATTACCGTCTGGCGGCAAAGCTCGGCGCGACCATCAATCTGGACGATATCACGCACGTGGACTTTCTGGAAAAGACCATTGGCTATATCCCGAAGCGGATCGGCTGCCGCTTCAATCCGGGCGGCACGTTCTCGCTCGGCGAGTCGCGCGAGGGTTTTCAGGTCATGGATAACCCCGGCGACGCCAAGTATGGCATGACGCGCGCGCAGATCACTGAGGCGTTCCGCATGCTCAAGGCCAAGGGTGCGGAGGAGTTCGGCATCCACGCATTTCTGGCATCCAATACGCTCTCCAACGCTTACTATCCCGCGCTGGCGCGCATCCTTTTCCAGCTCGCGGTGGAGCTGCAGCAGGAGACCGGCTGCCATATCACCTATATCAATCTCTCCGGCGGCGTGGGTATCCCGTACCGGCCGGAGGAGCCCGAAAACGACATTGCCGTCATCGGCGAGGGCGTGCGCAAGGTTTATGAGGAGATCCTCGTCCCGGCCGGCATGGGCGATGTGGCGCTGTACACGGAGCTCGGCCGCTTCATGCTCGCACCGTATGGCCATCTCGTGACGCGCACGATCCATGAAAAGCATATCTACAAGGAGTATATCGGCACGGACGCCTGCGCCTGCGACCTGATGCGCCCGGCCATGTATGGGTCTTACCACCACATCACGGTCATGGGCAAGGAGGAGGCGCCCTGCGACCACAAGTATGACATCGTCGGCGGTCTGTGCGAGAACAACGACAAGTTCGCCGTTGACCGCATGCTGCCGCGCATCGATATCGGTGATCTGCTGGTCATTCACGACGCCGGTGCCCACGGCCTCGCCATGGGCTATAATTACAACGGCAAGCTCCGCTGCGCGGAGGTGCTGCTGCAGCCGGACGGTTCCACGCGCCTGATCCGCCGTGCCGAAACGCCGGAAGATTATTTTGCCACCATGATCTGGGACGATTGAACGAAATAAAAAATCCGGGGACAACTGTCCCCGGATTTTTCTGTATGCTGCGGTCACATCACACGCACGCAGTCGCGCGTGATCTCTCCGAGCGTGTGCACGCCGCACATGGCCATCGTGTCGCGCAGCTCGCTGCCGATCTTTTCGATGTAGGTCGCCACGCCCTGCGCGCCGTCGCCGTAGACCATCGGCACGAATGGGCGGCCGATGAGCACGGCGTCCGCGCCGAGCGCCAGCGCCTTGAACACGTCCGTGCCGGTGCGGATGCCGCCGTCGACGAGAATCTTCATGCTGCCACCCACGGCGTCGGCAATCTCCGGCAGCACCTCGGCGCTGGCCGGGGTCTGGCCGAGCACGCGGCCGCCGTGGTTGGACACGATGATCGCTGCGGCGCCCGCCTCGGCGGCCTTCTGCGCGCCGCGCACGGTCATGACGCCCTTGACGATGAACGGCATGCCGGCATAACGAATGATCTCCGAGAGCTCCTGCACGGACTTGCTGCCGGCCGGCGGCGTCATATTCTTCAGGAAGGGGAGGCCCGCGCCGTCAATGTCCATGGCAACGGATTTGCAGCCGCTGGTTCTGGCCAGATCGAGCTTTTCAAAAACCAGTTCCTGATTCCACGGCTTGATCGTCGGCACGCCGACGCCGCCTGCGGCGCGGATGGCTTCCATCGCGCCCTGGAACACGGCAGCGTCCACACCGTCGCCGGTGAAGGCGGCGATGCCGCTGTCGGCACAGGCGTTGACGAGGATGCTGTTATACTCGCGGTCGGTGTACTTTTCGCCGTAGTGCAGCTTCATCGCGCCGAGCGGGGCCGCGAAAAACGGATAGCGGTACATAGTGCCGAACAGCTCCACAGCCGTATCGACCGGTTCATTCGGGCAGATGGTGTCCATGTTGACGCAGATCTTCTGCCAGGCGTCGAAGTTGCGGATAAAGCCGCTGCCGGGCGCTTTGGCGCCGGGGCCGGGGACCTGGTTGCCGCAGGCTTTGCCGTTGCAGACAGGGCAGGCCTTGCAGTACGGCCCGATGCAGGTGCGTGCGCTGTCGAGAATCTCTTTGTACTCCATGAGGGTACCTCCGTATATCTTTTTCTGTATTGATAGAGTCATGGTTTAAACGCCTGTGCCGTCGAACGCCGGAATCATGTCGCCGGTCGCGGCATCGAGGTCCTGATAAAAGCCGTCGGCGATCGGGCTCTCGATCAGGTATTGATACATTTCGTCGTTCAGTTCTGGGGAAATGGGGTGCTGCAGTTCCGGCCACTGCGCCAGATCGCCGACGGGCGTGTACTGGCTCATGAGGCTGAAGAGCACCTGACCGGGTGCGAACGTTTCCCCGACCCAGTTGATGACGCGGCGGGTGTTTTCCCCCTGCTGTGGCAGAATGAGGTGCCGGATGAGCACGCCGCGCTGCAGCATGCCGTCATCGTCGAGCCGGAACGGTCCGGTCTGGCGGTACATCTCCAGAATGGCGGCGCGCGCGACCTGCGGATAGTCCGCCGCGGCGGAGTAGCGCGCGGCCGGTCCCGACAGGGCGTATTTCAGGTCCGGCAGATATACCTGCACGAGCCCGTCGAGCATGCGCAGCGTCTCGACGCATTCGTAGCCCGAGCTGTTCCACACGACCGGGATGCCAAGCTCCAGCCCGGAGAGCGCCTCGGCGATCTGCCGCGTGTAGTGGCTCGGTGTGACAAGGTTGATGTTGTGCACGCCTTCATCGCGCAGGCGCAAAAAAATGTCGCCAAGCTGCGCGACGGTGATCTCTTTTCCGTACTCTCCGCGGCTGATGGTGCGGTTCTGGCAGAATACGCACCGCAGATTGCAGCCCGAGAAGAACACCGCGCCGCTGCCGCGTGTGCCGGAAATGCACGGTTCTTCGCCGAAGTGCGGCGCGGCCCGCGCCACGACCGGCGCGTCCGGCACGGCGCAAAAGCCGAATTGCCCGCCCGCGCGGTCAACGCCGCAGCCGCGCGGACAGATGGAGCAAAGTTGTGTCATAATGCCTCCCGCGCACAGGATCTTGCGCGAAATCGATGGATTCTGTGGATATTATAAAGTTTTTTCATCCATTTCGCAACCATCTTGGGCATGTTTCATGAAAAGTTCAGAAATCCAGTGTGTTCCTGTGGTAGCTTTATTTAAAAGGGAGATTGCAAAAAAAGCGGCTTCGGGATAAAATAAGAAGCGATAAAATAGAAAAAATATGTAAGAGGAAAGCACTATGGTAGACATCGTTCTGGTGGAGCCGGAGATCCCGAACAATACCGGCGCCATCGCCCGCACCTGTGCCTGCACGGGCTCGCGGCTGCATCTGGTCAAACCGCTCGGGTTTGACATTTCCGATCGCGCGGTCAAGCGCGCCGGACTTGACTACTGGCATCTGGTCGATATCTCGGTCTATGAGAACATCGACGAGTATTTTGCCAAAAACGGCGATGAGAACCTCTGGCTGCTCACGACAAAGGCAAGCGTGAGCTACGTGGACGCCGATCTCTCTACCCCGAACGTGACGCTCATGTTCGGCAAGGAGACAAAGGGCCTGCCGGAGTGGCTGCGCGAGCGCTATGCCGATCATTGCCTGCGCATCCCCATGCGCGCGGAGGCGCGCAGCCTGAATCTGTCCAACACTGCGGCGATCTTGTGCTATGAGGCGCTGCGCCAGCAGAACATGCTCGGGCAGATCGATCTGAATGTCTGAATACCACATCACACGCCTGTGTGAAATCACAAACCAGGAGGAAGCAAGATGAACTACAACAAAATGACCGTCAGGGACGTCCCGCTTTCCGGAAAAAAAGTGCTCCTGCGCTGCGACTTCAATGTCCCGCAGGACAAAACGACCGGCGAGATCACGAGCGATAAGCGCATTGTGGCCGCGCTGCCGACCATCCGCTATCTGCTCGACAACGGCGCCGCCGTGATCGCCTGCTCGCACCTCGGCAAGCCGAAGGGCACGTGGAAAGAGAGCCTCACGCTCGCCCCGGTGGCCAAGCGCCTGTCGGAGCTGCTGGGCATGGAAGTCATCTTCGCCAAGGACATCATCGGCGAGGACGCCAAGGCCAAGGCGGCTGCGCTGCAGCCGGGCCAGCTCCTGCTGCTGGAGAACCTGCGCTTTGACCCCCGTGAGGAGAAAAATGACCCCGAATTTGCCAGGGAGCTCGCCTCCATGGCGGAGATCTATGTCTCCGATGCGTTCGGCACGGTGCATCGTGCGCACGCTTCCACCGCCGGTGTCGCAGCGTATCTGCCCGCGTATGCCGGACTGCTGATCGAGAAGGAGCTGTCCGTCATGGGTAAGGCGCTCGAGGATCCGAAGCGCCCGTTTGTGGCCATCCTCGGCGGCGCGAAGGTGTCCGATAAGATCGGCGTCATCAACAATCTGCTCGAAAAGGCCGACACGATCATTATCGGCGGCGGCATGGCCTATACGTTCGTCAAGGCGCAGGGCGGCGAGATCGGCACGTCTCTGCTTGAGGCCGACAAGATGGACTATGCGCTCGAGATGATTCAGAAGGCGAAGGACCGCGGCGTGAAGCTGCTGCTCCCGGTGGACACCATGGCCGGTGATCAGTTTGCCGCCGACTGTTCGCGCAAGGTGGTGCCGACCAATGCCATCCCGGCCGACTGGATGGGCCTGGACATTGGCCCGGAAACCATCCAGCTGTTCACGGAGGCCGTCAAGGGTGGAGGGACAGTCGTCTGGAACGGGCCGATGGGCGTGTTCGAGTTCCCGGCCTTTGCCGCCGGCACGGAAGCCATCGCGGCAGCGCTGGCGGAGTCCGGCGCGGTCACGATCGTCGGCGGCGGAGACTCGGCCGCTGCGGTCGAAAAGCTCGGCTTTGCCGATAAGATGACGCATATTTCCACCGGCGGCGGCGCTTCGCTGGAGTTCCTGGAAGGTAAGGAGCTGCCGGGTGTTGCGTGCCTGCTGGATAAGTAAGCCGCGGAAAGGAAGCATAAAACATGAATTTGAAAGAGAGAAAAGCAATCATCGCCGGAAACTGGAAACTCAATAAGCGTGTGGCCGAGATTCCGGCCTTCACGCAGGAGCTGCAGGCGAATCTTCCTGCCGAGCGCTGCTGTGACGTGGTCATCTGCGCACCGTATCCGCTCATTGCCGCGCTGGAGACGGCGGGGCAGGGCTGCCATCTCGGCGTCGGCGCACAGGACGTGTCCGAGCACCAGCACGGCGCGTTTACCGGAGAGGTGTCCGCCGAGCAGCTCAGCGACCTCGGTGCCCAGTACTGCATCGTCGGCCACAGCGAGCGCCGCAGCTACCACGGCGAGACCGACCTGCAGGTCAATACCAAAACGAAGATCCTGCTCGATAACAGCATCACGCCGATCATCTGTGTCGGCGAGAGCCTTGCGCAGCGCGAGCGTGACCTGACAGAGACGTATGTGGCCTATCAGGTCGCGGCGGCTTTCTCCGGCCTCACGGCTGAGCAGGCCATGCACTGTGTCATCGCCTATGAGCCCCTGTGGGCCATCGGCACCGGCAACACCGCCACGAGCGCGCAGGCGCAGGAAGTCTGCGCTGCCATCCGCGCCACGCTCGGCAAGCTCTATGATCTCGAGACGGCCAAGACGATCAGCATCCTTTACGGCGGCTCCATGAACGCGGGCAATGCAGCCGAGCTGCTGGCCCAGCCGGATATTGACGGCGGCCTGATTGGCGGCGCGTCGCTTAAGCCGGTCGATTTCTCGAAGATCATTGCCGCGACGGCGCAGGGAGCCTGCGAATGAGCAACGAGAAAGTCGCACTCATCATCCTCGACGGCTACGGCATCGGCGAGCCGAATGCGGGAAACGCAATCTACACGGCCAAAACGCCGGTGATGGACGGTCTCCTGCAGCGCTGGCCGCACACGAAGCTCTCGGCCTCCGGTCTGGACGTCGGTCTGCCGGACGGTCAGATGGGCAACAGCGAGGTTGGTCACACGAACATCGGCTCAGGCCGCGTCGTGTTTCAGGACCTCCCGCGCATCACAAAGGCCATCGAGGACGGTGCATTCTTTGCTAACCCGGTCTATGCTGCCGCCCTTGACAATGCGGCGAACGGCAAGGCCCTGCACATTCTCGGTCTGCTGTCCGACGGCGGCGTGCACAGCCATATCCGGCACATCTTCGCCATGGTGAAAATGGCGCACGACCGTGGAATCCAGCGGGTGTACCTGCACTGCTTCCTCGATGGGCGTGACGTCGCGCCGACGAGCGGCGCGGGCTATGTCCGGCAGCTGCGCGACTACTGTGCCGAGCTCGGCACCGGCAAGATCGCGACGCTGCAGGGCCGCTTCTACGGCATGGACCGCGATAAGCGCTGGGACCGCATCGAGGCCAGCTACAATGCCATGGTCTGCGGCGAGGGCATACAGGATCCCGACCCTGTCCACGCGATGGAGGCCAGCTACGCCGCCGGTGTGACGGACGAATTCGTCAAGCCCGTCGTCTGCGTGGCGGACGGAATGATCCGGTCCGGCGACAGCGTGATCTTCATGAACTTCCGTCCCGACCGTGCCCGGGAAATGACCTATGCGCTCACGCAGGCGGATTTTGATGGCTTCGCGCGCAAGATCGTTGCGGAAAACCTGCACTACGTCTGCACGACGCGCTATGATGAGAAGCTCACCGATCTCCCGGTCGCGTTTCCGCCCGAGGAGCTGCACGATACGCTTGGCGAGATCGTCAGCGCCCACGGCCTGCGCCAGCTGCGCATCGCGGAAACGGAGAAATATGCGCACGTCACGTTCTTCTTCAACGGCGGCACGGAGACACAGTACCCCGGCGAGGACCGCGTGCTCATCCCGTCACCGCGTGAGTATCCGACCTATGACCTCATCCCCGAGATGAGCGCCGTCAAGGTCAAGGACGAGCTTGTTAAGCGCATCCGCACCGGTACATATGACATGATCGTCTGCAATTTTGCCAACTGCGACATGGTCGGCCACACCGGCGTGATGTCAGCCGCCATTCAGGCGGTCGCGTGCGTGGACCGATGCCTCGGCGAGGTCGTTGCGGCGGCGCAGGAGATGGGCTACACGCTGCTCGTCACCGCTGACCACGGCAATGCCGACCGCATGGTCGAGCCGGACGGTTCGCCGAACACGGCGCACACGACGAATCTCGTGCCGCTGGTGCTCGTCGGCAGCGATCTGCTGCTGCGCCCGCACGGCCGTCTTTCCGATATCGCACCCACCATGCTCGAACTCATGCACATCGAGCCCAAACCCGCAATGACAGGCGAGAGCCTTATCGAAAAATCATAAAGGAGTATGAACATGAAGGATTATTTTGAAATTGTGGACGTCAGCGCCAGAGAAATTCTCGACTCCCGCGGCAACCCGACTGTGGAAGTGGAAGTCACGCTCGACGACGGCACCGTCGGCCGCGCGGCTGTTCCCTCCGGCGCTTCCACCGGTATCTACGAGGCCTGCGAGCTGCGCGACGGCGACAAGAGCCGTTACCTCGGCAAGGGCGTGCTCAAGGCCGTGGAGAACGTGAACGTCGAGATCGCAGAGGCGCTGCAGGGCATGAACGTCCTCGACCAGACCTCGATCGACAAGCTCCTCATCGAGCTCGACGGCACGCCGAACAAGACCCGTCTCGGCGCCAACGCCATCCTCGGCGTGTCCCTCGCATGCGCGAAGGCCGGCGCGCTGGCGACCGGCCAGAGCCTGTATAACTACATCGGCGGCTGCAATGCCAAGACGCTGCCCGTGCCGATGATGAACGTGCTCAACGGCGGCGCGCACGCCACCGGCAGCAACGTCGATATTCAGGAGTTCATGATCATGCCCGTCGGCGCCAAGAGCTTCTCCGAGGCGCTGCGCATGTGCTCGGAAGTGTTCCACGTGCTCAAGAAGGTCGTCCCGGCTTCCGGCGTGGGCGATGAGGGTGGCTACGCGCCGAACCTCGACAGCGACGAGGACGCGCTCAAGGCACTTGTCAAGGCCATCGAGCTGGCTGGCTATAAGCCGTATGACGACTTCATGATCGCTATCGACAGCGCCTGCTCCGAGTGGTTCAACGCCGAGGACGGCTGCTATCATCTGCCGAAGCGCGGCATCGTCATGACCCGCGAGCAGATGGTCGACATGTATGCCGACTTCGTGGAGAAGTACCCGATCATCTCCCTCGAGGACGGCATGGCCGAGGATGACTGGGAAGGCTGGAAGATGCTCATGGACCGCCTTGGAAAGAAAATCCAGCTCGTCGGCGACGATCTGTTTGTCACGAACGTTCAGCGCATCAAGAAGGGCATCGAGCTCGGCGCCGCCAATGCCGTGCTCATCAAGCTCAACCAGATCGGCACCCTGACCGAGACGCTCGACGCTATCCAGATGGCGCACCGCGCCGGCTGGACGGCCGTCGTCTCGCACCGCTCCGGCGAGACCGAGGACACCACGATCGCGGACATTTCCGTTGCCGTCAACGCTGGCCAGATCAAGACCGGCGCACCGAGCCGCACCGACCGTGTCGCGAAGTACAACCAGCTCCTGCGCATCGAGGACGAGCTGTTTGACGTGGCGCAGTATCCCGGCAAGGATGCATTCTTCAGCATCAAAAAGTAATTTTCCCAAACCGGTATAAAAGGTGTTTGCGTGGGTGACAATACCCATGCAAACACCTTTTTTCTTGGAGGGAAACATGATGGAACCGAACAAGGACAAGAAACCGGAAAAGAAATCCGTACGCTTCATCGAAGGCAAGGGCTTCTACATAGCCCTCGTCCTGTGCGCAGCGGTGATCGGCGTTTCCGCCTGGTCACTGCTGGCGGGTACGAAGACTATGGATGACGGACGCAATCAGAACGCGGTGCTGGAAGTGACGCCCGCGCCGACGATCCCCGTGCCGGCGACGCCGGTGCCCACGCCGGAGATGACACCGGAGCCGGAAATTCCGGCCGAGGACGCGGCCGCAACGGCAGCGCAGGACAAGTACGTCTGGCCGGTGGACGGCGCCGTGCTGCGGCCGTACGCCATGACGGCGCTGGCCTATGACGAGACCATGTCGGACTGGCGCACGCATGACGGCATTGACATTGAGGCCAAATACGGCACGGTCGTCTCGGCCATGGCGTCCGGCACGGTCACGAAGGTGTATTATGACGATCTGTATGGCACGACTGTTGTGACCGAGCGGGAGGACGGCCTGCGGTGCATGTACGCGAATCTTGAGTCGATCCCAACGGTAAATGTCGGCGATCAGGTCTCCGTTGGGGATACCATCGGCTCGGTCGGTGATTCCGCCGGTTGTGAGTCGGCGCAGGAGAGCCACCTGCATCTGTCGGTCGCGGCCTCTGGTCAGAGCGTGTCGCCGCTGGATTATCTGCCGCAAAAAAATTAAAAATTCGTCGCAAAACTTATTGACAACAGGAGCATTGTTTGGTACAATGCTCCTTGCGTTTGGCAGTTGCTGAGGCGCGAACAACATGGCGGCATAGCTCAGTTGGCCAGAGCATTCGGTTCATACCCGAAGTGTCCCCGGTTCGAATCCAGGTGCCGCTACCAAGGGGATGCTGCACCCGCAGCATCCCATCTTAGGCCCGTTGGTCAAGTGGTTAAGACACCGCCCTTTCACGGCGGTAACATGGGTTCGAGTCCCGTACGGGTCACCATTTGGAGGCTTAGCTCAGCTGGTTAGAGCGCATGCTTCACACGCATGAGGTCGATGGTTCGAGCCCATTAGTCTCCACCAGCAAAATCCTGTGTTCTTTGAACACAGGATTTTCTTATTTCAGGAGGTGCTTATGAAGCTGATCGCTCTGGATCTGGACGGGACTCTGCTCAATTCAGGCAAGGTCGTCTCCCGGCGGAATTTTGCCGCGCTTTCGCTCGCGGCCGAGCAGGGACATGTGATCGTCCCCGCGACCGGGCGCGCCCTCCGGGCGATTCCGGAGCAGGTGATGGCGTTTCCGTTCCTGCATTATTCCATTACGATCAATGGTGCGAAAGTGTCGGATATGCGCACCGGGGAAGCGCTCCTGCGCGCGGAGATCGCACTCGGCACCTGCCTGCGCCTGCTCGACTTTGCCGCGCGTTATGATGCGATGTATGACTGTTACTGGAACGATACCGGCTGGGCAGATCGGGCGTTCCTGGAGCGGGTGCGTTATTATAATGCCGATGAGGAAGTGGTCGCGCTTCTGCGGCGGACCCGCGCCCCGGTGGATGATCTGAAGGCTTTCCTGTGCGAAAACGGTCAGCCAGTGCAGAAGGTACAGCTCTGTTTTCGTGACATGGCCGAGCGCGAAACGGCACGGTCAGAGATCGCAGCGGCGTTCCCGGAAATTCTGGTCACGTCGTCTTTTCGCAACAATCTAGAGCTCAACGCGGCCGATGCAGACAAGGGTAGGGCGCTGCTGTCGCTCGCGCAGCACTTGAGCATTCCAGCTGCGGATACCATCGCCTTCGGCGACAGCTCCAACGATCTGCGTATGCTGCGTGCAGCTGGCACGAGCGTTGCCATGGGCAATGCTGCGCCCGAGGTGCGCGCGGCCTGTGACTATGTGACCGAAACCAATGATCGCGACGGCGTGGCAGCGTTCCTCCATGCACATGTTCTGCACTGAAAAATGAGATAGAAAAGGCCGTGTTCCGGAGAACACGGCCTTTTTTATCGGGTGATTACTTCTTGAGGTTGGCCTTGATGACCTCGCCCAGAATGGTCATGCCCTTTTCAATCTTCTCTTCGGGCATGCAGGAATAGTTCAGGCGGATGCAATTGTTGTGGCCGGCGTCCGGGAAGAAGCCGTCGCCCGGGACGTACGCAACGTTGCGCGCCAGGCACTGCTTTGCCATCTCGTTGGTGTTGATGTACTCCGGCAGCTCGACCCAGGTGAACAGACCGCCGTTGGGGTGGGTGAACTTTGCCTCGGGCGGGAACTCACGCTCCATGGTCGCCATCATGACGTCGCGGCGCTTGCGGTAGCACTCCTTGATGGTGGCAACGTGCTCGTCCAGGTCGAACATGTCGATGAACTTGGAGACAACGAGCTGCGCCTCGGTGGAAGCCTGCAGGGAAGCGGCCTGCGCGAGGAAGTTGTACTTCTGGAGGATCTCGCCGTCGGCGCAGACCCAGCCCAGACGGTAGCCGGGCGCCAGGATCTTGGAGAAGGTGCCGAGGAAGACAACGAGGCCCTTGGTGTCCATGCTCTTGAGCGCGGGCAGGTACTCGCCCTCGAAGCGGAGCTCGCCGTAGGGGTTATCCTCAACGACGGGGATCTCGTACTTGTTGATGATGTCCATGAACTGCTTGCGGCGCTCGAGCGGCCAGGTGCGGCCGGACGGGTTCTGGAAGTCGGGGATGACGTAGATCATCTTGACGTTCTCGGTCGTGGCAAGCACTTTCTCAAGCTCTTCCATGATCATGCCGTCGCCGTCGGTGGGGATGGCGACAAAGTTCGGCTCGCAGGCCTTGAAAGCGTTCAGAGCGCCGAGGTAGGACGGGCTCTCGATAATGACGACATCGCCCTTGTCGCAGAAAACACGCGCCGAGTAATCCAGACCCTGCTGAGAGCCGGAGGTCACGAGGATGTTGTCCGCGCTGGTCTTGATGTTGAGCTTTGCTTCCATGCGGTCGGCGATCTGCTGACGGAAGTGCTCGAAGCCGTTGGTGCTGGAGTACTGGAGCGCGATCTTGCCCTGCTCCTCGAGGACAGCGTCGGTCGCAGCCTTGATCTTGTCAACGGGAAAGAGCTCGGGAGCGGGCATGCCGCCGGCGAACGAGAGCACTTCCGGTTTGTTGGCCAGAGCAAGGAGCTCGCGGATCGCGGAACCCTTCAGCTGACTCATTCTGCTGGAAAACTGTACCATTCTAAATTTCCTCCTTATTTTGCAGGTAATGATGAACAAAATCATCGATTACATCTCAACTTATTTAAGCACATTTTCATAGTAAAGTAAACTGTTTCCACGAATTATGATGGAAATTTTCGTTTTCATAATTTTTCGTTCCGTTTTTATTTCTTGACATAGAGCAAAAAATTCGATATGATGATGTGGCAAAGGGGTGTTGTGCATGATCGGAACCACGCTCAAAAAATTGTTGGATGAACGCGAGATCAAGGTCAATGAGTTCGCGCGGCAGATCCAGGTGCCCGCGCAGACGCTCTATAGCATCATCCGGCGCGACAATATGAAGATCGATTTTGAACTGCTTCTGCGCATCTGCGATGCGCTGCACGTCCCGCTGGAAACATTTTGCGGCACCGGAAGCACGGACCAGCCGACGCCCGAGGAGTGGGAGACGCTCTGGAAGCTGCGCCGTCTGGATGACCACGGCCGCTTTGTGACCATGCAGCTGCTGGATGCTGAGTGTGCGCGCCTGAAGGCCGCCGAGCAGCAGCCGGAGCAAAATAAGATCATCCCGCTGTATATGACGCCGGCTGCAGCCGGCTATGCCTCGCCGGCTTTGGGGGACGACTATGAGGATTATGCCGTTGCGGCAGATTCGGAGGCGGATTTCGCGGTGCGCATCGCCGGCGACAGCATGGAGCCGTATATTCACGACGATTCGATCGTGCTTGTCAAGCGCGGTGCCACGATCTGCGACGGGGACATCGGTCTGTTCTTCGTGGACGGTGACATGAAATGCAAGCAATATTGCCAGGACTACCTCGGCAATGTCTATCTGTTTTCGCTCAACCGCGCGCGTAAGGACGCGGATGTGACGATCAGCGCCTCGTCCGGCATCACCATTTGCTGCTTTGGCAAGGTGCTGCTCAAGGGCAAGATCCCGCTGCCGCAGGACTGAAAAAGCAATGGCCATCCGCTATCAGCGGATGGCCATTTTGCGCATTTTTATGTATCAGCGGTACATGAACGAGTAGTCCACGTTCAGGTCGCTTCCGGTCCAGGAGCCGTCGAGCTTGCTGAGTACGCGCGCGTAGCCCTCCTCGTCCTCTTTGTACGGGCGCGGGCGGTAGTCATTTTTGTTGTCCGTGCTCGACAGGCGGCAGGGGATGAGGTCATAGCCCTCGATGGCCCAGCCGTCGCCGTCTTTTTTCACGGTCACCTGCGCGATCGCCGTGTCCACGTCGCGCGGTGCGGTGTTGCCGCCGAAGCTGAAGTTGCCGAGGCTGTAGAAGATATAGCCGCCGTTGTAGGCTTCCATCTTCTGCAGGACGTGCGGGTGCGTGCCGAAAACGATGTGCGCGCCCGCGTCAATGGCTGCGTGAGCAAAGGATTCCTGATTTGCAGTCACCTTGTAGCTGCCCTCCGTGCCCCAGTGCGGCGCGAAGATCAGAATATCTGCGCCGGCGTCCTTGAGTTTCTCCATACCGGCGGTGATGTTGCTTTTGCTCAGGCCGGTCCACCCCGGACAGTAGATGCCGATCTTCAGTCCGTGCTCCGTCGTGACCACCTTGGATTCTCCGGAGGCCGCCCACGGAACACCGGCGGCCTCCAGCGCAGCCTCCGTGTCCGTGACGCCTTTGGCGCCGAAGTCGTCCGTGTGGTTGTTGCCGAGCGTGACGCACTCGACGCTGCCCTGCACGAGAATATCCGCATAGGACGACGGGCCGCGGAAATAGAACAGGGAAGAGGACTTGAGCTTTTCATCCGAAAAGGTGCACTCGAGGTTCGCAAGTGTGAACTCATCCTGACTCAGATACTCCACCACGCCGGAAAACGGCCAGGAAGTCCCGTTTTTATCAATATAGCTGTCAAAATCGTGCCCGGTCTGGATCGAGGCGAGCGTGCAGTCGCCGACCATGGAGATGACAAACGTGTCCGGCTCCTTTGGCTTGTTGGCATTTTGCACAGGCAGGGGCGTGCCGGCGGAACTGCTGCGGTCAGGCATTGTGATTGGGTTCTTTTCCAGGACGCTGCAGGTCATGACCGTGACCCAGGCACCGAGCCCAATTGCGATCACGAGTATGATGATCAGAAAAATACCGGATTTGGAGAGCTTCATGGCGTCACCTTTTCAAAACAGACTAATGGCAATATTATAAACGACCGGTCGGAAAATGTAAATATCGCATTTCGCTCTTGTCCGCGCGGCGTGTTCGGGGTACAATAGGGCGATATCATTTGGAGTGTAGATGCTATGGAACGAAATTATCCGAAAATTCTCGTCACGGACAAGGCGGCGCGCAGTCTGCGCAGCGGTCATCCGTGGGTTTATGCCGATGAAGTGCTGCAGGCGGACGCCGCCTGCGCCAATGGGCAGATCGTGGATGTGACCACGCGCAGTGGGCACTGGCTCGGCGCCGGGTTTTATAACAGTGCGTCCAAGATTCGCGTGCGCGTGCTCTCACGCAACGCGAATGACCGCTTTGACGAGGCATTCTGGACCCGGCGCATCCAGTATGCCGTTGATTACCGCCGCACGGTCATGGGGCAGGATTTCGATAACTGCCGCCTGATCTTCGGCGAATCAGACGGTTTTCCGGGCCTGACGGTCGATCGCTTCGGCCCGATTCTGGTCGCGCAGGTGCTCTCACTGGGCATGGAGCTGCGAAAAATGCAGCTGTTTGTACTCCTGTTGCAGGCGCTGCGCGCGGGCGGCGAACAAATCGACGCGATCTACGAGCGCAACGACGTCAAGCTCCGGCAGAAAGAGGGCATGGAGCAGGGGACAGGTTTCGTGCCGCTCGACGGACTGCAGACGGACCTGGACGGACATGTAACGATCCGGGAAAACGGGATTCTGTATGACGTGGATTATATCCACGGACAGAAAACCGGGTTCTTTCTCGACCAGAAGTATAACCGCCGCGCGGCGGCGCAGCTCGCGCCGGGCAAGCGTGTGCTCGACTGCTTCACCCACACCGGTGCCTTTGGCCTCAACTGCGCAGCGGCGGGTGCGGTATCGGTCGTATCGGTGGATGTATCGGAAGATGCGCTCGCGACTGCGCGGCACAATGCGGAGCTCAATGGTCTGCAGGATCGTGTGGAGTACCTCTGCGCTGATGTGTTTGATCTGCTCACAAAGCTGGCTGAGCAAAAGCGCGGGGCATATGATTATATCATCCTCGACCCGCCGGCCTTCACCAAGAGCAGCGCGACTGTGGCCAATGCTATCCGCGGCTACAAGGAGATCAATCTCAAAGCCATGCGCATCCTGCCGCGCGGCGGCTATCTTGCCACTTGCTCGTGCTCACACTTCATGACGGACGACCGTTTTCGCGCCATGCTGGCGGACGCCGCTAAAGACGCACAGGTCTCCCTGCGGCAGATCGAGGCGCGCCAGCAGGGACCGGATCATCCGATCCTCTGGAACGTGCCGGAGACGGATTACCTGAAGTTCTATCTGTTTCAAATCGTTTGACATAGACGAAAAAGTTGGACGACAAAAAGCCCGTTGGCAAACTGCCAACGGGCTTTTCCATGCTTGAATTTACAGCACGTTCATGAGGTTGAACGCAATGATCAGGCCGGCAAACACGATGGAGACCGTGGAGCAGAGCTTGATCAGGATGTTCAGGGACGGGCCGGAAGTATCCTTGAACGGGTCGCCGACGGTATCGCCAACGACAGCCGCCTTGTGCTGGGGGCTGCCCTTGCCGCCATGGTTGCCGCGCTCGATATACTTCTTCGCGTTGTCCCAGGCACCGCCCGCGTTGGACATGAACACGGCCATCGCAAAACCGGTGACGGACACGCCGCCGAGCAGACCGACAACGCCGGTGGGTCCAAGGATCAGGCCGGTGACGATCGGAACGACAACAGCCAGAATGGCCGGAGCCACCATCTCATGCAGGGCACCCTTGGTGCACAGGCTGACGCAGGCTGCGTAATCCGGATCTGCTTTGTAGTCCATGATGCCGACAATCTCACGGAACTGACGGCGCACTTCCACGACGATGGACTGCGCAGCGGTCTGCACAGCGCTCATGGTCAGTGCGGAGAACACGAAGGTGAGCATCGCGCCGATGAACAGGCCGACCAGAACGGACGGGCTCGTCAGTGTGAAGTTGAGGGTTTCAGGCGTGCGGGTCTGCACGATGTTGACGTAGGACACGAGCAGTGCCAGAGCCGTCAGGGAAGCAGAGCCGATCGCGAAGCCCTTGCCGGTGGCAGCGGTGGTGTTGCCGAGAGAATCAAGCGCGTCGGTGCGGTCGCGGACTTCTTCCGGCAGACCGGACATCTCGGCAATACCGCCGGCGTTGTCGGCAACGGGGCCGTAAGCGTCGGTCGCGAGGGTGATGCCGAGGGTGGAGAGCATGCCGACAGCGGCAATGCCAATGCCGTACAGGCCCTGGTTGAACTCAGCGGTGAACGCGCCGCTGGCGTCGATGATCGTGGTGGTGCCGCCTGCGCAGAAGTAGCTGAGCAGGATAGCAACAGAGACGATCAGGATGGAAGCCATGGTGGACTTCAGGCCCAGAGAGATGCCGCCGATGATGATCGTAGCAGAGCCAGTTTCGGAAGCGGCGGCCAGCTGCTGCGTGGGCTTATAGTTGTCAGAGGTGTAGTACTCGGTGAAGTAGCCGATGGCGCAGCCGCCGACGAGGCCGCAGAGGATGGCGACGTAAACGCCCCAGCAGTGCTGCTCGGGTCCGAGGATGAGGTAGGACAGGGGCAGGGCGAGCACAGCGGAGAGGGCGGCAGCCGTGTAGGTGCCGGTGCGCAGGCTCTTGAGCAGGGACATCTGGGTGGCGTCTTCCTTCGTCTTGATGAGGAAGGAGCCGATCAGCGAGCAGACAATGCCGCAAACGGCCAGCGCGACGGGCAGCAGCATGCCGCTCCAGCCGTAGTTAGCGGCGGCGCTCAGCGCGAAGGTGGCAAGGATAGAGCCGACATAGGACTCATACAGGTCAGCGCCCATACCGGCAACGTCGCCGACGTTATCGCCAACGTTGTCCGCGATGGTCGCGGGGTTACGCGGGTCGTCTTCCGGAATACCGGCTTCGACTTTACCGACGAGGTCGGCGCCGACGTCAGCAGCCTTGGTGTAGATACCGCCGCCGACACGGGCAAACAGCGCCATGAAAGAAGCGCCCATGCCATTCATGACCATGATGTTGGCAAGCACGGTGGGATCGGTGATCTTGCCGATGTAGCGCAGGCCGATAAACCAGAGCGTAATGTCCAGAATGCCGAGGCCGACGACCGTGAAGCCCATGACCGTGCCGGAAGAGAAGGCAACGTTCAGGCCGTGGTTCAGGCTCTCGTGTGCGGCGTTGGCCGTGCGGGCATTGGCGGCAGTGGCAATCTTCATACCGATCAGGCCGGCGAGCATCGACCAGATACCACCGGTCAGGAAGGCAAACGGCGTCACTCTGGAGAGCATCTGGCCCTTGGAAGCAAAGGCGATGATCAGCAGGATGACAAATACGACTGCAAACACTTTTGCAACAGTGGAATACTGCTGTTTCAGGTAGGCGTTGGCACCGGCGCGGATCGAAGAAGCAATCTTGACCATCTTCTCGTCACCCTCAGAGCACTTCATAACTTTGCACTTCTGCAGGTAGGCGAAAATCAGGGCGAGCGCGGCTCCGACGAAGCCGATCCAGAATAGGTTATCCATGGTTTTTTCTCACTCCTAATATTTTGGGCTTTGGCCGGCGCTCTCTCTTCCATACACCGACCGACTGTCTTGATGACGTACATATATTAAACTAATCTGATCATAAAAGCAAATACTTCTTGCAAAAACGATGAATTTTTTTATATTTTTTTCACCGGAACCGTGCACTTTGTTCTTCAACCCAAAAGAAGAAGGAGAACCGGGTGGTTCTCCTTCTTTCGGGGTGATTTCAGAAGCGATTACTTCTTGGCGAGACCCTTCTGGCGAGCGTACTCGGCAGCACCCAGAGCGCCCATCAGCTGCGGGTCGGTCTTCAGCTCAACGACTTTGAACTTCAGCACGTGCTCGATGGCCTGCTTCAGGCCCGCGTTCTTCGCGCAGCCGCCCGTCAGCGTGATGCTGTCGGTGGCGCCGGCCTTCTTGGCCATGACGAAGCAGCGCTTGGCAACGGCCATCTCGATGCCGGCAGCGATCTCGTCGGTCGGCTTGCCTTCGCCCACGAGGGTGATGACTTCGGACTCAGCGAAAACGGTGCACTGCGCCGTGATCGGGATGACGTTCTTCGCCGTCAGGGACAGGTTCGAGAACTCCGGCAGGCTCATCTCGAAGGAGCGGGCCATGGCCTCGAAGAAGCGGCCGGTACCGGCGGAGCACTTATCGTTCATCGCGAAGCTCTTGACCGTGCCGTCGGTGTCGATGCTGATGCCCTTCACGTCCTGGCCGCCGATATCGATGATGGCGCGGACTTCCGGGTTCGTGACGTGCACGCCCATGGCGTGGCAGGAGATCTCGGAGATGTTCTCGTCAGCGAACGGGACCTTATTGCGGCCGTAGCCGGTGCCGATCAGGTAAGCGAGCTCCTTGGAGTCCTTCAGGCCAACCTTGCCGCAGACCTCTTCCATCGCCGCGATCGCGGACTGCTCCGCATTGATCTTGCTGCGGATCGTCGTGTCGGCGCACATTTTGCCGTTCTCATCAAGAATAACTGCCTTCGTGTAGGTGGAACCTACGTCGCATCCGCCAAAGTATTTCATAGTATTACTTCTCCTCCTGTTATATCTATGTTTTTAGATTGTAAGGTGATCAGACGTTGTACTCGTAGTTCGGCTTGTTCATCTCATACGGCATCTTGGTCATGTCGCGGCGCGGCATGTTGTCGTAATGCTTTTTGAGCGTGGGCTCGACCACGTAGAACAGGAATTTGCCGTCCAGGTCAAAGAAGAAAACGGCAAACAGCGCGGCGTTGACGCCGAGCGCCATGAGAAGAGCTTTCAGAACTTTTGCTTTCATTTCGTTTCCTCCTTCTAATTACCAAGTCATGGAGTCGTCAAACTCAAGCAGCGTCGGGTCGAGAGGCTCCTCGTGCATAACGGTTGTCATGTAATCGTTGACGATCTGACGGATCTCCATACGGGACACGGTGCGGCTGTCAGGCAGCGCGTGCGGCATCCAGATCGCATGGATATTTCTCTCACGGAACTCGTCCTCGAACAGGCCGTGCACACCCTGCATGCCCTTGCACTGCAGCTGATCGTACATCATGACCATGTCGCAGTTGAACTCCTCCATGTACTTCCAGCACTCAAAGATGTGGTGCATGCCGCCGACGGCCATACGGCGCATCGGAGCCCACATGTGATACTGTGCCATGTCGTCCAGGCAGTGATCGTAGCTGTCGGTACGGATGGTCATGTTGAACATCAGGGAGTCCATGTTCATGACGGTGTTCAGACCCCAGCAGTTATACGCCCAAGTGCACCAGTTGGAGTAGTACAGCGGTGCGCAGGACCATGCCAGCACTCTGTGGCGGGTCTCCGGGAAGCTGTTGATCTTTTTCTTGACGCACTTATTGAGGATCTTGCGGACGTGGCCGTCAACCTCGTGCCAGACCGGCAGATCGCCGAACTGGGACTGGTAGATACGGTACAGAGCCTGTGCAACGCCGTTGACCGGGTAGTAGTCGGTCTTCGCGGCGACATCCCACTTCTCCCACTCGAACTTCATCAGCTCGTTCTGGGACTCGATGCACTTGACCAGGGAGTTCCAGTCAAACGGAATGCCGGTCTGCTCTTCGACAAACTTCCAGCACTGCTCGATCTCGTCGCGGCAATGCTTCTTGAGCAGCGGATCGTCAAACTGCATCGGCTGCGGCATGGCGAACAGCGGCTTGTCGAGGAACCAGTCCTGGAGGATGGAGGTGGCGACGGAAGCGTCGCAGGCCTCGTTGGAGGTGACAACGATCGGCGCGTAATCGGGCATGTCGTCGAGGACGAACAGGCCGGCTTCCGCCTGGCACATCGGGCACGGATCGCCCGGCAGGCCGATGGACTGCACCGCGTCGATGTAGTTGAGAACGGTGTGGCTGTTGACGTGGCAGGTGACGAAGTACGGGATCATCTCCATCGGGACGTTCGTCAGCTTGCCGTGCCAGGGATAGAACACGCCGCCCCAGACGGTCTCGTTGTGGGCAACGTTGTGATGCCATCTGTAGTTTCTCTTGCCGCCGCGGAGATTGGCGTCGGAGGAGAACATGCGCTGGAACTGGAAGATGGTCGCGTTGACCATGCCGCGGTAGTGCCACGCGGAGGCCTTCAGGCCCTCGCCGCGCATACCTTCCATGCCGCGGTCGAACCAGTGCAGAACCGGCAGGTAGGTCTGGCCGACCCAGCGGTAGCGCCACACGCCCTTGGCAAAGTTGATGAGGCCGCCGTAGCGGACAACGTCCATGACCATGTGCGCGTAGTTGTACATCCAGATGTTGTAGAAGTAGTACATGGTGTCTTTGAAACCACGCCATTCTCTGTGCTTGTACAGACCGGTCTTGTCAATGTAGAGATCGCCCAGGCGGCGCTCCTGATGGGGCTTGCCGTACCAGAAATCATGGGCAAGTGCTTTCATATCGTATTTCATTATTTGCCCTCCTGAATCTTCTTGATTTCGATGCTCTCGACGAAGGCCTGGAAGCGGGTACGCAGCTGGCCGGAGGCGCCGTTGATGTATTCCTTTTCGATGGAGCAGACCGGGTAGCCAAAGTCACGCGGCATGACGATGGTATCGATCGTGCGCTCGTAGCTCCAGTATTCGCAGAACTTGTTGGAGGCAACGATGATGCCGTCAGCCTTGTATTCCTTGGCGAGGTCGGCCAGACGCTGCTTGCGCTCGCGCATGATATCCTGCGGCATGAAGCGCGGGCAGTTGCTGGTCTCGAGATAGTGGCGGGCGATCGCGGTCAGCGGCTTCTCGCCTTCCTTGACCACGATGGGAGCACGGGACTCCACAGCACCGTAGCAGTGACGGTCGCAGACGACTTCGGCGCCGCAGCCTTCGATCAGCTTGGTGAATTCGGGATCATCGTTCTCGGAGCCGGCCAGAACGACCTTGCAGCGGAACGGGCTCTTCTTATCGGGCTTGCGGGTCTTGAGCTCCTCGGCAGTTTCCTTCAGCATCGGGAGGATCAGTTCCTTCGGGCAGACCAGCGAGCAGAGCTGGATGACCTGGAACTCGTAGCCCGTGATGGTCGGGTTATCGAGCTTGCGGTAGTCGCCGATCTCGTTGATGACCGCGCTGATCTCGTTATGCAGGTCGATGGCCTTCATAAGGGCCTCGTCGGAGATGTCGATGCCAAATTTCTCGTGCAGCGGATCAAGGACGTGGGCCTGAAGCTGGCCTTCATAGTGCTCAATGCTGTTCTGGTTTCTCTTGAACGGCACGTCGGTGAACGTCACGAAGAAGTCCGGATTCTGAATGACGTCCATGTAGCCAAGGTGCTCCTGGAAACGGCAGGTGACCGTGCAGGTCTCGGTGCCGAAATCAGCATCCAGGAAGTTGTAGCCGCCTTCGAGTGCGCGCTCGAAGAGGCTGCGGCCGTAATGGCAGGTACGGCTGGACATGTAATATGTAGCCATGTCCGGAGAAGTGCATTTCGGCGCTCTCAGTCGGACTGCAAAGCAGCCGGGCAGGTCGAGCAGAACTTCGGGCATGAAGTAGCAGGTGTAACCCAGCGCTCTCTTGCCGTCTGCCTTTCCTTGCCGGACCAACTCGTTGTTGGTCTCCTGGAGCAGGTTTTCAAATGCGATCAGGTGTTTCAAGTCTCTCATGTGCAAGCCCCCTTAAAATTTTTCGCATTCAACAACAGACTTTGTATGATTTGACATTCCGGTTTATGAAAACCCGACAAAAATGCTTGGATATATGCGCGTCTACCAGACAGCTTTGCCGATGTGGATATCTATTCATACACCTGAAGTATAGCGGATTTGTTGTTAATTGTCAAACAAAATATCCGTCTGAGGGGGATTTCTTTTGTTCAAATTTTCGTTGTTTTCCTGCGGATTTTTCACATTATTTGTGGAATATGTTCAGTAACCGGACATGCTTCTGCATGGTGTCCGAAAAGAAAATTTTTTGCCGCCAAAACAAAACGGCACAGAAGGATGCTTCTGCGCCGCTTCGCTTTGTTTTGTTGAGGGGATGAGGATAAAATGAAAAAGGATTGCTTGCTTCTGAATAAAAGGATACCGGGACAATATTACAGAAGCAAGGGAAAAAGTATTTCCAATTCATTAAGTTTCCGCTTAGTCCAGATAAAGCCCCCAGAGCACAGCCGGATCCGCACAGGAAAACGGGCGGTAAGCGGCCAGCGCCTGCGCGCCGCCGGTACGTTGGATGCACAGCTGCGCATCCTGCACGCCGAAGGCGGTAAGCAGCGCCTGAACGGCCGGTAAAGTGTCCGCACCCAGCAGCTCCTTGACGAGAAGCAGATCCCCGTCCCGCTCCACGGCAGCACAGCCGCCGGCGATGCGCACCAGTGCGCCGCCGCACATATCACAGAGGTCTGCCTGAAATGCCAGCAGCGCCGCTGACAGCTCCACGTGCGCGCTGCCTTGCAGCGCCTGTTCCCGCAGCGCGGCGTATTCCTGCACGCTGACCCGCTGGACGTCGGGCAGGCGCTGGATATCCGGTTCGCGTGTGATGTGCAGCCGCTCGCCGCGAGCGGTTTGCGTGGTGCCCATAACGGACCGATACCAGGCGTACAGGGAGGCTTCCGCGGGAAGCGTATAGAGCACACAGCCGCTCGCGTCCGCATCGGTGGCAAAGCGCTGCATCAGCGCCGACGCATAGCCGTGCCCCTGCTGCGCCGGATCGGTGGAGACCGCATAGACATAGGCGCAGGGAAGAGTGCGGCCGCCAGACGTATGCAGCCGGCCGTCCAGCAGATGCGCAGCCGTGGCAACGTTCCCGTCAGCCTCGACCACCCAGGTGGACGTTTCCGGCGGAAAGCGGTCATAAAACGCGCCGATCAGCTCCGGCGGGTCGCCAAAGGCCGTCTGCCAGAGCCGGGTCAGCGCCGGCAGGTCTGCCGCGGCGGTGCGGCGGATATGCACATCAGGCATCGGGATACACCTCCGGGCAGCGGGCATAGATCTCGCGCTGCAGCGTCTTGAGGTCGACAAATGTCTCCGGCCGCTTGCTCGTGTCGCGCAGCAGAGCGGAGGGATGATAGATTGCCATACAGCGCCGGCCGTTCACATCAAACCACTGTCCATGCTCGCGTGTGATGCGAAACGGATCCTTGATGAGCGCAGTCGCGGCGATGCGGCCCAGGCAGACGATGATCGCCGGATCGACGAGTGCGATCTGCCGCCGCAGCCATTCGCTGCAGCATTTCTGCTCTACAAACTGCGGGTCACGGTTGTGCGGCGGGCGGCATTTGACAATGTTTGCGATGTAAACCTTTGTTCGGTCGAGATAGATCATTTCGAGCATATCGTCGAGCAGCTTTCCGGCCGGACCGACAAACGGCAGGCCCTGCAGATCCTCCTGTTCGCCGGGGCCCTCGCCGATAAGCATGATGCGTGCATCCTCGGCGCCGTCGCCGAAGACGAGATGGTGCCGCGTCTCGCCGAGGCCGCAGCGCCGGCACTGCGCACACGCCTGCTTGAGTTCTGTCCAGGCTTCGTTCATGCGTTCTGGCTCCTTTTCCTTGGATAAACTGGCTTTTTGCAGCCGGTTCGTCAAAAATCTATTGTCAAGTAGCGTCAAACGTATTATAATACCCCGGTGTGAAAATAACAACTGTAACCTGTTTGTAACCAGCCCGCGCAGCACTGGACAGCTCTGCCGTGCCGGACGTCACAATATTTTGAATGAAATTTGGTGCTTTCAATGGATTTTCAGGATTATCTGGTTCCCGGGAAAACCGGGCTGCTGATCGGTATCGGCGGCGTGTCCATGTCGCCGCTGGCAGAGGTACTGCACGGTGCGGGACTGGACATTCGCGGCTCGGACATGTGCGAGAGCGACAATACGCTCATGCTGCGCGAGCGCGGCATTCCGATCCACATCGGTCACAGTGCTGCCAACGTCACGGATGATATTGCGTTCGTGATCCGCACGGCTGCCGTGCATGACGACAATCCGGAGGTGCACGAGGCGCACCGCCGCGGCATCCCGGTCTTTGAGCGGACGCAGGCGTGGGGCGCGCTCATGCGCGGCTATCCGAACGCGCTGTGCATTTCCGGCACGCACGGCAAGACGACGACGACGTCCATGTGCACACACATCATGATGGCGGCGGAGAAGGACCCGACCGTCATGATCGGCGGCACGCTTCCATTGCTGCATGCCTGCCACCGTGTTGGCAAGGGCAATACGATCATTATGGAGTCGTGCGAGTACTATAACTCGTTTCTTGCCCTCAATCCGACGATCGCCGTGATTCTGAATATCGAGGCGGATCATCTGGACTTTTTCAAGGATATCGAGGACATCAAGCACTCGTTCCGCCTGTTTGCAGAGCGCGTCCCGTCCGAGACCGGCACTGTGATCGCAAACTGCGATGACGCCAATACCATGGACGCCCTGCGCGGGATCGAACGCAAGGTCATCACCTTCGGCCTGAGCCCGAAGGCGGATGTGTACGCCGAGAACATTGTGCACCGCGGCTCCTCGTCCGAGTTTGATATTTATCACCGGGGAAATCTTTTTTCCCATGTGACGATCCACGTTCCGGGCATCCACAATGTGCGCAATGCGCTCGCGGCTACGGCTGCGGCCATCGTGCTCGGCGTCAGCCCGAACGCCGTCAAGTACGGTCTCGCCGGCTTTGAAGGTGCCGGCCGCCGGTTTGATTATAAGGGCAAGTTCCAGGGCGCGGATCTGTATGATGATTATGCGCACCATCCGAGCGAGCTGCGCGCGCTGCTCGATGCGGTCGATACGCTCGACTATCAGCGCACGATCGTCGTGTTCCAACCGCATACCTACAGCCGCACGGCGAAGCTCTTCAACGATTTTGTCGAGCAGCTCCGCCGCCCGACGATCGTCTATCTGGCGGAGATCTACGCTGCGCGCGAGAAAAACACCATCGGCATTTCGTCTGCCGATCTGGCCGCGCAGATCCCGGGTGCGAAATTCTACCCGACGTTCGCGGAGATCGAGGCCGAGCTGCGCCGCATTGCCCGCCCGGGCGATATTATCCTGACCGTGGGCGCCGGCGATGTGTTCCGCATCGGCGAGCACCTCCTGCATCCGGCGGACAACAAGGATTGAGTCCGCGCGGTTGGAAGCGAATTGCATCAAAAGCTGTCGGTTATCGGCCGGCAGCTTTTTTGCGCCCAAAAGCAAACGATTCCTGCGCAAAGACATTTTCTGCGACAGCGGGGAATGACAGTTTTCATAACAATAAAAACCTATAATTTATGTAAACTGTTTTGCGTCAGGAGGAACCAATATGCATGTCAAAATTGCGGGGCACGACCAGCCGGTGCGTGCACCCGGCGCCTTGCCGAGCCCGATCGGGCTGCTGCCGGCAAGCGAAAATGCCAAATGGGTCGGTATGCTCGTCAGCTTTGCGCTCGGGCTGATCCTGTCAACGGCGCATATTGCCGGGTCGCCGGCGCCGTTCGGGCTGGCGTTTCTGGCGGCCATGGGGTATGGTTCCGGCGGTGCGCTGTGTCTTGTCGGCTGTGCGCTCGGCTACTTTGCGGCGTTCGGCGTTGCGACCGGCACACAGCTCGCCGCCGGCTGCTGCCTGACATTTTTGACGGCGTATTTCCTGCGCAGCCATCCCTTTGTGCAGACGCGCTGGTATCCGCCGGCCGTCTCCGCGGCGGCTTACATACTGACGCGGCTGGTGCTGTATCTGCTCACGGGCGGCCTGTCGCTGCTGCTGGTGTCCCGAATGGCACTGTTTTTGCTGCTGTGCACTGCGTCGGCCTATGGATTTGACGATCTGCTGCGCGCACAGGAGCCGCGGACGGTCAATGCGGAGATCTGCCGCAACGTCTCGACCGTGTTTTTGCTGGCGTGCCTGCTCATGGGCGTGAACAATCTGCTGCTGTTTGACACGCTGTCAGTCGGCCGAGCTCTCTCGGTGCTCATTTTGATCATCATCAGCGGGACGGGCGGCGCTCTGTGCGGAGCATCAGCAGGGCTCATCCTCGGCATTGCCATGGATGTGGCCGCCGGTGCAGGCGTACTGTTCTCGGTCATCTATGCCGCTGCCGGACTGCTGTCCGGGCAGTTTTGCAAGCATCGGCGCGGGTTTTATCTGCTTGTTTTTGCGGCGGCGTACCTGCTGACGCTGTTTTGCATTCCGCTTCCGGAACTGCGCATCGGCGCGGGTGTGGAGCTGGTGCTCGCCGTCGGCGCGTACGTGATCATACCGAAGAAGTTCGTGATAGCGGTCGGCGCTTTTTTGCAGCCGCTGCGCGGCGGGAGCGGGGAGTCCGGTCTGCGCCGCTATGTCGCCGCGCGCGTCGGCGGTGTTGCGCACGCGTATCAGCAGCTGCATGACACGGCAAGCCAGGCGGCTTCTACCGCAGAAAATGACGCCGATGTCGCGAAAGTATTTGACCGCGCGGCCGACCGCGTCTGCTGCCGGTGCAAACTGCAGCAGGAGTGCTGGACGCGCCGGGCGCTCGACACTTTCAACGTCATGAATGATGTCACGCGGCGTATTCGTGCGCGTGGCCGGCTGCTGCCGGAGGATTTCCCGCCGTATTTTCGTGATCGCTGTGTCCATCTGCACGAGTACACCGAGGTTGTCAACGGCGAGCTGCGTCTGCGTGCTTACCGGCAGCGGATGCAGGAAATGCTGCAGGAAAACCGCACCGTGCTCTGGGAGCAGTACGCCGACTTTGCGCAGGTGCTCACGAACGTCTCCCGCGAGCTCGACAGCAGCTACGGCGCCGACCCGCTGGCGGAGCAGCGCCTGATCCGCTACCTTCGCACCATCGGCGTGGAGGCGGACGCGGCCGTCTTCCGCGAGAGTACGGGTCGCCTACGCGTTACGATCGACAGCCGCTATCTGCGCCCGCTGTTGGAGCTGCCGGACTTTCTCGACAAGCTCTCGGCAACACTGGGCGTGCGCCTGTGCATGCCGGAAAACGCCGCGCGGGACGACAGCCTGCTTCTGCTCGAGGCGGAGCCGCTGGCGGTCTCCGTCGGCATTGCGTCCATGCGAAAGAAGGGGGAGACGGTCTCCGGCGACCGTGGTACCTATTTTAAGACGGACGCGGGGCAGCTGTGCGTGATCCTGTCCGACGGCATGGGCTGCGGTGAGACGGCGGCTGACGGCAGCATCAGCACGGTCGGTATGCTGGAGGAGTTTTTGCGCTCCGGTGTCAGCCCGGCACTGGCGATGAAGCTGCTCAACTCCGCCATGCTCCTGCGTGATGGGGAGAACTGGGGCTATGCCACCGTTGATCTCATGTGCATGAACCTGTTCACCGGCGAGGCGGATTTTTATAAATACGGTGCTGCGCCGACGTATGTCAAGTCCGGCGGCGCGCTCAAAAAGCTGCGCTGCACGTCTTTTGCGCCCGGGCTCGAGCAGGAGAGCGGCAAAGCGCCGGACGAGCTGCACATGCATCTCAAGCCCGGCAGCGTGGCCGTGATCGCGAGCGACGGCGTCGTCTCCGACGGACATGACGACTGGCTGCGAAGGCTGCTGAGCGATTCGGACGACGGCGACATGAAAACGCTGGCGGGCAGCGTTGTGCGCGCGGCGATCCGTGAATACGGGCGCAGCGACGATATGACCGCCATGGCACTGAAAGTGGAGGTGCGCAGCTGATGAAACGAAAAAACAAGCCCATCCGCCGGCAGGATACCGTGCAGCCGCTCCCACTTCCGGCGGACGCGAGCGAGATCGCCTTTGCCCACGGCGTTTCGCGCCGCGTCGTTGTGGTCGATGCGGCCGAAAGTCCGCTGTTTGAGCAGATCATTTATATTGTGCGGGATGATGCTGCCTGCGGCGGCATCACGGCAGCGGATCTGGTGCAGCAGGCACGCGATGCCGTTGGTCGTGTGCCGCCAACACCCGCATCTAGGCCGCAGCAAAAAACCTGCACCGGCCTGCTGATCTGGCTGTGCTCTATTGCCGGTGTGCTGGCGGCAGGCATCGGCTATTGCCTGTACTGCGGCTGGTGAGCGGACAAATTTCCACCCCCCCGGAGGACCGTATGTCCTCCGGGGCGTTTTCTGCGGAAAAACCGGTTGTCAACGCTTGACGAAAGTGTTAGAATAAAGCGCTGAAAACGATTTTTACAGCGGGAGGTTACCTTTATGAGCACGATCAAAGATCTGAACCTGGCACCGTCCGGCGAGCGGAAGATCCGCTGGGTGGAAGCACACATGCCTGTTTTGCGCGACATCGGCAATGATTTTGCGCGGGAAAAGCCGTTTGCCGGTCTGAAAATCGCGCTTTCCGTGCATCTGGAGGCAAAGACTGCCTACCTGTGCCGCGTGCTCGAGATGGGCGGCGCGGAGATGCACGTCACCGGTTCCAACCCGCTGTCTACACAGGACGATGTTGCCGCGGCGCTGGCGGCGAAGGGCATGGACGTGCACGCTGTCTACGGCTGCACGGACGAGGAATATCAGGCGCATCTGCGCAGTGTGCTCTCCGTCGGGCCGAACATCATCATCGATGACGGCGGCGATCTTGTGCATCTGATGCACACGGAGTTCACGGACCTTATCCCGCAGGTCATCGGCGGCTGCGAGGAGACGACGACGGGCATCCACCGCCTTCGGATCATGGATCGCGCCGGGACGCTGCGCTTCCCGATGATCATGGTCAATGACGCCGACTGCAAGCATCTGTTCGATAACCGCTACGGAACAGGCCAGTCCGTGTGGGACGGCATCATGCGCACGACAAACCTCGTCGTCGCCGGTAAATACGTGGTCGTGAGCGGCTACGGCTGGTGCGGCAAGGGCGTGGCCCTGCGCGCGAAGGGGCTCGGCGCGAAAGTCATCGTGACCGAAGTTGATCCCATCCGGGCACTTGAGGCCGTCATGGACGGCTATGAGGTCATGCCGATGATGGACGCTGCCGCCATCGGCGACATTTTTGTGTCCGTCACGGGCTGCAAAGACGTCATCACGCTCGAGCACTGCGAGCGGATGAAGGACGGTGCGATCGTTTCCAACGCCGGACACTTCAATGTCGAGATCGACATGGAGGCGCTCGATCGCTGCGCGGATGAAATCTATGAGGCGCGGCACAATATTGATGCTTACCGTCTGCCGAACGGCAAGACGATCTATGTCATTGCGCAGGGCCGGCTGGTCAATCTGGCGGCGGGTGACGGGCACCCGGCGGAGATCATGGACATGAGCTTTGCCGTGCAGGCCATGAGCGCGGAGTATCTGGTGCGCACGCGCGGCCAGCTGAAGCCGGGTGTCGTGTCGGTTCCCGCAGAGATCGATGATAACATTGCGCGCCGCAAGCTCAAGGCCATGGGCGTTTCCATTGACAGCCTGAGCTGCAGCCAGAAAGAATACCTCAACGGTTGATCCTTTGAGACCGGACGGAAAGGAGGGGCAGGGAGATGGACGATCAGAACCGGGAATACGAAGATTACGAGGCGCTGCACGACGAACTCTTTGCACTTCTGGATCAGCACCGGATGAAGGCGCTGAGCCAAAAGCTCGGCGAGATGAATGAGTTTGATATTTCCGAGTTTCTCGGTGAGCTGTGGGAGGACAATCCGCAGCGGATGGCCATGGTGTTCCGCATCCTGTCCAAGGAGATCGCGGCGGCCGTGTTTGCCAACCTCGAGGTCGAGGAGCAGGAGACGATCATCAACTCCATCACCGATACGGAGCTCGCCGGCATCATCGAAGAGCTGTACGTCGACGACGCTGTCGACATGATGGAGGAATTGCCGGCCAACGTTGTCAAGCGTGTCATGCGCACGGCGACACCCGCCACGCGCAACCTCATCAACCAGTACCTGAAATATCCTGAAAACTCTGCTGGCAGCATCATGACGGCCGAGTTCGTGGATCTGAAAAAATACATGAGTGTGCGTGAGGCATTTGCCCGCATCCGCAAGATCGGCGAGGATAAGGAGACGATCTACGTCTGCTATGTCACGTCGGCCAAGCGCAAGCTCGAGGGCGTCGTCACGGTCAAGGATCTGCTGCTGTCGGATGACGATGTGATCCTCGAAGACATCATGGACACGAATGTCATCTATGCCTCTACGACCGACGACCAGGAAGAGGTCTCGGACATGATCTCCAACTACGACCTGATCGCGATCCCGGTCGTAGATAAGGAAGGCTGCCTCGTCGGTATCGTCACGGTCGACGATATCATCGACGTCATGGAGCAGGAGGCCACGGAAGACATCGAAAAGATGGCCGGTATCACGCCGTCCGATAAGCCCTACTCCCGCACGAGCGTCGTGGACATCTGGAAAAACCGCATCCCATGGCTGATGTTTCTCATGCTCTCGGCGACGTTTACCGGCATGATCGTCACGCATTTTGAGGACGCGCTGGCGACGCAGGTCGCGCTCGCGTCATTCATGCCCATGCTCATGGGCACGGGCGGCAACTCCGGCAGCCAGTCGTCCACGGCGATCATCCGCAGCCTGTCGCTGGGCGATACATCCCCGGCGGACGCGCTGCGCGTGATCTGGAAAGAGCTGCGTGTTGCATTTTTGTGCGGCATTTCACTGGCGGCGGCAAACTTCATCAAAATGCTGCTTGTTGACCGGCTGCTGTTGGGCAACACCGCCGTTACGATGTCGGTCGCGGCGACCGTCTGCTGCACGATTGTGTTCGTGGTCATGTTCGCAAAGGTCGTGGGCAGCCTGCTGCCGATGATCGCAGAAAAGATCGGTGTGGACCCCGCTGTCATGGCAAGCCCGCTCATCTCGACGATCACGGACGCCGTGTCGCTGCTGATCTATTTTTCCATTGCAAAAATGTTCCTGCATTTTTGACCTGCATACTGCAACGCCTCCGGAGAAACCGGGGGCGTTTTGCCATGGAAAAGCACTTGCATAATGCGTGGAAAATCATTATAATAAAGTGTCATATTTTGCGTATGACCACACTCACGAAACAGCGAGGTGCGCTATGAGATCAAACCTGAAAAGAGGGATAACGGCGCTGCTTGCCGTCGTTCTGCTGGCTGCAGCGCCGTGCACGTCGGCCTTCGGTGCGCAGACGTACTACGTCAATGACGGCGATAACACGCTGGCGCTGGCGGATGCGTATGCCATTGGCGCGGACGGCAGCACGGCGAAGCTGCCGGAGCGCGGCGTTTATGCCGCCACGGCAAGCGGCACACAGCTGCTCGGCGGCAGCGAATATGAAAATGAGCAGCCCAATATTCCGAATGGCATCGTCCGTGTCGGCCTGGCGTTCGGTTCAACGGCACTGGATGCGTTCCATCTGCAGATCCAGACCGGTTCCGGTTTTGCGTTTGGGTATTATGATTCCGACCGCGTGTTCCGGTCTGTCGGTTCTACGGGTGAGAGTGCTGTTACCGTCGTTGCGGATACGAACGTTGCGGTTGGGGACAGCACCTTTGGCGCTTATCATGTCCAGCTCAGTACCGCCTATGCAAGCTTTGATGCGGCGCAGGCGGCGGCCGATGACCGCGGCGGCTATCCGGTGTTCTATAACGGAACTTACTATGTCCGTGTCGGCAGCTATACGACCATGGATGCGGCGTCAAATTCGGCGGCGACGGCCTATGGTTCCGTTGTCTCCGGCGGCGCACGCAGCGTGCTGGTCGTGAAGAACGGCACGGATCAGATCCTCTTCGGTTTCGACTGCGGCTCGACGTATTCGCTTTCGCTGGCGCCACAGAGCGGCAGCGGTGCCGCCGTTACGCAGGTGGCCGAGTGCAAGGATCGCAGCGGCACCCGCTCGTGCACGTATTACGGCGATTTTCAGTTCTCCCGCCTCAGTACGCAGGACCCGCAGAAGCTTACGCTGGTGAATTTCGTCGGCCTGGAGCCCTATGTCAAGGGTGTCACGCCGTATGAAATGAGCAGCGGCTGGCCGCTCGAGGCGCTCAAGGCACAGGCGGTCTGCGCGCGCACCTATGTTGCTTCGCACATGAATGGCTCACCGGCCTACGGCTTTGACGTCACGGGGACGACGACCAGTCAGGTCTATTACGGTACGCTGGACGCCTCGGCCAACAGCGACCGCGCCGTGGATGAGACGGCAGGAAAGTTTGTCCGCTATGAGGGCAAGCTCTGCGAGACGTTCTATTTCGCGGCGGACGGCGGTGCGACCGAGGACTCCGAAAATGTCTGGGTGACGGCGGTGCCGTACCTGCGCGGTGTTGTCGATCCCTATGAGAAAGATATCGACTTCTATTGCAAAAGCTGGAGCACGTCCATCTCCCGTGCTGCTGTCGGGGACGTCTCCATCACCTATACGCCCATCGGCAACGCCATGACGGTGACGGTCGGGGACAAGACCTACAGCAAAGATGCCGTGCGCACGTTCCTGACGAGCGTCTGCGGTCTGCGCTATAACAGCCGCCACTTTACCGTGGAGTATGACGCTGCTACGGATGCTTATTCTGTCGTCGGCGGCGGCTATGGCCACAACTGCGGCATGAGCCAGTGGGGCGCCAAAGCTATGGCGCAGGAACACGGCAAAACATACGAAGAGATCATCAGTTTCTATTATACCGGAGCTTATGTAGCATGAAAAAATCGGATTTTTATTTTGATCTGCCGGAGGAGCTCATCGCTCAGACGCCGCTCGAGCGCCGTGATGCTTCCCGGCTGCTGACGCTGGATAAAACGACCGGCGCCATCGCCCACCACCATTTTTACGAGCTGCCGCAGTTTCTGCGCCCGAACGACTGCCTTGTGCTCAACGATTCACGCGTGCTCCCGGCGCGCCTGCTCGGCCACCGCAGCACCGGCGGTGCAGTTGAAGTGCTGCTGCTGCGCGACCTCGGCGACAGCAAGTGGGAGTGCCTGACCCGTCCAGGCCGCAAGACCCAGCCCGGCACTGCGCTCTCATTTGGCGACGGGGAGCTGACCGCTACGGTCGTCGACGCGATCGCCGACGGCAACAAGATCGTGCAGTTTCATTATGACGGCATCTTTCTGGAGGTGCTCGAGCGGCTGGGAAAAATGCCGCTGCCGCCGTATATCAAGGCGGAGCTGCAGGATCAGGAGCGCTATCAGACGGTTTATTCCCGCGAGCTCGGTAGCGCCGCCGCGCCGACGGCCGGCCTGCACTTTACGAAGGAACTGCTGCAGCAGATTGCGGACATGGGTGTGAAGATCGGTTACGTCACGCTGCACGTCGGACTCGGCACGTTCCGACCTGTCAAAGAGGACGAGATCGAGGATCACCCGATGCACTCGGAATTTTGCATCATCCCGGAGGAAACGGCGCGCATGGTCAACGAGACAAAGGCCAATGGCGGCCGCGTCATCTGCATCGGCACGACGTCCTGCCGCACGGTCGAGAGCTTTGCGGATGCGGACGGAACGCTCCGCGCGCAGTCCGGCTGGACGGACATTTTCATTTATCCCGGCTATCAATTCAAGTGCATGGATGCGCTTGTCACGAATTTCCACCTGCCGGAGAGCACGCTCATCATGCTCGTATCGGCGCTGGCCGGACGGGAGCATATCCTCAACGCATATAAGATCGCCGTTGAAAACCGCTACCGGTTCTTCTCGTTTGGGGATGCGATGTTCATTGCGGACGGACTCGATGCCGGCAGCTGCAAATGAGGAAATAAAAAAACAGGCTCGCGATCGCAAACCTGTTTTTTTACTGGATCGGTTCGGTTTTGCGCAGCTTCAAATGCCTGCTGCAGATCGGCGATGATATCGTCGGGGTCCTCCAGACCCACTGCCAGACGGATCAGACGATCCGAGAAGCCGGCAGCCTCGATCTCTTCTTTTGTGCACATGGAGTGCGTCATGGAAGCCGGATGCTGGATGAGCGTCTCGCAGTCGCCAAGGCTGACGGCCAGCGCGCACAGATGCACGTGGTTGAGCACTTTTTTGGCTTCCTCAAAGCTGCCCATCTCGAAGGAGACAACGCCGCTGAACCGCGTCATCTCGCGGGTGGCCACGGTGTGATCGGGATGGTTCTCCAGACCGGGATAGAACACCTTCTGCACATACTTGGAGCCGGCGAGGAAGTCCACCACCTTCTGCGTGTTGGCGCAGACGGCGTCCATATGCACCTTGAGTGTCTTGAGACCGCGCAGGATCAAAAACGCCTCCTGCGGACCGAGCACCGCGCCCGTGATGCCCTTGAGACCGATCATGCGGATCTTGTCCATGATCTCCTTGCGCGCCACCGAGAAACCTGCGACCACATCGCCGTGGCCGTTGAGATACTTGGTCGCGCTGTGCACGACAACATCCGCGCCCAGCTTCAGCGGCTGCACCAGCAGCGGCGTGGCGAAGGTGTTGTCCACGATGACGATGCAGTCCGGATTCTGTGCATGCGCGTAGTCCGCGACGGCGGCGATGTCCGTGACTTTCATGCTGGGGTTGGCAATGGTCTCAAAGTAAACGACCTTCGTGTCCGGGCGAATGGCTGCTTTCACCTGCGTCATGTCCGTCATGTCGATGCTGTCGGCGTGGATGCCGAAGCGCGGCAGTGTCTCGTGGATGAGCGCGAACGTGCAGCCGTAGAGCGTTTTGTCTGCCACAAGGTGATCGCCGCAGCTGAGCAGCGACAGCAGCGTGGCGGAGATGGCACCCATGCCGGACGAGAACGCCGTGCAGTCCTCGCCGCCCTCCAGCAGCGCGATTTTCTGCTCGAGCTGGCTGGTGGTGGGGTTGCCGAGACGGGAATAGATGAAGCTGCTCTCCTGACCGGCGAAGTGGCGGCCGCCCTGCTCGGCGGAATCAAAGACGAAGGTGGAGGTCTGGAAGATCGGCGTGGACAGTGCGCCGAAGTCGTTGTGCACGTGGTTGCCGTGGACGACGACCGTTGCGGGAGCGTAGGTTTTCTGAGCCATGATGATGTTTCCTTTCTTTTCTGATTTTCTGAAAAAGTTATTTTAATCGTCACAATATATGGTATGATTTCCTTATAATACGCGCGGCACCCGGCTGCAACGGTTTGCCGCAGGGAAGTGAAGTGGTACAGTCGCGGTATCGCAGCTGCGGATGAGGACATTCTGGTCGTCAACGGCAGCCAGCAGGGCATCGACCTCATCTGCAAGGCGCTTGTCGGCAAGAACACGGTCGTGCTCGCAGAGGACCCCAGCTATTCGGTCGCGCTGCATTGTTCCCAGCGCGCCGGTGCGCGGGTGGTGACCGTACCGCTACTGGCGGACGGGCCGGATATGGACGCGATTCGTGCCGTGGTTGACCAGACACCCATTGATTTTTACTACACGATGACGCACTTTCAATGTCCGTCGAATGTCTGCTGGAGCGAGCGCAAACGTCGGGAGATGCTGGCGCTGGCACAGGCAAACAGTTTTACGATCGTTGAGGATGACTGCCTTGGCGATCTGGCGTTTAACGGCCGTCCGCGCCAGACACTGCGTGGACTGGACAGCGGCAACACCGTGCTGTATTTAAATTCATTTTCCAAGTCGCTCGTGCCGGGGCTGCGCCTCGGCTACCTGCTCGTTCCGGGACGGTATGAAAAGCGGCTGATCCTTGCAAAGTTCAATGCCAATATTGCGAGCCCCGCGCTCCTGCAGAAGATGCTGGCGCTGTATCTTCAGCGCGGGCTGTATGCGGCGCATCTGGAGCGGCTGGTCGCGCAGTATGCGTCCAAGCGCCGCTGCATGTCGCAGGCGATCCGGGCGTCAAAGCATCTGTCCCTGCCATATCCGGAGCAGGCGGGCGGTGTGTTTTTTTGGGTGCAGATCCCGGACGCCGTTGATGCCGTCCTGCTCTGGAAGCGGCTGCGTCTGCAGGGGGTCAAGCTCATGCCGGGCACGGTGTTCAGCCTGACCGGCAGCGCACAGCGTTTTCTGCGCCTGAGCTATGTCGGCTGCCCGCTGGAGATGATCCCGGAGGGCATTCACTGTATTGACCGGGAAATCGACTGGCTGCTGCAAAACGGGGCAGCGCATGTTGGTGATTCATTTTGTGACATCGCTTTGCCACAGCAGTGATTCACCCGCTTTGGCGCAGTGAATTGCAGTGACACGGTTTCACGAGCACCGTGCCATGCTGCCGTGCCAACGCACTATGTTGAGAATTTGCATCAAACGGAGGAAAATCAGGTGCAGAAAAAAACAAACACCCTATATTACGTGACCGCAGTGATCTTGGCTGTGCTGCTTTTTTTACTTTTTCGCATTTTTCCACTCACGGGTGACGATTGGTTCCGGGAGGGGCTGGGCGCGTCTCTGCACAGCGTTCAGGATCTGGTGCGGACGGTCGCGCAGAAATGGAGCACCTCCAACGGACGTATTCTCGGAAACGTCCTTGCTTACACCGCCGGGAGCAGGCCCATCGTGCGCGACGTGCTGCGTGCAGGCATTCTTTTGCTCCTTGTGGTCTGGCTTTCCCGTATCACGAAACAGTGGACCGCTTCCGGGCTGCTGCTGTGCACCGCTCTGGCGCTGTTTCTGCCCAGCACCATGTTCCGGGAAGTCTACCCGTGGGCAGCCGGATATTTCAACTATGTTCCTCCCGTTGCGTTGGCTTTGCTTGCGCTGTGCCTGATCCCGGAGCTCTGGGCCGGGAAGCCCGCGGGCAACTCCATAAAGCGCAGCATTGCATTATTTTTCGTTGCATTTTCCGCGCAGCTGTTTGTGGAGAACGTTACGTTTTACGTGGTATGCTCCGCCGCTGCGCTCAACATTTATCAATGCGTCCGGTACAGAAAGGGCTCGGCTGAGCTGCTTTGCTATCTCATCGGTTCCATCATGGGAGCGGCGCTGCTGCTCGCATCGCCGTCTTATCTGGACATCTTTTTCCGGGGGGAAAACTACCAGATCGGTGCTACGCACGGTCTGCGCGGACTGCTCACGTCGGCACGCAATAACTGCGGGACTGTGTTTCACGCCTTGCTGGCGGATTGCCCGGTCCTCTATCTGTCCATCACCGCCTTGCTCGGCGCATACCTTCTGCGCGCGCAGAAGCCGACCGCGGCAGAGAAAATCGGATTTGTTCTTTTGGTTGGCTGCTGCGCTGCTTTTTTGTTCAGAACGTGGTCTGATCGGGTGACCGTGAGCATCAGTCTGCTGTGGTTTTTGCTCGTTGCGATCGCTGTTTTCCGTCTTCGAAAAGCCATCGGCGGCAAAGCGTTCTATTTTTTGCTGTCAGCGCTTTGCGCGGCTTTTCCGCTGCTGTTTGTCAACCCCATCGGACCGCGGTGCTTATATATTTCCTATGTATTTCTTCTGGCCGTTGCTCTGGAGCTGCTGTCGGGGCTCAAGCTGAACTTCAAGTTTGCTTTCCCGGTTTGTGCCGTTTTATGTGCGGCCGTTATCGTCTTTAACTGGTCCGTTTATTACCCGCTCCATCAGGTCGATGTGCAGCAGCGCAGTGCCATTGAAGACGCGATTGCCCGGGGCGAACGCTCGGTAGAGGTGCAGGCCTATCCAAGCGACCGCTGGCTTTGGGAACCGGACACGTCCAAAATGCAGTATGCCTACTACTATCAGACCCCAAACGACTTTACGATCACGTTCGTCCCCCAGGAGACGTCAAAATGATGCCGGATAATGATGGATTTTCTAAAGGGGTAATATCATGAAAGATTACATCCGCCTTTTGCGGCCCAAACATTATTTGAAGAATGTTCTGGTGCTGCTGCCGCTCTTTTTCAGCGGGCGATTTTTTGAACGCGAGATGTTCTGCAGCGGCCTTGCGGGCTTTGCGGCATTTTGCTTTCTTTCGTCGCTGGTATACATTATCAATGACATCCGGGACATCGATTCCGACAGGCAGCACCCAACGAAGTGTCTGCGCCCGCTCGCCAGCGGCGCGGTCAGCATTCCCGCTGCGCTGATCATGGCTGCGATTCTTGCGGCTGCGATCCTTGTCATCGGCATCGGTATACGGTTCCCGCTGAGCGGCTGGCTCTGCATGATTATTTATCTGGCAGTCAACATCGGATACAGTTTCGGGTTAAAAAACGTTCCGATTCTGGACGTCGCGCTGCTGGTCTCCGGCTTTCTGCTGCGTGTGCTTTTTGGGTCCGCGATCACCGGCGTTGTGATTTCAAATTGGCTCTATCTCACCGTTGTTTCCATCTCCTTTTATCTGGCGCTGAGTAAGCGCCGCGGTGAATTGCGCCGGCAGCGAAACACGATCCGAAAAGTGCTGAAATACTATAACGACGATTTTCTGAACAAGAACATGAACATGTGCCTGACGCTTGCTATCGTGTTTTACTCTCTCTGGAGTGCAGACTCGGCAAATACATACATGATCTGGACAGTTCCTCTTGTTATCTGCCTGTGTCTTAAATACTTCCTGACCATTGACGGCAATTCCGACGGTGACCCCGTTGAGGTCATTTTTCGGGATAAAACGCTTTTGCGCCTGATTGCGGTGTTTGCGCTCATAATCGGCGCTCTCATTTATTTGGTGTGATACTATGAAACGATCTGATTCTACGCGGCCGATTCTGCGCGGCGTTCTGCTCATGCTCATTTCTTCCTTTTCCACTTGCGTTGGGCAGCTTTTCTGGAAACTATCCGCGACCGGTTCCGTTCTGTTTCTTCTCGCAGGGTTCGCTCTTTATGGCGTCGGCGCGCTGCTTATGCTCCTTGCCATGAATTATGGGGATCTTTCCGTTCTCCACCCGATGCTCGGCGCCGGATATGTGCTGTCCTTTGTGCTTGGGCGTATTTTCCTGCAGGAATCCATTTCGGTTATGAAGATGATCGGCCTTCTTGCCATCCTTCTCGGCCTGATCCTGATCGTATGCAGCGGGGTGAAAGAACCATGAAATTTTTCTTCTGCATCCTTATCATGACGCTGTGCGGTGCGCTCGGCGCGCTCTTTTTGAAAACCGGGGCCGTGAGAATCACCGGGATCCGTTCTGTTTTCACGACACCGAAAATTTGGCTCGGCGGCTGTTTTTATCTTGCGGGTGCATTGATGAACATCGCGCTTTTGCACCACTATGCCTATTCGATCGTCTACCCGCTGACAGCAATCACTTATGTATGGTCTTTGATTTTTTCTGCGCTGCTGCTCCATGAACGCATCACCGTGGAAAAATGTCTCGGGATCGCGGCGATTTGTATCGGTGCCTTTTTGCTGGTGCAATAGCCGTTTCACTCGCGGCTTTGCGGGCTGCTCAGCCTGCCAAAAGCGTGCTGTTTTGTAAAAATTATATATTTTGTGAACAAATATGGTGCCTTTTATGAATATTGGCACTCTCTTCTTGACAGTGCTAAAAAGCGTGCTATGATGAAGACGATCGATGAGGGAGGACCTTCAGAGGACCTCCGGAGATCGGGCATTGTTGTACAAACGGTAACAGAGTTCGCCAACGCGTGGAGTTTTTCCCCAGCGCCTACGAAAGGTTTGAATGGAGGAATGACTTATGTTGCCGAGCATTTTTGGTGAAAACCTGTTTGATGATTCGTTGTCCGATTTCTTTGATTTCGGCCGCTTGATGCCGCAGGTCAGCAGTGAACTGTATGGCAAGCACGCCAGAAATCTGATGAAGACCGATGTCCGCGAACTGGATGGCTCGTACGAGCTGGACGTGGACCTGCCGGGCTTCAAGAAGGATGAAGTGACGGTCGATCTGCAGGATGGTTACCTGACGATCAGCGCTGCCAAGGGCTTGGACAAGGACGAGCCCGATAAGAAGGGCAAGTTCCTGCGCCAGGAGCGTTACGCTGGTTCCATGAGCCGCAGCTTCTACGTCGGCGCCGATGTGAAATCCGCAGATGTCTCCGCGAAGTTCGAGGATGGCATTCTGAAGATCAGCGTCCCGAAGGCGGCGCCGAAGGAGCTTCCAAAGCACACCACCATCGCGATCGAGTAACACACAGCAATGCACAAGCGCCCCGGCCGTTTCGGCCGGAGCGCTTGGCGCTTTAAAAGGGGGATCCCCTCCGTGGCCTGAAAGGGCGACGGCGGGGATCTGTCTGTTATAAATGCCTTCAGCTGTGCTTGCTGCGCAGTTCTTTGACTTTGATCTTGGCAGCGCGCTTGATTATGTATGGGAGGGTGGCCTTCAACTTGTCCTCGGAGCGGATCATTTTGGTTGCCTCGGGATGGTCGCGGCGGCGGTTGCAGATGTGGCCGCAGACGGTAGGGAAGGGGTTCTCTTTTTTGATGAGCTTGAGCGCATCCATGTAGCGGCCTTCGGCTGCCATGCGGATATAGCCCTGAACGGCAATGTGTGCCGGACAGTTGCTCTTGCAGGGGGCTGTGCCGGTGTCGTAGCAGTTGGCGGACGGATTGTCGACGCGATAATTTTCGTTCCACATCTCCGGGCCCCATTCGGTCTCATCCGGCAGTACCTGTTTCGGATAGACGATCGGGCCATCCTTCGTGCACAGCTTCTGTCCGAGCTTGGCGGCGCCCGCCGGGCATACCTCGGCACACTGGCCGCAGGCAACGCATTTTTCCGGATCGACGTGCGCGCGGCAAGCGGAAGCGGACATGTTCGGCGTGTTGAACAGCTGGCTGGTGCGCAGCGCATAGCAGGAGCAGACGCAGCAGTTGCAGATACTGAGGACCTTATCCTCACCGTCAATGTTCGTGATCTGATGTACAAAGCCGTTGCCCTCGGCGCGCTGCAGGATCTCCATGACTTCTTCGCGCGTTGCAGGACGGGCCTTGTTGGTCTCGATGGCGTAGGTCGCCATGTCGCCGACGGCGATGCACATATCCTCTTCCAGATGGCCGCAGCCTTCGTCGCGGGCCCGACGGGAACGGCGGCAGGAGCAGGCGCCGACTGCACACTTGACGTCGTGCTTATCCAGCCAGTGAGACAGATGCTCCAGATCGACCGATTTCTGTTCCGATGGGGTCGCTTTTTCGACCGGGACGACGTGCATGCCGATGCCGGCGTCTCCGGGCTGCACCATGGGCGTGATCTTTTCCAGCGGCAGGCGGGACATCCGCTCGAACATCGTCGCCACTTCCGGGTGCGCCGTGACCGTGTCCAGATTCATATTCATATATTCTGCGCTGCCGGGTACGAACATGGGCAGCACGTACTGCTTGTGATGATCTTCGTTTTCCCAGTTGTATTCGATCACGCCGCGCAGAGCCAGCTCTTCCAGCAGTTCCTCCGTGCGCGCAAGCGGTTTGCCGCACTTTTTGGCGACTTCTGCTGCCGTGATTGGCACACGCTTGTCCATGACGACGGCGACTTCTTCCATTTCATCCGTCACGACGTTTTCCGGCCCCAGATACTCCGGAGATTCCTCCGTTATCTTTTCCAGCCCCAGCGCGACCGGCATGCGGTCCGTGATCTTTTTGCGCAGAAGCTTCAGTGCCTTTCTTTCAGCCATGTCCTTCCTTCCCTGATTGACTTCCCTGTAGATTGCCTGTAAAATTGGTTGACAAAATTTAAATGAAACGACGAAACTCAGAAGATGTCAATTCAAATAAAATATTGGTGTTCATTGGAATTTTAGAGCAGTGCCGGAATTCCACGCATATTCTGGTAAAGTTGAATACGGAAAAATACAATTGGTTTTGGTTTGACCAATTTCAACGGAGGAAAACACGATACATGATTTTGGGAAGATCGTTGCGCCGACGATGTGCGAACCGTTTGTGCGGCGTTTGGCGGGTATGATCCTGTCGGGGGAATTGCGGGCTGGCGAGCATCTGCCGCCGGAGCGGCAGCTGGCAGAGCAGATGGGCGTGAGTAAATCCGTGGCACACTCCGGCCTTGCGGAGCTCGCGCGCATCGGGCTTGTGACAATCAAGCTGCAGAGCGGAACATATGTTGCGGATTACATGGTGACCGGCAATCTCGAGACGTTCAATGCAATCGTGCGCTTCAACGGCAACCACCTCGACGCAGATACGGTCGCGGCGATTTTCGATTTCCGTCTTGCGGTAGAAGGCTTTGCACTCCGGCGGCTTGCAAAATGCCGGACGCAGGCGGATGTTGCCGCGCTGCGGGCAGACATAGAGCGGATTGGTGACGATATTGCATCCGGTGCAATGACCTACACCGGGTTAGCAGAGCGTTTTCAGCAGTTCCATCTGCGGATCTGTCAATGCAGCCGCAGCGCAATGTTGCCGCTTACGATGAACGCGGTGCGCGCAGGGTCGATCACCCTCTGGGAACGGTATCTGCGCACTGCCGGACTGGAGTCTGCGGTGAATCTGCTGACGCAGTTTGCCGATGCGATCGAACGGCAGGACGGCGATGCTGCCTATGCGCTGCTGGAGCAGGGGCTGGATCGGCAGCTGGCCTACTATCAGGCATAGATAAAACCGGACGTTTAACCTTCGCTTAAATCCCGGGTGCACATTCTGACATGATGTTGTTGAGAGCGCCAGCTCAGTGCACGTCATGACGCTCTCCGATTTTTGCATTCTCTGGTTTGTGCTCGGCGTTGCCGTGGTGCTGGGGCTGGAAATACTGAAAAATCATATGCAGAAAGCAACGATCCACTAACACGCAAATCTGCCGGGAACGCTTGACTTGATGCGGCAATCTGTTAGAATAAGTAGGCAATCCAAACAGAAAGGCAAGCAGACTATGTTTCAACTGATTTGCAAAGACGGCCATGCGCGCCGCGGCACGTTTACAACGCCGCACGGTACAGTCCAAACGCCGGTGTTTATGAATGTCGGCACGCAGGCGGCCATCAAGGGCGCGCTCTCGGCGGAGGATCTGGAGACAATCGGCTGTCAGGTCGAGCTGTCCAACACCTATCATCTGCACGTGCGCCCCGGTGATGAGCTGATCCGCGACTTGGGCGGCCTGCACAAGTTCATGACCTGGGAAAAACCGATCCTGACCGACAGCGGCGGATTCCAGATTTTTTCTCTGGCGCAGCTGCGGAAGATCACGGAGGAGGGCGTGGCCTTCAACTGCCATGTGGACGGCCGGCACATCTTCATGGGGCCGGAGGAGAGCATGCGCATTCAGGCAAACCTCGGCTCTGACATTGCGATGGCATTTGACGAGTGCATCAAGATCCCGTCGCCCTACGATTATGTGAAAAACTCCTGCGACCGGACGTATCGCTGGCTGCAGCGCTGCAAGACGGCGCTCGCGGATTATACCGGCCGCGACGATGCGGTCAACCCCAGTCAGGTGCTCTTCGGCATCAATCAGGGCACGATTTTTCAGGATCTGCGCATCGAGCACATGAAGAAGATCGCGGACCTCGATCTGGCCGGTTATGCGATCGGCGGCCTTGCGGTGGGGGAGACGACGCAGGAGATGTATGACACCATTGCCGCCGTCGAGCCCTATATGCCGACTGACAAGCCGCGCTACCTGATGGGCGTCGGCACGCCGGGGAACATCATTGAATCCGTCGCGCGCGGCGTGGACTTTTTCGACTGTGTCATGCCGGCACGCAACGGCCGCCACGGACACCTGTACACGTGGTCTGGCGTGATCAATATCAAAAATGAGAAGTATCAGCGCGATGAGCAGCCGATCGACCCGCAGTGCGACTGCCCGGTCTGCCGGCGATATTCCCGCGCCTATCTGCGCCACCTGTTCAAAGCGGAAGAGATGCTGGCCATGCGCTTTTCCGTGATGCATAATTTGTATTTTTATAATACGCTCATGCAGCGCATCCGCACGGCGATCGAGGCAGGGGAGTACGAGACGTTTCGGAAAAATTACTCATCCGTACTGGATATGCGCATTTAATGCTTGCATTTGCATAGCAAAACAGATATAATATCTTTATCTTTATACGGAGGTAAAACCATGGGAAGCTCTGGCGGATATTCATCCATTATCATGATCGTTCTGATGCTTGTCATCTTCTATCTGTTCCTGATCCTTCCGGAGAACAAGAAGAAGAAAAAGCTCAATGAAATGCGTTCCAATCTGAAAGTCGGTGACGATATCGTCACGATCGGCGGTATGATGGGCAAAGTCGTCCACGTCACGGACGACAGCGTGACCTTCGAGACCAGCGAAGATCAGGTTCGCATCCAGGTTGCCAAGTGGGCCATTTCCACGAATGCCCGCGCTGAGGCACAGGCTGCCAAGGAAGCGCAGGAGCGCAAGGCTGCCAAGCAGAAAGCGAAAGAAACGAAAAAGGAAGAGCCGAAGCACGAGGAGCCGAAGGGCCCCGAGGTGTAAAGCTGCTTTCGGAATGATTCACCCCCTGCAAGAATATGCTGTGATGCATACGTTCTGCAGGGGGTGTTTTTTTGAATACGGAACAAAAATGGTTGCCGATGCTCTCGCGCACGGCGGCAGCTGCCTTGACCGGACTTGGGCTCACGCTGCTGTTGAGCTGGCTGGCTGCGTTTGCGATGAACTGCGAACTGCTGCCGGAGGTAGAGGCGCGGCTTGTGGCGCTCATTTGCTGTGCGCTCGCGTGCTTAGCGGCCGGCGCATTCTCGCCGCGGCCGGAGCAGGGGAGGGCGCTTGGTGGAGCCATGACGTGGGCAATGTGGGCGATCGGATATCTCATTCTGAAAGCGGCTGTCGGAGCGCAGATTTTTTGCGCCGCTACCGGCGTTACGCTGCTGACCACGCTGGCTGCCGCAATCTCTGGTTCGTGCATTTTTCATAAAAAGTTACGAAATAGAACAAAGAAGAAAAAACGGAAACAGAAGAGAAATTACGCATTGTAATCAGGCGACAGGTTTACATAATTATAACATGATTACCTATATATTGCGTATCTGGCGCTGTGATTACCGAAATATAGTCATACACTGCTGAAAGCACTGAGCATCTCGCCCTGCTCAGTTACAGGGTTTACATAATATTGTTAACATAATTTCTTGTCATAATAAACAAAAATGAACAAATTCTGACGAACTACTTGATAACATTTTTGATTTGTATTATATTATGTCTACAACGCGTTATGTAAATTGTCATGTTATGAGCGCACTTTCATAAGCTGTCAGTGGTGATGAATGTGCGACGTAACAGATTGCATGTGCGCCGGAAACCGGCCGCATCTCACTTTCCGCTGCCGCCGCTGATCGCGATTGGTATGGCGGCAGGTTATGTGATTGGCTGCTGCTTCGGCGCCAACGCTGCGCTGCCGGAGCCGTCGAATCCGGTTCTTTCGTTTTTGAGCAGCAGCGGCGCGGGCGGGACGCTGTACGGTGGTTTGCTGCCGGAATTGTGTGTCTCGTGCGCCTATGGTTTTGCGTTTTTGCTGCTGTCTACATCTTATCTTGGTTTTTTGCTGATACCGGCCGTTTTCGGCGTTAAAGGCTTTTTGTCCGCGTGTACGGCGGCTGCCTTCCTGAATTCCGGCTGCGACCATGCGTTTTGGCTCTCATGCGTTGCGGTCGGGCTGCCTGGCGTTTTTCTTGTGCCGGCGCTGTTTCTGCTCGGCACGCTCTGCGCGCAGATGTCTGTGCGTTTGCTCGAGCAGCGGCGCGGCCTGCCGGTTCCCGTGACATCGGAGCGATATTCCCGGGAGCTGGCGCTTGTGTTCTGCCTGCTGCTGGCGGCTGCGGCCGCTGCGTGCTATGCGGTACCATTTTTCACACGGCTTATTCTGTGACCTGTGGTCACTGTGGATGAAATCTGATTGGAAAGGGGGAAGTCGTCATGCGGGATTCCGACGGAATGGAATTGTTCGAATCCTATCTGCGCGACGTTAAGCGCTCCTCGCAAAACACGATTTCCTCATACCTGCGGGATATCCGCCAACTCAGCGAATACCTGCATGCACACACGGACGCCGACCTCGGCTCTGCGGAAGAGGAAGAGCTGTGTGAATATATCGACTGGATGCGCAGCAACGGCAAGTCTGTTGCCACGGTTTCCCGGGCAATCGCATCGCTGAAAAATTTCTATGGGTTTCTGCTCAATAATCACTATGTGCAGCATAATCCGACCGGAAAGCTCGTGCCGGACAAGGCCAAGCAGAAACTGCCGCAGATCCTCTCGAGCAAGGAAGTCGAGCTGCTGCTGGCGCAGCCGGAATGTACGGACGCCAAGGGCTACCGTGACCGCGCCATGCTCGAGCTGCTGTATGCGACCGGCATCCGCGTCAGCGAGCTGATCTCGCTGAACATTACGGACGTGAACCTTTCTGCAGGCGTTATCCGCTGCCAGGGCCGCGACAAATCGCGCATGATCCCTATGTATCCGGCAGCCGTGCGCGCACTCACGGAGTACATCAACTTCATCCGCCCGCAGATGATCGCTGCGCCGGATGAACAGGCACTGTTTGTCAATGTCAGCGGGGAACGGATGTCGCGTCAGGGCTTCTGGAAGCTCATCAAGAACTATCAGACCAAGGCCGGCATCGAAAAGACGATCACACCGCACACGCTGCGGCATTCCTTCGCGGCGCATCTGCTGGAAAATGGTGCGGATATCCACGCCATTCAGGAAATGCTCGGCCATGCGGATATCTCCTCCACGCAGATCTATTCACATCTTGTCAGCAAGCAGCTCAAGGATGTTTACAACAAAGCGCACCCGCGTGCATAAATTGTGTGTTTTCAAGCGCTCCGGAAAGCTCCGGGGCGCTTTTTCTTTGCCCGGTGGTTGCCTACAAGACAAATAAATGCTATACTTATGAAGTTATCCAAAATGCACAATTTAATTGGGTATTTACTTGGAGTGATGCTTATGCGAATCCTGGGCGTTGACCCCGGCATTGCCACAGTCGGCTTCGCGGTGCTGGATGCGGAAAAGCGCAGCCAGCGGCTGCTGACCTGCGGCGTGATCACGACGCCGGCCAAAACGCAGCTGTCGAGCAGGCTCGACCAGATCTACCGCGACCTGAACGAACTCATCGCGCAGTTCCACCCGGAAGTGATGGCGGTCGAGGAGCTGTTTTTCAATACGAATATCACGACCGGCATCGCCGTTGCCCACGGCCGCGGCATCATTCTGCTCTCGGGCCATCAGGCCGGGCTGCAGATCTATGAATACACGCCGCTGCAGGTCAAGCAGGCGGTCGTCGGATACGGCCGCGCGGACAAAAAGCAGGTCATGGACATGGTGCGCCGCATCCTGTCTCTGCAGGCGGTGCCGCGGCCGGACGACGCGGCGGACGCTGTCGCCATTGCGCTGTGCCATGCGCGCAGCGCCACATCTTTGATCCATCAACAGGAGAAATTTGACCCATGTTCTACCACATAAACGGTGTCGTTACCGATATCGAACCGAATCTGGTCGTGCTGGAGTGCGGCGGGGTCGGCTACGCGCTCAATGCCAGCCTAAACACGATCAGCAGCGTCAGAACCGGCGAGCGCGTCAAGCTCTATACTTATGAGATCATCCGCGAAGATGTGCATGATCTCTACGGCTTTGCCAGTAAGAGCGAGAAGCACTGCTTTGAGCTGCTGCTCGCTATCTCCGGCGTCGGGCCGAAGGCGGCGCTGTCGATCCTTTCCTCCAACACACCGGATGGGCTGGCGCTGGCGGTGCTCAACGGCGATGAAAAGGCGCTCACGAGCGCGCCCGGCATCGGCAAGCGCATTGCGCAGCGCATCCTGCTCGAACTCAAGGACAAGATGGCCAAGGAAAGCGCGAGCGTCGACTTTGCGGACCTGATGCCGGCGGTGCCCGCGTCGGATTCGGCTTCGGCCGCGCGCAGCGATGCGATTGCCGGCCTGACGGTGCTTGGCTACAGTATGCCGGAGATCAATGTAGCACTGCGCACACTGCCGTCTATTGAGGGCATGAGCGCAGATCAGATCATCAAGGCTGCGTTGCGCGCCATGATGCAGCAGTAAGCAGGGGAGGGAGCATATATGAGCATCAGCTTTTCCGAGGACGCCCAGCAGGAGGTCGTTACTTCTTCCCGCGTACTTCCGGAGGATTCCGGTGAGGGTTCTCTGCGCCCGCGGCTGCTGAAGGATTATACCGGGCAGGAAAAAGCGAAAGAAAATCTGCAGGTCTGCATTGACGCGGCACGCCTGCGCGGTGAGCCGCTCGACCACGTGCTGCTCTACGGGCCTCCGGGCTTGGGCAAGACGACAATGGCCGCCGTCATTGCAAATGAGATGGGCGTGAATATGCGCATTACCTCCGGCCCTGCCATTGAAAAGGCTGGCGATCTGGCGGCACTGCTGACAAACCTGCAAGAAAATGACATTTTATTTGTGGACGAGATCCACCGACTCAACCGTGCGGTCGAGGAGATCCTTTACCCCGCCATGGAGGACTATGCGATCGATATCATCATCGGCAAGGGCCCGTCAGCCAATTCGATCCGGCTGGATCTGCCGCGCTTCACGCTCATCGGCGCGACCACGCGCGCCGGGCAGCTGACCGCGCCGCTGCGCGACCGTTTTGGCGTCAATCTGCGGCTGGAGCTCTACAGCCCGGCTGAGCTGCAAAAGATCGTGGAGCGCAGCGCCGGGATCCTCAAGGTGGAGATTGACAGCGCCGGCGCGTACGAGATCGCCTCGCGCTCGCGCGGTACACCGCGTATCGCCAACCGTCTGCTCAAGCGCGTGCGTGACTATGCGCAAGTACGCGCTGACGGCATCATCACGAAAGAAGTTGCCAACGCCGCTCTGCTGCGTCTCGAAGTGGACGAAATGGGGCTCGATGCGACGGACCGGCGCATGCTGCGCAGCATCATCGAGTTTTATCATGGCGGACCGGTTGGCCTGGAGACGCTTGCGGCGACAATCGGCGAGGAAGCCGTGACGCTCGAGGATGTCTATGAGCCGTATCTGCTGCAGCAGGGCTTCCTGACGCGCACGCCACGAGGCCGCTGCGTCACACGCCGCGCCTACGAGCACCTTGGCTTGGAATATATCGGCCAGCAGGAGATCGATCTCTGAAAAAATGCTGAAGGTCGCCGAAAACGTACATAACGTGCATTTTGTACAAAAATGTATTGACTTTTCAACGATTTTAGCTATAATTTGTTTTGTGTGGTATTGGAGTTTAAAAGGCAATGATGGATGATTCCCAACTGTCCGATGCAGAGCTGCTGGCGCAGGTGAGTGGCGGGGCCACTGCCGCCGAGGAAGCGCTTGCTGAGCGCTACAGCCGCTTGGTGCGTATCTGCGCGCGGCCGCTATTTCTCGCTGGTGGTGACAGCGAGGATCTCATTCAGGAGGGGATGCTTGGTCTGCTCTCGGCGATCCGGCAGTATGACCCGGCGTCCAATGTGCCTTTCAAAGCTTATGCGGAAGTATGCATCAGCAACCGCATTTACAGCGCCATCAAGTCTGCTTCCCGGCAGAAGCATTCTCCGCTCAACAGCGGCATTTCCCTAGACAGCATCCTCTCAGAAGAATCACAGACCCAGGCATCCACCTATCCGGAAGCAAATTGTCGTGTTACTGAGGAGCAGGTTCTGGCCAGAGAGAGTGAACAAGAGCTATTGTCCGCATTTACCCGGTACTTGTCAGCGTTTGAGGCGCGGGTGCTTCGGCTGTATTTGTCCGGCCTGTCCTATGCAGAAATGGCAGCCGAGACAAATAAATCCGAAAAATCCATTGACAATGCCGTGCAGCGGATCCGCCGCAAACTGGCGCGGCTCCCCAATTTCAGCGACTTCAGCAAAAGCTGAGCGCAATATAGCCGATAGGCAAGTTTTTCAAAAGAGAGGATTTATCATGTTCGAAGACAAAACGTTGAAGTGCAAAGAGTGCGGCGCAGAGTTCGTTTTCACCGCCGGTGAGCAGGAATTCTATGCGGAAAAGGGCTTCCAGAATGAGCCCCAGCGCTGCAAGGCCTGCCGTGACGCGCGCAAGAACGCCGCTCGCGGTCCCCGCGAGTTCTTCACGGCCACCTGCGCTGCTTGCGGCGGCGAGGCCAGAGTTCCGTTTGAGCCGAAGTCTGACCGCCCTGTCTACTGCAGCGAGTGCTTCGCGAAGATGAGAGAGCAGCACTAATCAGCAGATAAACTGGTTAAAATGATTGGGGCGCTTCGTGCGACCCAATCATTTTCTCACAAGCAAACTACCGGAGGTAAAAAGTTATGTTTGAAATTTCCAGAGATACGATGATTTCGGAGATCCTGGCCAACGCCCCGGAAGCCATGCCCGTGTTCCAGAACATTGGCATGCACTGCCTCGGCTGCGCCATGGCCAGCGGCGAGACGCTGGAGCAGGCCTGCCTCGCACACGACGTCGACCCGGACGCGTTCCTCGAGCAGCTGCGCACTTATCTGGAGAGCCTGTAAGAGAGATACAGACGAGGATCAAAAGCCGGCGATATGCCGGCTTTTGGCGTTTCTGGGGAGAGAGTTATGGATCACATTCGCCTGTCGCCGCGCCTGCAGATGGTCGCGGACTTTGTGCCGCCGTGTGCCTGCGCTGCGGATATTGGCACGGATCACGGATATTTACCGGTCTGGCTGTTGCAAAGCGGCGTCATTCAATCGGCCATCGCGGCCGACATTCATGCCGGCCCGCTCGCCAACGCTCGACAGTCTGCCGCTGCCTACGATCTGGAAGAGCACTTTCGGTTCGTGCAGGCGGACGGTTTGCAGTTTTCGGGCGCGCAGGCAGCGGACGTCATTACCATCGCCGGTATGGGCGGGGAGACGATCTGCGCGATCCTGGCGGCTGCGCCGTGGCTGCAGCAGCAGGGAAAACAGCTCGTTTTGCAGCCGCAGAGCAAAGTGACGGAGCTAACGGACTGGCTCTGGCACAATGGTTTCACGATTGAGGACGCGGCCCTATGCCGCGATGCCGGGAAGCGCTATCTTGCCCTGCGTGTGCTTGGGCAAACGGCGGCGCAGACATATACGGTGGAGCAGCTGCTGCTTTGGCACCGTGACCCGCTGCTGCCGGAGCACCTGAAGGAAGAGATTCGGCGGCAAAAGCGTGCACGTGCCGGCATGGCGCACGCAAAACAGACGCCGGAAGCGGCGCTCGCGGCGCTTGATGCGCGCCTGAGCGAGCTGGAGATCTGTTTGAAGGAGGTACAGACATGGCAATCGTAAACGACATTTACGCTTTCTTAAACGAGATCGCGCCGGTGCGGTATCAGATGGGCTTTGATAATGCCGGCTTCCTGGCCGGCGACGGCGGCACTGCGGTGAAGAAAGCACTGCTGGCGCTGGACATCACGGATGATGTAATCGCGGAAGCGGTCGAGCTGCGCGCGCAGCTCATTGTTTCGCACCACCCGCTCATCTTTACGCCGCTGCGGCGCGCGACGACGGATGACCTCACCGGACGCAAGGTGCTGACGCTGGCGGGGTACGGCATTTCCGCCATCTGCATGCATACGAATCTGGACATTGCCGACGGCGGTGTTAATGATGCGCTCATGGCGGCGCTGGGTGCGGAGGTCACGGGCGGTCTGGAACCGGCCGGTACGGCAGCTGACGGGAGCGCGCTTACCTGCGGACGCATCGGGAAGCTGAAGAGACCCATGACCATGGCGGAATTTTTGCCTTATGTTGCCGGACGCCTGCATGCCAACGGCCTGCGGTACGTGGATGGCGGTTCACCGGTAGAAAGGCTCGCGGTCTGCGGCGGTTCCGGCGGGAATATGCTGGAGCTGGCGGCTGCAAAAGGCTGCGATACCTTTGTGACGGCGGATGTGAAGTACGACCGGTTTCTTGCAGCCAAGGAGCTCGGCATCAATCTGATCGACGCCGACCACTTCTGCACGGAAAATGTGGTCATTCCGGTCCTGCAGGCCAAGCTTCAGCAGCGGTTTCCGGCTGTTGCGTTCCCCATCAGTCAGGTGCACCATCAGACAGTGCGGACATATTGTCCATGATCCATGCCGCCGGTATGCTGCCGGCGGCATATTCTCGTCCCAAACCTCATACAGTTTTGGTAAGACTGATGAGGAGAGGACGACAGAATGGACAATTCTTCAATTTACGCAGACATTGCCGCCCGTACCGGCGGGAATATTTACATCGGCGTTGTCGGCCCGGTGCGCACCGGGAAATCGACCTTCATCAAACGATTCATGGAAACGCTCGTGCTGCCGAATATCACCGATGAATATGTGCGGGAGCGCGCACGCGACGAGCTGCCGCAAAGCGGCTCCGGCCGGACGATCATGACCGCAGAACCGAAGTTCGTCCCGGAAGATGCCGTCTCGATCGAGCTGGACGCGTCCGTGCGCGCCTCCGTGCGCCTGATCGACAGCGTTGGATACATGATCCCCGGCGCGAACGGTCAGTACGAAAACGGGGAAGAGCGCCTGGTCACGACGCCGTGGTACGATCATGAGATCCCAATGCGCGCAGCAGCAGAAGAGGGGACGCGAAAAGTCATCCGCGAGCATTCGACGATCGGCATTGTCGTCACGACCGATGGCAGCGTGACTGAGCTCGCGCGGGAGGACTATGCCGCGGCGGAAGCGCGCATCGTCGCAGAGCTGCAGGACATCGGAAAGCCGTTTCTCATCCTGCTCAACACGGCCGATCCGGCAGGGGAGACTGCACAAACATTGGCTGCCCAGCTGCAGGAACAGTACGATGCTGCCTGCCTGCCGGTCAACTGTCTGGAGCTGACGGAGCAGGATGTTCTGGAGATTTTGCGCTCGGTCCTGTACGAATTTCCGGTCACGGAGATCTGCTTTCGCATGCCGGAGTGGATGGATGTACTGCCGCCTGAGAACGAGACGAAGCAGCAGCTCTATGCGCTGCTGCGCGAACAAATGCCGTCGCTGCACCGCCTGCGTGACGCGCGGCGCGCGGCGCAGGCGCTTGCAGACAGTGAGCTGCTGGAAACGGCAGACGTGGAAAACGTCTCCGTGGACACCGGGGCCGTTTGCTATGTGCTCACATTTCCGCGCGCGCTGTACTACAGTATCATCAGCGAGCAGGCGGGCGTTGCGCTGCGCAGTGACGGGGAGCTCATCTCGTTTCTGGCAGAAATGGGGCGCATCCAGGCCGACTATCAGCACATCCGCGGCGCACTGGAGGATGTACGCAGCAAGGGCTACGGGGTCGTTATGCCGTCGGCCGGTGACTTGCAGCTGGCAGAGCCGGAGATCGTCCGCAAGGGCGGGCGCTACGGCGTCCGGCTCAAGGCCAGCGCCAAAGCCATTCATATGTTCCAGACCAATATTGAGACAGAAGTCTCGCCGGAGCTTGGCGGAGAGAACGCCTCGAGCGAGATCCTCGGCTTCCTGCTGCAAGGGTTTGACGGCGATGTCGAGCAGCTTTGGCAGTCCAACATTTTCGGCAAGCCGATCTATACGATTGCGCAGGAAGGCGTGGAGGAAAAACTCAGCTGCCTGCCGACCAAAGCTGTCAGCAAGCTGCAGGAGACACTGCAGCGGGTCGTCAACGAGGGCAGCGGAACACTGATCTGTATTATTTTGTGACAAGAGCTCTGTCTGGTGTCCGGGAACCGGCTTGCAGACGCTTTTTTTGAGAATAGCAAATCGTTATAACAGGCATCCGGCAAAGCGCCGGATGCCTGTTTATGTTGCTTCTGTTCTTGATTTCAGGATTTGTGTCTTGAAATCAAGAATCATGATTATTCTTGAATTTGCACTGATGCAATGGTAAACTGTGGTCATGGAAGTCCCTCGAGTTTGTCTATGACGATGGCAACCAGCCGTTCGCCATGATCTATAACGACGGCTCGACCTCTGCTGTTACTGACGGAATGAGCACGTTAACTACAGGGGTGATTTCAAAATATACTGACGATTCATATATACTCTTCTATAACAAAGGTGTCTGCCTATTCTTATGTTAGAGGTATAGCCGTATTTTCGCATATTTGCTATTGCGGACATTTGAATTGCTTCTTTGCCAAATTTTTATTAGAATGCTTTTGAATGAAATCCTAATTGGAAGTCTTCCTGGGGATTATGGGAAAGCGGCCAAGAAAGCGATGCGTATCCGAGAGAAACTTCCCTTTTTAGAACGCCTGACGCAGAGGTACATTGGCCAATATGTGATTGAGAAATACCGAACTGACTATCATTTCTATGCTTTTCTCAAGGTTGCTTTAGTGGTGTGTTATCTGCTAGGTATCTTGGTATTTGTTGTTCTTACATTGATTGGGAAAGCACAAGGCGCTGCGCAGTTCCAGAAAATAGTGCTGCGGATGGATACGGTTATTATGATCTTTTTAGGGACGCGTTTTGACATGAATCGTAGCAGTAAATATACGCGGAACAAATAGCCTTATAGATAACAGAGAATCCGATAGTAAGTAGCGGGCGGTGCATTGGCACCGCCCACAGGAAAATGGACAAGTGGTCACTATGATGCGTACAACCGTCAGCACACAACCATAGATCATCATCGTTGTCTGCTGCATTACGCTGCGCCGCAGCGCCTACGGCGCGTGGGGCAACTATTCCGTGCACGATGACAAAGGTGCGAAGATTACGAAGGCCAGCTTCATCGGGCACATCAACCCGCTGCGCTACCGTGGTTACTACTACGACCGCGAAACGCGCCTTTACTATCTCCAGAGCCGGTACTACGACTTTGCCAGCTGCCGGTTCATCAACGCCGACGGGTTATTTACAGATGAATAAGGTTTCCATAAGCACTTGTTTGCATCGCAGGCTGCACACAAAACTATACTACGAATTGGTGAATATCGTAATTGTTGGCGCGTACAATTCTGCCGGCGGTGATAGAGAACAGCAAATAGAAAATGTTACAAGCGCTTTGAAAGCGATTAGGTCGTTCATATTTGTACTTGATCGCACGACTCCCAAATTTTAAGGAAGGAGGCAAAGTATGGATTTTCCTTATGATTATATGCGGATGCTGGTGGCAAAAGAGATCGACGTGGCAGCCGAATTGCAGAAACAGAAATCTCAGGTCGTTTATCAGCAGTATTGCGCAGGTGGTACGATGCATCGTGGCTACTATTGTCCAAGTTTGACGGAAGATCTCTGGCTCGGCAACACAAAACGTGGCCGCCTTTGCAAGAAGCGGCCGCCGGAGGAAAGACTTTCTCATATATACGGCTTTGATGCATCGGACCGCTTGATCACGGTCAAGCACATGCACTGCTTAGAGGAGTATATTTTGTACGGTGCAGGAGTGACGCTGGGGGTGGAGATAAGAAATAACAGTGCAAATACAATAAGCATCTGCCGGTATGACGAGAATAGCAGAATTCAAATATATGAGTATTATTTACTTACTCCGAAGGCAGATCAGGTTTCCTACATGACCCGAGAGACGTTTCGCTATCTGCCGGATCAGGTTATAGATAATTGGTATCGGGAGGCGGCGGTTGCAGGAACCTGGATTCACGAGCATTCTCGTTATGTGTTTTCAGTGGAAGACGGATATCTGGGTGACTATACTGCAGAAAATTTTTATCATGGTCGATGTGGTGTTAAGATTCCTTATCGAGTGACAAAAAAGCGAAAAGTCCCGCCCTGTAGCCCTGAAAATAGGTGATTCAGTAAGTGGGCGGCGCACCAGCACCGCCCGCAGGGAAATGGATAAGTGGTCACTATGATGCGTACAACCGTCAGCACACAACCACAGATCATCATCGTTGCCTGCTGTATCATGCTGCGTCTTTGTGTATATCGGCGGACGGTGCAGTAGATTTTTTCTCAAACCGGCAAAAACGACGGGGATTCCGGCTTGTGTTTTGTGTAAGGTTTGCGTTGTTTTCTTCACAATGCTGTGGTAAACTATGGGCAAGAATTCTAAAGAAAACGAGGGATGTTTATGAAGGCACTTTCCAAAATCGCTGCCGGTGTGAGCCCGTCCGCAACGCTGGCCGTCAGCGCTCTGGCAAAGAAGATGAAAGCAGAAGGCAAGGATGTTATCGGCTTTGGCGCCGGTGAGCCAGATTTTGCCACGCCAGACCGCATCAGTTATGCCGGCGTGCGTGCGATCTGCGACGGAAAGACGCGCTATACCCCGGCCGCCGGTATGATCGAGCTGCGCCAGGCAATCTGTGACCGCGCCAAGGCGGACTACGGTCTGGAGTACGAGGCTACGCAGGCGGTTGTCGCCAGCGGCGCCAAGCACACGGTCTATATTGCGCTGGCCGCGCTGGTCGATCCGGGTGATGAAGTGATCGTTCCGGCCCCATACTGGGTCAGCTATTATGAGATGGTGCGCCTGTTCGGCGGCGTGCCCGTGGTTGTGAATGTCAGCGAGGAGCAGGGCTTCCAGCTCACGCCGGAGCAGCTCGAGCAGGCCATCACGGACAAGACCAAGGCCATCATCCTCAATAACCCCTCCAATCCGACCGGCGCTGTCTATCCGAAAGAGGCGCTCAAAGCCGTTGCCGATGTCTGTGTCAAGCATGACCTGTATATCATCTCAGATGAGATCTATGACAAGCTTGTATATGACGGCGTGCCGTTCACCAGCGTCGCCGCGCTCAGTGACGAGATCAAGGCGCACACGATCCTCATCAACGGCGTTTCCAAGACCTATGCCATGACCGGCTGGCGCATCGGCTATTCGCTGTCCCCGGTGCCGGTGGCCAAGGCCATGACCAATTACCTCAGCCATTCGACCGGCGCACCGGGCACCATGTGCCAGTGTGCGGCCATCGAGGCGCTCTCCGGCCCGCAGGACGAGGCAGAGCAGATGCGTCAGGTGTTTGAGCAGCGTCGTGATCTGATCGTGCGCCGCATCAATGCCATGCCCGGCGTCAGCTGCCTGAAGCCAAGCGGCGCGTTCTACGTCATGATGAATCTGGAGCAGATCATCGGTAAACAGATCGATGGTCAGGTCATCGGCAGCGGTGATGACTTTGCAAAGCTGTTGCTGGAAAAGAGCCTGGTTGCTGTTGTGCCGGGCAGCGGCTTTGGCGCGCCGAATTTTGTGCGCCTGAGCTATGCGATCTCGACAGAAAATATCGAGACCGGCATGGATCGCCTGGAGGCGTTTTTGAAGCAGCTTCAGTAAACCGATATTTATGAGGCGCGTGGGCCGACCGCGCGCCTCTTTTTCTATGCCTTGGTTGACGCGCCGGGCACAAAATGGTATTCTGAGAGCATGTCATAAGCGTCTATCCCCACCGCATACCATAGCAAGAGGGGGGGGGAGCGCCGTGACAAAGTTACTCTATCAACGGATCCTGATCGTGCTGTTGGCATTGATCGTGGTGTTCGGCGGCTGGTTTGCTGCCGACTGGCAGCTCCGGCGCGCGGAAGCGGCTGCAAACTGGACAGATCAGAAACAGGTCCTGATCCTTGACGCCGGTCACGGCGGGGAGGACGGCGGGGCAGTGGCGCCAAACGGGACTGTGGAGGCAGATGTGAACCTGCAGATCGCGCTGCGCGCCCGCGCCATCGCGGAACTGACCGGCATTGAAGTCATCATGACACGCGACAGCCCGGACATTGTCTATCCGGACGATGCCACTACGATCGCAGAGCGGAAAAAGGCTGACCAGCACCAGCGCACAGAGCTGATTCGCAGAACAGACAATGCCGTGCTCATCAGCCTCCACCAGAACTGCTACCCGGATCGGAAGCCGTCGGGTGCGCAGGTGCTGTATGCAGCGAGCCCCGGCAGCGACACGCTCGGCGCGCTGATGCACGATAATCTCGTCGCGTATCTTGACCCGCAAAACCGGCGCGTCGCAGTGCCGATCTCGGAGAAGATCTACCTGATGCGCGAGGTGAATTGCCCTGCAGTGCTGGTTGAGTGCGGCTTTTTATCCAATGAATCCGAGTGCGCAAAGCTTGAAGACGGCGTCTACCAGACAAAGCTGGCAGCTGTGATCATCGCATCCTACTTACAATACCGGCAGTCATTGCCGCAAACAGGAATGGTTATATGAAAACAAAATCGAGTACAAAAACCGTCTTTTATTGCTCGGAATGCGGCAATGAGACGGCAAAATGGATGGGGCAGTGCCCGGCGTGCGGAGCGTGGAACACGCTGGTTGAGGCACCGAAGGAGCCCAAAATGGTGCTTGGCACGCGTGCCAAGCGCATCGCGCAGCCAAAGCTGATCTCAGAGTTGGATGTCGAGGAAGAACTGCGTTTTTCTACCGGAATCGGTGAATTTGACCGTGTGCTCGGCGGCGGCGCCGTGCGCGGCTCGCTGGTTTTGGTCGGCGGCGCACCCGGTATCGGCAAATCCACGCTGCTGCTGCAGCTCTGTGGGCGCATCAGCGAGCGGGAAACGATTCTCTACGTCTCCGGCGAAGAGAGTCAGCGCCAGCTGAAAATGCGCGCGCAGCGCCTTGGTGTCGATCATGGCAGCATTTATGTGCTGGCTGAAACGGATTTGAACACCGTCCTGTCTACGATCGATGACCTGCAGCCAACCGTCCTGATCGTCGACTCCATTCAGACCATGTACGACGCCGAGACAGCCTCGACGCCCGGCAGCATCAGCCAGGTGCGCGAGTGCACGATGCGCATCATGCGCTCAGCCAAAGACAGCGGCTATACGGCGTTCGTTGTCGGCCATATTAATAAGGAAGGCAGCATTGCCGGACCGAAAGTGCTTGAGCACATGGTCGACTGTGTGTTGTACTTTGAGGGCGACCAGAGCATGTCTTACCGTATTTTGCGCGCGGCTAAAAACAGATTTGGGTCGACAAACGAGATCGGTGTCTTTGAAATGGAAGATTCCGGGCTTCGAGAAGTGACAAATCCATCAGAAATGTTACTGTCTGGGCGCCCGATCAACGCGCCCGGTACCTGCGTTGTCGGCGTCATGGAGGGTTCGCGCACGGTCCTGGCCGAGGTGCAGGCACTTGTCACACCGTCGGGCTACAGCGGCGCACGCCGAAACGCCAACGGCATTGACTATAACCGCGCCATGCTGCTGCTGGCCGTACTGGAAAAGCGTGCCGGTTTTTCGCTGTCGGGCTGCGACGCGTACATCAATGTGGTTGGCGGCCTGCGGCTGGACGAGCCTGCCACAGATCTGGCAGTCATTCTGGCGATCGCGTCAAGCTATAAGGATCTGCCGGTCGGCAGCGATTTGGCTGCCGTCGGTGAGGTCGGCCTGTCTGGTGAGATACGCTCTGTGAGCCATTTGAACCAGCGCCTGTCCGAGATTGCACGGCTGGGATTCCAGCGCTGTATCATCCCGGCGCATGTGCGCGACGATGTGCAGAAGCAAAACGGTCTGCAGACGATCCCGGTCAAGAACATTCGAGAAGCGCTCAAGGCTGTGTTTGGTGCGTAAACCTTTTTGATTGCCGCTGCGAGAAAGCATGCGCTGAAGAATTGTAAAAATGACGACGAAAACCGCCGGAAGGCCCATTTGCGGCTTTTCGGCGTTTTTCTCCTCCTCTGAATTCGGCAAAATTTTTATTTTGCCGAATTATTTGTGTATTTTGTCAATAGACACTGCCCCATGCTTCTGCTATGCTCATATCAGAAATTGAGGTGTTGGATATGGACTGTTCGGATGCGCCGCAGGTGCTGCGCGACTTTTTGGCTTATCACGAAACGATTTGCGGACACTCCAAGGCGACGGTCGACCAGTATTATCTTGATCTGCGGATGTTTTTGCGATTTCTGAAGCTCGACCGTGGGCTCGCACCGCGCACGGCTGAATTGGACGAGATCTCCATCGCAGATGTCGATATTTCCTTTCTGCGTGCAGTGACACTCACGGAGGTTTACAGTTTTTTGGCCTATCTGTCGCGCGACCGCGTCAAGCAGCCGAATGCGCACGAGCTGGAATACGGTCTGAGCGCGAACTCCCGTGCGCGCAAAATCGCAGCGATCCGCAGCTTTTTCAAATACCTGACCGTGAAAGCAAAGCTGCTGGAGGAAAATCCGGTGCAGGATCTCGACTCCCCGAAGATCCCTAAGACGCTCCCCCACTATCTCACGCTGGAAGAGAGCAAGCGGCTGCTGTCCGTGGTGGATGGGAAAAATAAGGAACGAGATTATTGCATCCTGTGTATTTTTCTCAACTGCGGTTTGCGTATCTCGGAACTGGTTGGTTTGAACCTGCAGGACGACCACGGCGACAGCCTGCGCATCCTCGGCAAGGGCAGCAAAGAGCGTATTGTTTACCTCAACGATGCCTGCCGTGAAGCGCTCGACCGTTATCTGGCCGTACGCAGCGAGATCGCACCACCGCGCACGACAGCCATGTTTCTCTCCAACCGACGCACACGCATCAGCTGCGACTCCGTACAGGTCATGGTCAAGAAAAATCTGACCCGCGCAGGACTGGATGCCAGCCAGTACTCCACGCACAAACTGCGGCACACAGCGGCCACACTCATGCTGCAAAATGGCGTGGATGTGCGTACACTGCAGGAGGTGCTCGGTCATGAGCACCTGAACACCACGCAGATCTACACGCACGTAGACAATGATCAGCTGCGCACGGCGGCGGCGGCAAATCCGCTGGGAGAGTTTTCCCCTAACGAGAATACGGCAAAAAAATTCTCCGATTCCTGAAAACAGGGATCGGAGAGTTTGCTTCTTATTTGGATTTGACCTTCGGCAGGTAATCGCGGACGCGATGATGCGGCTTGTCGAAGCCGAACGCACGAATTGCCATCAGCAGTGTGCCGAGCGCGGCGGCACCGTCCAGAACGGCGGCAAACCACAGCGTGCAGTAGCCTAGCTCCGCCATCACCAGCAGCAGGACCTTCACAACAACGCTAATCGCCAGATGCTCGCGGCAGATCCCCTCGACCCAGCCGGCCGTTTCGATTGCCTCCGGCAGCAGGTACGGATCCTGGCTCGTGAGCAGGATATCGGCGTCAAACCGCTCGTTGCTCTCCTCTGGAATCACACAGGCGTCCAGATCTGCGGACGAGTGCTCCGGATGTGCCGTGCAGCGGCGGTCGTAATACAGCAGCAGTTCCCCAGCGCTCAGATTATCGACTTGCTGTGACAGAATCTGCTCTTTCTCCTGGCCGCTGCATTTGCAATAGAGATGGTCTGCCTTGAGCTCCTTTGCGTTCTCGCTCACGGAGTCGTTGCTGGCATTGCTGAAGAGCGTGATCGTATGCACGCCCAACGCACGCAGCTCTTTGAGCGCGGGCTTCGTGTCTGACTGCACAACTTCCTGCAGCAGGATCTTGCCTGCGTACTGCTCACCAACAGACACATAAACTACGTAGCCGTCCGTCAGGTCTGCATCCGGAATGTCCACACCCTTGAGGATCATCAGCTCTCGTGTGCCGACGCAAACACGGGTCGATTCAATATAGACCTCCACGCCGCTTTCGGGAATATCCACCGCGCGGGAGAGATACTGTGTGAGGATGGGGCCATTATAGGCAGCGCAGATCGCGCGCGCCGTGCGGCTGTTCGAGCAGGACTCCGCATTAGCCGCCAGCTGCAGCAGTGCTTCCGGCGTCAGCTGGCTGGATTTCACGCTGACCACCTTCGGGAGCTGGCTGTTCCCCTCCCCTTCATCGACTGCGACCGCACGCACGGCATTGAGCGCGCGCATGCTCCGGCAGCTGCGAAACAGCACGTCGCAGCTGTAAGCGCCGTTGACGGCGCTGTACCACACCAGCGGCACGGAAATGAGCAGCGCACACGGTGTGGAAAGAAAGAGCACGATCATGGCGGCGTGGATTGCCCGGGAAACCGTCGCAACTTTGAGCACGATCTCCAGCACGGCAACCAGCGCCGCAATGCACAGACCAGCTGGCGCAAGATAACGAATCCACTTCGGAGCGGCGAATTCAGCCGTAGAATGGATCTCACCGCCGACGGCAGCCTCCAGCGTTTTCTTCGCGTGGACCGTGACGACCGCGATCAGGATCGAAACGACCCGGTACACGAGCAGAAAAACAGCGGCGTCCACCGGCTGCCCGACCGCCATGGTACCGATCACGCACACGATCACGAGCACTGCGGGCCGGAACACCTGCCGGTCGAGAATGCAGACAATCGCAGCGGCAAGATAATCATATCCGGCGGCAAGCACGGACAGGACCAAAAGCACGTAACGCAGCACGGTACTGTACACAAGCGCGCCGACGATGCACAGGATCAGCGACGCCACAAGACGCACGATCAGTGCCAGATCCAGCCCCGTTTCCGGAAACAGGCGCAGTGTTTTCCAATCATAATCCGGCCGGTCGGCAGCAAAACAGCTTGCAGACAGCCGCGTCAGAAGTTCCTGAAAATTCATGGGTGTTCCCCCCTGTTCAGACTGAGCAGCGCGTCGGATGGCAGCTCAGGCTTTTCCGTCGCAGCCGAGCACATCGACGATCTTGTGCTTGACGAGCTGCTTGATGTTTTCACGTGCGGGGCCGAGATACTTTCTCGGGTCAAACTCCGCCGGGTGCTCCGCAAGATATTTGCGGATCGTGCCGGTCATGGCCAGACGCAGGTCAGAGTCAATATTGATCTTGCACACGGCCAGACGCGCCGCCTGGCGCAGCTGATCCTCCGGCACGCCGATCGCACCGGGCATATCGCCGCCGAATTCGTTGATCATTTGAACATATTCCTGCGGTACGGACGACGAGCCGTGCAGCACGATCGGGAAGCCGGGCAGACGCTCGGACACTTCCTCAAGAATGTCGAACCGGAGCTGCGGCTTTGTGCCGGGCTTGAACTTATAGGCGCCGTGGCTCGTGCCGATTGCGATTGCGAGTGAATCGCAGCCGGTACGCTCAACAAATTCCTGCACATCCTCCGGGCGCGTATAGGACGAATCCTCGGCCTTGACCTTGACGTCGTCCTCGATGCCGGCCAGTGTGCCGAGTTCCGCCTCCACGACGGCACCATGCGCGTGTGCGTATTCCACGACCTGACGCGTCAGCGCGACATTTTCCTCAAACGGCTTGGAGGAGGCATCGATCATGACAGAAGAAAAACCGTCATCGACGCAGGCCTTGCACAACTCGAACGAGTCCCCATGATCCAGATGAAGACAGATTGGCAGACCGGTCTCGATAACGGCAGCTTCCACCAGCTTGACCAGGTACGTACGGTTGGCATACTTGCGCGCACCGGAGGATACCTGCAGAATTACCGGCGCATTGCACTCTTTGGCAGCCTCCGTGATGCCCTGAATGATCTCCATATTGTTCACGTTGAAGGCGCCGATGGCATAGCCGCCCGCATACGCTTTTGCAAACATTTCCTGAGAAGTTACAATCGACATTGACAAGTCAACTCACTTTCATATAATATATAGAACAGCAATATGATCCAAAACAGATAATCGATTCAATTTATTTTACACATGTTTTTAGATAATATCAATAGCGGAATTCAATGTTTCAGTAAAATCTATCAATTCTTTGAATTTGTGGAGGTGCGTTATGTCCGGTGAATTGAGAGGCGCGTGTATCTTTGGGCAGTCCGGCGGGCCGACTGCAGTCATCAATGCCAGCGCCTACGGAGTACTCAAGACTGCGTTGGAATCCGATGCCATTACCAACGTTTACGGTGCGGCCCACGGCATCCGCGGCGTTCTGGATGATCGCCTGTATGATATCGGCCAGGAGGATCCGGGTGAGCTACGTCTGCTTCTGCACACGCCGTCGTCGGAGCTGGGCTCCTGCCGCTACAAAATGGCGGATCCGGACACGGACGATACGGATTACCGGCGTATTCTGGAGACCTTTCAGAAATACAACGTGCGCTATTTCTTCTATAACGGCGGCAACGACTCCATGGACACCTGCAACAAGATCAGCCGTTACATGCAGGCGCACGATTGGGACTGCCGCGTGATGGGCGTGCCCAAGACCATTGACAATGACCTCTTCGGTACCGACCACTGCCCCGGCTTTGCCAGCGCCGCCAAATACATAGCGACCTCCTGCATGGAAGTGTCCAAGGACTGCCGTGTATATGACACCGGCACGATCACGGTCGTGGAGATCATGGGCCGCCACGCCGGGTGGCTGGCCGGCAGCGCCGCGCTGGCATCGGCCTGCGGCTCCGGGCCGGACCTGATATATCTGCCGGAAGTTGATTTTGACATGGAGCAGTTCCTTGCGGATGTGCACCGCATCTATGAGGAGAAAAACAACGTTCTTATCGCCGTTTCCGAGGGCATCCACTACGCGGACGGCTCGTTCGTTTCCGAGGCCAAGGCCTCTGCGACCGACGGCTTCGGCCATGCGCAGCTTGGCGGTCTGGCGGCGCGTCTGGCGCAGGTGATCAAAGAGCGCGAGCACGCCAAGGTGCGCGGCATTGAACTGTCGCTGCTGCAGCGCGCGGGCGCGCATCTCGCCTCCCAGACGGATATCGACGAGGCGTTTGCTGCAGGCAAGATGGCCGTTGAGGCAGCACTCTCCGGCGAGACCGGAAAGATGGTCGCGTTTGAGCGCGTGATGGCGGACGGTCAGTATACCTGCCGCATGAAGCTCATTCCGCTCTCCGATGTCGCAAACTATGAAAAGAAAGTCCCGGTGGAATGGATCGTGCCGGAGGGCAACAACGTCACGCAGGACTTTATCGACTATGCCCTGCCGCTCATTCAGGGCGTGCCGGAGATCCCGCTGGAAAACGGCCTCCCACGCTATGCGCGGCTGAAAAAGGTGCTTGCAGAATAAGCAAAACGCAGAGTCGGCGAAAAATCGCCGGCTCTGTTCATTTGTGCTGTTCAAGTGCAGGAAAATATGATAAACTAATACATTATCTATTGTAACGAAGGAGTTTCCAAAATGATCACTGTTGATGACCTCTCGCTGCAGTACAGCGGCGCCCCGCTGTTTTCCAAGGTGAACCTGCAGTTTACCCCCGGCAACTGCTATGGCATCATCGGCGCCAACGGCGCCGGCAAATCCACGTTCCTGAAGATCCTCTCCGGTCAGCTCGAGCCGAGCACCGGCAACGTCTATATCGACCCCAAGGCCAGAATGTCCGTCCTCAAGCAGGATCAGACCATGTACGATGCCTATACCGTCATGGACACGGTCATCATGGGTAACCAGCGCCTGTACGACTGCGGCAAGGAGAAGGACGCCATCTATGCCAAGGACGAGATGACGGATGAGGACGGCATTCGCGCCTCCGAGCTGGAGGAGGAGTTTGCCGATCTCGGCGGCTGGGAGGCGGAGTCGGATGCGTCCCGCATCCTGCAGGGCCTCGGCGTCGCGCCGGAGCATCACGAGACCATGATGTCCGACATGGATCCGCGCCTGAAGGTCAAAGTCCTGCTGGCGCAGGCGCTCTTCGGCCACCCGGACATCATCCTGCTCGACGAGCCGACGAACAACCTTGACCTTGCGAGTGTCGTCTGGCTGGAGGATTTCCTGATGGATTACGACGGCACGGTGCTCGTCGTGTCGCATGACCGCTATTTTCTCAACAACGTCTGCACGCATATCGTCGATATCGACTACGGCAAGATCAAGATGTATGTCGGCAACTATGACTTCTGGTACGAATCCAGCCAGCTCATGCAAAAGCTCGTCAAGGATCAGAACAAGCGCGCCGAGCAGAAAATTCAGGAGCTGCAGACCTTTATTGCCCGCTTCTCCGCCAACAAGTCCAAATCCCGGCAGGCGACATCCCGCCGCAAGCTGCTCGAAAAAATCTCCGTTGAGGACATGCCCGCCTCCAGCCGCCGCTATCCGTGGGTCGGCTTCAAGGCCGAGCGCGAGCCCGGCAAGGACCGCCTGTTCGTGACGGACATCAGTAAGACCGTCGACGGCGAAAAGCTGCTCAACCACGTGAGCTTTATTGTCGGCAAAGAGGACAAGATCGCCATTCTCGGCAAGAATGAGCTCGCCGTGACGATGCTCTTCAAGATCCTCATGGGCGACGAGGAGCCGGACGAGGGCACGGTTAAGTGGGGCGTTTCGACCACGCAGGCCTACTTCCCGAAGGATCACAACAGCTATTTTGAAAACTGCGACTATGACCTCATCGACTGGATGCGCCAGTTCTCTACCGATAAGCGTGAGAGCTACCTGCGCACGTTCCTCGGCCGGATGCTGTTTTCTGGCGACGATGTCTATAAGCAGGTCAAGGTTTTGTCCGGCGGCGAAAAAGTGCGCTGCATGATCTCGAAGATGATGCTCTCGGGGGCCAACTTCCTTGTGTTCGACCAGCCGACGAACCACCTCGATCTGGAGAGCATTGCGGCGCTCAATAACGGCATGGCTGCCTTCCCCTACAATATTATCTTCACGAGCCACGACCACCAGCTCACGCAGACGGTCGCCAACCGCATCATTGAGATCACGCCCGACGGCATCATCGACCGCCGCTGCACGTACGACGAGTATATGCACATCGCGGGTCAGGAAGCGGAATAAGCTATGGAGCAGCTTGCGAAAAACCAACTGCATACCGCGCAGATCACGGGCTATACGTCCGACGGCGCGGGTGTGTGCCACATCGCCGGCCGCGCCGTGTTCGTGAAAGGCGCACTCGTCGGTGAGACATGGCAGGTCCGCATCCTGAAGGTGACGGCAAATGCCGTCTACGGTAAGGCGGAGCAGTGCCTGTCTCCTGCCGCGGCACGCACGGAGCCGCCCTGCCCTGTTTACCGCACCTGCGGCGGCTGCAGCCTGCAGCACATGGACTATGACGAGCAGCTGCGCATGAAGCTTGCGCGCGTCAATGATGCGCTCACGCGCATTGGCGGCGTTTCGACGCCGGTGCAGGATATTATCGGCATGGAGTATCCGCTCTGTTACCGGAACAAAGCGATTTACGCCGTCGGCAAAAAGAACGGCCGCGTGGTCAAGGGCTTTTACCGCGCATCCAGCCATGACATCACGCCCGTGGAGCAGTGTCTGCTCCAGCTCCCGCTCGCGGACAAGGCGGCGCAGGCAGTCTGCGATTGGATGAATCTGCGCGGCGTCGCGCCGTATGACGAGGTCACCGGACGCGGAACGGTGCGCCACCTGTTTACGCGCTGCGCCATGCACACGCCCGACGCCGTGCTTTGCATCGTCTCTGCGCGCGGCTTCGGCGCGCAGACGGACGATTTGGTTGCCTACCTGCGCGAGCATTGCCCGGAGCTGACCGGCATCGTGCTCGATGTCAACAAGCAAAAGGGCAACGTCGTGCTCGCCGGAGATTTTTATACGCTCTGGGGCGAGCCAGAGCTGACTGACCGGCTCTGCGGGCTGACGTTCACGCTCTCGCCGCAGGCGTTTTATCAGGTCAATCCCGTGCAGGCCGAGCGGCTGTATGAGCGCGCGGTGGAATACGCCGTCAACGCGCCGACGGATCAGGTGCTGGACCTGTACTGCGGTGCCGGGACGATCAGCCTGTGTCTGGCGCGCAAGGCCGCGCACGTCATCGGGGCCGAGATCGTGCCGGAGGCGATTGAGAATGCGCGCCGCAACGCGGAGCGAAACAGCATCAAGAATGCGGAATTTCTCTGCGCCGATGCCGGTGCCGCTGCGGCGGAGTTGGCCCGGCGCGGCGTCAGGCCGGACTGCATCGTGGCCGATCCCCCACGCAAGGGCATGTCCCCGGAAGCCATCGACGCGATGGTGTCCATGCAGCCGCCGCGGATTGTCTATGTCTCCTGCGACCCGGGCACGCTTGCACGCGACGTGAAGCTGCTCACACAGCACGGCTACACGCTCACGCAGGCGTTGGCCGTGGATATGTTCCCGCAGACGCCGCATGTTGAGACGGTTGTCTTGCTTTCCAAGGGCGAGATCGATTCGAAAAAGGTTCGGGTTGAGTTCTCTTTGGAAGATATGGATATGTCCGAGTTCCAAGATGGAGCAACCTATCCGCAGATCAAGGAGTATGTTTTGGAGCATACCGGGTTAAAGGTTTCCAACCTTTATATTTCTCAGATAAAGAGAAAATGCGGACTGGAAGTCGGTAAGAACTATAATTTACCAAAATCTGAGGATTCCAGACAGCCCCAGTGTCCGCCAGAAAAAGAGAAAGCAATCCGAGAAGCATTCAAATATTTTGGGATGATCTAACATCCCGCAGAATGGAGGTTTCTTATGGATAGATTGATTTCTTGTGAGTTCAACATTGACACTGCCTGTGTAGAGCTGAAATTCTTTGATGGCAGCATCATTGCCATTGACACCATCGCCGTGGAAAACGAGGTTGCCGACAATATGTATCAGAGGTCGGAACTGGACTGGCTGATTTACAATAAGCCGTTGGAATATGCGCAGTTTGTGCTTGGTGGCAACTTGGAGCAGTATGTTCAAGGCACACCGGAGTATCGATTGATGGATTAACAAAATAAACACGGAACAGCCCCCTGGTCAGATGATTAGTGGGCTGTTCCGCATTCAAGTGCTTCGAGAGTCCATAGTTTTCAATCTTTTCTCAAAAAATAGCGTATAAATACAATACCCATTACTGCCACGATTCCAATGTAGACATAGATTAAAAAGAGTTCTGCCGTTCCCTTTCCTGCGCCCCACGAAGCCGTCATAGATTCATCCTTATATTCGTCTGTAATATCTTCGCCATTCTTGTCCATAAGACGAACATCATCAATGTGCAAACCAATGATATCCTTATCCGAGAAACCCAATTCCTGTTCTAAGTCACTCTGCTCCATAATCCAGAGGAAGTTGGAGTCAGATAGTTCGTATGTTTTAACCGCAGTGTATGGATTGATTCCGTCATAGTCGAGCCCTATATAATGCACTTCGGCAGAGTAAATGTCACGGCAGTTATCACCTGCCAGCATATACAGTTTCCAATCCGTTCCCTTTGGTGTCAGGCTTTTCCCGTAAACACCGGCAGTATATTGCGACGGTTCATACGAGGATTCAAGCGCCCGATACTTTCCGTTCACACCTCGAACAAGGTGCATGACACCATGCACATTTTCTTCATTATCAGCGCCAAAAAAGATAAACAGGTGATTATCTATTGTCTGCCATGCGACTGCACGCACTGTCGTCCCAGCCTTAACGCCATGGGACATAGTGCTATCTTCGGGTTGCGGGATATAGTTACATACCGCTTCCAGTCTTCCGGCTTCCGTATTGGCATAATGGAACTCCTGATCGTAAAGCCACCACATACAAAACAGCGCTACGACGGCAGAGAGAATCGCAGCCATCAGGCGGGTCCGCTTCACGCGCTTCAAAAACTTCAGCGCACGCTGGGGGGCCTTTTCAACTGGAATCTGCACACGCATATCATTCTCAAGCTGACGGCAGGCCGCACAATGCTCAATGTGATTTTTGACCATGGCGGAGGTCTCCGCCTCGGTCAATTCTTCAAGATAGGAAGGGAGCAGATCCCGAACCACGCAGCAGTCAAGATTGATTTCACGCATTTTTATCACCTCCGATAATCTTTACAAGTTCTTCCTTACCACGATAAAAGCGAACGCGAGCCCATACTTCGCTGTGTCCAAGGATCTCGCCGATGTCTCGGAAGGAGAAATCACCGGCCAACCGCAAATGGATCACTTCACGAGTTTCAGCATCTAACTTTTGCATTGCTCGATATAGAGCAAAACGCTCCTGGCGATCCTCATACTCTTTCGCGGGGTCATCGGGAGCCACAACATGATACAGACCGCTTTCTTCTACGAGAACAGTACGCTTACGGCGTTCCAGTTCCTTAAACCACAACCTTTTGGCAATCGCACATAGCCACACTTGAGGCGTACTTTCTCCACGGTATGTATTTATGCTTTTCAGCGCTTGATAAAAGGTTTCTTGCGTCAGTTCCTCCGCTGTATCTGCCTCACCAATCAGCGAAAAGAGATAGCGGTAAACACTTTGAGCGTACAATTCATAAAAATCCTCACCGTTGTGGGCCATGGTGATCACCTCCTTTCGGTGGTTTCTATCTATTAGTTCTTTGAGAAAGCAATTCGTTACATACAATACAAGAAGATTTTTCAGCTGCACTTTAAATTGATTTTCATCTCAATTTTACCAAATGAATTCCGAGCACACATTAGGACTTCTGCTTTTGCTGTGACATTAAATCTCAAATGAAAGCATAATTTCCTTGGGCAGTTTCTCATTCTCGTAGTTCAGAAGATAGGCTATCGCTTTATTTGCAAAGCGGTTTGTTTTCATGGTATCCCAATCAGCGAGACGGATGATCTCCGCTGTACTGTTCTCAAAATTAAATGATATTTCTCCCCATTCGCCATCGCAGTCTGCTTGGTATTCGTAGATTGCGGCGGCGATTTTCTTTTTACGTTTGGTCTTGGATTTTAGTCTCAATCGGACAGCATGGAGAGCGCCTTCGACAACCAAAAGCTCCGTCAGCTTGTCCACCGCTTTCCGATAAGCTCGCTCCGCACCGCTGGCTGTGCTGCCCTCAAACATGACTGCCAATTCCTCAAAAGTGGGGCGGTTCTTCCATAAGCCGACACGCCCACAGGTCATGCAGATCGCCAGCCGCTTTTCAAGCAAGGTC